>Ga0310810_10008248_pt1 | contig 11969 bp, 10 predicted proteins | sample NCmetagenome_FD_207641 | JGI IMG/M metagenome (GOLD analysis project Ga0310810, IMG submission 207641) | Soil microbial communities from experimental microcosm in Duke University, North Carolina, United States - NC | ecosystem: Engineered > Artificial ecosystem > Soil microcosm > Unclassified ...
CATGGGGTAGGTCAGCGTCAGCGTCTTTCCGCCGCCGCCCGCGAGCGCGATGGTGACGTAGAGCGTCAGCGTCGCGACGGCCGACCACGCGGCGAGATCGTCGTTGCCGACCGTCGCACGCCACTGGCGCAGCCGCTGCCCACGCCGCCGGCGCGGCGGCTCGACGGTGCCGCGCGACGTCGCCGCTCCGGGTGGCCGGAGCGGCAGCACGGCCGTCGCGTCAGCGGACGGAGCTGGCTTCACCATCGACGAACAGGCCGACGTGCGCATCGTAGCGCAGCCGCTCGCGGCGCTTGTGCGCGCCGTGCAGCACGCGCATCCGCCGGCGCGCCACGACGAGCCCGTAGAGGATCAGGTTCACCGTGACCGCGGCGAGAATGCCGTGCAGGAAGACGTCGAACCAGGTGGAGGGCGACGCGGCCGGCGCGGCGGCGCGCAGCGCCGCGGTCTGCTTGAGGTGGACGACGGCGGCGAAGTCGCGCGCCGTGGCCATGTCGAGCAGCTCGGGGAGCCGCTGGCCGACGTTCGTCGTCATCGAGGGATCCGCCGCGCTGAACGAGAACATCACGGCGAGCCAGAACCCCGCGAGGATCAGCGTGTTCAGGTAGAGGATCCGCACCGACACGAACCGCGGCCGCTGCTGCTCGCGCACCTTCGTCCACGGCGTGTCGAGCAGCGCGTACGTCAGGACGCCGATCACCGCCGTCGCCGCGAGCACGAGCGGGGCGAACGCGAGCTCGCCGCCGAATCCGAGCACGCCGAACGCCCACGCGGGGCCGGTGCGCCGGATCAGCGGACGGCTCGCCGTCGCCGATTCGATCGCGCGCCGCGCCCGCCAGGCGAGGGAGTGCCGTGACCGCCGCATCGCTCGCGCTCGGCTAGTTGTAGTACGCGCCGTAGCGCCCGAAGTCGTAGCCGCCGCGGTAGCGCGAGTTCCGGCGCAGGTCGACGCCGTTGAGGATCGCGCCGGCGAGGTTCGCCTGCACGTGCTGGAGCTGGAGCACGGCGAACTTGAGCGCCTGGCGCTCGGTCCGGTCGGCGCGCGCCACGAGGAGCGTCGCGTCGGCGTGGGCGCCGATCAGCGCGGCGTCGGTGAACAGGTTGAGCGGCGGCGTGTCGATCAGCACGTAGTCGTACTGCATGCGAAGCCGCTCGAAGAAGGGCGCGAGCCGGCTCGCCACGAGCAGGTCGGCCGCGTTGCTGCTCGGCATCCCCCCGCTCGGCAGCACGTCGAGATGGCCGCTCCCCTCGAGCGTGACGCGGCGGATGCACTCGCCCGGCGTCGCCTGACCGTAGAGCAGATCGAAGAAGCCGGGAGTGGCCTCGATGCCGAACAGGGTGTGCATGTTCCCGCGGCGCGTCTCGGCGTCGATGAGGAGCACGCGCTTGTTCTGCTGCGCGAGGGTGACGGCGAGGTTCGACGCGCTCGTCGTCTTGCCGTCGCCGGAGAGGGCGCTCGTCACGACGATCACGCGCGGTGGACGCGCCGGGCTCACGTAGCTCAGGTTGGTGCGGAGCGCGCGGTACGCCTCGGCGGCCATCGTCTGCGTCTCGCCGGCGCCTTCGCGCGCCGCCTTGCCCGTCCCGATCGCACGGGCGGGCGCGTCGCCCGACATGAGCGACCGGGCGCGCGAGGCGAGGGCGTCGACGCGCAGGTTGGGGATGATCCCGATGACCGGCGCGCGCACGAGCGCGGACACGTCCTGCTCGTTGTGCACCGTCGTGTCGAGCCAGTCGCGGAGGAAGGCGACGAGCACGCCCATGAGCAGGCCGGCGAACAGGGCGACCGCGAAGATCACCGGCTTCGACGTCCCGAGCGAGCCGCCGGGCAGCTCGGCGCGGTCGAGCACCTGCGCGGTGGAGTCCTGCACCGCGGCGGTGATCTCCGCCTCCTTGAGCCGCCCCTGCACCTGGTTCATCACGTCCTCGACCCCCTTCTGCTCGCGCAGCAGACGCTGGTACTGCACCTGCTGGTCGGGGAGGAGCTGGACGTCGGCGCGCAGCGCGGCGATGCGCGTGTCGAGCGCACGCACCTGCTCGCCGAGCCCGTCGGCGTAGGTGCGCGTCGTCGCTTCGATGTCGCGCTTCGAGGTGGCGATCTGGCGCTCCACCGACTGCACGTCGGGATCGTTCGGCCCGAGCCGGCGGAGCAGCGCGGCCCGCTGGTCTTCCTGCACGCGCAGCCGCTCGATGGCGATCGAGCTCGGGCTCGACGTGTTGAGCTGGCGGGCGAACGCCGGCACGGAGAGGAGCCGCTCGTAGGCGAGCCGGCCGTCGGCCGTGTCGCGGACCTTCAGAAGATTGTCGAGCGACGCGAGGAGCGCCGCGCGGTCGGTGGACGCGGTGACGCGCGCCTCCTGCAGCCGCTGGATCTCGGCCGTGCGCTGCGCGGCCTCGTTCTCGACGCTGATGATCTTGTTCGCCTTGAGGAAGCGGCTCACGGCGAGCTCGCGCGAGATCATCTCGTGGCCGAGCGTGTCGAGCTGCCGGCGAAGCAGCACGACCGTGCTGCGTGCGCCCGCCTTCTCCGCCTCGAGGCGCTTCTTCACGAACCGCGAAGCGAGGACGTTGGCGACGTCGCGCACCATCGAGGGATCGTTCCCCTCGAAGGTGACGGTGACGATGTTCGCGTTGAGGTTGGGCTGCGCGACCTGCATGCGCGACCGCACGAGCGCCGACGCTTCCTCGATCGGCGCGACGCGGAGCACGACCTCTTCCTTGGCGAGCGCGGTCGGCGCGAGCCGGAAGGCGGCCCCGGGCACGGTGATCGTGCCGGCGAGCGGGAACCTGCCGAGCGTGCGGCCGCCGAGCTCCTGGACGGCGACCTGCTTGCCGGGGAAGGGCGTGAGGCGGTAGCTGCGAAGGGGCGCCGCGGAGTCGACGTGCGCCCAGGCGAGCACCGCGCTGCGCGGCGTGCGCGTCGGCGCGGCGACGGCGAGCCGGAGGCCGAGCGAGTCGGCGACGTCGTTCGACAGCGAGCGGCTCGTCAGCTCCTCCATCGCCGTGGCGACGAGGGTCATGTTGTCGGTCGGCAGGCCGTAGAGCGCGGCCGCGCTCGCGGCGCCGCTCTTCGCGTCGATGCGGATCGACGCGGTGGACTGGTAGACGGGCTCCATGCGCCGCACGGCGAGGGCGCCCGCCGCGAGCGCGAGCAGCACACACCCGAGGATGAGCCACGCGCTGCGGGCGATCGTCGCCCACACGCGGCGCGGATCGATCTCCGGCGCCGGGTCCGCGAGGACGGGAAGGGGAAGAGCTTCCATGGCAGTGAGTGGCTGGAGTCCGGCCGCCGCGTCAGTCGCGGCGAATCAGGTAGTAGATGGTCAGCAGGCCGAGCCCGAACTGCACGAGCTCGTAGGCCGAGCGGATCGCGAGCTCGTTGCGCACGACGAAGGGCGGATCCTGCACGTACAGCTGGTCGCTGGCGCGGATGCCGAGGTCGGCGACGTGGTCGGCGACCGACACTTCGCGCGTCGGCTCGTTCGTGCGGACGATGAACACGCGGCTGTCGCCGCCGGGGCGAACGGTGCCGCCGGCTTTGGCGATGAGGGAGAGCACGGACGCCGAGCCGTCCACGAGCTGCACGCTCGGGAGCTTCACGCCGCCGGTGACGGTGATCGGACGGATGAGCTGCACGTCGACGCGCGACGGGTCGATGCGGCCGGCGAAGGCCCGGACGATGCGCTGCTCGAGCGAATCGGGGGTGAGCCCCTGCACCGCGAGGTGCCCGACGGTGGGGACGAGGACGATGCCCCGGTCGTTGACGAGCAGGTCGCCCGACTGCTCGGGCGCGCTCCAGTTCTTGAGGCGCACCACGTCGCCCGGCTCGACCATCCACGTGTACGTGCCGCGCGGCACGGGCGCGATGCCGGCGGAGCGGGGGACGGCGGGCGTGCACGCCACGACGCCGGCGAACGCGAAGCACGCTCCCGCGCGCACCGCGCGGGCGGTACGGGAGCGCGACGTCCGCCCCGCGTCGTCGCGGAGCCGAGTGCGAAGGGGCATTGTCACCAGCGGTGAAGGGACTGCGTGCGAAGCGCGGCGCAGGGAGGCGGGAGAAGCGAGCTAGAGCGCGCCGCGCATGCTGAGGACGGCTGGGATGGTGCGGAGCAACAGCGCCAGGTCACGCCACACCGTCCAGCCGGCGATGTAGCGCTGCTCGAGATCGACGACCGTCTCGAAGCTCGTGATCTCGTTGCGGCCGCTCACCTGCCACGGCCCGGTGATCCCCGGGGCGACTTCGAAGCGCACGTAGTGGCGCGTCTTGTACTGCGCGACTTCGCGCGGCAGCGGGGGCCGCGGGCCGACGAGCGACATCTCGCCGCGCAGCACGTTCCAGAGCTGCGGCAGCTCGTCGAGACTGCTGCGGCGGAGGAAGCGGCCGATCGGCGTGATGCGCGGGTCGCCCGCCGCCTTGAACAGCCGGGGGTCGCCGTAGACGTTCGCCGTGAGCACGTCGGCGGCGCGCGCGTCGGCGTCGCGCACCATCGTGCGGAGCTTCAGCATCTCGAACGTCTCGCCGCCGAGGCCGACGCGGCGCTGCCGGAAGAGGATCGGCCCGGGCGACGTGATCTTCACCGCGAGCGCGGCGACGGCGAGCACCGGCGCGCCGATCACGAGCCCGAGCACCGCGCCGGTGACGTCGAGCGAGCGCTTCGCGACGAGCTGCCAGCCGAGCAGCGCGGGGCTCGAGAGCAGCGAGATCGGCCCCTCGCCGCGCCGGATCAGCGTCGGGTTGTTCATCTCGCGCAGCGGGCGGCGGCGCAGCCCGAACACGCGGCAGCCCGCGGCCGAGCCGGCGATCAGCACGTTCTGCAGCGCTTCGTCCGTGAACGGCCCGACGAGGATGATCGCGTCGGAGCGCGAGCGGTGCACTTCCTCGTAGAGCGTGTGCCACCCTTCCTGCTGATCGCCGGGCCATTCCGGCTCGAGCACGTAGACCGCCGGCGGATCGAGCGAGGGATCGACGTGCTCGGCGAGGAAGGTCTGGATCTGCTTCTCGACGCCGACGAGAAGCGTGCGCTCCTGGTCGAGCCGGCGCGGGTCCTGGAGTGCCACGGCCATCCGGTTCCGCTGCGCGACGAGCGCGAGGAAGAGCGTGACGACCACGCCGCCGAGCAGGAGCCCGCGCGCGACGATCTCGGCGGTCCACAGCTCCGGCCAGCGCGGGAGCACGAGGCCGAGCACGATGGCGAGCCCGATGCGCCCCGACTGGCTCCCCATGCCCGACGTCGAGTACGAGCGCGTGGCGGCGAGGCAGAACACGAGGGACGTGACGCGGCGGAGGAGCGCGGGGGGTGTCGAGGGGAGGAGCCCCGTGACGTAGTCGAGCTGCGCGAGACGAACGGGGATCGGCAGCCGCGCGAGCACGACGAAGACGACGGCGACGGTGAGCGCATCGGCGGCGAGCATCGCCGCGGCGAATCCGAGCTCGCGCCAGAAGCGCCGCCGCTGGAGCGCGAGCACGCGCTGCCGTCCGCCGAGCCGCACGAGCATCGACGGCGAGGAGGGCGTCTGGCGCGGCGGCTCGGCCGGCGGGGCGTGGAGCGCGGTCGTCACGGTGGCAAGACCGGCGCAGGGCGGGGAAGGCAACGAGGAGCGGTAGAGGGGGAAGGGGGAGCGGTGATCCGTTCTTCGCTGGCGGTTTCTCGGTTGGCGGCCGTCCCCGGGACGCTTCTTACGCTTCACACACGCCGCCGTCGCAGTTCCTGCCTGCTGACGTGAACCGTCAACCGTCAACCGCTCATCGCTCTTCGTCGCTCCTGCCCGCTGACGTGAACCGTCAACGACCGATCGCCGACCATCTTCCGTGACCCGCCTCACCAGCGTTCGTCCTGCGAGAGAAGGAAGGCCTCCCCGCAGGCCGCCGCGCGCCCGCCGATGGACGCGCGGTGCATCGCGATCTCCCGCCCTCGCATGCCCATCAACACGCTCAACGGCCCGGATTCGATCGCAGCTCCGCCATCGCCCGCACCGGGGCGTGGCGGGGACGCGCCCGCGCGCCCGCGCACCGTCTTCGAGCCGGGCGCGTTCGAGCAGCAGTTCAACGGGCTGCTCGAGAGCGCGGTGAAGCGGGGCGCCACCGACATTCACGTCCGCGCGGGCGACGTCGTGCAGGCGCGCCTCGACGGCGTGCTCGTCCCGCTCGACACGCCGACCCTCTCGCCGACGGATACGCGCGCGCTCGCCGTGCGCGTGCTCGAGGCGAACGGCTCGGCCGACCGGATCGAGGACGTCAAGGAGTACGAGGGCTCGTGGAGCGTGCGCGGGATCGGCCGCTTCCGCGTCAACATCCTCCGCCAGCGCTCGAGCTTCATGATCGTGATGCGCGTCATCTCCGACGTGCTCCCGACCTTCGAGCAGCTCGGCCTCCCGCACGCGATCGTGCACACGACGCGGGTGGACGCGGGGCTCGTCCTCGTCTGCGGCGCCCCCGAGTCGGGGCGCTCGACGACGATCGCCGCGATCGTGAACTACCTGAACACCCACGCCGCCACGCGCCGCCACTGCGTGCTCATCGAGCAGCCGATCGAGTACCTGCACAAGAGCAACCGGTGGAGCATGACGCAGCGCGAGGTCGGGAGCGACACCGACTCGTTCGAGGCGGGCGTGCGCGCGGCGATCCTCCAGGACGCGGACGCGATCGTGATCGGAGGACTCGAGCAGTCCGCCGTGATCGAGGCGGCGTTCCGCGCGGTGGAGGCGGGCCGCCTCGTGATCGGCCGCATGGCCGCCGCCGACGCGAGCACCGCGATCCGCAACCTGCTCCAGCGGATGGAGAGTGACGACCAGCAGTCGGCGCGGCTGCGCGTCGCCGAAGCACTGCACGCGGTGGTCGCGCAGAAGCTCATCCCCCGCCAGAGCGGCGGCCGCCGCGTGCTCGCCACGCAGCTTCTCTACATGACGCCGTACGTGCGCGAGACGATCCTCGACGCCGGCACCCCCGACAACCTCGCCGACGCGCTCGTGAAAGGCCGCGACCAGTACGGCACCCAGACCTTCGACCAGTCCCTCGCCGACCTCGTGCTCGCGGGCGAGGTCGCCTTCGACATGGCGGTCAAGCTCGCGGCGAACCCGCTCGATCTGGAGTTGCAGCTGAGGGGGAGACGGTAGTGGGTTGAACGGCAACCGCGAGTCGGGGGTAGCGGGTACGCGGTAGCGGGACTGGCATCGGCGCCACGGGGAGCCGTGGAGGGCGCTCTCCCTCACTCTTCGCGGCTCGGCGTGAGTTCCTCCGAACGAGCCGGCCGTACCGGATACCTGTGCTGGGTACCAAGTACGGCCGTCTCCCTCCCTCTCGAGCGCTGTCCACGGCTCCCAGTAGCGAGTATGCCATTCCCGCTACCAGCTACCCGCTACCCCCTACTCGCCGTTGCCGTTCACACGACGCCCATCCCCATCGCGTGGTACCCCTTGTCCACGTACAGCGTCGCGCCGGTGATCCCGCTCGCGAGCGGGGAACAGAGGAACGCCGTCGCCGTGCCGACTTCCTCGGCGGTGAGGTGATCGGTGAGCGGCGCGTTCCGGCCCACGTAGTCGACCATCTTCTCGATGATCCCGATCGCGCTCGCCGCGCGTGACGCGTACGGGCCGGCCGACACGGTGTTCACGCGGATTCCCCACTTCCGTCCCGCCTCGAACGCGAGCAGGCGCGTGTCGCTCTCGAGCGCGGCCTTCGCGCTCGACATCCCGCCGCCGTAGCCGGGAATCGCGCGCTCGCTCGCCATGTACGTCAGCGACGACACCGCGCCCCCCTGGCGCATCAACGGGCCGAGTCGCGCGATCATCGCGACGAGCGAGTACGCGCTCGCGCTCACCGCGGCCAGATAGCCGCCGCGCGACGTCTCGAGCAGCGGCTTCTTCACCTCGGGGCCGTTCGCCAGCGAGTGGACGAGGATGTCGAGCGGGCGCTCGCCGAAATCCGCCACGAGCCGTTGCGCCAGGCCGTCGATCGAGCAGTCGCCGACCTCCTTGTACCGCTTGCTCGTGCGCAGCTCCTCCGGCATCGCGTCGTACGTGTCGAACACGGCGTCGAGCGGATAGATCCGCTCGAACGCCAGCATCGAGCCGTCGGACATCCGGCGCGACTCGTCCATCTTCCCGCGCTCGAGCAGGTTGAGGAAGATGTTCAGCGCGGGGGGCCACGTCCCCACGCAGACGCTCGCCCCCGCCTCGGCCAGCGCCTTCGCGATCGCGAAGCCGAACCCGCCGTCGTCCGCCACGCCGGCGACGAGCGCGCGGCGTCCCCTCAGGTCGATGTTGAGCATGCCCTAGTATGTCCGGCCGCGGCACGCGGGCCAATCCCCGTGGCACGACCGTTCAGCACGTTCCATGCATCGTGCGTAAGTCCGGCCAGGGATCGTGGTACCAGCCCCGTGGCCGGAAGGGCGCCATGCCTTCGCTGCTGTACGTCGACGACGAGGAGACGATCGGCCGGGCGGTGATCCGGTGGTTCGAGCGCCGCGGCTACGTCGCGCACGTCGCCCGGTCGATCGACGAGGCCAAGACGGTGCTCCTCGCCCACGAACCCGACACGATCTTCGTCGACGTCTGGCTCGGCACGGAGAGCGGGTTCGAGCTCATGGGATGGATCGAGGACGTGCTGCCGCACCTCGCCGACCGGGTCACCTTCGTCACGGGCGAGCTGGCCGACTCGCTCGGCGGCGCGCATCGCGTCTGGCAGACGCTCGGCCGCCCCGTGCTCCAGAAGCCGTTCGATCTCGCGCAGCTCGAGGCGCACGCCGGCGGCGTCGCCGATGCGCAGCGGAGGTCCGGCACGTAACGTGTAGGCGTGTCGCGCCCCACCCACCGTCCGGCGCCCGCCGGCGCCCGCGTCGCCGTGCGCGACGGCTCCGGTGCACCTCCCGTCGCCGGCGAGCCGGCGGCGCTCGAGACGCAGCGTGCGGAGACGCCGGCCGGCCCCGCGTTCGCGCGCGGACTCTGGCGGATCGCCGCCGCGGACGTGTCGAGCGGCAATCGCGTCGAGCTGCTCCACGACGGACCGCGCACGTACGAGGTGATGCTCGCCGAGATCGCCGCCGCGCGCGAGACGGTCGTGCTCGAGAGCTACATCCTGCGCTCCGACGAGACGGGCCAGCGCTTCGCCGCCGCGCTCGGCGACGCGGTGACGCGCGGCGTCGCGGTGCGGCTCCTCACCGACTGGATCGGCATGCGCGGCATCCGCTCGGCGTTCGTCACCGCGCTCCGGCGCGCCGGCATCGACGTGCGCGTGTTCAATACGCCCGGCTTTCGCCCCTGGCTCGGGCTCGTGCCCCGCGACCACCGCAAGCTGCTCGTCGCCGACGCGCGCGTCGGGATCACCGGCGGCGTCGGCATCGGCGACGAGTGGATGGGGAAGACGTCGCGCCACCGCGGACACTGGCGCGACACGGCGGTGCGCATCGAGGGGCCCGCCGCGCGCGACATGCAGACGGCGTTCGACACCATGTGGGAGCGCGCGAAGCTGCGCGAGCGGCGCGGGTCGCACCGGATCACGCGGCGGATCGCGGCGCGCACCTCGATCCGTCGACCGCGGAGCCGGCGCTCGTCGGGATCGTCGAGGGCGAGCCACTCCGCCTCCGCATCGCCCGCGCGCTCCAGATGCAGGCCATCTCCGCCGAGCGCTCGATCTGGATCGCCAACGCGTACTTCGTCCCGAGCTGGTCGGAGATCGAGGCGCTGATGGGCGCCGCGCGCGACGGGGTCGACGTCCGCATCCTCGTGCCACAGCGCAACGACCATCCGTGGGTGACCCTGCTGACGCGCCGCTACTACCGGCGGCTGCTCATGAACGGGGTGCGCATCTGGGAGTTCAAGGGGGCGATGATGCACGCCAAGACGAGCGTGGTCGACGGGCGCTGGGTCCGCGTCGGCTCGACCGACTTCAATCCGCTGGGCGTCGCGATCAACTACGAGCTCGACGCGGTGATCGAGGACGCGCGGCTCGGCGCGCAGGCGGAGGCGATGTTCCTGAACGATCTCGAACGGTCGACCGAGATCACGATGCGGAGCCGGCGATTCCGGAAGCCGCGAACCCAGACGGAGGGAGGATCGTGACGACGATCGCGCAGACGCCCCGCGCACCGGAACAGCTCTCGCCGAGCGCCGCGCCCGCGCCGCTCCCGACGTTCGCGACGCGCGTCATGTCGATCGACGCGTTCCGCGGCTTCGTCATGTTCCTCATGCTCGCCGAAGCGATGCGGCTGTGGACCGTGCACGAGGCGTATCCGGGAAGCACCTTCTGGTCGATCGTCGCGTTCAATACGGAGCACGTGCCGTGGCAGGGCTGCTCGCTGCACGATCTCATCCAGCCCGCGTTCTCCTTCCTCGCCGGCGCATCGCTTCCCTTCTCCGTCGCGAGCCGCACGCGGCGCGGCGAGTCGTTCGGCCGCATGCTCGGCCACGCCGCGTGGCGGAGCGTCGTGCTGATCTTCCTCGGCATCTTCCTCCGCTCGCTCGACCGCGGGCAGACGTACTGGACGTTCGAGGACACGCTGACCCAGATCGGGCTCGGCTACACGGTGCTGTTCCTGCTCATGTTCACGTCGCTGCGCGTGCAGGCCGCCGCGTTCGTGGCGATCCTCGCCGGCTTCTGGGCGGCGTTCGTGCTCTATCCCCTGCCGCCGGCAGGCTTCGACTACGCGAGCGTCGGCGTGCCGCCCGACTGGCCGCACCTGTACACCGGGTTCCTCGCGCACTTCAACAAGAACTCGAACGTCTCGTGGGCGTTCGACGTCTGGTTCCTCAACCGCTTTCCGCGCGAGTCGCCCTTCCGGTTCAACGAGGGCGGCTGGTCGACGCTGAGCTTCATCCCGACGATCGCGACGATGCTGCTCGGGACGTGGGCGGGCCGGTGGCTGATGACGTCGCGCGACGCGCGGGCGAAGACGGTGGGGCTCGTGATCGCCGGCGTCGCGCTCGCGCTCGCGGGCCTCGTGCTCCAGTGGCTGCACGTCGTGCCGATCGTGAAGCGGATCTGGACGTCGTCGTACACGCTGTACAGCGGCGGCCTCGTGCTGCTGCTGCTCGCGCTCTTCCACGCGACGATCGAATGGCGCGGCTGGCGGCGATGGAGCTTCCCGCTGTTGGTGATCGGGATGAACTCGATCGCGGTGTACGTGATGAGCTGGACGCTCGAGGAGTTCACCTCGGCCGCCCTGGTGCGGCATCTCGGGCGCGGGACCTTTCTCGTGGCGGGTGCGCCCTTCGAGCCCGTGCTGCGCGGCGCGGCGGTGCTGCTCGTCTTCTGGCTCGTGCTCTACTGGATGTACCGCCGGCGGATCTTCCTGCGGATCTGAAGCGCGACCAGCCCGTCATTCCGGGCGGAGCGCCCCCCGTCATTCCGAGCGGAGGGCCCCCGTCATTCCGAGCGGAGCGCCCCCGTCATTCCGAGCGGAGGGCCGAAGGCCCGCAGTCGAGGAATCTCGATCCTCTGGGGAGAGGGACCCTCTGTCGGGACGATCGCGATGCCTCGACTCGCTCCGCTCGCGCGGAATGACGTTGACCGGCGCTCGCTCGGGATGACAGCGGCCTAGCGTCCCGCGACGAGCCGCGCCAGCGCCTCGGGCCTGAGATGATCCTCGTCGAAGAAGTCGCGCGTCTCCACGCCGGCCGCGCGAGGATCCCAGCTGCCCGAGACGCGGACGTTCGTGCGCGCGGCCATGGCGCGCACCGCGCGCTCGGCGGCCGCGAGCGAGTCCCCAGACGTGCGCCGTGACGCGTCGTACACCTCGGCGGGGAAGGGAACCAGCACGAGCGTCACCGAGACGCCTTCGTCGCCGAGGTAGCGCACGAACCGCTCGAGCGCATCGCGCCGGCCCGGCGCGCGGTGCGCGAGATCGTGAAACCGCGCATCGTGCTCGAGCCCGTGCTCGGCGAACGCGCGCGACGCCGCGATCGCGTTGTCCGCCGGCAGCGCGGACCAGACCACCGAGCCGTCCGGAAGCTTCGTCTTCTCGGCGTTCTGGGCC
>Ga0310810_10008250_pt1 | contig 11968 bp, 13 predicted proteins | sample NCmetagenome_FD_207641 | JGI IMG/M metagenome (GOLD analysis project Ga0310810, IMG submission 207641) | Soil microbial communities from experimental microcosm in Duke University, North Carolina, United States - NC | ecosystem: Engineered > Artificial ecosystem > Soil microcosm > Unclassified ...
TCGCGAGCAGCCGGTTCGCCTCGCGCATGCGCTGCGCCATATCGGTGTCGGCGGGGGCGTTGCGCATGACGGTGCGCGACACCGCCATAAAAAGCGCCGCCGGGATGCCCTTCCCCGAAACATCGGCAATCGTCACCACCAGCCGGCGCTCGTCGAGCATGAAATAATCGTAGAAATCACCGCCGATCTCGCGTGCCGGGTGCATATCGGCGTGCAGATCGATGCGGTGCTCGGCCGCGCCGACCGACAACGGACCGGGCAGGATCGATTGCTGGATCGCGGCCGCCGCCTCCATCTCCTCGCGGCGCGTTTGCTTGGCCTGGATCTCCGTGGCCATGTCGGAAAAGGCGCGCGCGAATGTCGCCAGCGCTCCCGATTGCCGCGTCAATTCCGCGAGCATGGCGGCATCGTACTCGCCGCGCGCCAGCGCGTTCGCCGCGTAGGTGAGAAAGGCGAGCGACTGGTTGGTGCTGTGCAGGCGCTGGCCCAGCTCGCTGATGATCTCGATCGCGATCGAGGGAAGCTCGGCGACGAGGCTCATCAGATTGTCGCGATCGACACGCAATGCCGCGACATCGGTGCGGGCCATGATCGTCGCGGTGCGCGGCACATCGGCAACCCCGCCGAGCTCGCCGACGATGCGGTCGCGCCCGAGCGTCGCCATATGGATCAGCCCGGCGGGGATCTCGACAAAGACGTCGACCTCGCCCTCGAGGATCACCAGCGCGAAATCGCCATGCTCGCCCTGCTGCATGATCTTCTCGCCGGCCGGGAAAGCGACGGAACGGCAACGCGAGGCGACGGTATGCAGAGCCCGCGTATCGAAGCGCGCGAAAATCGGGTGCAGCGCCAGCACCCGGGCGATCTCCTCGACCGTCGGTGTCGGTGTGGGCGTCGGTGTCGGCGCCGGGTGCTGCTGCCGCGAAATCACGCGGCCATTTCTACGACCGCGGCGCGGGTCCGGCAAACAGGATGCGCCCTGAGACCGATGAGCGGGTCAGCCTCAATACCCGCCACCGCGGCGGCAGGTCGCGCGAAATTCCTCTCGGCGCTCAAACAGCCGCCGCTCGATCCGCGGCCGCTCCCAGGGCTGCGCGTAATAAAGGCGCTCCTCCGCTTCGCGAATGCGCTCGCGCAGATAGCGGCAGCGTTCCCAATATCCCTGCACCGGCAGGATGTTCGACGCCGCGGGTTGGCTTTCCGGAACGATTGGCCCGGCCTGGGCGGAAAGCGGAGCGGCCAGCGCGGTCGCGATCAAGACAGCGGCGAAAACCCCGGATTTCAACATGATCCTCCTCGTACCCGTATTGAGGTTATGGCGACAACGCTTGGGGCAAAGCGCCGCTTCCATCGGTTTTGGCTACCCGCCGATGAGAGCTCATTCCCAAAAGGCCATCACGATCGCGTTGCCGTCGTCGAGGACCAAGTTGATACGGTTCGGATTGTGGACAATCCCGGCGACCCCATGCGTCGGAATAATCGTGCGAAAGCCGCGCGGCAGGTCTTCTTCGCGCACGACATTGGCCGTGCCGGCCGAGGCCTTGCCTTTTTCGGCGAATTTCTTGCCGATGCACTGCTTGCAGTCCTCAGCCTTGATGTCCGCGTGAGCATTGCCCGGGAGCTGCTTCACGGCGAGGGCGTTGGCGCCGGCACGCACTCGGACGCCTTTATAAGGATGTCCCGCCTCGAGCGTGAACATCGCATTGATCGGGACAAAGCCCTCCGCCTTCTGCGATTGCTGCGGGCTTGTGGCGATGAACTGGAGATCGAGCACGTCATCGGCCGGCTTCCCGTAAAAGAAGGGCACGAGCTGCGGGTTGCTCCAACCGAGCGAACTGGCCAGTCCCGTGACATGGATGACGTCGATCTTGGGATCCATCGCGGTGCGCAGCACCTCGACACCTGTCACGTAAAGCACCGGCATTTCAAGTGACGGGCGACTGCCGCCCGACGGTCCGGCGGCTTCCTGATCGCCCCCGACATACCCCTGTCCCTGCTGATCGCCGCCGCCCTGGCCTCCGGCTTGAGCTCCTTGCGCAAAAACCGACACCGCCGGGATCGCCTGCGTCAGCAGGACCGCGATTCCAGCCAGCAACATGCGATGGATCTGTCTCATGCCCCACCCTCCGAAATACAAGCCGTCGTTTCGGGCGCAGCCGCCCGCGTTAGGTTGCCGATGCTACCGCCACCATTTCGGTGGCAAGCGGCGCCGCTCCGAGATTGCGAATGTCCGAGTCGGCCAGCTCGCCGACCCGGTTTCCCATCAGCTCGATCAGATCGAGAACGAGATCGGTGGCGCGCATCTTGCTCATCCGGCAGTAGGTCGTCTCGGTACTGACAAAGCTGCCGTTTTCCGCGAGCTTGTTGACCGGCTCGCCGCCGCCGCAGATCGAGAAATACTCGCAGCGCTCCCGGCACAACTCGACACCGGCGTCGATGTCCCGGCGCATGCGTTGCAGCACCGATCCCGCCGCCATGTCGGTCAGCTTGTCGCGATTGATGTTGCCGAGGATGAAATCGCCGTAGGCGGCGCTTTTCAATCCCAGCAATTCCGGCGAAAAGGTCGCGATGTTTCCCGACCAATCCATGCTGGTGACCGCGAAGGGCTCGACGAGCTGATTGAAAAACACCGCCTCCTTCGGGCGCAGCACCAAACGGGTTGCGTCATCGATCTCGCGGATAAAGTCAAACTTGCCCGGCGCGGCCGCCGCCAGCCGCCAGAATTCGCGCAGGAAGGTGTAATAAGCCTCTTCGATGCCGGTTTCACCGAAGGAGCGCGAAACATGGCTGCCCTCGCTCTCCTCGACATTGAAGCAGACGCGGTCGATCCCCTCCGACGCATAGAAATCGAACATCTCGCGCGGCGCGACGAGGCTTTCCGCTGACAACACGGAAATCACATGGAACGGCACGCCGTGGTCGCGAAGGCGGCGAATCCCGGCGATTGTCTTATCAAAGGTGCCCTGACCGGAGCGGCTCCGGCGATTGATGTCGTGCAACCGTTTTGGGCCATCGATGCTGACGCCGACATTGACATGGGCTTCGGTGAAGAACGCGCACCATGCGTCGTCGATCAGCGTGCCATTGGTCTGAAAGGCATGCGTCAGCTCGATTTCCGCAGGCTTCAGGCTGTCGATCAGCCGAAACGCCCGCCGGTAAAAGTCGATCGGCAGCACCATCGGCTCGCCGGCATGCCAAACGACGGTAATCCCGTGCTGCAACCAGCCGCAGGCGAAGATCTGCGAAAACAGATTGGCGATGGTCTCGTCCGCGAGCACCGCCTTGTTGCTGCGGTCCGGCAGATAGCAATACCGGCAATCGATGTTGCAGAACGGCGTCGGCTGGACCACCACCAGCTGAATGTGCGGCATTGTCGTTTGAGGCAGGCGGGTCGATACGCGCTTACCAGTTGCCCCAGCCGTTGCGCCAATTGTGCCAGCCGTTCCGCCAATTGTTCCAGTTGTTCCAGGGCTGGCCAAAGTTGAAATTCGCCCAGGGCCGTCCCCAGCCCCAGCCTCCGCCATTGCCCCAATTGTGCCAGGCCAGGCGCTGCTCGCCGCTTGCGGCTGATGTCTCGGTTTCCCCGCCGGAAGCCACAGAAACCGCTTCGCGGATCGCCGCAAGCCGCTCCGACACGCGCTGTTCTGGCGCACCCGTGTTTTCTGCGGCCGTGGGATGCTGCGCGGCGGGCGCAGGCACGGTGGAGCCGAGCAACACTACCATCCCGATTGTGCCGGGGCTCACAAGGCGCGACACGACGTTAAAGTACTTCCGCGGCAACGACACTGTTCCCCCTCCCGATGACGAGCGGCAGGTCCCCCCGTGGGCCCAACCGTCGCGTCAGCAACCTATCTCAGCATCTACCGCAACGTCAATTTCACCCCGATATCATTTCAGGTGGGTACACGGGTCCACGGCGGCGCGAGCGGGAGGATGCGGCGATAAACCGGGCAATCCGGCTCGTGCGCGCCCGGCAGATAGCCGAGGCTCATCAGGAATTCGTGGACGATCAATCCGCCGGTGAAGCGAAACGTGCGGCGGAAGAGGCGCGTCCATTCCTCCAGAGGAAGCGGATGATGCGCCTCCAGAAACCCATGAAACGAGCCGTGCGATTGCCGCAGCTGCTGGATGACACGGGCATTGTCGATGACGGCGGCAACCTTCAGCCGGTTGCGGACGATTCCGCCATCGGCGAGCAGGCGCGCGACATCCGCGTCGCCAAACGCGGCGACTCGGTCGACTTCGTAATTAGCAAATGCGACGCGAAAGGCGGCGCGCTTCTGCAACACAGTCAGCCAGGACAACCCGGCCTGATTGATTTCGAGAACCAGACGCTCGAACAGCACCGCCTCGTCATCGGCCGGAAAGCCGTATTCCGAAGCGTGATAAGGGCCGTGCAGCGGGTGGCTCGGCGCCGCGCGGCAATAGGCGGCGCTCACGTCACGAACCGCGAAAGCTGAACCAGGGCTCGCTGACGACGATATAGATGCCGAGCCAGACGATCGCGGCCAGGATTGTCGTCAGCGCCAATTTTCGCCCCAGCAACGGGCGGCGCGGCGCGCCGGCGGCGTGGCCCAGCTCGCCGGGTTCGGAAGGGCTCACCCAAAGCGGCAAGATCGCGAATAATGTCACCCACCAGACCAGGATATAGACGACGATGCCGGTCAGCCAGTTCATGCCGCGGTTAGGACGTCACGCCTGCTCAAGCTCGATCAGCGTGCCGCAAAAATCCTTGGGATGCAGGAACAGCACCGGCTTGTCGTGCGCGCCCAGGCGAGGCTCGCCGTCGCCGAGCACCCGGGCGCCTTGGGCGCGAAGGCGGTCGCGAGCGGCGGTGATGTCGTCGACCTCATAGCAGAGGTGATGCATGCCGCCGCCCGGGTTTTTGTCGAGAAAGCTCCGAACCGGCGAATCGGCGCCGAGCGGCTGCAACAGCTCGATTTTGGTGTTCGGCAACTCGACAAAGACGACCGTCACGCCGTGCGCCGTCAAAGATTGCGGCGGCGACACACGCGCACCGAGCGCATCGCGGTAGACCGCCGCCGCGCTATCGAGGTCGGGCACGACGATGGCAATATGATTGAGGCGTCCGATCATCATGAGTTCACAGCCGGACGAGCTGGATCTCGATCAAGGGGCGCTTCCCGAACCGCTCGTTGAGGGCGCGGCGCAACACCCGACGCGCGGTGTCGCGCACTGCATCATCATCGTGCCGCATCGGGGCCGGCAAGCCTTCCATCGTGTCGGCGAGCGCGTCGCGCAATACCGTCGCGGGCGCCTCATTCGACTCGGCGAGGCCGATCATCGTGATCTGCGGTGGCGCCGCCAGCCAGCCGCGGCGATCAACAACCAAAGAGGCAACGACACTGCCGTCCCGCCCCGCGCGTCGGCGCTGCTGCAGGATAGTCCCGGAGAGCGGCACGAGACTTTTGCCGTCCTGCGCGACGCGACCGACCGGCACCTCGTCAACGATAGCGGCTTCGCCGCCGCCGAGTCGGATCATGTCGCCATTCTCGATGACAAGCGCATCATAGACCTGGCAGGTGCGCGCCAGCTCGGCGTGAGCGGCGAGATGACGCGCCTCGCCATGCACCGGGATCGCGATCCGCGGCCGGATCATCTGATACATGCGGACGAGCTCATCGCGCGCCGGGTGGCCCGAAACATGGACAAAATGATCCGCCTCAGTGACGACTTCGACCCCGAGCCGCACCAGCGCATTCTGCAGCCGCCCGATCGCCTTTTCGTTGCCCGGAATGACACGCGACGAAAAGATCACGACATCGTCTTGTTCGAGCGTGATGTTGGGATGATCGTCACGAGCGATGCGCGCCAGCGCGGCGCGAGGCTCGCCCTGGCTTCCGGTACAGATCATCAGGATTTTGTCGCGCGGCACATAGCCGGCTTCGTCTTCCGTCAAGAACCGCGGCACCTCGGCAAGATAGCCGGTCTCGCGCGCCGCCTTGTCCATGCGCCACAAGGAGCGGCCGACCAGCGCGACGTCGCGATCGTTGGCGCGCGCCGCCTCGGCGATCGTCTGCAGCCGCGCGACATTCGAAGCAAAACAAGCGACGGCCACTCGCCCGTCATAGCGGCCGATGAGTTCGGTCAAGGACTGGCGCAATTCGCCTTCCGAGCCGGAGGAGCCGGGCTTCAGGGCGTTTGTCGAGTCGCAGACGATCGCCAGGACGCCCTCGTCGCCGACCGCACGCAAGCGGTCCTCGTCGGTCGGCGAGCCGATCAGCGGCTCGGGATCGAGCTTCCAATCGCCGGTGTGCAACACCGTGCCGGCGGAAGTGCGGATCACGACGGCATTCGGCTCGGGGATCGAATGCGTCAAGGTGATCAATTCGAGATCGAACGGTCCGATCTGAAAGCGGCCGGACATCGGCACGGTCGTAACGCGCACCTGTCCGGCGAGGCCGCTTTCGATGAGCTTTGCCCGCAACAGAGCAGCGGTGAACGGCGTTGCCCAGACCGGGCATTGCAGCTGCGGCCACAGATACGGGATCGCACCGATATGGTCCTCATGCGCGTGCGTCGCGACGATGCCGAGCAGCTTGTCGCGCCGCTCCACGATAAAGCTGGGGTCGGCCATGATGACATCGACCCCGGGCTGATGCTCCTCCTCACCAAAGGTCACGCCGCAATCGACGATCAGCCACTGACCCCGATAGCCGTAAACATTGAGGTTCATGCCGATCTCGCCGGCGCCGCCGAGCGGCACGAAGAAGAGCGCGTCGGGATCGCCCTCGGTGAACTCGCCCCGCAAGGGTGGCGAAGGCAGGCTCATCGCTTGGTGTTGCGTTCGTGAATGAGGCGCAGTCCCCACAGGGTCAGATCGGGGTCAACGTCTTCGATCGCATCCGTCGCGCCGGCGAAAAGCGGCGCCAGGCCGCCGGTCGCGATCGTGCGCATCGGCGCGCCAAACTCGGATTTGATGCGGCCGATCAGCCCCTCGACCAATCCAACATAGCCCCAGTAGATGCCGGACTGCATGCAGCTCTCGGTATCCTTGCCGATCACGTGCTCCGTGCGGCTGATGCGAACGCTGGGCAGCTTGGCTGCCGCCATGTGCAACGCGGTCAGCGATAGATTGATCCCCGGGGCGATGACGCCGCCGCAATAATTGCCGTCGCGATCGACGACATCGAGCGTCGTGGCGGTACCGAAATCCACAACAATCAGCGGCCCCTTGTAGCGGTCATGCGCGGCGACAGTATTGACGAGGCGGTCGGCGCCGACTTCTTCCGGGCGATCGACGAGCGCCTTTGCGCCGAGCTTGACGCCCTTGTTGCCGACAACCAGCGGCTCCGTCTTGCAATATTTACGGCAGAAGGTCAGCAGGTTGAAATTGACCTCGGGGACGACGCTCGCGATGACCGCGCTATCGACATCACCGCGCGACAGCTCATCGAGCGCGAGCAGGTGATCGAGCCAGACGACATATTCATCCGCGGTGCGCTTGCCTTCGGTCGCGGTCCGCCAGTTCCCCTTGAGCGCGGCGCCGTCCCAGATTGCGAACACCGTGTTGGTATTGTTCGCATTGATCGCGAGCAGCATCAGGGGCTCCTCAGCCGAGGGCCGGGAAAACTTCGCCGGCGGCGATGCGCCGCCGGTCGCCGCCGGTCTCGATTACGAGCGCACCGTCCTGGTCGAGATCGAGAAAGCGGCCCTCCAGTGTAAGCGTTTCGAGCCGGACCCGAACCGCCTCGCCGATCCCGCCGGCGCGGCTGAGCCAGGCAGCGCGCATCGGCGCAAAGCCTTCGGCGCGCCAGCGCTCGGCCCACCGAGCGAATTGCTCCGCGAAGGCGGAGAGCAGAGATGCCGGCGTGATGCCGGGGAAACCCTGATCGGCCAGCGAAGTCGCGGGATATTCCAGATCGCGGGGCGCCGCGTCGAGATTGACCCCGACCCCGACGATGACGAAATCGAGACCACCACCCGCGGCCATCTCGGATTCGAGCAGGATCCCAGCGAGCTTCGCGCGGCCGGCCAGAAGGTCATTCGGCCATTTGAAGCTCAGGGCCAAGCCAGGGCCGGCGAGCAGGTGCAGCGCATCGCCCAGCGCCAATGCTGTCACAAAGCCCAATTGGGGGGCGCGAGAGGCCGGCGCGTCGGGCCGCAGCACAAGCGATAAGTAAAGGTTTCCCGGCGGTGACAGCCACGGGCGGCCGCGCCGTCCGCGCCCGGCTTCCTGCGCATCGGCCCAAACCAAAGTGCCCTCAGGCACGCCCTCGCGCGCCAGCCGCCGGGCCTCGTCATTTGTGCTGCCGATTGTTTCATAGCGGTGCAGCCGAAAGCCCTCGGGGAGCGAGGGCATGCCCTCTGTCATCGCGGGAACAGCGACTTCGCCGCCACTTCGGCGCCGCCGACAACCGGGTCCGGCATCAGGATGAAGAACATCGTCAGCACAGCCGTGACGACGAGCACCCATTTGAGCTCGGGGGCGATTGGCCGGTCGAAGGCTCCGACCGGCTCATCGAAATACATGACTTTTACGATGCGCAGGTAATAGAAGGCGCCGACGACGCTCGTCACAACGCCGATAACGGCGAGGCCGACGAGGTTCGCGTCAATCGCGGCGAGGAAGATGTAGAGCTTTGAGAAAAAACCGGCGGTCGGCGGGATCCCGGCGAGCGCAAACATGAAGATCGCAAGCGCAAGCGCCAGCCCCGGTTGCGAGCGGCCGAGCCCGGACAACTCGGCAATCCCCTCCACCATCTGTCCGCGCTGGCGCATGCACAGAATGACGGCCCAGGTGCCGACATTCATGAAGAGATAGATCGCCATATAGACCAGGACGCCGCGGATGCCGTTCGGCGTCGCGGCAGCGAGGCCGATCAGCGCATATCCGACATGGCCGATCGAGCTGTACGCCATCAGCCGCTTGATGTTGGTTTGCGCGATCGCCGCGACGGCGCCGAGGATCATCGAGGCGACCGAGAGGAAAACGATGATCTGGCGCCATTCGGCCAAGAGCCCGCCCAGCGGCTCGATCAAAAAGCGGACAAACAGCGCGACCGCCGCAATTTTCGGCGCGACCGAGAAGAAGGCAGTGACTGGGGTCGGGGCGCCCTCATAGACGTCGGGCGTCCACATATGGAACGGCACGGCGGAGCATTTGAAGGCGATCCCAACCGCGATAAACACCATGCCGATGATGAGGCCGGCAGACGGTTTCGCGGCGCCGCCGAACAGGTTCGCGATGCTGGCGAAGCTCGTGGTTCCGGTGAAGCCGTAGACGAGCGAGGCGCCGTAGAGCAGCATCCCCGAGGCGAGCGCGCCGAGTACAAAATATTTGAGGCCGGCCTCGGTCGAGCGGACCGAATCCCGGTCGAAGCTCGCAACGACGTAAAGCGCGAGGCTCTGCAATTCGAGGCCGAGATAGAGGGTGATCAAATCACTGGCCGAGATCATGACCATCATCCCGGCGGTGGCGAGCAGCACCAGGACTGGAAATTCGAAGCGCGCGATGCGGTGCTCCTCGTTGTAGCGGAGGCCCATGATGATCGTCACGGCCGAGCCGAGCAGCACGAGCGCCTTCATAAAGACCGCGAAGGCATCGTTGACAAACATGCCGTAAAAGCCGAACTGCCGCTCGCCGCCGAGGAGACCGGCGATAATCAACGTCGCGATCAGCACCGCCACAGACAGCCAGGAAACGAGCTTGCTCGACCCCTCGCCCCGCAAGACGCCGAGGATCAAGAGCGCCATCGCGGCACAGACTAGGACGATCTCCGGAACGGCGGGCGCAAGCCCCGGAAAAGCGAAGATGGGCATTATCGCACCGCCGCCCCAGCGGCAGCGGGGAGCCACTTGTCCGGTTCCGACACCGCGGGAGGAGCGGTTTCCGCCTTCGCGGGGATCACGATGCCGACAGCAGCAGAAATGGAGCTGGTATGACGGGTCTCTGCGCCGGCTCGCCGGCCGGTCTTGTTGGCGGCGTTGACTTGCGCGACGACATGCTCGACCGAAGCCCGGATCGGCACGAGGAACGAGCTCGGATAAATGCCCATCCACAGCACCAACAGCAGCAAGGGCGCGAAGACAATCTTCTCCCGCAAATTGAGATCGGTCATTGAACGCAGATCCTCGCGCGTGATCGTCCCGAAGATGACCCGGCGATAGAGGTAAAGCATATACATTGCGCCGAGGAACAAGGCGGTCGCGGCAAGGAAGCATTCCAGGGTCGACACACGGAAGGTGCCGAGCAGGATCAGGAATTCGCCGACAAAGCCGCTGGTGCCCGGCAGACCGACCGAAGCCAGCATGAAGCACATAAAGACAAAGGCATAAACCGGCATGCGCTCGACGAGCCCGCCATAGCGGTCAATATCGCGCGTGTGCAGCCGGTCGTAGACGACGCCGACGATGAGGAACAGCGCGGCCGAGACAAGGCCGTGGCTCAGCATCTGGATCATCGCCCCCTGCACGGCCTCGCTGGTCAGCGCGAAAAGGCCCATCGTCACGAAGCCCATATGCGCGACCGAGGAATAGGCGATCAGCTTCTTCATGTCGGTCTGTGCGAGGGCAACGAAGGAGGTGTAGATGACCGCGATCGCGGAAAGCGCAAAGACCAGCGGGGTAAAATAAGCCGATGCCGCCGGGAACATTGGCAAGGAGAAGCGGATAAAGCCGAGGCAAAAAAGGCCAGCCACAGCCATTTCTGCAGATCGGGCGAGAAGCCGTAGTTCAGAGCGACTTCGATGTCGCTGCTGCCGGTCTGGAAATAGATCGCGATGATCGCCAGCAGTGACAGCACCGAGCCGAGCAGCGTGTATAGAAAGAACTTGAACGCGGAATAAACCCGCCGTGGCCCGCCCCATACCCCGATGATGAGGAACATCGGGACCAGCACGCCCTCGAAAAATACATAAAACAGAAAGAAATCGAGGGCGCAGAAGACGCCAACCATCATCGTCTCGAGGACGAGGAAGGAGATCATGTACTCCTTCACCTGGAACTGGATAACAGTCCAGCTCGATACGATGCACAGCACGGTCAAGAGGGTCGACAGGAGGATGAAGAACAGCGAAATGCCGTCGATCCCCATGTGGTAGTTGATTGTGAAGCCGCCGATCGACACCCAGCGGGCGCGCTCGACAAACTGAAAGGCATGCGTGCTCGGGTCGAACTCGATCCACAGCACGATGGATAAGGCGAAGACGATCAGCGAAGTCGATAGCGCGATGTTCCGGGCGTTGCGCGCGACGACCGCGTCATCGCCGCGCGAGGTCATAATGAACCCGACCCCCACCAGGGGCAGGAACGTCACGAGCGACAGGAGTGGCCAGTGGCTCATGGCTCGCCCTCGCTCACCGCGGCACCAGATACCAGGTGACCAGCGCGACGACGCCGATCAGCATGGCAAAGGCGTAGTGATAGACATAGCCGGTCTGAAGCCGGCTGGCTTCGCGCGCCAGTTCGCGCGTCGCGGCGGCGATACCATCGGGCCCGAGACCGTCGATGATCGTCGCGTCGCCGGTCTTCCACAACCCTTCGCCCAGCGTGAAGGCGGTGCGGACGAAGAGCCGGTCATAGAGCTCGTCGAAATACCATTTGTTCAACAGGAACAAGTAGATCGCGCGGAACCGCATGGCCAGCCGGCTCGGCAGGTCGGGGATCAGCGAATAGCAGACATAAGCGACCGCGATGCCTAGCAAGCCGGCGATCAGCGGCAGGTAGTCGATGATCCAGGATACGTGCTCGGCGGCGGCAATTGAATCGTGCTGCGGCAACACCAGGATCGAGTGCTTCCAGAATTCGCCGCGTCCCTCGCCGACGAACCAATGATCGGCGAGGATGCCGGCGAACACCGCCCCGAACCCCAGGATGAAAAGCGGGATCAGCATGACCCACGGGCTTTCATGGACGTGGTGCAGCGTCTCCTCATCGGCCCGCGGCTGGCCATGGAACGTCATGATCAACAGACGCCAGGAATAAAAGGCGGTCAGGAAAGCGGTGA
>Ga0310810_10008251_pt1 | contig 11966 bp, 11 predicted proteins | sample NCmetagenome_FD_207641 | JGI IMG/M metagenome (GOLD analysis project Ga0310810, IMG submission 207641) | Soil microbial communities from experimental microcosm in Duke University, North Carolina, United States - NC | ecosystem: Engineered > Artificial ecosystem > Soil microcosm > Unclassified ...
CGGACGGCAACTGGCTGTTCGTGAACATCCAGACACCTGGCGTGACGTTTGCCATCACGGGGCCGTGGAATAAAGGGCCGATCTAGGTAGCTAGGTGTGATTTCTAGCAAGGTTGATCACTGCACGAGCCGTGGAAAGCGGACGCACGGTGGTTGATAACCGAGGGCGGCATGAGGCCGCTCGGTGTTGTAATGACGCAGCCACGGCCGGAGCGCCTGGCTGCGTCGCCACGAGCTGGCGTAGGGCACCGCGTACGCCCACTGCCGCAGCAGCGTTTGGATGAAGCGTTCGGCTTTGCCGTTGGTCTGTGGTCGGTACGGGCGCGTGCGCGTCAGTCGAACCCGGGCGCGGGCGGCACACCGCTGAAAGCGATGACTGCGATACGCGCCGCCGTTGTCGGTGAGCACGCGCTGCACGACGACCCCCCGTCGAGCAAACCACTGGAGCGTCCGACGCAGAAAGCCGCTGGTGGTGGGGCCCGTTTGATCGGGAAGCACTTCGACATAGGCGGCGCGACTGTGATCATCGACGGCCACGTGGACGTACTCCCAGCCGGCGCCTACGCTGCGGCGCCGCATGGAATGGATGCGATGCCCGACCCGAAGAATGCGCCCGAGCGGCTTGATATCGAGATGCACGAGCTCACCGGGCCGTGCCCGCTCATAGCGCGTGACGGGTGCCGCCGGCTCGAGGGAGGTGAGTCGATTGAGCCCGAGCCGCGCCAGGATCGCAGCCACCGTGGATCGGGGAATCTGCAGCTTCACGGCGATGGCCCACGCCGTCAGGCGCGCATGACGCGCCGCGACGATCGCCGCGACGACGGACGCGGGGGTGCGGCGTGGCCGGCCATGCGGCTCCGAGGATCGGTCGTCCAGCGCCGATGCCCCGCCCTGGCGGTGTCGGGCGAGCCACTTGTACGCCGTACGCACCGCGACGCCCGCCGCTGTGGCGGCATCAGCCACCGACCAGTGCAGGGTCCGAATGCGGTGCACGAGCAGGGCGCGCATGTGCGGTGTGGTCTTGGCGTTACGATGGAGCTTCACTCGGGGCCTCCTCTCGGATTGAACGGAACGTGTGGTAACGCCCATTCTTTCCAAGGGACTCCGAGTGAACAACGTAATTAGAAACCACAGCTAGGTAGCTAGGTAGCTGGGTAGCTGGGTTGTCAGGTGGCTGGGTTACTCCAGCTACCTAGCAACTCAGCTACCTAGCTACACTCAACGCGTGCCTGCGCGCGTCAAAGCACGCTTCATCCCGCCGATGCTTCTGCTCTCCACCGATCGACTCCCCGACGATCGCGCCAAGTGGGAGTACCAGCTCAAACTCGATGGCTATCGCGCGATCGCGTTCAAGAGCGACAACCGGGTTCAACTCCGGTCTCGTAACGACAACGACTTCACCAAACGATATCCGGCGGTCGTGAAGGGGCTCGCGAAGTTGCCCAATGACACGGTGATCGATGGCGAGGTCGTCGCGTTCGACGAAGACGGCAAGCCGTCGTTCAACGCGTTGCAGAACTCGAATGGATCGCAGACGCCGATCGTCTACTACGTCTTCGACGTGATCGTGCTTGCGGGTCGCGACGTCAGCTCAGAACCACTCTCGACGCGGCGCGCGCTCCTCGAAGAGAAGGTCCTTCCGACGCTGAGCGAGCCGGTGCGTTACACCGGGATTCTCGAAGCGAGTCTGCGCGATCTGATTCACGCCGTGAAGACACAGGGGTTCGAAGGACTCGTTGCAAAGCGGCGCAACAGCCGCTACGAGCCCGGCCTGCGTTCAGGCGCGTGGATGAAGATGCGCATCAACCGCGGGCAGGAGCTCGTCATCGGCGGCTACACCATCGGGACGAAGACGTTCGACGCGCTGGTCATCGGCTACTACGACGGCAATCGCCTGATGTATGCCTCGCGCACGCGCAACGGGTTCACGCCCGCGCTGCGTCAGCAGTTGTTCAAGAAGTTTCGCGCGCTCGAGATCGCCGACTGTCCGTTCGTCAATCTGCCAGAGGCAAAGAGCGGCCGATGGGGGCAGGGACTGACGAAAGAAAAGATGGCGGACTGTCGCTGGCTGAAGCCGGTGCTGGTGGGGCAGTTCGAGTTCGTCGAATGGACGGCCGACAACCATCTCCGTCACACGAAGTTCGTCGCCTTGCGCGAGGACAAGCCTGCCCGCGAGGTTCGGCGCGAGTAAGCTCGAATCCCGAGTTCAATAAGACGGGCCGCCGACAAAGACGGGGGGGCCTCCGCCGGCTCCGCCGCCCCATCTCGTCGGGTATCCCGTCCCGACCCCGACGCCAGTGCCACCTTCGCAGCTCGACGCGACGAGTGCGCCGAGGAGCACGACGGCGAGGATCAAGATTCTCGTAGCGAGCTTCGCGCTATTCATGTCGGTCCACTCAAAACGGATACTTCTGCAGCGCGAGCACCGCGCCCGCGGGATCGGCGATGACGATCAGTGAACTGTTGCGGCGTTCGGGCGCCGCGGACACGACGACCCGGCCACCCAGCGCGGTGACTCGTGCGGCGAGCGCTGCGGCATCATTCACCAGGACGTACGGCAGCCAGTTGGGTTGTACGTCGGTGACATTGGCCGGCAGCTGGAAGAGGCCGGCGCCGCCGCGCGCTTTCTTGAGGACGTGGTACTCGACCCCGAGACGCGTATCGGAGATCGCCGCGTTGTAGCCGGCGACCTTCTTGTAGAAGTCGAGCGCCTGTGCTGCATCCTTCGCCAGATACTCCTGCCAGAAGAAGTGACTCGCCGTAGGCTGCGCGGGAAGAGGCGTGTTCTTTCGCAGCTGCGCCAATCCGAGCGGCGCACCCTGCGGATCAGCGACGACGGCGACTCGTGCGAGCGGCAGGTCACGCGGCTGGACGAGCACCTTGCCACCGGACTGAAAGAGCATAACCGCCGCATCGACGTTGGCGACCGCCATGAAACTGAGCCACTGTGTGCCGGCGTCTGCGATGCCGTTGACATCGATGAAACCTGCGACTGGCGCGGCGCCCACTCGCGCGATGACGTACGGACGATCGCCGCGTGACGTGTCCTCGAAGCGCCAGCCGAATAGCTCGCCGTAGAAACGCTTGGCTGCCGGGACGTCCTTGGTGAGGAGGTCGTGCCAGACGAAGCTGCCAGGTTCGACCGGCGGGTCTGCGGCAGCGACCGGTGCGGGGGCAGTTGCGAAGCCGAACGCCACGACCAACACACACAGTGTGCCGAGCGACGTTGTCGTGAATACCTTGAGCGTCATGGCCTGATGCGACGGTGCAAGCTCAGGTCCACTCGCGAATGACAGATGTTTTGCGGGTGCGCTGGTGCGCACCCGCGGCCTGTCGTGGGAGAGCGCTTGTGTCTTGTTGGGGACTCGCGACCTGGGCAATTCTGTGAAGGGGTCTGACCCCTTCACACCCTTTCACAACTACTTGATGTGGGGCCCCATGTGCTCGGAAGACCGCTCGTTCTCGTTGCAGATGAACTCGAAGAGCTCGGTGTTGAGCATGAGGCGCGCGTTGGTCGTCACCGTCCACGGCTTCGTGTAGTAGGTCGGGTCCGTGATGGTGAGCTCGATTTCCAGGCGGCCGAAGTTCGGACGCCGGAACTTCTCGACGATCGTCAACTTCTCGCTCGTGGGAAGACCGCCGTGATCCAGCCACTGCTTGCCGTTGAGCCCCCTGGTTTCGATGACGAGCGCGTCGCCCTCCCAGCGCCCCTTGGAGTACCCCAGCCAGCTCGGATTCAGGTCGTCTGCGAAGTCACGCTTGTCGAGATGCACCTGGCGCCACAGATTGAACGCTTCGTATACGAGGACGACGAGCTTGTCCGTCTGTACGATCTTGAAGGGCACTGGTGCGGAGTTGATCTTCGGGACTCCCTGCGGCAGGCACTGGGCGTCCGGCTCCGTGTATCCGAGTGTGCCGTCCTCCCGCGACTTGGCGATCTTCCGCGCCTCGTCGGTCATCGGCACGTTCTCGAGACCGATGTCCGCGGCGAGGTTCCGGAAGTACCGCATATTCGGCTGGTAGATGCCTGACAGATCCGGCTTGCCGTCGCTCGTTCTCGGCGCCGGCGCCGACATGTTTGGCTTACCGTCTGCGCCCATCGGCACGCCGTCTGTGGGCAGATTGCGCCACTGCGCATGGGCCGACATGCTCAGAAGCAGCGTGCCTGCGGTGGCGATCGCCACGCGATTTCGCCACGTCCCGCGATTCGTGCCAGGTGTTGTCAGGGTCATTTGCATCGTGCCGAATTGTCCGTATCCCCGCGAAAGGGTGTCAACTACCTAAACGCGTCACGCACGCTGCCGATCAACCCTCGCGGTTCGGATCGACTGTTTGCCCCGCGTTGCGCGCGTACCACCCGCCAGCGGTGATGAATACGACAGTGGACCCGCTGACCGTTTCGAGACGCCAACCCCACTTCGCTGGTGTGCCGTCGTACGAGAGGCGAGCGGTGTTTACCTGCAAGGTTGGATGCCGGCGGGTCGCTTCAGCCAGCAGCGCCGCCGACGGCTGTTCGAAGAACGAGACGTCGGGCCACGCATCGCGGTCGCGTGGCCCGCTGCCGAAGGTGCTGACGTGACTCACCTTCGCCGACAGCTCCACCCGTGCAATGCCGCACGCGCGTCCGTCGATCTCGAACGGCACCAGATAAAACGCCGGAGCGCCATCCGGCGACGAGACGAGGGCGGCCGATCCCGCAGCCGCTGTTCGGACGGCTTCGAACTCGGGATCCTCCGACACCGGGGGCCGTCCACGTTCACGATCAGCCGCGCGTCTGGCAGCCCCAGGATCAAGGGCAGTTGATCCGGGTGTAGACATAGTTAGTGTGGTTGATGGAATCCCAATCCTCCCACGTGACGGTACCGGCTAGCGCGAAGTTCGCATTCCACGGCCACGGGTCGTAGATGTATAGCTTCTCCTCAGTCGTCCCGCCGAAGGTGAACACCGTGCGCGAGTAGCCGGCACAGGCGCGAGCGTGCCCGGGAATACCGCTCTTGAACGGGTGGAGCGCATCGATCTGATCGCGCGCCTTCTGCCACGTCGGCGCGTTGTCGAACGACGCGTCGATATGGTTGCAGCTCATGGACTCGTAGCCCGGGCTCTGATCTGAAGGGCATCCGTTGCCAGCCGTGTAGCCACAGGCGGGTGCGATCTGATCCTGGGTGAAGTAGTACCGGTAGTAGCACAGGATCATCTGACACGTCGCGACCGCACAGTAGTCGTCCACCTGCTGTCCGTGGAGGCTGAAACAGTGATGCCCGCGTGCAGCGTTGTACGCGTAGTGGCTGCAGAACTGCAGCAGCTTTGTCGTCGTTCGCGAGAAGCGTACCGCGACGCGAGACGCCACGCTGTCGAGAGCTCGAGCTGACACCAGGCTGGCGCGCAGTCGTGATGCGATCCGCAAGCGTGCAGCGTCGGCCGCCTTGAACCGCCGGAGTCGCGTTCGTTGGTCGTCATTCGCGATGGACTCGTAGTACGACCATGCGAACGAGCCTTCGTTGTCTGGCCGCTCCGGACGATCGTTGATACGAGCCAGGTCGGCGACGTCGTAAATCAATCGCGTCCGGTTTTCATCCTGGACTGTGAACATCACGCCAAGCTTCGGGTAGCTGTAGCAGACGAGCAGCGGCTCAGAGAGCCTGGCTTTGGGGAACTCCTTCTTCACTCGCGGCTTCAATCGGCGGACCGCAGCTTCGAAGTTCCAGCTGCGCGGCCCCATCTCGATCGCCAACACGGGGGCGCCGATGACCTGGCTCGCCGCGGTGCGCACATATCCAAAGACATCCGATCCACGCGCGATCGCGAAGTCGAGGAACAGCAGTTTCCCGTTGATGTCGTAGATACGAACGGGCTCTTTCTGCACGCGACCTGCCAGCCATCCAGCCATGCCCGGCACGCCAGCGGCGGCCTGGCGCACGACGGCAAGCGCGGAATGTTCCAACAGGTCCTGTCGTGGTGTCAGATGCTCGTCCTCGTCGTTGGTGCGTGATGGCATTGCTTCTCCCGTTGATCAGTGAGCGCGTCGTTGCCGACGAGTCGGTTGCTTACCGGGTAGTGTAGGTTTTGCTGAAACCGTTACGGCTGTTCGTGACCGTGAACGTCCCGTCAGGCTTGACGGACGCGCGAATCCAGTGACCTTTGCATTCGGCCGAGTCCTCGAAGTTCGCGATCATGTCCTCAGTCGTATTCCACGTCTTGTCTTTCTCGAGCAGCGAGAGGTGGCCCTGCCAGATGCCTTCGAGCCCCGGTGTCTTCGCGATTCGCTGATAGTGCTGCGTCAACGGCTTGGGTACGCCCGGCGATGGACCACCTAGACCTTTGCGCGGTCCGTTATTGACGATGACCACCTGCGGCTTGATCGCGTAGAGCAAACCCGGCGCCCCGGCGCCGTCGAGTGCCCCGTGCCGTCCCGCCTGCCAGATCGTGACCTGTCCAAGACGGTTGACGGGACAACCCAGCTCCATTTCCTTTTCCCAGTCGAGATCGGCGAGATCGAGGAATCGGAATTTCCCGTACGTGAAGAGCGCGCTGACCATGAACTGGTTCTCCGGGCCCTCGGCCGGCTTGTTCTCGGCAGACGCGCACAGCGGATTGGTTCCGCCGCCGGCGAGCGGCTTGGCGATCAGTTGTCCGTTTGACGCGACGACATCGATCTGGACGCCCTTCATGGGGATCGTGTCACCGGCTTTGAGGATGGTGCGCTTCGACGCGCACGCGGCGAGATAGATGTCGCGCCATCGTTGATTGGCCGGCTCGATGAAGTCGCCGCGATCGAAGCAGTGCCCGATCGGGACGAGCCGCGCGAGTTCCTGCAGGCCGCCGGCGTGATCGGCGTGATAGTGACTCAGCACGAAGGAGTCGATCTTCGACAGGCCAGCTTCCTTGACCACCGCTGCGATCCGCTTGCCGTCGCGCCCGTCAACTTCCCAGCCAGCGTCGTAGAGCAGCGATTCACCCGACGGCGATACGACCAGCGTGGCAGCGCCGCCCTCGACGTCGATCCAGTAGATGTCGAGCGTGCGCTGCTGTGCGCTCGGCAGGGTTGTGCCCAGCAGGATGAGCGCAAGCCCGAGTACCGCGATCGCGCCCATGTGAGATCTCGATGACTGCATGACGCCTCCTGTGTGGCACCTCTTCTATCACTGTCGAGTGCCGCGTGCTATCAAGGCTCAGGTATGGCGTCCGTGAATCTACGGATTCGGGATTCTCCCTACAGACGAGAAGGTCGTGCAGGGTGTACGTTTTTCTCGCGGAATTCGTTCCATATCACAACGCTCCAAAATCTGGAGGCATGGATGCGACCGAACGAGCACACGGCGATCGGAACGATTACCGACATCACGAAAAGTCTCGAACGTCTCGAATCCGGATCGGGCTCGCTCTCAGTGTCGTTGCCGGTGCTCTTGCCAGGGACGGAGATCACCGCGCACACGAGAAACACGTGCTACCACATGGAAGTGATGGACGGGCCCGCCCGGCGCGTACTGATCAGCGGAGGCTTGCTCTTTCCGCAAGGCGCCGAAGTCGAAGTGATCGGCGCGACCGATGACGAAGGCGTGAGAGTGGGATGGATCGTCGAGGGGCTGCAGATCGAGCTCTCCACCGTTCGCGGTCCGGTCCTCACCTCGATCGTCGAGTCACTGTCAGTGCGCCAGCGCGAAGGCTAGCGCAATGAGCGCCAGCACGATCGCAGAGACGCTGGTCATCATCACCACCGGAAGCGTCAACGCCGAGATCTGACGCTGACCGCGCCGGAGTTCCTCCACGAGCTCCGTCGGCGACGACGTCTTCTCGAACACCGATTGCTGCATCACTCGCTTGGATGCGAGCACTTCGCGCATGCCCTCGTCAAAATGTCGCTGGTGAATCACCTTGAGCCGATCGGCGCCGGGTTCAGCGGCGGCGGCCATCGCCGCTTTCAGGACCGCGTTGCGGATGTCGCCACCACTCGCTGTATAGCGCTCGGCCAGGTCGCGGAAGTTGACGTCCTGTGCGATCGGCGTACGGGCGTGGAGCTGGAGGCGCCAGATCTGTTCACGCTCGCCGACGCCAGGCATCTCGAATAGCACGTGCGTCCGAATCCGTCGCTCGAATGCCGGGTCGAAGTTCGCCGCGAGGTTCGTCGCGAAAATAACCACGCCGTTGAACCGCTCGATCTCCTGGAGCAGGACGTTGATGACGGTGTTGGTCTCGCGAACGAACCCGTGATCGAGTGACGTCGCCCGTCGCGACGCGATCGAATCCGCCTCGTCGAACAGCAGCACCGCGTTCTCCTTACGCGCAAGACGGAACGTGGCGACGATGTTCTTTGGCGTCTCGCCCATCCACATCGACTCGACCTGGTCGTAGCGCACGATCAGCAGGCGCCGCCCGAGCGTGTGCGCAATCGCCTCTGCACAGATCGTCTTGCCGGTGCCTGGTGCGCCTGCGAAGTTGAACGCCAGTGCCAGGCTGGTCGGGTGACGCTCGCGCAGCCCCCACTTGTTGAAGATGAGGTCGTGCTGGGTCACGTGCGCCAGCGCCTGGTCCAGCGATCGGCGTGTCGCCGGTGGCAGCACCACATCGTCGAGCGTCCGCTGTGGGACGACAGATTCGACAATGCGGCGCGAGTCGAACGTACCGCTGAGCACGCGAAGGATGGGGTTCGACATGGAGATCAGCGTACCAGCGTCGGCGTGGTTCAGCTGGCCGACGTGTCTATTCACAGACTCGCGGTGGTCCGATAAGATCGAAGAGCGCGCGATATGGCGGTCGGCAACGATCGCCCCACGTGCGCTCCTCCAACAACAATCGGAGCCATCACACCTCGAATGGGGGAATGGCCAACCTTCAATCGAAGGGTCAGGGGACAACTGTGTTCGGACGCAAGCTGCCACGCACTCGGATCATCTGGATAACAGCCGTGGTGCTCGTGTTGTCGATCGGTGCATTCGTGGCGCTTCGATCGGGGGGAAGCCCGGGACCGGCGCTTGTCCCCTTCTCAGATTTTCTCCAGGACGTGCAGGCCAACCGGGTGAAGTCTGTTGACGCCGAAGGAGATGCCATCCAGTTCGAGCGCAACGACGGTACGCGGGTCGCGACCGTGGCTCCACAGGGATATATCGCACTCAATCCGACGTTCGTGGCCGGCCTGATCGAGCGTGGCGTGCGATTCGATGTCAGCAAGGCGCAGGCGTCGCGCGACGGCACCTATACGGCACTCGTGTTTGGTGTGCTGATCTTTGCCGGCCTCGGCCTCACGCTCTATCGCGTCGTGACGGGGCGCGTGTTCAGCCTGGAGAAGGCGCGGACGATCGATCCGCAGGACGTGACGGTCACGTTCAACGACGTGGCCGGCGTGGACGAAGCCAAGGACGAAGTGCGAGAGATCGTCGACTTCCTCAGGGAGCCGGCGCGCTTTTCCTCGATCGGCGGACGGATTCCGCGCGGCATCCTCCTCGTGGGCCCTCCGGGAACGGGGAAGACGCTGCTCGCGCGTTCGATGGCGGGCGAGGCGGGCGTTCCATTCATTTCCGCCAGCGGATCGGAGTTCGTCGAGATGTACGCCGGCGTGGGCGCGGCGCGCATTCGCCGGCTGTTCCGCGAGGCTCGCCGCCATCAGCGCTGCATCATCTTCATCGACGAGCTCGATGCCGTGGGCCGCAACCGCGGTGGCAACTCACTCAGTCACGAGGAACGTGAGCAGACACTCAACCAGCTGCTCGTCGAAATGGACGGCTTCTCGCGCATCGACAGCATCGTCGTTGTGGCGGCCACCAATCGAGCGGACATCCTCGACTCCGCGCTGCTCCGGCCGGGCCGGTTCGATCGTCAGGTGACCGTCGGCAACCCCGACCTGAAGGGACGCGAACAGATCCTCCGCGTCCATACTCGCGCGATCGCGCTCGAGCCAGACGTGGACCTGCGGGCGATCGCACGCGGGACGCCTGGCTTCTCGGGTGCCGATCTCGCGAATCTCGTCAACGAAGCGGCGCTCGGGGCCGCGCGTAGTGGCCGCACGGCCATCTGCAACGCGGACCTCGATAGCGCGCGTGACAAAGTGCTCATGGGCGTGGAGCGCAAGTCGGTGGTGATGAGCGAGCACGAGCGCGTCACCTGCGCGTACCACGAAGCTGGTCATGCCGTGGTTGCTGCGATGCTGCCCGACGCCGACCCCTTGCACAAGGTCACGATCATCCCGCGTGGCCGCGCACTGGGCGTGACCATGCAGCTGCCGGAAGCCGATCGCCACACCCACTCGAAATCGTTCATCGAAGCACAGATCGCGATCCTGATGGGCGGCCGCGTTGCCGAGGAGTTGTGCCTGCGGCAGATGACCAGCGGTGCGTCGAACGACATCGAGCGTGCGACCGAGCTGGCGCGCAAGATGGTCTGTGAGCTCGGCATGTCACCACTCGGGCCGGTGCACTTCCGTCGCCCGTCCGGAGCGTGGGACGCCGACAGCCAGGCATCAGGATTCAGCGAGGAAGCCGCGCGGCGGGTGGATAGCGAGATCAGCGCGTTCGTGATGCGAGGGTACGAGACGTCTCGTCAGATCATCGAACGGCAGCGCGGCGCCGTCCGTGCACTCGCGCTGGAGCTGCTCGAGGTCGAATCGGTCGATGCCGATCGCATGAAGCAAATCATGGCGGAGCACATGCTTCCCGCTGTGGCGCCGCCGCGAGCCACAACCGAGACGATCAACGACGCGATCTGAGCGCGCCGGCTACATCCTCAGCGAACGGCTCGCACTGTCGGGAGCGTGAGCGATGGCGAAGTGCTCGGCGCAAACGTGCGGAAACGCTCGTCCGTCCGCGCCTTCGAACGGCGCCATGGGATAGACGCAAATCGTCAGGAAGGGGAGCGTGCTCGTCAGATCGCTCCAGATGTGTTCCAGCTCTAAAGCAGCCTCAACGTTGCCTTCGGCCACCAGAAGCGCGGAGATATCACCGGCGAAAGTCAGCCTGGATTCAGCACCGCGAGGTCCCATCACGCGAAAACGTTCGAGCTCTGCCAGGAGCTCGCGAATCCGGTCGGCATCGGGATGCCCATTTCGCATGACGGACGAGAGCGCCGCGGCAGCGTCCGCCGCGCGGTAGGCGCCGAACTCTCCCGACTCACCCACGTTCCAGCCGTCGGCGCGCAACCGCTCGGCGATGCCCGCGCGGGTCCGTTGCGTCGAACTCACCGTGACAACATCACCACGCCGAAGCGATCTGCTCAGGAGGCCGCTGGCGCCGTCCGCAAAGCCGCGATTGTCATCGCAGAACAGAACGGCGTGTCCTATGATGTTCTCGTCGATCGCGAGCAGCGATCTGAGCGAGGGCACGAACAGTTGTCCCGCGAGGACGCGCTGGACTGCGGTGACCAGGTCGAGGTGAAGGCGTGTCTTCAACACGTACCCGCGGCCACCCGATCGGAATCCTTCGGCCACGTAATCGTCGGACTCGTGCATCGTCAGGAAGAGGATGCGTGCGCGCGTCGCGATCTGAACGAGATCCTGCGCTGTCTGAAATCCGTCGCGCCCGGGCATCGTGATGTCGAGCGCGATGAGATCGGGATCCAGACGCTGCGCCGCTTCAACGGCCTGGTATCCATCGCTGGCCGTACCAACGACGTCGAAGTCAAACGACAGCAAGCGAGCGGTAGACCTCAAGATATCCGGGTGATCGTCTACCAGGAGAACCTTTGGCCGGGCGGGAGTGGCGGTCGTGTCGGACTCAAAAGGGTGAGGGGACATCACGACAGTCGAGAAGCATACGCTCGATCGTCACGACTTCGTCAAGCACCCGTTTAAGTGGCGCAATTTGAAGCCGCGTCGTCGTCTTACCGTGTCGTGCCTCTCGTCGTTGCAGCTTTCTCTGCCTGCGGCGAGTCGCCCGGGACGATCTTCGGGTCCGCGAACCGGCCCATACCGATTCCTACAAGAACACCACCGGCTGCGATGGCGAGACCCGCCATGATCGGGAGCAGCAGGGACGTGGCTTG
>Ga0310810_10008252_pt1 | contig 11966 bp, 7 predicted proteins | sample NCmetagenome_FD_207641 | JGI IMG/M metagenome (GOLD analysis project Ga0310810, IMG submission 207641) | Soil microbial communities from experimental microcosm in Duke University, North Carolina, United States - NC | ecosystem: Engineered > Artificial ecosystem > Soil microcosm > Unclassified ...
GGAGTGAAGGAGCCATGCCCCGACGCATGCCCCCTTCGCGCGGCTCAGGGCGACTCACACTCACTAACGTTTCGTCGTGACCTCCCCCCAGATCGACCTCCCCGAGCGCCTGCGCGCCTCGCTGACGGGCCGCTACGTCGTCGAGCGCGAGCTCGGCCGTGGCGGCATGGGCATTGTCTACCTCGCGCGCGACCTCCGGCACGACCGGCCCGTGGCCCTCAAGATCCTCCTTCCCGGGCTCGCCTCGCGCTCCGGCCCCGAGCGGTTCCAGCGTGAGATCCTCCTGGCCGCACGGCTCCAGCATCCCCACATCCTGACCGTCCTCGACTCCGGCATGGCCGGCGACGCGGGCGCCGAGCAGCTCTGGTATGCCATGCCCTTCGTGGATGGCGAATCGCTCTACGACCGGCTCAACCGCGAGCGCCGCCTGCCGTTGGAGGACGCGCTCCGGATCGCGACCGAAGCCGCCCGGGCGCTGGCGTACGCCCACCAGCAGGGCGTGGTCCACCGCGACGTCAAGCCCGAGAACATCCTGCTCACCCGCGACGGCACGACGCTCGTCGCCGACTTCGGCATCGCCCGGGCCCTCGGCGCCGACGACGAGCGTCGGCTCACGCGGACCGGCACCCAGGTCGGCTCGCCCTTCTATATGAGTCCCGAGCAGACCAACGACGCCGAGCTGGACGGGCGGACCGACCAGTACGCGCTGGCCGCGGTCCTGTTCGAGATGCTGACCGGCGAGCCGCCGTTCGCGGGGCGGACGCTCGAGGCGGTCGTGGCCAAGCGGCTCGCGAACCCGACGCCGAGCGCCCGGGTCCTCCGCGACACGGTGCCGCCCCACGTCGACGCGGCGATCCGGAAGGCCATGGCGCGGGTGCCGGACGAGCGATTCGCGACGGTCACGGAGTTCGCCCAGGCGCTGGGGGCGCCGGGGTCAGGGTCCACATCTGTCCCGGCAGAGCCGGCGGCGCCATGGCAATCGGCATCGTCCGCAGTGCCCGCAGCGTCCTCGGGATCGCCGCCACTCGAGGTCGCTCCGCCGACCGGACGGCCAGGCGGCTTCCGGATTCCCCTGACCCTCCTGGCCGTCATGACCGTCGTGACGGTCGCCTTCCTCGCCTGGCGGCGGTCACAGCCGTCGCAGGCGCGGCCCGATACCGGCGTCCGCGTCGTCGCGGTGCTCCCTTTCGACAACCTGGGCGACTCCGCCGACGCCTACTTCGCCGACGGCGTCGCCGACGAGATCCGCACCAAGCTGGCCCAGCTCGCGGGGCTCGAGGTGATCGCGCGCGCCAGCTCGCTCGAGTACCGGCACTCCGGCCGGCGTCCCTCCGCCGTGGCCCGGGAGCTCGGCGCCGACTACCTGCTCACCGGCACCGTGCGCTGGGAGAAGGCCGCCGGCGCGAGCCGGGTGCGGGTGACGCCGGAGCTGGTGGACGCGCGCGGCGGCGATGTCGCGCGCACCCGCTGGGCCCAGCAGTTCGATGCCAGCCTCACCGACGTCTTCCAGGTCCAGGCCGACATCGCCACGAAAGTGGCCGACGCGCTGGGCGTCGCCCTCGCGGACAGCGCCCGCCGCGCCCTCGCGGCCCGACCCACGGCCAGCCTCGCGGCGTGGGAGGCGTTCCTCCAGGGTGAGGCGGCGTCGGAGTACATGAAGGCCGACCAGGTGAGCCTCCGCCGCGCGATCGGCTTCTACCAGCAGGCCGTGGCCCTCGATTCGGGCTTCGTCCAGGCGTGGAGCCAGCTCTCGCGGGCGCGGACCTCGTACTACTCGAACGGGGTGCCCGACCCGGCGCTCGGCGCCCAGGCACTCGAGGCCGCCGAGCGGGCCCGCCGGCTGGGGCCCGGCGATCCGACCGTCTACCTGGCCCTGGGCGACTACTACGGCGCCGTGAATCCGGTGGACAACGCGCGGGCGGTCGCGGAGTACGAGCGCGGGCTCCGGCTCGCGCCGGACAACGTGGACCTGCTCGGCTCGGTGGTGAGCGCCAAGACCAGTCTGGGCCAGTGGGAGGGTGTAGCGGCGCCTCTCGCCCGCGCGGCACAGCTCGATCCCCGCTCGGTCAACGTCGCCCGCCGCCAGACGGCGGTGCTGACCTTCCTGCGCCAGTATCCGGCCGCCGACTCCGCGGCCGACCGCGCCCTCGCGCTCGCGCCCGCCAATCCGAGCATCGTCTCGCTCAAGGTGCTGGTCGCCATCGCCCGCGGCGATCTCGACAGTGCGCGGGCGGTGATCCGCACGGCGGCGACCCACATCGATCCCGTCGTGCTCTATCCGTTCTTGGCCAACTACCAGGACCTGTACTGGGTTTTGGACGACGCGCAGCAGCGCCGGGTGCTCGCGGCGCCGCCCAGCGCGTTCGACGACGATCGTGGCACCTGGGGCCTGGTCCACGCCGAGCTCTATCACCTCCGCGGCGATCGCGTCCGCGCCGCGGCCTACGCCGACTCGGCGCGCATCGCGTTCGAGGAGCAGGTCCGCGCCGCGCCGGACGACTGGCAGCGCCACGCGATCCTGGGCCTGTCGCTGGCCTACCTCGGGCGGGCGAACGCCGCGGTGCGCGAGGGCCGGCGCGGCCTCGAGCTGATGCCGATCAGCCGCGACGGGTACTTCGGGCCGTATGTGCAGCTCCAGCTCGCGCGGATCTATCTGTTGACCGGGAAGCCGGAACTCGCGCTGGACCAGCTCGAGCCGCTGCTCCAGGTGCCGTTCTATCTCTCGCCCGGCTGGCTCCGGCTGGATCCGACGTTCGAGTCACTGCGAGGGAATCCCCGGTTCCAGCGGCTGGTTGGGGGGCGGTGACCGGACTCGGCTTGGGGGATCGACTCGCCGGCGCCCTGCTGGGTCTGGCGCTGGGCGATGCGCTCGGCTTCGTGGTCGAGGCCGCGCCGGCCGAGGTGGCTCGGGCCTACGCTCGGGACGAGCTCGGCACCCGGCGGTTTGGGACGCGCGCCCACCCCGACTTTCCCTTCGGCCAATACAGCGACGACACCCAGCTCGCCCGCGCGCTGCTGCTCGGCGTGCGCGACGCCGGCCGGTGGGACCCGGCGGCCTTCGCGCGGCGGGTGGAGGAGCTGTTCCGGGAGGGTTCCGCGATCGGGGCGGGGCCCGGCACCCGCGCGGCCGCGGCGAGGCTGAGCGCCGGCGTGCCCTGGCACGAAGCCGGAACCGCTGCGCCCTATGCCGGCAACGGAGGCGCGATGCGCGTCGCGCCGCTCGGCATCCTCCTGGCGGACCAACCGCCCGCACTGATCGAGGCGGCTGCGGAGCAGTGTCGGATCACTCATCAGGACCCACGTTGCGCCGGCGGCGCCGTTGCCATCGCGGGTGCGGCGGCCCTCGCCGCACGGCCGGGGCCGTTGGATGGCCCGCGTTTCCTGCGCGAGCTGGCCGAGATGGTGGGGAGCGTCGATGCGGAGATGGCGGACGTGGTCGGGGCGCTCGATACCTGGCTCGACCTTCCGCCGCCCGATGCCGTGGAGCGCCTGCGCGCGGCCGGCCTCGACCCGGGCGAAGGACCCGCCTGGCGAGGCATCTCGACCCACGTGGTGCCGAGCGTGGCCTGGAGTCTGTACGCTGCCCTGCGCTCGCCCGACCACTACTGGACCGCGGTGCGCACGGCCATCGAGGTCGGCGGCGACACCGACACCCTGGCGGCCATGGCCGGCGGAATAGTGGGCGGGCGGGTCGGGATCACTGGACTGCCCGCGGCGCTGCTTGGCCGTCTCACCGACCGCGGTGACTGGCAGGCCGATGCGCTCGAAGCCCTCGCGCGCGACTGTGCGCGGTGTGGTCGGGGCTAGAGGGTGTCCGAGCCGTGTCGGATGGTGCGGCCGTTCACCACGAAGGCACGAAGGACACGAAGGCCTCCGGTGTCGCCCCACCACCATCGCATTCCGGGCCGGAAGGGATTGTCACTGTTTCTTGTGTAGGGGGACGGGCAGGGCACACCACCAACCTCGTGAACTCCTCCGACTCGGCATGAGAGGAAATTGACTGGACGCCGGAGTCCTTCGTGTCCTTCGTGCCTTCGTGGAGAACGGCCGCACAGGCTCAACCAGCGCACCGAGTGCCTCACTAAGAGGCCGTGCGGCGCACGATCGCGATCAGCCGGGCGTACTGCCCGAGCAGCAGGAGCACGCCGCAAGCGAACAGGATCGCTCCAGCCCGGGCCGCCACCTCGCTCCCCATCCCCACGCCGCCGGCCGTCAGCCACACGCCGCCCGCAAGCACGCTGAGCGATGCCCAGGCCACCCGCCGTGGCATGAGGCCGACGGGGTCGCGCCCGGCCGCGCCCGCGCCGCCGAGGTTGAGCCAGGTGAGGAATGGAATGATGCGGTAGTACACGCCCAGGATGAGCAGCACCAGCCAGCCGAGGACCGCCATGAGGGCGTAGGCGGCCACGCCTCGCTGCAGGGTCGGGCCATCGGCGAACAGCAGCGCCAGCCCCAACCAGACCGTCGCCGCCAGGCCGACGTACGCCGCCGCGATGTGACCGAGCGCCGGGTCCAGCGGCCGCGTGCGCCGCCGAAACCAGGTGGCCACCAGGGCCAGATAGCCAGTCATGGCGACGGCCAGCAACGCCGCGCCGGTCAGCGTGGCCGGCCGGTAGTGAACGATCTGTCCGGTGGCGAAGACGACGAGGCCGATGCCAGCGAGCGGGCCGATCCAGCGCAAGGGCCACAGCGGAGCGCGGTCGGTGGCCAGGAACATGGGAACGATGCGGCTGCTGACCCCGACCGCGGTCAGGGTGGCGAACCCGAGCGCCGCCAGGTGAAAGTGGGCCGACAGCATGCCCAGCCGCTCGAGCCGCCACCACCCGAGACCCTCACCGATTCGCGCCCCGGCGAGCAGGAAGGCCAGGCCCAGCGCCGAGTGACCCGCCGAGATGTACAGTCCGGTCATTCTGCCTTGCGTCGCCTTGCGCCGCTGGGGCAGCAGGGTCCAGGACGCGCAGCCGATCGCGGCCCCCACCAGCGTCCAGCCGGCGCCCTGCCACGCTGCCTGCGCGCGCCAGAGACCCGTGACCAGCATGAGTGTTCCTGCGCCGAGCAATCCAAGGCCGGCCCCCGCGAGGCGGACGCTGCGCACGCTCACGCCGAGCAGCGGCGGTAGCATCTGATACAACGCGCCGAAGATGGTCGTGGTGATGACGCCCAGCGTGAAGGCGTGGACCACGGCCAGCACGCGCGGATCGAGAAACCCACCCCGCGCGAGCACCGGCGCCACGATGACCAAGCCGGCGGCGCCGGCCGCGAGCCACGAGAGCGCTACGAGGAAATGCGCGGCCGGAAGGGCGAACGGAGGTGGATGGGCCGGCGCGGATCGTACGGGGAGCGCGCGTGGGCGCTGGGCAAGGGTCATGACGGCGTAAGCTGACTGGAACAGGCGAAAGTTTCAGTGAAGGATTCGTGAATCCCTCTTCACACGGCGGCGCCCGCGCGTATACTTCGGCTCGTCCAGCATCAGCGCCGCGCACCGCTGCTTGTCGAGGCACCCATGCCGCATGGAAAGATCTACCCGGACGTCACGGAAACCGTCGGAAACACGCCCCTGATCCGGCTCAACCGCCTCGGCCAGGGCCTGCCCGGGCGGATCGCGGTCAAGCACGAAGGGTACAACCCGTACAACTCGGTGAAGGACCGGATCGGCGCCGCGATGATCAACGACGCGGTGGAGAAGGGCCAGCTCAAGCCCGGCATGTTCATCGTCGAGCCGACCTCGGGCAACACCGGGATCGGGCTGGCCTACGTGGCCGCGGTGAAAGGCTATCGCTGCGTGTTCACGATGCCCGAGACGATGACGCTCGAGCGCCGCCACCTGCTACGCGCGCTGGGGTGCAAGGTGGTCCTCACCGAGGGCCCCAAGGGCATGAAGGGCGCGATGGCGCGGGCCGAAGAGATCCTGGCCCGCCTGGGGGACCGCGCCTGGATGCCGAGGCAGTTCGACAACCCGGCCAATCCCGCCATTCACTACCGCACCACCGGCCCGGAGATCTGGGAGGACACGGGAGGGAAGGTGGACGTCTTCGTCTCGGGGGTCGGCACCGGCGGCACCATCACCGGCGCCGGGCGGTTCCTGCGCGAGAAGAAGCCCGACATTCACATCGTCGCGGTCGAGCCGGCGGAGAGCCCGGTGTTGTCCGGCGGCCAGCCCTCGCCGCACCGCCAGCAAGGCATCGGGGCCGGCTTCATTCCGGGCCTGCTCGACACCAAGATCTACGACGAGGTCGTGAGGGTGAGCAACGACGACGCCATCGCGACGGCCCGGCGGCTTGCGCGCGAGGAGGCGATCTTCGCCGGGATCTCGAGCGGCTCGATCACCTGGGCGGCGCTGCAGCTCGCGGCCCGGCCCGAGAACACGGGCAAGCTCATCGTGTCCATCATCTGTGACTTCGGGGAGCGGTATCTGTCGAACCCGGTCTACACCGAGTTGCCCGATCCGGACTTCAGCGACATCGAGGACGCCCTCGCGCCGCCCGCCGGGGTGCCCTAAGGGCGCCGCCTGTGCGTCGGCACTGTGCGGCTCTTCACCACGAAGGCACGAAGGACACGAAGGCTTCCGGCGTCCCCTCAATTTCCTCTCATGCCGAGTCGGAAGGGTTCAGAAGGTTTTGGTGTGCCCCGCCCGGCCACCCCCAAAGACAAAAGGGATGAACTCTTCCGGCTCGGCATGTGGTGACGCCAGGGCGGCACCGGAGTCCTTCGTGTCCTTCGTGCCTTCGTGGTGAAGAGCCGCACCATCCCAACAAAAACGTCGGAACCAGCCGCCCCGACTCACCGCTCACCGCTTACCGCTCACCGCTTACCGATTATCTTGTCTCCTTTCCCGTCCACCCTTCACCTCTGAGGTCCAGGCACACGTGACCACGCCCGCCCGCCCCCTCGACGGGGGAGCCGCCCCGGCCGAACGGATCGATACCATCTTCGGCGCCGACATCTTCTCGCGCACCCTCATGCACCAGCGGCTTCCGAAGGAGGTCTACAAGAGCCTCCTCCGGACCATCGACCAGGGCGAGCCGCTCGATCCGGCCGTCGCCGACGTCGTCGCCGCCACCATGAAGGACTGGGCGATCGAGAACGGCGCCAGCCACTACACTCACTGGTTCCAGCCGCTCACCGGCCTGACCGCCGAGAAGCACGACTCCCTCGCCGCGCCGGACGGGAACGGTGGGGTCGTGTTCAACTTCTCGGGCGCCGACCTGGTGCAGGGTGAGCCTGACGCCTCGAGCTTCCCGTCGGGCGGCATCCGCGCCACCTTCGAGGCCCGCGGCTACACCGCCTGGGACGCGACCAGCCCCGCCTTCCTGATGCGGGGCGACAACAACGTCACCCTGTGCATCCCGACCGCCTTCGTCTCGTGGACCGGCGAGGCGCTGGACACCAAGATCCCGCTGCTCCGCTCGGTGGAGGCGCTGTCGCAGCAGGCCATGCGGGTGCTCAAGATCTTCGGCACGGACGCGGGCGTGCGCCGGGTGTACACCACCGTCGGTCCGGAGCAGGAGTACTTCCTGATCGACCGCGACCTCTACTACAAGCGGCCCGACCTGGTCACCTCCGAGCGGTCCCTGTTCGGCGCCAAGCCGCCCAAGGGCCAGCAGCTCGAGGACCACTACTTCGGCACCATCCCGCCGCGGGTGCTCGCCTTCATGTCGGAGTCGGAGCGGGAGCTCTACCGGCTCGGCGTGCCGGTCAAGACCCGGCACAACGAGGTGGCGCCCGGCCAGTACGAGATCGCCCCGCTGTTCGAGCCGAGCCACATCGCGAGCGACCACCAGATGCTGATCATGGAGACCTTGAAGCGGGTGGCGCCGCGCTACGGGCTCCAGGCGCTGCTGCACGAGAAGCCGTTCGCCGGCGTCAACGGCTCGGGCAAGCACAACAACTGGTCCATGAGCACGGACACGGGCGTCAACCTGCTCGACCCGCGGGACGACACCCACACCAACATGCAGTTTCTGGTGTTCCTGGTGGCGACCATCCGGGCGGTGGACGTGCACGCCGACCTGCTGCGGGCGTCGATCGCCTCGGCGGCCAACGACCACCGGCTGGGCGCCAACGAGGCGCCGCCGGCCATCATCTCCATCTTCCTCGGCAAGATGCTGGGCGACATCCTGGAGCAGGTGGAGAAGGGGCTGCCCAAGCGGACCATCCGCGGCGGCATTCTCGATCTCGGCGCCAAGACGCTGCCCCAGCTCCCGCGCCACTCGGGCGACCGCAACCGGACCTCGCCGTTCGCGTTCACCGGAAACAAGTTCGAGTTCCGGGCCGTGGGCTCGAGCGCCAGCATCGCGTGGCCCAACACCGTGCTCAACACCATCGTGGCCGAGTCGCTCGACTACGTCGCGACCCAGCTCGAGAAGGCCGTGGGCGCCAAGCCCTCCCCGGCGCGGCTGCAGCAGGGCGTGCTGTCGGTGCTCAAGCGGCTCATCAAGGAGCACAAGCGGGTCATCTTCGACGGGGACAACTACTCCGAGGAGTGGCACGCGGAGGCCGACCGGCGCGGGCTGCCCAACCTCAAGGACTCGGTGGCGGCGTTCCAGGTGCTGCGCGCCAAGAAGAACTCCGACCTGTTCCGGAAGTACGGAGTGCTCAACAAGTCGGAGTACGACTCCCGGATCCACATCGCCATCGAGAAGTACGTCAAGCAGCTCGGCATCGAGGCCGAGACGATGGTATCGATCGCCAAGTCGCAGATCCTGCCGGCCGCGCTCGAGCACCAGCGCCGCGTGGCCGATGCCGTGGCATCCACCAAGGCCGCCGGCGTGGATCCAACCGACAGCACCCAGGCGCTGCGCGAGTTCGTGGACCTGGTGAGCCAGTTCCGGAGCCGGACGGCCGAAGTGGAGCGGCTGGCCGCCCACCATGACGCCGACCCGGCACGCCATGCCGCCCAGATCGCGCGGGAGCTCAAGCCCGCCATGGCGCGGCTGCGCGAGACCGGGGATGCGCTCGAGGCGGTGGTCGCCGCGGACCTGTGGCCGCTGCCGAACTATCGGACGCTGCTATTCCTCAAGTGATACTGAGTCACCCTGAGCGCAGCGAAGGGGGCATGCCCGCGGGCACGCCCCCTTCGTTTCGGTCAGGGTTCGGTACTTGGCTGAGACTGTGCGGCCGTTCACCACGAAGGCACGAAGGACACGAAGGACTCCGGTGCCGCCCCGGCATCATCACATTCCGAGCCGGAAGAGTTGGTACCTTTTGTTTTTTGGGGGGTGGCCGGGCGGGGCACGACAAAACCTCCCGAACCCTACCGACTCGGCATGAGGGGAAGGTGAAGCGACGCCGGAGGCCTTCGTGTCCTTCGTGCCTTCGTGGTGAACGGCCGCACCATCCCGACACCAGCTCCGACACCCACTACCCCCGACAACCCCGCGCGCAGTCGCGCGCGAGGGCCTCGAGCACGCCTTAGGCCGGCCAGCTCGCCGGCTTCTCCTTGGTGAGCAGGAACAGCTCCGACGGGCACTTCGACGGCGTCAACACACCCGCCATCGCCTGAAAGGTCATCTTCTCTTCCGGCGAGGTGTCGGGATCGAAGTAGACGGCCAGGGCCTCTACCAGGGGCGGCCGGTTGGGCCGCGCCAGGGCGTCGACCCAGGGATGCGGATCGCAGATGCGGCGGTTTTCCAGGCGGACTCGCACGGCGCCATCCAGCCAGCAGGCGTTCAGCGCCAGCTCGTCCAGCAGGGGCTCGCTGAGAAGCAGGCTCTCACCCTGCGGGGTGATGGCCCCGAACCGCAGCTTCCCACGCTCGTTGCGGCGGTGGATGACCGTGCCCCACTGGAACCGGCGGATACCGTGATGGTACCAGTCGAGGATTTGCAGGAGTTGTTCGCGTAACGCGTCGACGACGAGCGGCGATTGCATGGTCGGACCCGGCGGAAAGAGTTGCCGTTGGCACCTGGAGGGGAGGCGCTGACTGCATCATCCTGCAGAATGCGGGCCAGACCCTCCAAGTTCCCACCCCCCAAGTCGGCGGCCCCTGGCGCCGGTCCCGGGACCCGGCCACATTCCGCCCGCGGCCGCCGGCCCTTCCGGTCGGGCCGCCCACCTCCTCCCCATGATTCACGACGACCTCGGCCACTCCCAGGTGTTCTACCGGAAGCTGACGCGGCGGTATCCGCGCATCGTCCGGGGGGAAGGGTGCTGGCTGTACGACGCGGACGGGAAGGGCTACCTGGACGGGGTAGGCGGCGCCTTCGTGGCCAACCTGGGCCATGGTGTCCGCGAGATCGGCGCGGCGCTGGCCCGCCAGGCCGACCGGGTGGCCTACGTGAACGGGACCGCGTTCACCAACGATCCGGTCGAGGAGCTCGCCGTCGAGATCGCCCGGCGCTCGCCGGGTGATCTGGAGCTGGTGTACCCGCTGGCGAGCGGGTCCGAGGCGGTGGAGGCGGCCTTGAAGCTGGCCCGGCAGTACTGGGTCGAAACCGGGGAGCCCGCCCGGCGGAAGCTCATCGCGCTCTCCCCCGGCTACCACGGCAACACGCTGCTGGCGCTGTCGGCGTCCGCGCGGGAGCACTACAAGACCTTCTTCCATGACTGGCTGGTGGACGTCGTGCGGGTCCCGGCGCCCTACGCCTATCGCTGTGAGTGCCGCGGGGCGCCGCCCCTGTGCCCGAGCTGCAGCGGCGAGGCGGTCGAGGCGGCGATCCTCCGCGAGGGTCCGGAAACCGTGGCGGCAGTCATCGCGGAGCCGGTGGGCGGCTCGTCCAGCGGCGCGTCGGTGCCGGCGCCGGAGTACTGGCGGCGGGTTCGGGCGGCGTGCGACCGGCATCGCGTGCTGCTGGTCGCCGACGAGGTGCTCACCGGCGCCGGCCGCACCGGCAGCTGGTCGGCCCTCGAGCCGTACGGCATCGTGCCGGACATCATGACGCTGGGGAAGGGAATCGCCGGCGGGTATGTCCCGCTGTCCGCGGTCGTGGCCCCTCGGCGTCTGGCCGAGCCGCTGGTCCGAGGCTCGGGGGCATTGCTCCATGCCCAGACGTTCTCGCATCATGCGGTGCTCTGCGCGGCCGGCGTGGCCACTTTACGCTATCTCCGCGAGCACGCGCTGATCGAACGATGCGCGGCGGTCGCCCCCGCGTTTCATGCCCGGCTCGAGGCCCTGCGGGATCTGCCCGGCGTGGGCGACGTCCGGGGCCGCGGCCTGCTGGCCGGCATCGAGTTCGTGGCCGATCCCGCCACCCGGACGCCGTTCCCCCGCTCGGCGCGCTTCGCCGAGACGTTCGCGGAGGCGGCACTCGAGGCGGGTCTCGTGGTGTGGCCCAACGTCGGGCAGGCCGACGGGATCAACGGCGACCTGGCGATGCTGGCCCCGCCGTTCGTCGTGAGCCACGAGGAGATCGACCTCATCGTCCAACGGTTCGGCGAAGCGCTGCGCGCGACCGTCGAGCGGATCGGAGCGGTCGCATGAGCGCGCCAGCCAAGATCACCTACACCTCCGCCTCGGGCGACCTGAACGAGTTCCACCACCGGTTCGACGTGGCGCTCGACGCCCTGCGAGCCTCGGCCGGCGCGCGGCACCCGTTCTATGTGGCGGGCGAGGCGGTGGACCACGGCGGCGAGCCGCTGGTGGACCGGTCGCCGATCGACACCGACCTCGTCCTGGGCCGGTTCGCCCAGGCCACCGCGGCCGACGTCGACCGGGCCGTGGCCGCGGCTCGGACCGCGCAGCGCGACTGGGCCCGCCGCTCCTGGCAGGACCGGCTCGGCGTCCTCCGGCGGGCCGCCGCGATCATCCGCGAGCGGAAGTACGACCTCGCGGCGCTCATGAGCCTCGAGGTCGGCAAGAGCCGGCTGGAGGCGATGGGCGATGCCGAGGAATCGGCCGACCTGATCGACTACTACTGCGGCCAGGTCGAGGAGGCCGACGGCTTCGTCCGGCCCATGGGCCGGATCACGCCGGTAGAGCGGAACACCGACGTGCTGCGCCCGTACGGCGTCTTCGCCTGCATCGCGCC
>Ga0310810_10008253_pt1 | contig 11966 bp, 13 predicted proteins | sample NCmetagenome_FD_207641 | JGI IMG/M metagenome (GOLD analysis project Ga0310810, IMG submission 207641) | Soil microbial communities from experimental microcosm in Duke University, North Carolina, United States - NC | ecosystem: Engineered > Artificial ecosystem > Soil microcosm > Unclassified ...
ACCGCATGCACCCGACCGAGCAGAAGGATCGCAATTACTTCCGCTCGATCTATTTCCGCGAGCCGAACGGCATCCTGTTCGAGATCGCAACCGACCAGCCGGGCTTCGCGGTCGACGAGCCGGCAAGCGAACTCGGGCGCGCATTGAAACTGCCGCCCTTCCTCGAGCCGCGCCGTGCCGAGATCGAGGCGAAGCTGCCGCCGCTCGGTGAGACGGTGTGATGCGGATCGTCGCTTCGGGTGCGCCTCTGCCGAGCGCGCGGGCGGCGGCGGTGCTGCTGCACGGCCGCGGCAGCAATGCCGAGGACATGCTGGGCTTGACGCAAGAGTTCGGCCAGCGCGACATCGCGTATCTGGCGCCGGAGGCACCGGGACACACCTGGTATCCGTATTCGTTTCTCGCGCCGCTCGCGCAGAACGAACCGCATCTGAGCAATGCGCTGGCAACCGTCGGCGCGACGCTGGATCGTCTCGCGCAGGAAGGGTTTGCCGCCGAGCAGATCGCGCTGATCGGCTTCTCGCAGGGCGGCTGCCTCGGACTCGAATACGTGGCGCGCAACGCGAAACGCTATGGCGCGGTTGCGGGGCTGAGCGCGGGACTGATCGGCCCACCCGGCACGCCGCGTGATTATCAGGGCGCGCTCGCCGGCACGCCCGTGTTCCTCGGGTGTTCCGACATCGATGCGCACATCCCGCTCGCACGCGTGCATGAGTCGCGCGACGTGTTCGAAAAGCTGGGCGCACAGGTCACCGAGCGCATCTATCCCGGCATGGGCCACACCGTGAACGAAGACGAGGTTGCGCACGTCACCAAGCTGCTGGCGGGCATCGGCGCCATCGCGTAAGACTTGTTCCGCAAAAAACGGGAGAACGCCTTGCTGCAGAAGCCGAATGTCCCTGTCATCGCGCTCGAAGAGCACTACGCCGATCCGGAGCTCTACGCGCTGTTCACCGGGCTCGATGCCACCACGGCGCCACACATCGTCGAGAAGCTCAAAGATACGGGCGAGACGCGCCTGAAAGACATGGACGCGGCGGGCATCGATGTGCAGGTGCTCTCGCACTCGGCACCGTCCCTGCAGAAGCTGTCATCCGGCGCAGTCGAGCTTGCGCGGCGGATCAACGACCGGCTGGCCGACATCGTGAAAACCGCGCCGACGCGGTATGCGGGTTTCGCGGCGCTGCCGACCTCCGATCCCGCCGCAGCAGCCGACGAGTTGGCCCGTTGCGTCGAGAAGCTCGGCTTCAAAGGCGCAATGATCCATGGCCTCGCCGACGGGCGCTTCATCGACGACAAACGCTACTGGCCGATCTTCGCGCGCGCCGAGGCGCTCGACGTGCCGATCTACCTGCACCCCTCGATGCCGCATCCGGGCGTGATCGACGCTTATTATAAGGAGTACGCCAAGGACTTCCCCATCCTGCTGCGCGCCGCCTGGGGCTATACGGTCGAGACCGCGACGCTTGCGATCAGGCTGGTGCTCTCCGGCCTGTTCGAGCAGCACGGCACCAAGTTCATCCTCGGGCATCTCGGCGAGGGGCTGCCGTTCCTGCTCTGGCGCATCAACAGCGGGCTTGCCCGCCCGGGGCAGAAGCCGGTCCAGTTCCGCGATATCTTCTCCGCACAATTCTCGATCACGACCAGCGGCTTCTTCTCCGATCCGGCGCTCCTGCTGTGCGTGCAGGAGATGGGGATCGACCGCATCCTCTTTGCGGTCGACTATCCGTTCGAGGCGAACGCCCCGGGGCCGGCCTGGCTTGCCCGCGTGCCGTTGTGCGACGAAGACAAGGCCAAGATCGCGAGCGGTAACGCCAAGCGGCTGCTCAGGGTGTAAGCGCCTTAACGCATCGCTAAACCGGTGCCTCGAACTCGCGGCAAAGTTTCGCGTCGAAGCTAGCCGCGCTTCAAGGGTCTGCTGCTAGAGGGAAGGCGGGCGAGGATGCGTGGGCAAACTAGCCGCGATGCTGAAATTCAAACCCAGAGCAAAGCCAGAAGAGCGGCGACGCACGGAGCGTCACGCGGTGCGCGGCATGGGAAAGATTCTGGGCGGCGCCGGATCGCTGCCGCGCGACTGCTGGATCTCGGACATTTCCGACGGCGGTGCGCGGCTGCATTCGGAAGCGGAGATACCGGACGAATTCGCGCTGGTACTGCCCGGTGGCAGCCGGCGCGAGTGCCGGGTTGTCTGGCGGCTCGGTCATGAGGCAGGTGTTGCGTTCAGCGACAGCTTCATGCCCGGCTTCGGACAACGGACGGCGGGACGTTAACGTCTAGCGCCAGTTCGTCGCGCTGCCGAAATTGCTGCTGCTTCCGAACGGTGCGGCGTTGAACGCGCCGGCCGGGTTGAAGCCGAAGCCGCCCTGCGGCGTCGATGAACCCGCTTGCTGTTTTGCGCGCGCCTCGGCGGCGCGCCGGGCAGCGGCCTTTTCGCGGGCGAGGCGCGCTGCGCGCGCTTTCCTTGCTTTCTCGGCGGCGGCTTTGCGGACACGCGCGCGTTCGGCTGCCTTCCGCCGCGCTTTCGCGTCGGCGATTTCCTCAGGCGATGGACCGCCGATGGCGAGGCCTGGTGCCGGCGAGCGTGGCTTGGGCTGAGCGTCCCAACCTTGCAACGGAGCGTCTTGGGCCGCGACCGGCAGACTATCTGCCTCCCGGTCGGGCAAGACTTCAGCGATTGGCGGACTGTCCAGAACCGCGGCTGTGACCGGCAGCGCTGGATCATCTTGCTGTGTGAGGGGAAGTCCTGCCGAAGCAGCGTCTTCCGGCGCGGCCGCCGAGGGTTTGACCGCAAATGCCTTCACGAGCATCGTCGGTCCCGGCGTTTCGATCACCACAATGGGGCGCGGTTCAGGTGTCGCCGCCTGACTTCGCTGCGCGAGATCCGCCTGCAGCGAGGCGACGCGCGCTTCCTGCGCAACGCGAAACATCGCGACCGTCGCGAACGCGGTGATCATGAGACTTGTGGCAGCCACGATGGCGGCGCTCACCGCGCGGATATCGGGCAACATGGGACCGCCTCTGTGGCATCGCCACGCTTTCGCTGCGCGGGCAGCAGCCGGACCATTGCGGCCGTTGCCCCGGCGCAAAGGGTGATCGCGCGCTCGATGTTGGGATTATCTGAGTCGGCACTGCCGGGGGAATCCCCTGCGGCTGCTCAGCGCTCACCAGATCGCGAGCCACTTGCCGATGTCGTAGGCCGTGACGGCGAACGCGACCGCAATGAAGGAGGCGATGACGACGCTGAACGCGAACGCGCCGGTCGCGCGCTCCGCGACTTCGATGTCGTGATGCAGGCGTTGGATCGTCATGGGCGCTAGATAGGCCTCAAATCGGGCCGCCGGAATGACCTTCCTCACACCGCGCCGGCCGGTCAGGCATGCGTCCGGCGCGGAACTCGGGGGCCCGGGGCTGAGGCGCGACCTGGCTGCGCCCGTCCCGGCAGGCGATTTCCGTTTCGGCGTAAAATGCTCTAAGTCCAGCGCCGCCCGCCGGCGCCGGGCCCGTAGCTCAATGGTCAGAGCTAGCGGCTCATAACCGCTTGGTTGGAGGTTCGAGTCCTCCCGGGCCCACCAAATCTAAAATTCCCCAAATGCTACAGCCTCTTACGAGCACCCTAGTGCATCGGCTTCCATTTGCCGTCGCGGATCGCGAGCATCAATTGCGCGATCGGAAGCGCGATGCGATCCGATTTGGTCGCCACAATGTCCTCGGCCAGCTTCCAGTCGATCCGCACCGCGCCGGTCTCTTGGTCGACCACGTAGAGGGTTTCGGACCCCGGCGCAGGAACGCGGATCGTTTCGGTCTTCACTGACTTGTGTTCGACCTGCGCGAGCCCCGGGGCGAGGCCGATGAGCATGAGAATGAACGTCAACAAGAAACGCATCGGCCCCTCCGTGATGCTCAGAAGCCATCATGCAATTGCGCTTGTCGGGCGCGCAACCGCAACTGCTGGCGACTTGTTCGGAATCACCTTCGCCGCCTACCTTGCCCATCATGGGTGGCCCGAGCGAAAGCAGTTTACGCGCGAGTGAAAAGATAGCTGCATGGGCGCGAGCCTTCGCGGACGTGCCGCGCCAGCGCGCCGAGAACCGCACCGCCGCGCGGTTGATCGACCTTTGGGACGCGCGCCGTGCGCGCGGGGCGGAGTCGCTGTTCGCGCCTACCATCGGAGCCGCGATCCGCGCTGGCCGGCCCTGGCTCTCGTGCTACTGCCCAGGTTGTGGCGTTGTTGGGCAGATTGATCTGCGCACTGTCGACCGACACCGCGGCGCTACGGTTGAAAGTCTGATCCCCGAGCTTTCATGCACGCGCTGTTCGCCGCATGGCAGCAAGAAGGAGCTTCTGCTTTTCGAGACTGGCCTTAAGCGACCGCTAGGGCTACATCGAAGGCGCCCGCCGTCGAAGCCCTACCCCTAACCGCGTGGCAGGGACCCGCGAAACATCGGTACCGGCGCAAACCGGTGTAGGCGGCGGGTCCCTCTAGCTTTTGTGCCGACGAAACCAAAGTTGATACGTGCCGAACGGCTTCTCGCGGAAGCCGCTTTCATGGATGAATTTGGCAAAACCCGTCTTGGCAAGGACGTAATCGCATAGCCGCTTCTTGTCTGAATTGGCGTTTGGTTTGTCGTAATGCCGATTGAGCCTATAGGCGACCGCGCCAATTAGAATGTCGGACACTTGCAGTGCCTGAGAGTCGTGAGAGAAGCGAAATCTTACACGCCGGAAGGTATGGTCGCGGCGATCATGTTCGCGCGCAATCGCACGACTCAGCTTGAAAGCCATCTTGTCTAGGCTCTGAGTCGTGCTGCGGTGGTCGGGGTAGACGTGAAACAGCCAGCGCCGCTCCCGGCGGCCGATGCTCATGCAATGGAAAAAGATTTCACGATTGAAGCCAATCTGCCCACGCTTTCCTTTGGAGTATTGGCGGCCAGGAACGCGTAGGCTCACGATCGAACAGAAAAACTTAAAAGCACCATGGTGTGAGCCACGCATATGGCGATGAGGAAACGAAAAGTAAGAATCCAGGACTTTCTGATAAGCCTCATAGTCGCCGGTAGTTACCATGCTCCATTTGATTTCGCGCAACTCGCCCTTGCTATTGAGCGAACGTAAACGAGGCTTTCGAGCCTCCAAGATATCGGCTTCAAACTTGCGAAACATGGCGTGCGGAATCATGACGCCGCCGAGCACCAGGAACGCGTGATCGTTTTGACTGGTTTCGTCGATGTATATCTCGTGAAAGAGGTGCGCCTCATGCGCTTGAGGTATCCAACGATTCAATCGTCCCGGCATAGCGAACCCAATGTAGAATATAGCGCACCGGAAACGCAGTGGCGTTTCGAGCAGATGAATCATCGTGCAACCGACGAACAACGTGCTCTAGCCGCGCGGGCACCGCAGCCTAATCGATCCGATCCTATTATTTGAAAATAATCACAATTCGAACATCTTTCGGCCTTTCGCTTGCCGCACGTGCCTTCGATGTTGCACGCGCCTCGCTCTCCGAGGGGCGTCAACCGGTGACGCTGGCTTGACGGAGCGGGCGGGATGCGCGGGCGGAGATGAGCCCAGGCGGTCCCGGAGTTGGTCGCGGCGATGAGCTGCGGTCGGCTTGCGCGGCGCCTGCGCCTTCGGCCTCGTCAGCCGGAGACCCGGGCGGCTTCGGGACCCGCCCTGGGGGCAATACGACCCCTGTGCGAGGTGCTCGCTCAAAGCCCCGGATCATCGCGGGGACAAGCGCGGCCCGGAGCTGAGTCATCTGCGAAAGCGGATGATGAGAGCCGCAAGCGGAGCGCCGCGAGGCGAGCGCGCTGTCACGCAGCGCGCCCACGCCTTAACCGGCGTGGATGGTCGGCGCCTCGCGGTGCTCCGTCCCCTCGCTTTTCATCAGGACAGAACCGGGAATGGTCCGCGCGCGGGAGCGCCGCGGAGAAGGAGAACGCATGCGCAAAGGAAATAGATCAAAGCTCTTTCAACGTAAAGGAAACGCAGCCAACACTAACCCGAACTCGGACGATTTCGAGGACGATTACGCGGCGTTTCACCAACGCAGAAAGAGGTTGCCAGCCGCACGGGTGAAGGCGATGCAGACGCGCTACCAAGCTATGATTGCCAAACGTTATGAGAAGCAGCGACGCTTCGTAAACAACGTTTTCCAGTTCTGGACTGTTTGCACGAATGCGGCATGCAAGCGCCGCGAGGATTGCGCGGGCGATCCCTACGCTTGCCATGAGCGCTGGTGGCGCGTGACGGCGGAGCGCCACAAGGTGTGGTACCGCGCTTACGTCAAAGCGCGCGCGGAGGACTCGTCGCCCGAACAGGCGCAAGCCCACGCCGAGGCCGAGGTGAAGCGCCTTGCCGAGCACATTGCGCGCGTCGAGGCCGAGCAGCTCGCGTGGCTCGACGCGCTGGAAACAGCGGAGCGAGCTCAGGCCACGGTCGCATTAACGCAGCCGCTGCCGCGCGAAGGCGGGCCGCGCGTGAGACTACTGTGAGAGCCCGCAGCTTAGTTCTTCCCCAGCGTCTTCCACACGCCGTTCGCGGTCGCGACCACGCGATCGCCGACCGTGATCTCGCTGCTCATGAACAGGAGCGAGCGCGTGCGGCGCACGACGCGGCATTTGGCCTCGACGAACTCGCCGATCTGCACCGCATCGACGAAATGCACATCGAGATGCACAGTCGCCTGCGGCTGCTTCTCGTTTGCGTACCACGCCGTCATGCCGAGCGAGCGGTCCGCGAATGTCATGATCATGCCGCCCTGCACGACCCCGCGGCGGTTGTGGTGCTTCTTCTCGGCGAGAAAGCCGTAGCGATAGCTTTCGCCGTCCTTCTTCATCCAGAAGGGTCCTACAAGGCCGATGAAGCCTTCGCCGGGATACATCTCCCAGCCGTGCGCGGTGGGGTCGAAAGGGTCTGTCTTCGCGTCCATGATTGGGGTTTAGCGGCTTGGCGGCCATGCTGGATAGGGGGTGGTGCGCGCCGCGCGCGCATGGATATCATTCCGTCATGCAGTTCACCCCCGCGCCCCACGTCACCCAGCACTGGCAACTCGCAAAGCCCGCGGCCTCGGGCCGGCGCGGCATGGTGGTTTCGCAATGCAAGGACGCTGCCGAAGCCGGCGTCGCCGTGCTCGACGCGGGCGGCAATGCGATCGATGCGGCGGTCGCGACGGCGCTTGCGCTCGCTGCGGTCGAACCCTGGAACTCCGGGCTCGGCGGCATCGGCCATGCGGTCATTCATCGCGCGGCGGAGGCGCGCGCCGATACGGTCGATTTCGGGCCGACCGCACCCGCGGCGCTCAACCCGAACCTGTTCAAGCTGACCGGAAAGGTCGCGTCGGACTTGTTCGCCTGGCCGGAGGTCGAGGGGGACGTCAACATTCACGGGCCGCTCTCGTTCGTTATTCCGTCGGCGGTCGCGGGCTATGAGGAGATTCATCGCCGCTGGGGCAAGCTGCCGCTCTCCGAGAGCGCCACGCCCGCGATTGCGCTCGCCAGGCGCGGCCTGCCGGAGGACTGGTTCACATCGCTCAAGGTCGGCGTGTCGGCCCCGATCCTGAAGAAATATTCCGAAAGCGCGCGCGTCTATCTGCGCGACGGGTTGCCGCCGATGCCACCCTATCAGGGCGGGCTCAATTATTTCCGGCTCGGCAATCTGCCCGACACGCTGGAACAGCTCGCGCGCGCCGGCTGGCGCGATTTCTATGAGGGCGAGATTGCGAACGCGATCGTTGCCGACGTGAAGGCGATGGGTGGCGTGCTCTCGGCCGAGGATCTGCGCAGCTGCAAGGCGCGCGTCTCGTCCGCAACCGAGGTTGCGTGGCGCGGCCGTACATTGCAGCTTTCGGGCCCGCTCACCGCGGCGCCGACCGCCGCGGATGTGCTGCGCCGCATGGGTGACGTGCGCGTCGGCAAGCAGCCCGACGCCGCGTGGTACGTAGCGCTAGCCCGCGCGCTGAAAGCAGCCTATGCGCAGCGGCTCTCCTCGCTCGGCGACGCCGAGCCGCAGGCGGCCGAAAGCTGCACCACGCACATCACGGTTGCGGACGCGGACGGCACGATGGTGGCGCTCACCACGACGCTGCTCTCCTCGATGGGGAGCCGCACGGTGCTGCCGACGACCGGCATACTCATGAACAACGGCGTGATGTGGTTCGATCCGCAGCCGGGGCAGCCGAACTCGATCGGTCCGGGCAAACGCCCGCTTACCAACATGTTCCCGGTGATCCTGCGCGATGACGCGCGGCCGTGGATCGCGGCGGGTGCCTCCGGCGGGCGGCGCATCATGGCGGCGGTGCTGCAGATGCTCGCGTTCGTGGCGGACTTCGGCATGACGCCGGAAGCCGCCGCGCATCAGCCGCGCATCGACGTGTCCGGTCCCAATCTGGTAACCGCGGACCGGCGCCTTGCACCCGACATTATGAAAGCGCTCGAGGCGGAGGGGCCGCTGCAGGAGGTCGAGCACGCGGTGCTGCCGGTCAATTTCGCCTGCCCGAACCTGATCCTGCAGGCCGACGGCGTGCGCACCGGCGTCAGCGACGCGATCTCGCCCTGGTCGGCGGCCGTGGCGCAGGCCTGAAAGCCTGCGTACTTTCGCCGGGTTGACGGGCTGACGCTGCGCCCCATAGCCTCGCGCCCGGGCGACAAGAAACGCGCCGGCTCAACGGCGCCAAAGGGGAGCGTTTGGACGCAATCGCGCGCGAGACGGCGCCAAAAACGCGCGACGTCATCGCGATCCGCCATCTGTCGAAGATTTATGGTCGCGCCGACGGCGTCGTCGCGCTGACCGACATCGACTGCACGGTCGGCGAGGGCGAATTCCTGTCGATCGTCGGCCCCTCCGGTTGCGGCAAGTCGACCCTGCTCAAAATTCTTGCGGGTTTGTTGGCGCGCACCAGCGGCGAGGCGCTGCTCAACGGCACGCCGATCGATGGGCCGCGCAAGGACATCGGCGTGGTGTTCCAGTCGCCGGTGCTGTTTCCCTGGCGCAGCGTACTCGGCAACGTGCTGCTCCCCGTGGACGTGCAGCAGCTCGGCCGCGAGAAGATGAAACAGCGCGCGCTCGACCTGCTCAGCCTCGTCGGGCTCACCGGTTTCGAGCACCGCTATCCGTGGGAACTGTCCGGCGGCATGCAGCAGCGCGTCGCACTGGTGCGCGCGCTGATCCACGATCCGGCGCTGCTGCTGATGGACGAGCCCTTCGGCGCGCTCGATGCCATGACGCGCGAACAGATGAACGTCGAGCTGCAGCGCATCTGGATGGAGCGGCGCAAGACGGTGGTGTTCATCACGCATTCGACCAGCGAGGCGGTATTTCTCGCCGATCGCGTCATGGTAATGACGCCGCGGCCGGGCAAGATCGGCGACCTGTTCGAGGTGGACCTGCCGCGGCCGCGCACGCTCGATCTGATGACCACCGAGAAATTCGGCGTTTATGTCCGGCGCATCCGACAGAAGCTTAACGCCGGGGGAGGGCTCGAATAATGGGTGGCCCGAAGAATTTTGCGCTGCGGCTGTTGCTGATCGCCGTGTTCCTCGCCGTGTGGGAAGCGGTGGTGCGTATGTTCGAAATCCCGATGTTCATCCTGCCGACGCCGTCGAACGTGTTCATGGCGCTATGGCGCGGCATTGCAAGCTCGCTCTATATCGATCACGTCTGGATCACGCTCTCCGAGACGTTGCTCGGCTTCGTGCTCGGCACGTCGCTCGCCTTCCTGCTTGGCACGGTGATCGCGCTGTCGCGGCCGGTCGAGTATTTCCTCTACCCGTTCGTCGTGATGTTCCAGGCGATGCCCAAGGTCGCGCTGGCCCCACTGATCATCGTCTGGTTCGGGCTGGGGCTCGCCTCCAAGGTGGTCAATGCCGCGCTGGTCGCCTTCTTCCCGCTGATGGTCAACACCATCGTGGGACTGCGCTCGGCCGAGGAGGACAAGGTCAACCTGATGAAGTCGCTTGCGGCCACGCGCACGCAGATTTTCTGGATGCTGCAGCTTCCCAACGCCATGCCCTACATCTTCGCAGGGCTCGAGATCGCGATGATCTTCGCGCTGATCGGCGCGATCGTCGCCGAATTCGTCGGTGCGCAATCCGGCCTCGGCATGCTGATCCAGAGCATGAACTTCACCATGGACGTGGCCGGGCAGTTCTCGGTCCTGCTGCTGTTGTCGCTGCTTGGCCTCGTGCTCAACGGCATCGTGATCGGCGTGCGCCGCCGCGTGCTGTTCTGGGATGCGTCGCAGAAGTTCGATGCCGAAGCTGCCAAGAAGGAAGCCGTTTAGAGGGAGAGAAGAAATGAGAAAAGCCGCCATCCTGCTGTCCGCGCTCGCACTCGCGGCAGGCGCAAGCCTCGCGCAGGCGCAAACCACCGTGCGCGTCGCCTGGTGCGCCAAGACCGTGTCTTCGGCAGCCGCGCCCTATGCGATTGCGACCAAAATGGGCTGGTTCGCCAAGTCAGGGATCAAGGTCGAGCTGGTACCGATGCCCGGCTCGACCGATTGCGTGAAGGCGGTCGCCACCAAGGATGTGCAGTATGGTGTGCCTTCGATCGAGCCGGTTGCGATCATCCGGCCGCAGGGCGTGAAGATCAAAAACTTCTACACCGCCTATCAGGCCAACATTTACGGCATCGCAGTGCCGGAGGATTCGCCGATCAAGACGTTCGCGGACCTCAAGGGCAAGAAGATCGGCGTAACCTCGATGGCGTCGGCGGGCGTGATCGTTGCGCGTGCGCTCGCGAAGAACAACGGTTTCGATCCCGACAAGGACGTGTCGATCGTGGTGGCGGGCGAGGCGGCACAGACCGCGGCGCTGTTGCGCTCGCATCAGGTCGATGCGCTCTCGCAGTTCGATACGCAGTATGCGCTGACCGAGAATGCCGGCGCCAAGCTGCGGCTGCTCGATACGAAGGACATCGCGAACTTCCCGTCGAACGGCTTCATCGCGCTGGAGGATACACTCGCGAACAAGCGCGCCGAGTCCGTGGCGGTCGCAAAGGGCTACGCGATGGGCACGGTGTTCGCGCTCGCCAATCCCGAGGCCGCGATCCGCATCCTGTGGGAGGTGTTTCCGCAGACCAAGGCGACCGGCAAGGACGAGGCGACGGCGATGCGCGACGATGTGAAGACGCTGGAGGCGCGTGCGAAAAGCTGGAAGCTCGAATCGGTCGGCGCCAAGAAATGGGGCGAGAACCTCGTTCCCAACTATGAGAAATATGCCGAGTTTCTTCTGAAGAACGGTGTGCTGAAGCAGCCGGTCTCTGGAGCCGATCTCGTCACCAACGACCTGATCGATGACATCAACAAGTTCGACGCCAAGGAGATCGAAGCGCAGGCGAAGGGGTACAAAGGATAGCCTCCTTCCGCTCATGCCGCGCAAGCGGGCATCCAGTTCTTGGTCAAAGACTGGGTCCCGCTTTCGCGGGGACGAGCGGAGTTTGTTATTTTTTCAACACCCGTACCGGGCTCCCCGCGAGCCATTGCCTGATGTCGTCCACCATCTGCGTGTAGTAGATCTTGTAACCCTCCTGGCTGACGTAGCCGAGGTGTGGGGTGAGCACGACATTGTCGAGTTTCCGCAGCGGGTGATTCACCGGCAGCGGCTCGACGTCGAACGTGTCGAGGCCGGCGCCCGCGATCTTGCGGCTGCCGAGCACGGCGAGCAGGGACGGCTCGTCGATGATCGGCCCGCGCGACGTGTTGATGATGAACGCGCTCGGCTTCATCAGGGCAAGATCGCGGCCCGTGACAAGGCCGCGCGAGCGCGGACTCAATACCAGGTGAATTGAGAGGAAGTCTGCCTGCCGGAACAGGTCCTGCTTCGAGACCAGCGTCGCCCCGCCGACTCGCGCCTTCTCCTCGGTGAGGTTCTCGCTCCAGGCGATCAGATTCATGCCGATCGCCTTGCCGATTTGGCCGACTTTACCGCCGAGCTTGCCGAAGCCGAGCAGGCCGAGCGTTTTGCCGGCAAGCT
>Ga0310810_10008254_pt1 | contig 11966 bp, 7 predicted proteins | sample NCmetagenome_FD_207641 | JGI IMG/M metagenome (GOLD analysis project Ga0310810, IMG submission 207641) | Soil microbial communities from experimental microcosm in Duke University, North Carolina, United States - NC | ecosystem: Engineered > Artificial ecosystem > Soil microcosm > Unclassified ...
CTGATCGAGTAGCCGTACTCCTTCGCCGTGTCGACAATCCATCCAGTCCGGATAGCACCGCGCTTCACGTTGGCGGGGAGCGTCTCCTCGCATCCGTCGCACGAGAATTCATCGCGCGATGCGTTCACGCTCGCGAGCAGCGCTTGAGACCAGCGAACCCGCGCGATGACGAACACGGCCCCGGCGTTCACCTCGCGCGTCCGAATCTCGCCCTCGCGAAATGGGTCCGTATCGTCTGAAACGCTGGCGAACAACGTCGGCCACCACCGATCGTAGGCGTACGACACGGACCAGTCCGGCCGCAACCTCGACGTCGACCACGCGACAATTCCGCCGTAGGTGTGACGACCGAGCGGGTCGCTGCCCGCGCTCTCGGCGCCAAGTGACAGTTCGGACGCATCGGACTCGATGACCGGCGTCCAGAAGCGGGGAAGCACTGCTGGCCAGGGACGATAGGGCGTATCGGGACGTGTCACCGGGGCAGGCCCGACGGGTCGGTCTTGCGACAGCGCCGGCGCGGCAACACCGGCCACCTCCGACCACGAAGCCGACACAAGCGGCAACGAAAACAGATCGTACCCGTCGGCGGTGTAGCCAACGAAGACGAGCGTGCGGCCATCGCGCGACACGACCGGCGACTGCGCCGAGTGCCCGACACCGTTCAGCCGTTTCACGACACCGCTCGGCAGATCGATCGCATAGATCGAAAACGGCTGGCCGTTCCGGTCGGACGCAAACAAGAGAACAGTCGCCGTCAGCCAAAACGGCGTGACGTTTCGGGCATCGCGCGACGACACGAGGACGCGCTCGGTGCGCGCCGCTACGTCGACCAACACGATCTCGGAAGGTCCAGCGACCCGTCGGCGCTCGACCGCAATCGATCGACCATCCGGCGACCATCGCGGCGTCGAGTAGTCGATCGATGGCGCCGACAGCAGCACCTCTGGCGTCGCCATCCTTCCGGCGTCTGGCAGCTGCAGCGTCGCCAGGAAACGGCGATCCGCGGACTGAACCGTGCACACGATCGTTCGCCCATCGGGCGCAACATCAGGGTCGCCGGCACGCGCGCCGCGGGTAAGACGACGACTGCGGCCGCCGTCCTGTGCGACCGCATAGAGGTCTGACTGTAACCCGACGTTGTGGACCAGTTCGGCCTGGTCGAAGACCAGCAGTCCACCGACGGCCGAAGCCTGATTGCCGGAATATCGCGATGTCACTTGACGTGGTGTGGATCCGGCAGCCCGCAGTTGCATCAGCGCCGGAAATCCGTGTGGGTTGGCGATTGAATAGAACAGTCGCCCAGCCGATCCAAACACCGGTGATCCGACGCCGAACCCATGGTGCGTCAGCCGGATGCTTGCGGCTGGTTCATCGCGCGCACGCGCTGTGGCGTCCGCCTCGAAGTCTTCCCAGAGCTCGCCCAGCGATCGCTTGAACACTTTTTTGAACGCCGGCGCAGAAAAGTACGGGACGCGTCGTGAGGTGTCATCCGCCAGCCTGGCGATCGATTCAGCGCCGAAACGCTCCGCCAGATATTTGTCGAAGTACGCGCCATAGGCATACTGCGCGGCGCCGCCGGGCCAGTCGACCAGTCCGCCATTCGTGCGATCGATTGGTTCGAACCGTCGAGCGCCGGCTGCGCGCTCGATGATGTTCCTGAAGTCGCCCGCAGGAATGCGGCCCTGTCCGGTGAGCACGCTCTCGTTGTAGGTCGCGAGCCCTTCGATCTGCGACAACGGCAGGAACAGGTTTGGATAGAGCAGCGGTGAATGGCCAAACACCCGGCGGAGTCCGCCGATCCAGCCGCGAGCCTTGTCGAGGTGCACGATGTGCGTGTACTCGTGCGACAGGACCAGCCGCAGCCAGTCGTCCGTATTTCCGATCGAGCTCTCGCCAGAGGGTGCCGCGGCGCTTATCTCGATGACGTTGTACGGAACCGGATTCGCCCACCCGTTCGACACATCGTGCTGATCGACGAGGATGACGTGGACGCGGCCGTTTGGCGTCCCCAGCTCACCCGCGACGCGGGCCGCGACATCCTCCGCGATCGCGGCGAGCCGCCGGGCGAGCGTTTCCTCGCCTTGATGGAAGTGAATCGTGAATCGCGGCGTTTGAATCGACCGAAAACGAAACCGCGGATCGTAACGGTTCGCGGCGCTGACCGGCTGGCATGTGCAGGCAACGATCGACAATGCCGCCCACAGGGCGAGACGAAGTCTCACGAACCCGAATCGCTGCCGGCGGGTTGCCGATACACGCCTCTCAGGAACGTGAAGTCCGCGATCGGCGACAAGGTGACGCCGTGAATGTCCGGCTGGAAGATTGCGACATTCGTCTTGTACCACAGGGCAATGTAGGGCACGTCCTGGGCGATGCGCTGCTGCGCCTGCGCGTACAACGCGCGTCGCTGATCTTCGTCGGTCGCCGCCGCCGCCCCCTCGATGAATCGATCGACATCAGCGTTTCTGTAGCGGACGCGATTGAGACCGGTTGGCGGCACCTGTTGTGAGTGATACACGAGGCGCAGAATGTCGGGATCGGTCACGCCGACGAACTGCAGCGTGTACATCTCAAAGTTTCCGCGCAGCACGTCAGCCGACAGCGTTTGAAACTCCGATGACCGCACGTCGATGGCGATGCCGACTCGCGCCAGATCGTGCTGGATCGCCGCCGCCTGAATTCGATACACCTCCGTGGTCGATGTCTTCAGCGATAGCCGGAAGCGGGGACGCGGACCCGGACCGTCGGGATCGCGGAAGCCAGCGGCGTCCAGGAGGCGTTCCGCCTCGGCGGGATCGTGTCGGAAATCAAACACGTTTCGCTCGAAGGCCCACGACATCGGCGGCACAATGCCAACCGCGGTGGTCGCAAACCCACGTCGCAGATACTTGACGATGGCGTCGCGATCGATGGCGTAGCCAATGGCTTTCCGAACCTCGACGTGGCTGAGGATTGGATCGCTCAGGTTCAGACCGATGTACGCGTAGTCAGTACCCGGCGCGGTCTCGACCTGCACCCGGCCCTCGCGTTGGAGCTGCCACACGATGTCCGGCGATAAATCATTGACGATCAGATCAACGGAACCCTTCCGCAGCTCGAGCCCGCGCATCGTGTCGTCGGGTATGACCTTGAGCAGGATGCCGTCGTTTCGCGGCCGGCCGTCATAGTACTGATCGAAGGCGCTCAGCGAGACGTGATCGTCTGGAACGAATTCCTTTAGTCGATACGGTCCCGTGCCGATGGGCGTGCGTGCGTTGGCGCTGCCCGATCCCGCCTGCACGATCCCCATGACCAGGTTGACCGGAAATGAATTGAGCGGATTCTTCAGCTTGAACTCGACGGTGTAGGGATCGAGCGCAGTGACGGCCGCGAGAACCCGGTAGGCGCCCGAGCGCCCTTTGAACGTCGGATCGAGAAAACTGCGGAACGTGTACACGACATCGTCGGAGGTCAGTTCGCGGCCGTTGTGAAAGAGCACGCCATGACGCAGCCGAGCGACGTAGGTCAGCGGATCGGGATGCTCGATTGATTCGGCCAGTTCTGGTACGACGCGCAGCTGACTGTCGATGTGTACCAGCGTATTGAAAATGAGCTGGTGGATTTTCTGCGACGCTTCATCCGTGCCTACCCGCGGATCGAGATTTGTCGCCGAGTTCGTCGTGCCGAGGATGACCACGTTCCCCGGCGGCCGGGACTCCGTGCACGCCATCGTGGCCGCGGTTAGAACGCCGGCGACCAGGGATATCAGCGGTCTCCGACGGCTGATCATTCGTCTGCCTCGTCCTTGAGTTCGGCGAGCAGGGCAAGCGCCTGCATCGGCGTGATCTCATTGACATCGAGGCCACGAAGCCGTCGGCGCACGGCATCGATTTCTGCCGGCGCCTGAAACAGCCCCATCTGGCCCTGAGGCTCGCGGCCGGACGCGCTCATCGACGGGCGGCCGCCTCTCGAGAGCTCGTCACGCTCGAGCCCATTCAGAATCTCTCGCGCACGCGCGACAACTGGCGGCGGCAGGCCGGCGAGCCGAGCGACGTGGATTCCGTAGCTGCGATCGGACCGTCCGGGCACGACCTTGCGCAAAAAGACGATGTCCTCTTTCCATTCGCGGACGACGACGTGGAAGTTGACGACGCCCGGAATCGCATCGGCGAGATCGGTGAGCTCGTGATAGTGGGTCGCGAAGATCGTCTTGGGCCGCGCCCGGCTATTCGAGGCGAGATGTTCGGCCACCGCCCAGGCGAGGCTCAACCCGTCGAAGGTCGACGTGCCACGGCCGATCTCGTCGAGAATCACGACACTTCGCGATGTCGCACTGTGGAGGATGTTCGCCGTCTCCTGCATTTCGACCATGAACGTCGACTGTCCCCTGGCGATGTTGTCGGACGCGCCGACCCGCGCGAACAGTCGATCGACGACCGGGAGCTTGGCGGTCCGCGCCGGCACGAACGAGCCGGCCTGAGCCATCAGGCACAGCAGCGCGGTCTGTCGAAGATACGTGGACTTCCCGCCCATGTTCGGGCCGGTCAGGATGACCAGCTGATGGGCCGCGCCGTCGAGCGTGACGTCGTTCGGCACGAACGCATCCGCCGCAAACCGCTCGACCACTGCGTGACGCACATCGGTGGCAACCAGCTCGTCGCCGGCATGCATCAACGGCTTCGTATAGTTCTGAACGGCCGCCGTCTCCGCGAGAGCGCTTAACGCATCGAACGTCGCGAGCCCTCGAGCCGTGTCCTGGATCCTCGGCGCGTCTGACGCCACCCGTTGCCGCAGCGTGTCAAAGATCTCGACCTCGCGCTCCAGAATTCGCTCGTCGGCGCCGAGTACTTTTTCTTCGTAGGCCTTCAGATCGGGCGTGATGAAACGCTCACCACCCGCGATCGTCTGCTTGCGATGGTAATCGGCGGGAACGCTGGCCAGATTCGAACGCGACACCTCGATGTAGTAGCCAAACACCCGGTTGAATCGAATCTTCAGCGAGTTGATCCCGGTGCGCGCACGCTCGGCTTCCTCCATCTCGGCAATCCGCCGTTTGCCGGAGCGGCTGATGCCGCGGAGGTCGTCGAGCTCCGGATCCACGCCGTCGCGGACGACACCGCCGTCACGTGCGTTGACCGGAGGTTCGTCGAGCAGCGTGCGATCGAGCTCATCCCGCAGTTCGGCGAGATCATCGAGCTCCGCCGCCAGACTTCGGATGAGCGGTGCCTGGAACGGCTCGAGCAGCATGCGAACCCGCGGGACCGCCGACAGTGACTGCCGCAGCGACACCAGGTCGCGCGGACCGGCGGTTCCGAGCGCGGCGCGAGCCACGAGCCGCTCGATGTCATGGACGGTCTTGAGTGTTTCGCGTGTTTTCGCGCGGTCGGTGCTGCGGAAGGCAAACTCCTCGACCGCGTCCAGCCGATCCTGGATCCGCTCGAGGGCGAGCAGCGGCCGGAGAACCCAGTTCCGGATCAAACGCCCGCCCATGGCCGTCAGCGTGCGATCGATTTCTTGCAGCAACGATCCGCTCCGTCCACCATCCGCCGCTTCGATCACCTCCAGGTTCCTGAGCGTCGTCGGATCGATGATCATCGCGTCGGCGCCGGTTCGGAAAGTCAGATCGCGAACGTGTGCCAAATCGGCTTTCTGTGTCTCGCGCAGGTAATGCACCACCGCGCCGGCGGCGCACGTCGCCGCGGGCCGATCTTCGAGACCAAACCCACGCAGCGATTGCGCCTGCATCTGCGAGAGCAGCGCGGACCGGGCGGATTCGAGCTCGAACGTCCAGCCGTCCGCCACCGTGACGCGGGCGTCCAACCGCAGCTCGTTCACGAGCGCCGTCAGATCATCCATGCCCGATGGCGCCAGGATTTCGCGCGGCCTCAAGACCGCGAGCTCGTCGGCGAGCGCCTGACGCGCATCGCTTTCCATGTACTCCGTCGTCGTAAACTCTCCCGTGGAGAGGTCGAGGAGGGCGACGCCGTAGCCGGGCGCCGCGGGCACGATGCCCATCAGGAATGCTGGTTCCCGCGCCTCCAGGTAGCCCGCATCGGTGAGCGTGCCGGGAGACACGACGCGGACCACCTCGCGGCGGACCAACCCTTTCGCTTTTCGCGGATCCTCCATCTGTTCGCAGACGGCGACGCGAAATCCCTTCTTCACGAGACGGGCGATGTAGCCGTCGGCGGCGTGGTGTGGTACGCCACACATCGGAATGGCGCCGCCGCTCGAGTCCTTCGATCGTGACGTCAACGTCAGCTCGAGGGCGCGCGCGGCGGTGAGCGCGTCCTCGTAGAACATTTCGTAGAAATCTCCCATGCGGAAGAACACGATGGCATCGCGGAACTGCCGCTTTGCCTCGAAGTACTGACGCATGGCCGGGGTCGCGCCGGCTGGTTCAGAAGACACAGGAGGGGAGGCCATTTCGGGGAGCGTCTGGGCGTGAGTATAACATTGGGGTTTTGGCTGGGTTCGACGAGGTTCGGCAGGGTTCCGCTGGGTTCTACGAGGTTCGTTCTATCGTGATCATTCTTGATGATGACGTGGTGCTGGTCGAGCGCGTTGGTGACGGCTCGATCACGCATGGACAGCGACTCCCGAATGAGGTGGCGGCCGTCTTGTCTGCCGCCGCGGTCGACATCCATGACGTTGACCTGCTGGCCGTCGCGTGCGGTCCGGGATCCTTCACGGGGCTGCGGATTGGAATCGCGACCGTTCAAGGCCTGGCGATGGCACTCGGACGGCGAGTGGTGCCAGTGTCCGCGCTCGAGGCGCTCGCACGCGCCGGCATCAATCCGCACAATCCGATTGCCACGTGGATGGACGCGCAGCGCGGCGAAGTGTTTGCCGCGCTGTATGGACCTGACGGCAAGGACCAGCTCATTCCACCCGTCTCCGCCGCGCCGGACGTCGTTCTGAAAGGATGGTCGAGCGACGTCGATCTGAAAACCCTCACCTTCGTCGGCGACGGCGCCGTTCATCACGTTGCCGCGATCCGGCGGGACGCTGGAGAATCAGCCATCGTGCTGCCGCCGCCAGCGCTGGCGGGTCTGGTTGGACAAATCGCGGCTGAGGATCCCGCCCGCGCCGTCCTGCCGCACGCGATCGTCCCGATCTACGTTCGCAAGTCGGATGCCGAACTCGCCCGCGCGCGACGCGCCGTCACCCCCTGATCGCGATGGAAGACGGCCTCGAGTACTCGATTACCCGCCTGTCGGCGACCGATGATCTGAAGGAAGTAGCGGCGCTCGAGGCTGCGTCCTTCACCAATCCCTGGTCGCAGCAGATTCTTGCTCGCGAGCTTCGCAACTGGGATGTCGTGCGCGTGTACGTCCTTCGAAACCCCGAACACCAGCTGCTGGCGTTCTGCAGCGCCTGGTTCATTGCCGACGAACTTCATATCAACACGCTGGCGGTTCGCGAAGACGCCCGTCGGCGCGGCCATGCGACGCGGCTGCTGCGGTTTGTGTTTGCTGAAGCCGTGGTGGCAGGGGCCGAGCACGCCACGCTCGAAGTCCGGCGTTCCAATGCTGCAGCGCTGAGGCTGTATGAACGTTTCGGCTTTGAAGTGAAGGGGATACGGCCCAATTACTACTCGGAGCCGGTGGAAGACGCCCTCATTTTGTGGCGAGAAAAACTCAGCTTTTTGGATTCAAATCCGGAACCTTGAAGCGGTGACGGCCTTGTGATAGGTTGGCGGTATATGACTGTTCAGGACTAACCCCTTCCCGAGGAGGCGGAAATGCCGAACGACTTCGAGGAGCTGAAGCGTCAATTGTTGCAGAGCGACGAAGAGTACCGCCAGTTAGCCACCCGTCATCACGACCTCGACGAAAAGATTCACAGCCTCACCGGTCGCCCCTATTTGACGCAGCCCGAACAGCTCGAAGAAGTCCGATTGAAAAAGGTCAAGCTCCAGCTGAAGGACCAGATGGAAAACATCCTTCGCCGTCATCGGACGGATGGCGGAGCGCCACACGCGGCGCACCGCTGAGACGCGCCGCCTGAGGCGGCAACCCTCGCTGTTCACCGAAGGGCCAGCAACCGGTCGCGCCTGCTGCGCCGGCCGATTCTGGCCCTCGTGACTTTCTACACACTTCCGGGCATCATCGATCTCCAGATGAAAATCGATCGTGCGGGTCTTCCGTTCATCGCGGCCGCGCTAGTCCCTGCGGCGCTCTTCGCCACGATGCGGCGGTACACATTGGCCGCGCCGTTTGCCGCGATCGGCGGCTTCATGGCCTTCTTCTTTCGCGATCCGGAGCGCCACGTGCCGCAGGGGTCGGGGCTGGTGGTGGCACCTGCGGACGGCCGCGTCATGTTCGCCGGATCCAGCAAGGATCGGTGGTCGCCACCCGGCTCGTGGAAACAGATCACCATCTTCCTGTCGCCGCTCGACGTCCACGTGAATCGCACGCCGGTCGATGGCCGGGTCACGCGAATCGATTACCGGCACGGCAAGTTCCTGCCGGCTTACAAGGAAGCGTCGAACGACAACGAGCTGAACGAGGTCTGGATGGATCATGGCGGCCGAACCGTCGTCTTCCGCCAAGTCGTCGGCGTGCTCGCCCGTCGAATTGTGTGCCGGGTGGAGGAGGGACAGATGCTGGAGCGCGGCCAGCGCATCGGACTGATGAAACGGTCCTGGCGACGCTCGAGAACGACAGTGCTCGATAACGCGCCGCTGCTTCGTCGCCGTCGTGAGGATCGGACGCACCGGTTCCGGCGCGGGGTGTTCCTGCTCCCGTCCCTGTTCACGGTCGCGAATCTGTTTTGCGGCTATGCATGCGTCGTGTATTCGACGCGGTCCGACTTCGACACCGCGGCGTTGTTCATCGGCATCGCGATGGTCCTCGACACGCTGGATGGTTTCTTCGCGCGGCTCACTCACTCATCCTCGGCATTCGGGGTCGAGCTCGATTCGCTGGCCGACGTCGTTTCGTTCGGCCTCGGGCCTGCGATTCTCGCTTTCACGTGGGGACTCTGGCCGCTCGAACGCCTGGGATGGGCCGCTGGTTTTCTCTACGTCACGGCTGCCGCCATGCGCCTCGCCCGCTTCAACGTGCAGAGCAGTACGACGACGGCATCGACGGACAAGCGCTATTTTGTCGGCATGCCCAGCCCGGCGGCCGCGTCCGTCATCGCGTCGACGGTCTACCTGTATCCCTACGGCCTGCAGGAACGCCAAGCCGCACTGCCGGCGCTGGCGATGGTGCTCGTGCCTGCCTTTCTCATGGTGAGCACGATTCGATTCCGCAGTGTGAAGGCTATCGATGTGGGCTGGCGTCGCTCGTATTTCGCGCTGTTTCTCGGCGCTGTTGCGCTCGCCCTCGTCGCTTCGCATCCGCGGCTGGCGCTGGTCGTTCTTTCCTATACCTACACCGCAACCGCTCTGGTCGTCTGGGGCTATACGCGCCTCCGGCGGCGTCCCGCAGAGCATGTCGCCGGTGACGGCCGCATCCCCGACTCGAGCGAGCATCCCTCCTAACGGCGGCGTTCACGCGTCGGGCTGAGACGAGCCCACGGCAAAACGCGACGATCCGAAGATTCGAAGCTGTTCGGGTCGCGTTCGCCGCCACGCGCGGCTCGGTAACCGGCTGGCGCACTGGCGCCAGCCGGTCTGGTCTTCCCGTGTCTTCCTTCGATTCTTCGATTCTTCGGATCTTCGACGTGACCGTCAGCGCGTGCAGTTCGACACCTGAAAGAGGCTGATATCAGATCGCCACCGGCAAGCGCACGACAACCGTCGTGCCGCGGCCCTTGCCGCTTTCGACCTCGATCGTCCCGCCATTGAGCTCGATGTTGCGGCGGGCAATGGGAAGCCCGAGGCCTGTGCCGGTGGTCTTCGTCGAGAAGTACGGCTCAAACACGCGCGCCAGCGCATCCGCGTCCATTCCGACGCCGGTATCGTTCACGAGAAGTGCGACGAATCCATCGTCGGCTGAAGCGTCGATCGTCAAGGTGCCGGCGCCCGGCATCGCATGAAGCGCGTTTTCGACAATGTTCGCCAGACTTCGCGCGACCAGCGTGCGATCGACAAATACCGGCGGGAGCGGCTGGACGACGTGATTCCTGATCTCGATTCGACCGGCCAGGCCGGTACGATACGGATTGATGACGTCGGCGACGAGGTCCGGCACGTCGACCGGCGCCGGCTTCGCGGTCGGGGACGACGCAAAGCTGGAGAACTCGGCGGAGATCTGACGCAGCAGCCTGACTTGTCCAAGAATCGCGTCGACGCAGCCATCGAGCACCTCGCCGAGAGGTTCGCCGCGATCCTTGTGTACACGGCGCAGGTGCTCGGCGGAGAGCTGAATCGGCGTCAACGGGTTCTTGATCTCGTGCGCCACCTGCCGCGCCATCTCCGCCCACGCCTCGAGACGATGGGTTCGTTCGAGCTGCGTTCGCTGCGCCTTGAGCTCGGCCGCCATGCTGTTGAAGGAATCGACCAGGCGACGCAACTCGTCGACCGACCGCACCGCGATCGGCGCATCGAAGTCTCCGCGCGCGATTCGGTGAGTCGCGCGCGTCAGCCGGCTGATCGGATCGGCGATTCGCTCCGCCATCGACAGACCAATCGCGGCGCCGAGCAGGACAAACATCAGCGACGCCAGGTGGACGCCGCGATCGAGATCGTCGATCTCGCGATCGATGTCGCGTTGCCGATTGGCCAGCGGCACCGTCAGGATGACCTTCTGGGCGCCAGCCTGCACCGGTGCGGCGGCGATCGTGTAGGGCACGGTGCCGATGCGATCCTCACCGACGAAACTCGGCAGTCGCTGCAAGACGATCGCACGATAGACGGAATCCGGGGTGCGGGTGGCAAGCAGCCCTGACGCAAACAGGTCGCGCTGGCTGGTGGCTTTGAGGTTGGGTCCGTCGAAGATGTTGACGTCCTGATCGATCACTTGACCGATCCAGATCATCACGTCGTCGCTCGCCGGCTGGAACCCCTCGGTGCTCTTGGTCAACGCGTTCGACTGCTCGATGACCCGTTGCGCGACGGCGGCCGTCCTCGCCGCTTCGAGTGCGACATCGGCGGTGAGGAGGTTGGCGAAGTACCAGCGGATGGCCACCGCCAGAATCAAGACCGGGATGATCGCGGCAAGCACGAAGGCCAGGAACAGCTTGCGGTAGAAGCTGGCGCGGATCTCACGCAGCAGCGCCCGGCCGAGCCGCGGCCGCGCGCGCGCAATGCGCGTGAAGATGCCGGTCGTCACCAGCACCAGCACGTAGAACACGCCCGACAGCGTGGTCAGCTCCGCCAGATGAACAAGATGATCGAAGGAGGTCAGAATCCGATCGCGTAGATGAAGACGCGATCGTTCGAGAAGTACACATGGTAGCGGCCGTCATTGTTGGCAATCGTCGTCCAGAATGGCGCACGGGCCGAGTTGTAGATCCTGGAGAACAGCTGATCGTTGATCGACCAGGCGGCATGCGGCGAGTTGTACACCGGCGCCAGGCTCCACCCGAAAATCGCGACCTCAACCTCGCTGCCGGCCGTGCCCTCGCGTGGCCCGCCGCCTTCGGCAGGTCGAAACACCTCGAAGTACGGATTCTGCGAGGTGATGAACGGCAGCGTGCGATAGTCGAAGACCTGCACGTGCACAACGATCGTGCCGGTCGGCTGTGGTGGTTCCCCGGGAGCCGCGGCGATGCAGATTTGCTTGGCCGCGTGCAACAGGCGCCGCTCTTGAGCCCCGAACGGCGCCGCTTCGCCGAAGACGTCCCACTGGCATGGATCGGCGGCTTCTATCTGCGGCGCCTTGGCGGTGCCTGAATACTCCGGCAGATACAGCGCGAAGCGACTGGCCAATCCGCCATCGGCGTTGTACAGCTCGACGGCCGACGTCAGTCGCTCGCGCGCGAGAACGGTCCGGCTCCAGACGAGATAGGCGCGCGGATCGTATCCGGTCTGCGTTCGTTCCGAGGATACAGGGATTCCCCCGCTGACGAGCGTTGGCAGGACGTTGTCAATCTCA
>Ga0310810_10008255_pt1 | contig 11965 bp, 8 predicted proteins | sample NCmetagenome_FD_207641 | JGI IMG/M metagenome (GOLD analysis project Ga0310810, IMG submission 207641) | Soil microbial communities from experimental microcosm in Duke University, North Carolina, United States - NC | ecosystem: Engineered > Artificial ecosystem > Soil microcosm > Unclassified ...
GGCGGGTGGTGGTCAACGCCGCCGGTCCCTTCGCCGAGCAGCTCTACGTCCGCGACGGGATCCGTCCATCCCGCCACGTGCCGCTCTCGCGGGACATGGCGCTCGTCATCCGGCGACCCCTGATCCGAGGGCAGGCGCTCGCCATCCAGACCGGATACCGCGATCCGGACGCCTTCTTGAGCCGCGGGGCCCGCCACCTTTTCATCATGCCTTGGCGCGACGTCACCCTCATTGGGGTGAATAGCATGGTCTACCCGGGCGACCCGTACGCGCTGACCTCCACCGAAGCCGAGGTCGACGAGTTCGTGCGCGAGATCGACCAGGCAGTTCCGGCGTGGCGGCTCACCTCATCGGACGTCGCGATGGTCTACGCCGGTCTCCTGCCGATCGGGAGCGGTACACTCCGACACGCCAACGTGAGCTTCGGCAAACGGCCCTATCTGGCGGACAACGTGCGCACCGACGGGCTTGAAGGCCTGATCACCGCGATCGCGAACCGCTACACGATCGCGCGCGGCCTGGGCGAGCGCGCGGTGGACATGGCGTTCCAGAAGCTCGGCCGCAAGGCGCCCGCCTCCCGGACCGAGACGATGCCGCTCTGGGGCGGCGCGTTCGCCGGCATGGACGCCCTCGTGAGCGAGGCGCGCGCCGGCCAGGACGGCGGCCTCACCCCGGACCAGCGCGAGCGGCTGGCGCGGGTCTACGGCTCCGGCTGGTCGGAGGTCGCGAGGCTCGCCGCCCAGGAGCCGTCACTCGGTGAGACCCTGGGCCGCACGCCGATGCTCAAGGCCGAAGTGGCTCAGGCGGTGCGCCACGAGATGGCGGGCACCCTGGCCGACTGCGTTTTCACCCGAACCGAGCTGGGCACAGCCGGAGATCCGGGCGAGGCCGCGCTATCGGCGTGCGCCGCGGTGGCCGCCCAGGAGCTGGGCTGGGGACCAGAGAGGACCCAGGCGGAGCTGGCGGGCGTGCGGCAACGGTTCCGGATCGGCGCCGCCGTGTCAGTCCCATCCGGAGCGATGTGAGAGAGGTTGCTCGCCTGGCTCGAGGCAGCCCCGCGCATCATCCTCGCTCCGCTCGGCATGAAGCGCACGTTCCCCTCCCCGCTCACCGCGCGTACGCTATCCTCCATCCCCGAGTGATGCGGCTCGCAGCCAGTCTCCCGCGTGACGGCGCTCATGCACCCGGTCCGGAGACGGGTTCATTCGGAGAGGGTCAATGTGGCTCGCCTCCGGCCGCCACCCTGGGGCGTTCCAATTGTGGTCTCTGTCGGAGAGGCCGCCCAGGCGACATCTTTAGTCGGCTAGCACGGCGAGTGGACAAGCCACCCCGAGATGTCTTGCCACGCCCGACCAGGCGGTCGCGTGCGTTACCAGGCTCGGCACATTTCCAGGGAAGCCAGCGGCAGACGCGGGAACGCCCGCGATCCGGCGTGCCTTCCCGCTCATATCGCACATCACTCCGCAACCGAGGATCACATGACCAGAGCATCCAGCCTCCACGCGCTCGTCGCCGTTTGTGTTCTCGCTGGCTGTAGCAAGAGCGGGCCCGAGACCGGCGCGGCGCCGGCCGCGGCGCCGGCCAAGGATTCCACCCAGGCCGTCGACAAGATGATGAAAGACACCACCGGCATGGCGATGGACTCATCGAAGATGAAGATGGATTCGACCAAGACGATGATGGATTCGACGAAGAAGATGATGCCGGATACCACCGGCATGATGAAGGACACGACCATGCACATGCCGGCGGACTCCGCCAAGAAGTAGCCGCCCGGTCTGCGCCGGCGGCGGCTGTGGAAAGGCCGGCGGAACGGCCGAAGTGTCGAGGGCCGGAAGCGACCGCTTCCGGCCCTCGCTGTTCATGCGACCGGGAGGGGCTGCCGGGTTCAGGTCGGCGCGCGTGCGGGGTCCCCGCGCAACAGCCGCAGGGTCTCCCGGGCGATCAGGCGCTCCTCGTCGGTGGGAATGACATACGCGGCCAACCGGCACCCGTCGGCCGAGATGCGAGGTCCGTTCCGGCCATTCCGCTGAGGATCCAGCGTCAGTCCCGCCCACCCGAACCCTTCGCACACCCGCCGCCGAACCTCGGCGGCGTTCTCTCCGATCCCGCCGGTGAAGACGACGGCCTCCGCCCCACCCAGGACCGCGAGGTACGCGCCGAGGTACTTCCGGATCCGGTAGCAGAAGATGTCGAGCGCCAGCTCGGCCGCCGGATCGTCCCTGCGGAGGATCTCCCGCACGTCCGCCGTGCCCGCGAGCGCCAGCAAGCCGGCCTCGTGATTGAGCATCCGCTCGAGCTCCTGGGCCGACATCCCCTGGTGCAGCAGGTGGGTCAGGATCGCCGGATCGAGATCGCCGGCCCGGGTGCCCATCACCAGGCCCTCGAGGGGGGAGTACCCCATGGACGTGTCCACCGAGCGTCCGCGGCGGATGGCCGTGGCCGAGCAGCCGCCGCCGAGATGGAGCGTGACGATGGTGGGCTCCGGAGACCCGGCCAGGACGGCGTACCGTTCGGTGACGTACCGATGGGACCAGCCGTGAAAGCCGTATCGCCGCACGCCCGCGACCTCGGGAATGGCGTAGCGCCAGGCCCGGGGGGGAAGGCCGGCATGAAAGGCGCTATCCAGGGCCGCGACCAGCGGGACGCCGGCCGCCAGCGTCGCCTCGATACCCTCGAGCGCCGGCCCGTTGTGCAGCGGGGCCAGCGGACTCACCTCGCGCAGCACCTGGAGCACCGCCGGGTCGATGAGGACCACCTCGGGCAGCCGTCCGCCTCCGTGCACGACCCGGTGCGCGATGACGTCGGGCCGCGCCGGCAGCGCCGCCATTCCCTGCTCGACCGCGGCCCGGTATCCGCCCCGGATCTCCACGGTCGCGACCGCCAGCGTCGCCAGCTCGACGCCGCCGTCCTCGAACAGCTTGTACTTGAGCGTGGCGCTGCCGCAATTGATGACGAGCACCCGCATGGCCCCTCACTCAGCTCCAGGTCCAGTTCCGCACCTCGGGCAGATCCTCGCCATGCTCCATGACGTACGCTTTGTGCCGCCGGAGCGCATCTTCGAACCGGTCCCTGGCGCGGCCACCCATCCCCTCGAGCCGTGGCACTCGCTGGACTACGTCCAGCGCCAGGCGGAATCGATCCATGTGGTTCAGGACCACCATGTCGAATGGGGTCGTCGTCGTGCCTTCCTCCAGATACCCGCGAACGTGGATGTTGCCGTGGTTCCGTCGCCGGTAGGTGAGGCGGTGGATCAGCGTCGGATACCCATGGAAGGCGAAGATGACCGGCCGGTCCGCCGTGAACAGGGCATCGAACTTCTCGTCGGACAGGCCGTGGGGGTGCTCGGAGGCGGGCTGAAGGGCCATCAGGTCCACCACGTTCACCACCCGCACGCGGAGGTCGGGGAACTCCTCGCGGAGCAGAGAGACGGCGGCGAGGGTCTCCAGGGTGGGTACGTCCCCGGCGCAGGCCATGACCACGTCGGGCGCGCCTTCATCGTTGCTCGCCCAGGTCCAGGTGCCGAGGCCGACCGCGCAGTGGCGGACCGCGTCATCCAGGTCCAGCCACACCGGCGCCGGCTGCTTCCCGGCGATGATCAGGTTCACGTAGTGGCGGCTGCGGAGGCAGTGGTCCGCCACCGAGAGCAGGGTGTTGGCGTCCGGCGGAAGGTAGATCCGGACGACGTCGGCCTTCTTGTTGGCCACGTGGTCGATGAAGCCCGGATCCTGGTGCGAGAACCCGTTGTGGTCCTGGCGCCAGACGTGGGACGTCAGCAGGTAGTTGAGGGACGCCAGCGGCTTGCGCCACGGCAGCGCACGGGTCGTCTTCAGCCATTTGGCGTGCTGATTGAACATCGAGTCCACGATGTGGATGAACGCCTCGTAGCAGGAGAACAATCCGTGGCGACCGGTCAGCAGGTAGCCCTCCAGCCATCCCTCGCACATATGCTCACTGAGGACCTCCATGACCCGCCCATCCGCGGCCAGATGCTCGTCGACCGGAAGGGTGGACGCGTCCCAGGTCTTGCCCGTCACGTCCAGCACCGCGTCGAGCCGGTTGGAGGCGGTCTCGTCCGGGCCGAACAGGCGGAAGTTGCGCTGCTCCAGGTTGAGCTTCATGACATCCCGCAGGTAGCCACCCAGAACCCGCGTCGCTTCGGCCACCGGCTGCCCGTGGCGCCGAACCTCCACCGCATAGCTCCGGAACTCCGGTAATCTGAGCGGCTCGAGCAGGGAGCCGCCGTTCGCGTGCGGATTCATGCCCATGCGGCGGCGGCCCTTCGGGGCGAGCGCCGCCAGCTCCGGCTTGAGCCGGCCGTCGGGATCGAACAGCTCCTCCGGCGCGTAGCTCCTCAGCCAGGCTTCGAGCTGCTTGAGGTGCTCCGGCTTCTCACGGGGTGCGGCCAGGGGCACCTGGTGTGACCGCCAGGTGCCTTCCACCGGTTTGCCGTCCACGACCTTGGGGCCGGTCCATCCTTTCGGCGTCCGGAGGATCAGCAGGGGCCAGCGCGGCCGCTCCGGGTTTGCGCCCGCCCGGGCCCGGTCCTGGATGCCCTGAATCTCGGCGACGATCGCGTCCAGCGTCGCCGCCATCTGCTCATGCATGGAGCGCGGATCGCCGCCCTCGAGGACGCGCGGCGCGTAGCCGTAGCCCACGAAGAGCGACGTCAGCTCCTCGGGCGAGATGCGCGCCAGCACGGTGGGGTTCGCGATCTTCCACCCGTTCAGGTGCAGGATCGGGAGGACCGCGCCGTCCAGCGCCGGATTCAGGAACTTGGTCGAGTGCCAACTGGTCGCGCAGGGACCGGTTTCGGCTTCGCCGTCGCCCACGATGCAGGCCACGATGAGATCGGGGTTGTCGAGCGCCGCGCCGTAGGCGTGCAGCAGCGAGTAGCCCAGCTCGCCGCCTTCGTGAATGGAGCCCGGGGTCTCCGGCGCGACGTGGCTCGGGACGCCGTACGGCCAGGAGAACTGGCGGAACAGCCTCCGTATGCCATCGCGGTTCAGCCCGATGTTCGGGTAGATCTCGCTGTAGGATCCCTCCAGGTAGGTGTGCGCCACGATCCCGGGGCCGCCGTGACCGGGGCCGATCACGTACATCATGTTCAGTCCGTGCTCGGTGATAACGCGGTTCAGGTGGGTGTAGATGAAGTTGAGCCCCGGCGTGGTACCCCAGTGGCCCAGCAGCCGGGGCTTGATGTCCTCGATGGCGAGGGGCCGATCGAGCAGCGGATTGTCCTTGAGATAGATCTGGCCGACGGAGAGATAGTTCGCCGCGCGCCAGTAGGCATGCATCCGGTCGAGTTGCTGCGGACTGAGTCTGCTCATCTCACGCTCCTTCACTGCCGGGTGCTTCTCGCGACGAGCACTCCCCTCCTCCGGTCGGGCGATCGAGCCGGGGGCAAGGTCGGAGAGGTCGGCCTGACGGCGGCACGGCCGTCGCCCCGCGGAGACCTGGGAGGCGGGCCAGGTGAACCTGCACGCTTGCAGTCTAACACTCGTTGCAAACGCGGCCGACGGCGACGTGTCAGTCCACCGGTGCCGGGTCTCCCGGGCCTTCGAGCTAAGTCATCGGTTTGACCACAGCCCGCGCGCCCGGCCCACCCAGTAGGGCGCCAGGGAGGTGATGATAGGAACCAGCACCCAGATACGCCCCCGCATGACGTCGTAGTCCGCCAGGATCACCGACCACGGCTTCCCCGCGTATCGGCCGGCGCCAAACTCGAAGCCCAGCGTCAGCGCCAACCAGAAGGCTCCCACACCGAGGGCCTGGCGCGGGTTCCCGGGTCTGACCCACGGGGTCGCGTACCAGGTCACCAGGAGGATCAGCCCGCAGAGGACGACCGTACTGATGGCGCGGGCGATGGTATCACCCGTTCGGGGGGCCACGACCAGGTCCCGAAGGGCCCCATTGAGAGTGGCGAGCACGAGGATGGCGAACCAGATGGCCACAGCTCGGATGAACACACGGCACCCCCAATCCAGCAGTTGCGCAGGAGCGGCGACCCTCTCCACGCGCGGTGGACATCCACCCCATATGCGACGGCATGCTACGGGTCGCCCGGCCCCATCCGCCTCTGACCCAAGGCCCTGTTGAGATTGGCCAGCATCGCCCGCTCCCGCCCCGTTCCGCTCCGGGTCGGCCTGGCATATACTATCTCCACCCCCCGGGTCATCCGTTTCGCAACCAATTTGCCCCGTCGCGTCTCCGGCGCTCAAGCATCCGGTTTGCCCTTTCATGAGGAACTTCGGTATGCGCCGAATCTTGTCGGCCGCGCTCCCTGCACTCGTCAACCGCTCCTGCGCCATTCTTCTCCTCGCGCTCTGTCCCGGGCTCGCCATCGCCCAGGAAACCGGCACCGTCACCGGCACCGTGACCCGCGCCGGCGAGGGCTCGGCGCTGAGCAGCGTGTCGGTGACCGTCCAGGCCACCGGTCAGAGCACCGTGACCGGCGCCGACGGCAAGTACACCCTGCGCCGGGTGCCGGCCGGGCCACAGACGATCGTGTTCCGCTGGCTCGGCTATCGGCCCAACCAGGTGGACGTGACCGTGCCGGCCAGCCGCAGCGTGACGGCGGACGCCAGTATGGAGCAAGTGACGATCGCCCTGACCGAGATCGTGGTGGAGGGCGCGTCCCGTGCGCCCGAGCGCATCGTCGAGGCGCCCGCCGCCATCTCGGTAGTGCCGCAGGAGGTGCTGCAGAACACCTCGATCACCGGCCAGGCGCCCGCCGCGCTCCAGGCGGTCCCGGGCGTGGACGTCGTCCAGAGCGGGGTCAACGACTTCAACGTCAACGCGCGCGGCTTCAACTCCTCGCTCAACCGGCGGATGCTGGTGCTGCAGGACGGCCGCGATCTGGCCATCGCGTTCCTGGGCTCGCAGGAATGGAACGGGATGACCCAGCCGCTCGAGGACCTGGGCAAGGTGGAAGTGGTGCGCGGCCCGGGCTCCGCGCTCTACGGCGCCAACGCGTTCAGCGGTGTGATCAACATCACCACGCCGACCGCCCGCGAGGTGGTCGGCACCAAGCTCACCCTGGGCGGCGGCGAGCTGGAGACCTTCCGCGGCGACCTGCGCCACGCGAGCGTGTTCGCCAACGACCGCATCGGCTTCCGGATCAACGCGGGATACAACCGCAGCGACACGTACAGCCGGAGCCGCACCCTGGCCGACGGCACGTCGCTCCAGCGCGAGTACGCCGACGCTACCGACCAGCCGATCGGGCTCACCCGCGAGGTGCGGCCGCTCTTCGGGCAGTCGGAGGACTCGGTCACCGGCGCGCCCCTGGGCGACCGCGACCCGCTCAAGAACGCCTACGGCTCGGGGCGGCTCGACTACTACCTCGACAACGGCTCGGTGCTGTCGGTGGACGGCGGCGCGTCGCAGGTGCAGAACGAGATCTTCGTGACCGGCATCGGCCGGGTGCAGGTGGCCAAGGCGATCAAGCCCTACGCCCGCGTGGCGATGGCGGCGGATCGGTACAACGTATTCGCCTACTGGAACAGCCGGACCTCGATCGACCCGCAGGTCTCGCTCCAATCGGGGCTTAACATCGAGGAGCGGAGCGACATCTTCCACCTCGAAGGCCAGACCAACTGGAACTTCCTGGGCGAGCGGGGCCGGGTGGTCGGAGGCGCCTCCGTCCGCAACACGCGGGTGAACACCAGCGGCACGCTGATGAACCTGGTCAACGACGACCGGAGCGACAATCAGGGCTCCGTCTACGGCCAGGTCGAGTACAAGCTGACGCCACAGGTCCGGGTGGTCGGCGCGGCGCGAGTGGACGACGGCGACCTGTTCGACACCCAGTTCAGTCCCAAGGGCGCGGTGGTGTTCAGCCCCAACGAGAACCACTCGTTCCGCTTTTCGGTCAATCGCGCCTTCCAGACGCCCAACTACTCGGAGTTCTTCCTGCAGGTACCGGTGGCGACGCCGGACCCGCGGCCCGCGCAGCTCGAGGGTGGCATCCAGCAGTACTACTTCACCCTGCGGCATAGCCTCCCGCCGCCGGCCCTCGCCGGCCTCAGCATCACCGACGACGTGCCCTGGAACTTCTCGCCCACGACCCAGGCGCTGGCCCTGGGCAACGGCGATCTCAAGGTCGAGAAGGTGACCGGCTGGGAATTCGGCTACAAGGGCAGCCTGTCCAACAAGGCCTACGTTACGGCCGATTTCTACCTCAACAAGCTCCGGGACTTCGTCACCGACCTCCTGCCCGGCGTGAATCCGGCCTACCCGACCTTCTCGCTCACCGATGGCGTGAACGTGCCCGCCGAGCTCGCGGCGATCGACCAGCGAATTCAGGACCTCCAGTCGCAGGGCGCACTGACGCCCCAGCAGGCGGCGGGACTTCGGGCGCCGATCCCGCAGCTGCTGGGTGGCTACGCCTTGCTCTCCGCCGGGACCCAGATTCAGGGCGCCAACGCGCTCGCCACGCTGCCGGACGGCACTCGGGCGGTGGTGCTGTCGTACACCAACGCCGGACGCGTGACCGAGCGCGGCGTCGAGATCGGCCTGGGCTATCAGTTCACGCCCGAGATTCGCGGCGACGTGTCGTTCACCGGGTTCGACTTCACGGTGAATTCGCAGGCCGTAGGCGATCAGCTCTTGCCCAACACACCAAGCAAGAAGGCCAGCCTGTCGGTGAGCTACGCCGGGCTGCAGGGCGTGGACGCGAATGTGACGGTCAAGCTGGTGGACGGGTATCCGTGGGCGGCGGGCGTATTCCAGGGGTACGTCCCATCGAACGAGTTCGTGAACGTGAGCGCGGGGTACCGGGTGAACAACTATCTGCGGGTCCACGCGACGGCGACGAACCTGTTCGACGAGAAGCGGTTCCAGCTGTACGGCGGGAGCGTGATCGGGCGACGGGTGCTCGGCGGGATCACCGCGACGTTCTGACGGCGCGCCGCGCCGAAGGTACACCGCGGGGGGAGCAGCGAGGAGGAGCTGGAGTCACCCTGAGCGAAGCGAAGGGGGCATGATTCGAGTCATGCCCCCTTCGCTTCGCTCAGGGGTGACTCTGGTGCCCCTACGCGCCCGGGGCTCACGCCCGCTTCTGCCGCCCGCTGGCGCTCGCGCAGGCGCTCGCTTGGCATCGCCAGGTATGGCGCCGGATCGGTCAGCCGGCGCACGTCGTCGGGCAGTGCGGCGAGCTCGGCCGCGCAGCGCGCCCTGATCTCCGCCAGCGGGGGGTGGGGGCGCAGCAGCTCGCCGCCTCGCATGACCGGCTCCAGCAACCCTGTCGCGTCGGCCGGCACCGCCTCTTCCGCCAGGGCGAGCGTGTCGCCCGCGAGCCGACCGTCCGGGCCCACGCGGCGCACCACCTGCTTGGCACCCACCCAGGTGCGCTTGCCCGGGCTCAGCTTGAGCACGTCGCGGCCATCGAACCGCACCAGCTTGTACACCAGATCCACCGAGGGTGCGTCGGCCGAAGTGGTGAGGCGGGTGCCGATCCCAAATCCGTCGATGGGCGCGCCCTGGGCGAGCAGCGCCGCGACGTCGTGCTCGTCCAGGCCTCCACTGACCAGTACCTTGACCGCCTGGAAGCCTCCGGCATCGAGGATCGCCCGCACGTCCCGACTCAACGCGGCCAGGTCGCCGCTGTCGAGCCGCACCCCGGCCAGGTGATGACCGGCGGCGGCCAGGTCGCGTGCCACCTCGACCGCCTTCCGCGCCGCCGCGACCGTGTCGTAGGTGTCGAGCAGGAGCACGGCAGAGTCGGGGAAGGCCCGGGCATAGGCCCGGAACGCCTCGTGCTCGGTGGCGAAGGCGGTCACGAACGAGTGCGCCATGGTGCCCGACAGCGGCAGTCCCCAGGTGAGCCCCGCCAGCACGTTGCTGGTCGAGTCGAACCCCGCGATCAGCGCCGCGCGGGCCGCCTTCATGCCCGCGTCGGTGCCGTGGCTCCGGCGCAGGCCGAACTCCGCCAGCGCCCGGCCATCGGCCGCGAGCACCGATCGCGCGGCCTTGCTGGCGAGCACGGTCTGACCGTGGAGCAGGTTGAGCAGGGCCGTCTCGACCAGCTGGGCCTCGAGGATCGGCGCCGTCACCTCCAGCAGGGGCTCGTCGGCGAACACCAGAGTACCCTCGGGCACCGCGCGCACCTCCCCCGTGAATCGGAGACCGCGGAGGTGGTCCAGGAACGCGGGCTCGAACCGTCCGAGCGAGCGGAGGAACTCGAGTCCCGAATGGGTGAAGCGGAACGCCCGCAGATACTCCAGCGCGTCCTCGAGCCCGGCCGCTACCAGAAAGCCGCGGCCGGCCGGCAGCCGCCGCGCGAACAGGCTGAAGCTGGCGGGCCCGGCCAGGCCCTGGCGGAGGAAGGCCGCGGCCATGGTGAGCTCGTAGAGGTCGGTGAACAGCGCCGCGTCCGCCATGGCGAGCGGCCCCGACACGAACGCGCCCGAGGAATTGCCGGTGCTCACCCCCACAAAGCTACCGTCGCCCCGGCTTGCGCGCGCGAGTGGACCGGCCCAACGTTTTGAGGCCCTTTCCCCGGAGCCCTCGTGCAGCAGATCAAAGGAGCCGTCCTCAAGTCGCGCCTCGCGTTCGTGCAGGAGAACTTCGGCAAGGACGGCGTCCAGCGTGTGCTGGCCTCGTTTTCCGAGGGCGACCAGCGCACCCTCAAGATGCTGTTCACCTCCAACTGGTATCCGTTCGAGCTGGGCAAGGGTCTCGATGACGCCATCGTCCGGGTGCTCGGCGGCGGCAAGCCGGAGTTCTTCGAGCGCCTCGGCGCCGCGTCCGCCGAGAAGAACCTGTCCACCGTGCACGGCGGCTACCTGACCAAGGGCGACGCCCACGGCTTCCTGGCCAAGTCGCCCTCCTTCTACTCGTTGTACTACGAGACCGGCCGGCGCGAGTACACGCCCGTGGGGCCCAAGCAAGGCGTATTCACCACCTACGACGCGGAAACCTTCAGCGCGCCGGATTGCCTGACGGTGGTCGGCTGGTACCGGAAGGCACTCGAGATGTGCGGCGTCGCGGGCGTGAAGATCGTGGAGGAGGAATGCCGGGCCAAGGGCGGGAAGGTGTGCCGCTACCGGGTGACCTGGGAGTGATCGTGTCCGCCTGGACGGCACAGCCGGGGTGACCCCGGCGAGCGGCACCGGTGGTCAGCCGGTCCATCCGAATCGAGCAGAGGGGCACGCGTCCGCGCGTGCCCCTGCTCGTTTCGCGGGCACGAGCTCGGCCGAGCCAGCCGAGACCGCCTGGTAACCGCCTGGGTGAGACGCCCCTCCAGTCCCCTGCGTATACCCTCTCGAACCCGCAGCCGACGCCGCGACCACCGCCGTCGGTGAACCCACCGGCCCCACGAATGGAGACGGCGAGATGAACGCGAAGCCGATGCTGCTGACCCTCGGGCTCTACCTGCTGGCCCTGACCCTCGCGGCCTCCGCCCCGAGGGCGTCCAGGTTCGAAGCCCGAACCACCGGGGCGAAGACCCTGACCCTCCGCGGGGCCGCCGAGTTCGGCGCGGGCGCCCCCCATGGTGCGCACACCCCGTTCGTCCTCGCCCTGGGCGCGGATTCGCCCGACGGGGCGGTCATCTTCACCCGCCAGGACGGCGGGCGGCTCGGCCCCGGCGTATATGCGCTCGACGCCGGCGAGGCGGGGGGCGTTCAGGCCCTGGTGGTCACCGGCTCTCCGACTCGCCCGACCGGCGCGTTTCACGCGCGCACGGGCACCCTGACGATCACCGGTTCTCGCGCGGATTTCATCGAGGGCCGGTTCGACATCGACGCCGTCGGTTTCGAGGCGGCCGCGCCGGGCGACGAGACGAGGGAGCTGGTGGTACGCGGGGCGTTCACCGCGTCGCCCGGCGCGCGGCCCGGACAGTAGTTCCGGGCGTCTGGCGGGGATAGGTCTTTCGTCACAGCGCGCTCCCGGGCGCCCGGCTCTAGATTGCCGGGAAAGGAGGCAGAATCATGGCGCGCATCCAGAGGATCACCCCGTTCCT
>Ga0310810_10008256_pt1 | contig 11965 bp, 8 predicted proteins | sample NCmetagenome_FD_207641 | JGI IMG/M metagenome (GOLD analysis project Ga0310810, IMG submission 207641) | Soil microbial communities from experimental microcosm in Duke University, North Carolina, United States - NC | ecosystem: Engineered > Artificial ecosystem > Soil microcosm > Unclassified ...
CGCTCGGCAAGATCGGTCGCGATGTGTCGCTGCTGGCGCAAACGGAAGTTGGTGAAGCGACGGAGGCACGAAGCGGCGGTTCCTCCGCGATGCCACACAAACAGAATCCTGTCGCGGGTTCCGTCGCCATCTCCGCCGCCGTCCGCGCACCAGGGCTCGTGGCGACGATGCTCGCCGCGATGCCGCAGGAGCACGAACGCGGGCTCGGAGGGTGGCAGGCAGAATGGCCGACGCTGCCGGAACTGGTCGGGCTGACCGCCGGCGCGGCGCGGGCGATCGCCACACTGCTGGAAGACTTGAAGGTCGACGTGAATCGCATGCGCGCCAACCTGGACATGACTGGTGGTCTCATCGCGTCGGAAGCCGTCGCGTTGGCGCTGACCGGGTACATCGGACGCAGCGAGGCACACGGGATCGTGGAGCGGGCCGCGCGACAAGCACGCGCCGGTTCCAGCTTCCTGGAAGCGCTGTCAGCGGACCCTTCGGTGACGCGTTATCTGACCCGCGCTGACATCGAACGGCACCTTTCACCCGAACGGTACGTCGCTGCCGCGCGGGCGGTCGTCGAACGCGTCATCGGGCGAATGCCGAAAAACGAAACCACATAGGGGCGGGCCTTTAGGTCCGCCCGCAAAACCAGTAAGATGCAGCGCCCATAGGAGGTCCCACCGTGACCCGGTCCACCCCGCCATTTCGTGCTGATCACGTCGGCAGCCTGCTCAGACCCGCGCGGCTCAAAGAGGCGCGGGCGCGTTTCGAACGAAACGAGATTACGAAAGAAGAATTGCGCGCCATCGAGGACGACGCGATCCGCGAGGTCGTGCGCAAGCAGGAAGCGGTCGGTCTGCAAAGCATCACCGACGGCGAGTTCCGCCGTACGTTCTTCCACATCGATTTTCTTCAGCGCCTGGAGGGCGTCGCAGTCTCCGGTGGGATGACGACGAAATTCCACACACGCGAAGGAGAGATCGATTTTGCTCCGCCGCGCGTGACGGTAACGGGCAAGCTGCGACACATGCAGGACATACAGACCGCCGATTTCCAGTTCTTGAAATCAGCGGTGAAACAGACGCCGAAGGTGACGATCCCGTCACCGACGATGGTGCACTTTCGAGGTGGCCGGAAGGGGATCGACATTACGGCCTACCCAGACCTCGACGAGTTCTTCGAGGACCTGTCGCAGGCGTATCGCGACGAAATCGCATCGTTGTACAACGCGGGATGCCGCTACCTCCAGCTCGATGACACGAACCTTGCGTATCTGTGCGATCCGCAGATTCGCGCGCAGACCGCCGAACGCGGTGACGACCCGAATGCGCTGCCGCACGCCTACGCGTCCCTGATCAACTCGGTGATCGACGGCCGGCCGGCGGACCTCACCGTCGCCATTCACCTGTGCCGGGGGAACATGCAGAGTGCGTGGGTCGCGGAAGGCGGCTACGAGCCCGTCGCCGACGCGCTCTTCAACGAGCTGCACGTTGACGGCTACTTCCTCGAATACGACGACGACAGGTCCGGCACGTTCGAGCCGCTGCGATTCGTCCCCGAGGACAAGGTCATCGTGCTCGGGCTCGTGACCACGAAGTCGCCGGCGCTCGAGCCGGTCGGGGATATTGCACGACGCATCGCCGAGGCGGCGCGCTTCGTGCCGCTCGAACGCCTCTGCATCAGCCCGCAGTGCGGTTTCGCGAGCACCGTGCAGGGCAACCGGATCACCGAAGACGATCAGTGGCGCAAACTGGAGCGCATTCTCCAGGTCAGCCAGCAAGTGTGGGGTGTCGTCGCCGCCTGACGATCGGCCGATAACGATTGACGGCGTATCGAGGCGGACCTTCAAGGTCCGCCTCGACGACATTCGTCCTTAGGCTCCTGCTTCGAAGAATCGTTTCGGCACCTCTACGGTCATGGTGTGGATGGCTTGATCGGTCACCCCGATCTTTTTCAGCGCGGGGATTGCCTTTCGCACGACGAATAGCATCCCGTCGGGATTCTGCGCGACGCGAAGCGGATCCGCTGCCGTGGCCTGCAGGGTCATGGCCAGTGAATGGTCGTTGCCCAGCATCAGACGGTTTGTCATTCCCGCGTCGATGAGCGCCTTGATCTGCGAATACCGCTGCTCCCAGGTCAGGGCGCCCGGGGCTTGCAGCGGTGTTCCTGGGGGCGCGGGACCGCCGCGCGGCAGCTGGTCCATGCCCAGGTAATATCCTCGACGCGCCAAGCCCATCTGGTAATCGCCGGGGCTGTTGTCGGTGTGACCGATACAGACCCTGCCGGGGGCAAGTCCTTCCTCCTCGAAAATCACGGCCTGTTTTTCACCGATGCGCTGAGCACCCGGCGAGTGCGTCGTGACCGGCAGACCCGTCGCCTTGCTGACGCGTGCGGCCGCGCGCAGCACCTTTTCACCGAACGGATCGATCATCGCGCCGTTGGCGACCTTGATGATGCCGGCCTTGATGTCCGTGCCTTCGATGCCAACCGTAATCTCGCGCATGAAGAAGTCAGCGAGCTCCTCGGCCGTTCTGGCGCGCATGGTGTTTGACGGGTCCAGCCAGTGGCCGGTGGAGGCGACGACCTGCATACCCGACCGTCGCGAGATTTCCTGCATGAGACGGATGTCCCGTCCGAGGTCGATCGTGGTGCAGTCGATGATTGTATCGACGCCTTCGTCCCTCGCCCGCTTCAACTGATCGACAGCGGTGCTGACGAACCTGGTCCGGCCGCCGAGAAGCTCGGGCCATGCTTGCCAGATGCCGGCGGAGCTGGCGGCGATGTGCTCGTGCGACAGCGTGAAACCCAGCTTCGACGTCTCGACGGGCCCGAGCACGGTTTGCACCGACAGGCGGCGCGGAGCGCTGCCGCGCTGTGACGCCTGGACGCTCGCGGTCGCCGGCTCCAGCACGGCGGCGGCCCCGAGCGCGGCAACGACGCGTTCGATCGCCTCGCGCCGACTGAGTTGTTCGTTCATGAAGACCTCCCGGGATCGCACGGACGTCGCGATCATACCGGGAGCGGGTCGGAGGGATGAATTCTGGCTTCGCGAACCCGCAGGGTTCGCGCCGCAGCGTGCGGTCGGCGCTACGTGCTAATCAATTCCCGCGCTGGCGACCGCCGTGTCAGGGGGTCACCGGTCAGGTTGTTGAGGTACGCGTCCGCACGCCGGATCCACTCCTCATGATCGGTCGCCGGCTCGTGGAGCAGGCGTCCCATCTCCTGGATCAGGAGCTCGCGCTCGCCATCTGCGGCTGCGCCACAGCGGACGCGCTCGAGCCAACGTTGTATCGACGTGAGGGCGCGAAGGTGCCGTTCGCACTCGACCCGCCAGTCGAGCAGCAACGCGGCCAGGCCGCTCATGGACTCGGAGTGCAATCGCGTCAGGTCGGCCACGTGGAGGTCTACGTTAGGCGCGAGGGGCGGAGTCATGACTGCGCTTCAAGCAATCCACGGGCCGACTCGGGTATGCTTCGCGCGTGTGGCAGCCGACGAACTCGCAGTGGTGGACGCTCTTAGTTGTCGCGCTGCTCATCGTCGCGGCATGGCCGCCCGCCGATGACCGCAGCCTTGCGCTCAAGTTCGTGAATTGGGCCGTCGATCCAGCCGATCGCCTGCCGACATTGCCAGCGCCCTACGGTCCGGGAGAGGGCGACGACCTTCAAGCCGTCAACGCACACGATTTGCAGACGCGCATGTACGACGAGCTGTACGACAGAGGTGGGTGGACGCGAGTGCGCCTGCAGCTGAAAGTGGCTGAAGATCCGTTCAACGCCGCAACGGAACGGCAGCTGCTCGTGGCGGTTGGCGTGTTAGCTGCTTTTCTGGTGTGGAGAGTCGAAGCGCGAGCGAAATAACTCCCAACTTCCAATCTCCAACTTCCAAGGTGCGCGACTGCGACGAGCGCAGGCTCCTTGGAAGTTGGAAGTTGGTCGTTGGCAGTTCTAGTTCGTCGTCGACGTTGCGCGGCCGCCGCCGCCGGTGATCGTGATTTTCTCGACGGTCCACGTCGAGCAGTCGCCCTTGTAGAGGACCGTATCGGACTCGCAATGCAGCTCGTGGATGAGGCAACCCGTCTGCCCGTGTCCCAGGCTGGTCTGGGCCCAGCCCACGAGATTGCCTTGCATATCGAGCTTGTAGATCTTCCCGTTGCCGTCGCCGCTGAACAGATACTGGTTCGGAAGCGGTGACGTGCAGACGCTCCACGGTGCGCCGACGGTGGCGATCGATTTGACGAAGTTCAAATCGGCGTCGTACACCTGAATGCGCCGGTTGCCTCGATCCGCGACGTAGACAGTGTCTTTCGCGTCAGTCGCGATGCCATGCACTGTATTGAACTGATTCATGCCGGCGCCGCGCGAGCCGACGGCCTTTACCCACGTTCCGTCCTTCGTGATCTTGGCAACGCGCGAGTTCGTATAGCCGTCGCTCACGAAGATGTTGTCCTTGCTGTCGAAGGCAACGTCGGTGGGCCGGCCAAAGGTGCCAGGGTTCCCAGCCGGGTAACGGACTTCGTTGCGCTCGCCACGCTCAAGGTAGCGTTCGAGGAAGTCGATTGCCTCCGGCTTGCGGCCGAGGACCATCGACACCATCGCGTCCTTGTTGAACTTGACGATCATGTTCGACCCTTCGTCGGTCATCCACACGTTGTTGTACTTGTCCACGCGCACCGTGTGCGCGAACGACGCCGCGTAGTTGTCCTGTCCCCACTGCTTCACGAATTTGAGGTTCTGGTCGAATTCAAAGAGCTGCGAGGCCGTGGCGCCGCGCGCCGGGCCAGCGTTGCCGCTTCGCGTGAACACGTACAGGTGCCCATTTGAGTCTTTCGACACGCCGACGGCTTCGCCGATGGTGTGCCCTGGTACGGAGAGCGGAAGAACCTGCTCGCTGATCTGCAGCTTTGGTGTCGTTTTCTCGAGCGCTTCCTGACGCGCGATGGCGGCCTGCTGTTCGGGGCTCGGCCCCTGTGGTGCGGGTGCGGCTGCGGGGGCCTGCGCTCCGGCTTGCTGCGCCTGTGCCTGTCCGCCTCCACACCCGTACGCGGCAAGGACCACGATGCCGAGCAGCAGTGTGGCGAGAACGATGGTCAAACGTTTCACGGCGGCCTCCTAATCCGGATTCGGGATCCGGGATTCGGGTTCGCATCCCGAACCCATTCCCGAACCTCCGCCTGTTAGAGCAATCAGCGCCGCGGAGTATACTCCCGCAGCCTATCAAGGCCCAATGCTCGATGCCCAAGGCTCAATGGATGCCGAATGGCGATTGCGCATTGATTGAGCATTCGGCATTGCGCATTGGGCCTTTAAGAACCACACCCCCGTCGCACATAAGGCCCGCCTTCGCCCTCCCGGCTTCGGCGGGCAAGGAGCCGAGCATGAAACGGATCGTTGTGGCTCTGGTAGTCGTGACGAGTCTCATGACAGCAAGCCCCGTACTGGCCCAGGGTGGGGATGGAAGCCTGCGCGGAACCGTTCGAGACAGCCAGGGGGGCGCGCTGCCAGGCGTTACGGTTACTGCCACCAGCGATGTTCTGCTGACCCCAAGCGTCGCCGTCACTGACAACGCCGGCAACTACCGGCTGATCAACCTGCCGCCCGGCACCTTCACGGTGTCCGCGCAGCTGGCCGGGTTCTCGACCGCGCGTCGCGAGGGTGTCCTGCTGCGCGCCGGCAGCAACTTCCAGGTTGACATGACCATGGAACTCGGGGCGCTCGAGGAGTCCATTACGGTGTCGGGCGACGCCCCGATGCTCGAGGTCACCAAGCCGAGCAACGTGCTGACGATCGACGCCGAGTTCCAGAAGGAAGCGCCGGTCGTGGAGGGGAAGTTCTGGAGTGACTTCCTCATGCTGACGCCCGGTGTCATCTCGCGTCCGCACAACGACGCGAGCGGCCGGCAGAACTACTTTGGCAACGCCGTCGAGCACCGCGATGCGGTCACCTTGATGGAGGGCCTCTACGCCGGCAACTACAACGATTTCAACATCAACCGAACGGGCTTGAGCTCCGAGGCGATTCAGGACACCGAGGTCAAGACCGGCGGCGTCGACGCGGCCTCGCCGATGGGGTACGGCCTCGTGATCAACATGGTCAGCAAGAGCGGCGGCAACGATTTCCACGGTACCGGCGTGGTGTCGTATCAGCCATTCAGCTGGAACGCGAACAACGTCGGCTCCGGCTCCCCGGCAACGCGTGAGGTGCATCAGTACGACGCGTCGTTCGGCGGACCGATCAAGAAAGACAAGACGTGGTTCTTCGGCGCCCTGCGCTACACGCAGAACAAGAGCGGGACGGGCAGGACGCCCGAGCAGCTCGCGGCGCATCGGGCGTTTTTTCCCGACAAACCGCTCGACAACAACACCATTACCGGCTATCAGCCGTGGGTGAAGGTCTCCACGAAGCTCAATCCGAAACACGATCTCGCGTTGATCTATCAGGCCGACCGGCTTCTGTTGAACGTCGTCGGCGCCGAGGACTACGAGCAGGTGGAGGTGCTGTCGACGGGTGGGCCGATGTTCGGAGGCAAGCTGACGTCGGTGTGGGGCAACAATCTCACGTCCACCTTCTATGTCAGCTACAACACCAAGGGCGGCAACAACACGGACAGTTACAAGTACGACAAGCAGGGGCCACTCGTCGAGATCCATCGCGAGGCGTTTCCGAATCAGGGCATTCTTCAGGGATCGGGTCTGATCCTCCGCGGCGGACAGTGGTCGTCAACGGCCTGCGATGCCTGCTACGACCTCGACACGTCCTCGATCACGATGTTTCGCGGCGACATCATGTACTTCAAGGATGGATGGCTTGGATCGCATGAGTTCCAGGCCGGGTTCCTCGCGATGCCGCGGAGCATCTACACCAAGAACGTCCGCTATCTGAACGACGGCTTCACGCTCGAGGAGCGGAGGATGGTCGACCCCAACAATGCCGCGGCGGGGACGATTCCGTTCTCTCGTCAGTACGTGCTCGGCGACCTCAATCTGGATCAGTCGAGGGGGCGCGACAAGGACATCGGTTTTTACGGCCAGGACAGCTGGAAGGCAGGACGGCTGACCACCACACTGGGCCTGCGGGTGGATGTCGTTCGCCGCTTCGACGTGCTGCGCAACCTGCAGCGGCAGTCGAGTACGGAGATCGGGCCGCGCCTCGGCTTCTCGTATGTGTTGACCGAGGATGCGAAAAATGTCCTGCGCGGCACGTACGGGAAGTACCACCAGCAGCTGATGGGGACCCGCAATCCAGTGCCGTCCTTTGGTGGCAACGACGCGCAGGGCCTGCGAAGCACCTACGACTTGAATGCCGACGGCGTCTTCGAGACCGTCATCGTCACACCGCCGGTCGCAACGTCGATCTCGAGCCTGCAGTTCGATCCGAATCTGCATCAACCGAGCTTCGACGAATGGTCATTGGGCTACCGGCGCCAGTTTCCGGGGCAGGTGGCGCTCGACGTGGCCGGCATCGTGAAGGTCAACCACGATCAGTTCGGGCAGGTCGACATCAACGGCATCTATCCCGATGCGCCGTTTCAGCCCTTTGGAGGTTTCGGAAGAGTCGATCCGAACCAGGGGCTGCTGTACCGGCTGACGAACAACACCTGGAGCACCACGCACTATCGGGCGTTGCAGGGGACACTGACGAAGAACCTGACGCATGGTTTCCAGATGCTCTTCACGGTGCAGCGCCAGTGGCAGCATCTCGAGGGGACGTGGAACCCGACCGACCCTGCGAAGTTCATCCAGCCGGATGCGTTCCCCAACAACAAGAATATCTGGCGCACCGATGGCGTGGTCGATCAGAACAGCCTCGCGACAGGCAACACGCTGGTGAACAATCCGATGTGGAACCCGTACTCGATTCGCATGGCGGGAACGTGGCACGCGCCGTTGGGTCTCGTGACGTCCGGGAGCTACACCATCGTCGCGGGCAACTGGACCGGTCCTGTGATCGATCAACTGGCGGCAAACAGCCCCCTGCTCGCGCCGTTTGGTCCGGCAACCGTCACCTCGTCGACCGGCGTGCGCCAGTCCAATCCGCTCGCGACGCGCATTCGGTTCCTGTATCCGACGCGCGGTGAGGGCCAGCCGCGTGCTCCCGACGTGCACATGGTCGGTGTGAAGGTGGGGAAGCGCATTCCGTTTGCGAGCGACAAGAACGTCGAAGTGGCGGTCGAGGTATTCAATCTGCTGAACGCCGGACACTTCACGGAGTACAGCCGACAGGGCGCCAACAGAGCCTACAACCCGCAGACGTTCCAGACGTACACGAACCCGCAGACACCGCGGGCGGCGACGTTTGAAGTGATCACAAGGTTTTAGAGACCTTTGGTTCGGATGTTCGTGGGTGCAGGGTTCGAACCCCGCACCTGCGAACCCTCGCACCGGCGAACCTCGAACCGTTATTTCGTCGCGGTCGCCAGCCCCTCAGCCCGGCGTGAAGCCATACAGCGTCGCCGGATTGTCCACGAGAATGCGTCGGCGGGTCGCGCCGTCAGGCGCCCAGGTTTCCAGCAAGTCGAACAGGACGGCGTCGTCGGGTTTGGTCGTCTCGTTCGGGTGAGGCCAGTTGCTGCCCCACAGCATCCGCTCGGGAGCAGCCTTCACGAACGCCTGTCCGACGGCGTTGACATCCGCGAACGAAGGAGGTCCGTCCTTCGTGTTGTCGTAGGTCACCGAAAGCTTGACCCAGGTCCGGCCTCTGTCGATCAGACGACGAATGATGCGGTACGCCGGATGAGTGACACCCGCCGGCGAAACGTGACCCATGTGATCGAAGACGAGCGGCGTCGGAAGCCGCAGCAGGACACTCTCGAGAGTGGTGACCTGATCGGCCGTCGTATTGAACTGCAGGTGCCATCCCAGTGGCGCAATTCGACCGCCCAGGCTCTCGATGTCAGTAAGCGTCTTCGGAGAAATTGTCGCATTGGTTATAGCGAACCGAATGCCACGGATACCGCCCGCATGGAGTGCCTTCAGGTCGGCATCGGTGATGGCGGGATCGACCACGGCGACGCCGCGCGCGTGCGGCGACAGCCTGGCCACGGCGTCGAGCGTCACGCGGTTGTCGGTCAGATACGCGGACGGCGTGACGACGACATTGCGTGAGGTCCCCAGACGGTGCTGCAGCAGGCGAAATTCCTCGACGCGCGCGTCGGGCCAGAGTGCCGTCGTTGCTCCCCTCGGCTGTGGAAACCGGGCGGCGTCGTAGATGTGATGATGACAGTCGCACGCAAGTGCCGGCACGTTGAGCTTTGGCCGGCCAGTGCCGGCGGAATTCGGCACAGCGAATTGCGCCAGGCCTTCGCGAGGCCACACGGACGCCGCGGCAAGGACAGCCGTGCCGCTCATGAGAAAGGATCGACGGCCAAGCGTCGTCGCGCCCATCACCGCTCCCGCGTGCGTTGGGCCGACCTGAAGGTCGGCCCCCTACCTCTTCTCTAGTCCCCAGTCCCCAGCCCCGCACCACGAACCCTCGAACGTCGACCCCCTACTTCGTCGCCGTCGCCGGCTTTGCCGGCTTCTTCCCCGTGTACTCGAGGACGAACAACCCGGTGCCCACGCGATCGGAGGCGTACGCCAGGCCGCGATGGTCGATGGTGACGTCGTTGATCTGAATCGCCGTCGGCTGTCCCTTGGCAATCGGATGTGACTGCGAGTTCGTCTTCGGCATGTAATAGCCGACCTCTTTCAAGTTGTACGGGTCCGAGAGATCAACGACGCGGATGCCGGCGTTGAAGTAGGCGACCCACGCCAGCTTGTCTTCGAATCGATTGATCTCGCTGTTCACCTTTTCCGCGTGCTGGTGCGGCCCGAAGCGCCCGCCCTTGTCGCAGAAGTTCCCAACAGGCACCTGCCACGTCGACACCGGAAACGGGTGCGTTTCGTCGGTGATGTCTACCATGTACGACTTCGATCGGATGCCACTCATGCACGGCTTCATGTCGGCGTTGCCCGCCGCTTCATCCGTGATGAACGCGTAGGTGCGCGGCAGGCCATCGGGCCCTTTGAAGTTCGGCACTTCGTCGTACTTGATCGGCGAGACCGTGTGCGGCCCGCGTCCAGGAGGGTTGGTGTCGATCAGCCAGAGCATCTTCGGGTTCTTGATGTCCGAGATGTCCCAGCCTCCCGCAAGCCCGGAGCCGCGGAAGCCGATGTAGAGGCGGTGATTGTCTTCGTCAACCATCGGGTGATGCGCGTACTCGTTCTGGTAGCCCGGCAACCCTTCCTTCTGGCTCGGCGATGCGATGCGGCTGACGAACTTCGGGTGCTTCGGGTCCTTGAGATCCCAGATATGAATGATCGTCAGGCCGCGATAACCCGGTTCGCCCGAGCTCGAATAGAAGTAGCCGGACTTCTGCGACCACCACCCTTTATGCGCACGGCGGATGAACGTGCCGCCACAGCCCGGGCCGCAGCTGTTCGGCGGAGTTCCCGTGATCTCCGAGACCTTGAAGATCTTCGAGGGGTCGGTGCCGCGCGTGGTGATGTCCCAGATCTCGAACTTGAAGTTCTTGCCGGTGTCCCAGCTGCGAATCAGATAGTCGTGTCCCTGGGGGTCGGAGTTGAAACCATAGTCGTAGACGACCGACACCGACCGCGAGTTGACGTGCGCCTCCTCGTTCGGGATGTGCCATACGAACTTCGGATTCGCGGGGTCGTCGATGTTCACGATGGCCGTGCCATTCCATTCCATCTTGCCCGTGATCGGGTTGAGGATCGGCTGATCGTTTCCCTGTCCATCGTCAGACGCCTGCGGATCGTTGCGATCGTTTGGCGTGAGGCCGACGTAGAGCCAGTTGCCGTTGGCGGGATCGGACTTGGCGGTCAGCTGCAGTCCCTGCCGCCCCTGCATGTCGTTGTAGCCCACGAGCCTGACATTTTCAGCGCCGTCCGAACGGGGATCCGCCGCGGCCTGAGAGGCTCCGGTCGACGCAGGCGCCTGCGCGGAAGAGCACGCCGCCAGCAGCGGCAGGAGTCCGAGACAGGCCCACTTGAAATTCGTCATTTGCGTTTGTCCTCCGCAGAAGCAAGGGTGTTCTGGTTGGGTTGCGGCGATTATAGGCCCATGGCACACTGCGTCCGCCTTGGCGGACCGCAAACGCGGTCCCGCCCGGCAGCAGTGGCGTTGTCGCGTCGGGCGGCGAGGCGACCGTGCGCGGGGGTGGATCCTGGAGGACTTATGGTGAAAAGGTTCGTGATGTTCGTCCTGACTGTTGGACTGTCAGCGCCCGCGCTGGCGCAGGATGCTCGCGCGGTGCTGCAGACGTCACTGAAGGCGATGGGCGGCGAGAACCTGAAAACCATCCAGTACTCGGGCGCGGGGTGGTCGTCGGCGATTGGCCAGACCTACGGCCTTGATACCGACTGGCCGCACTTCGAAGTTGCCGGTTACACGCGGGTGGTTGACTACGACGCGAAGTGGTCGCGCGAGGACTACACCCGCCGGCAGGGAAGCTATCCGACGTTTGGACGGGTGCCGATCCCGGAACAGCATGTCACCGCGATCCTGAGCGGCAACTACGCGTGGGACATGAACGGCACCACGCCGGTGCCGTTTACGCGGATGTACCTCGATGGCGTCCCGTACAGCATTCTGCGGCAGCTCGAGCTGGCGTTGACTCCGCACGGTGCCTTGAAGGCGGGACTTGCGGCCACTGATGCGACCGCCATCACGACACCGATAGTCGGCGCGTCCGATTTCGGCCTCTCGCAGTTCGGCCGCACAGTCACGATCGTGTCCTTCACGCTGTTCGGCAAGTATCGGATGAACGTCACGGTGAACGATCAGAATCTCGTGGAGCTGGTCGATACATGGTTTCCCAATCCCGTGTACGGCGACATGGACTACGAGATGCGCTACACGCAGTACAAGAACTTCGGCGGCGTCCAGTTTCCGCAGCTCGTTCACGTCCATCAGGGCGATCCGCGTCTGAATCCGGCGCACAACTACTACGAATACAAGATCACGGACGTGAAGGCGAA
>Ga0310810_10008257_pt1 | contig 11965 bp, 9 predicted proteins | sample NCmetagenome_FD_207641 | JGI IMG/M metagenome (GOLD analysis project Ga0310810, IMG submission 207641) | Soil microbial communities from experimental microcosm in Duke University, North Carolina, United States - NC | ecosystem: Engineered > Artificial ecosystem > Soil microcosm > Unclassified ...
CGACTCCGCGATGGACGGAGCAAGTTGTCCCACGACACCGAGCACGAGGTCATTTGACCGCAGGTCAGCGGCACGCCCGCGGACGAGGTAGTCTGCGCCTGACAGACGCGGCTCGATCGCGGTGACGCCGAACGTCCGGCACAAAAGATCGACGGTTCCCTTTGCGTCGAAGAAATCGACGGGTCGCGCCGGCGACGACCAGTGCGCGGGATTTGCCGCACCGGTCCAAGCAAAAGCGACCGATCGACCTTCGCCGGCGGACGTGAAGCGGCTCCCTACCTCGAACAGTTGAATATCCTTCCGGCCCCGCCGGCGATTGTGCGCGCACGCATCGATGAGGCCAGGGAGGAGCGACGGTCTGAGGACCGCGAACTTCTCCGACAGCGGGTTCAGAATGGCGATCGCGTCGACGCCTGGCTCGCAGAAGGGCGCCGCCGCCTGCCGCTCGATGAACGCGAACGTCATCGCTTCCGAGAATCCTGCCGATGTCAGCGCCTGGCGAACGAGCCGATCCCGCGCGATGCTTCGATCTGGTGGGGCCTGCGCGGCGGTGAGCGGTGGAAAACGGACTGGAAGCCGATCGAAGCCGTAATGTCGTCCAACCTCCTCGATCAGATCTTCTTCGCGGCTGACATCGACGCGGAACGTTGGCACCGTCACGGACCAGGTCACCGGACTGGATTCCGCCACAGCGAAGCCCAGCGGCTGCAGAAATCGAGGAACGTCGGCCTCCGGCACCGCTTGTCCGAGCAGTCGCTCAATCCGCGACGATCGCAGCTCAATCGTTCGCGGCTGACGCGGCACGGGATACCGATCGATCACCGGGCCCACGGCTGTGCCAGCGCCGATGCGCGCGAACAACTCGGCAGCCCGGGCGATTCCGACGGGCGGCGTGTCGATCGCTGCCCCTCGCTCGAATCGGATCGAGGCTTCGGTCTTCAATCCCAGCCGCTTGCTCGTGCGGCGAACGGAGGTCGGCTCGAAGTATGCGCTTTCGAGCGCAATCCGTTTCGTCGTCGCCGACACCTCGGAGTTCGCGCCGCCCATCACGCCGCCGATTGCCACGGCCCGTTCGGCGTCGGCGATCACGAGCATGTCGGCGTCGAGCTTGCGGTCGATGCCATCGAGCGTGCGCATCGTTTCCCCGCCGACGGCGCGCCGCACGACGATGCGTGTCAGCGTCAATCGCTCGAGATCGAAGGCGTGCATCGGCTGGCCGATTTCGAGCATCACGTAGTTGGTGACGTCGACGACGTTGTTGATGGGCCGTACGCCGGCGGCTTCGAGCCGCGTCCGCAGCCAGTCGGGTGACGGGCCGATGCTGACCTCGAAGACCTGGGCGCAGTACCGAGGACAAAGATCAGGGGCTTCGATGTTGACATCAAGTTCCGGGATCCGTGGTCCGGGATCCGGGATCCGAGAAGAATCGTAACCCGCATCCCGATCCGCGGATCCCGGACCCCGGCTCACGGATTCCGGCACGCCCATCTGCAGCGGCAGTCCCCAGATGGCTGAGGCCTCCCGTGCGAGCCCGAGGTGGCTCAGGCAATCGGGTCTGTTCGCGGTGATCTCGAAATCGATTACCGGCTCGGCTCCCTGCTCGACGCTGGCGACTTCGAATCCGCGCAGGCTGATCTCACGAGCGGCGGTCTCGACGTCGACCGTCACCGGAACGAGCTCGCGAAGCCAACTGTAGACGAGCCTCACAGCGGGAACTGCTCCAGGAAGCGCAGGTCGTTTTCGTAGAACAAGCGGATATCCTCGACGCCCCACTTCAGCAGCGCGACGCGCTCGATGCCCATTCCGAAGGCCCAGCCAGTGTAGCGTTCGGGATCGTAGCCGACCGCTTCGAACACGGCCGGATGCACCATGCCGCTGCCGAGGATTTCGATCCAGCCCGTGCGTTTGCACATTGCGCAGCCGGCGCCGCCGCACGCGATGCAACTGATGTCGACCTCGGCGCTCGGCTCGGTGTAGGGGAAGAAGCTCGGGCGGAACCGCAACTCCCGCGACGCGCCGAACAGCTCACGCAGAAACACGAACAGCGTGCCCTTCAAGTCGGCGAGCGATACGCCTTCGCCGACCACGAGTCCTTCGACCTGCGTGAACATCGGCGTGTGCGTGAGGTCGAGATTGTCCCGGCGGTACACGCGGCCAGGCGCAATCAATCGGACCGGCGGCTGGTGCTCTTTCATGTAGCGGATCTGCATGCCCGACGTGTGAGTACGCAGCAGTGTCGCCGCCGTGCCGGCAAGCGATCGCACCGGCTTGTCGAGATAGAGCGTGTCCTGCATGTCGCGCGCGGGATGGTCCGCCGGCATGTTCAACGCTTCGAAGTTGTAGTAATCGTCCTCGAGCTCAGGTCCCTCGACGATGAGAAACCCCATCCGGCTGAAGATCGACTCGATGCGCTCGCGGAGCAGCGTGAGCGGATGCCGATGGCCGACTGCGGGTTGCCGGCCGGGCAGCGTCAGGTCGACCGCGCCGGCCGGCGGACGGTCTGCCTCCGCCGCGGCAATCCGTTCGTCGAGTTGGAATTCGATCTGCTGGCGGAGATCGTTGGCAAGTTTCCCGAGACGCGGCCTGACCTCGGCCGGCGCGGACCCCAGACTCTTGAGGAGCCCTGACACCAGCCCGCCCTTGCGGGACAGGTATCGGTCGCGCACGGTCCGAAGCGCCGCCGCGGTGGTGGCGGTGGCGAGATCGCGCTCGAAATCGGCGCGTAGTGCTGCTATCTGGGAATCGGACATGAAATGGCTTAGGGCTCAAGGCTCAGAGCTTAGGGCTCAAGCGAAGCCATGAGCCGTGAGCCCTGAGCGCCTTAAGCCGTCGCGCGACGCGCGACCTTCGGCTTCGCGTCGCTTGCAACCTTGGCAAGGCTGGCAAATGCCGCCGGCTGAGTCACCGCGAGGTCCGCGAGCGTCTTCCGATCGACCGTGTTGCCAGCCGCCTTCAGTCCGGCGATCAGCTGCCCGTAGGTCAACCCGTTCTCACGCGCCGCGGCGTTGATCCGTATCACCCACAGACGGCGGAAGTCGCGCTTCTTGTTGCGGCGGCCTACATACGCATACTTGAGCGCGGTATCGACCGACTCTTTCGCCGAACGATACAGCTTGCTCTTCGTCTGATAAAAGCCCTTTGCGCGCGACAAGAGCTTCTTGCGTTTGGCGCGGCGGACGTTTCCTCTTTTTACTCTCGGCATTTTGTTCTCTTTAATTAATGCTCGCGGGGCCCCACCCCCGCTCGTTCTCGCTCGGCGGCTTCGCGCCTCGCTCGGGCCGCAGGCGCTGGCGTGTCAACGACAGCCCTCAATCTACGAACATCGCCTTCGCGGCTCTTGTTAGTCTGGCAACATCTTTCGCAGCTGCGCTGCGTCTGCCTTCGACGTCACAAAAGTCCCCCTGAGCCCGCGCTTCCGGCTGCGGGTCTTGCTCGTCAGGATATGGCGTTTGAACGCCTTGCTGCGGAGAAATTTTCCCGTGGCGGTCTTCTTGAACCGCTTCGCGGCCCCGCGGTGCGTCTTCAATTTGGGCATGTCTCAGTTTCCTTACGACAACAATTCGTGAATTGGCGATTTGGTGATCTGGTGAATTTGGCTGTTAGAGCGCGGCGGTAGCCGCGCGATGCCAATTCACCGACTCACCACTTCACCAATTCGCCAACGACTTACTGTTCCGTCTCCCGTGACTCCGCTTCCTTCCGCGGAGCCGGCTTCTTGCCAACACGCTGCGACAGGATCGTGTGCATCTGGTTCCCTTCCTGTCGCGGCGACGTTTCCGCGATGGCGACGTCGGTCAGGTCCTCGATCAGCCGTTCGAGGATCCGGCGGCCGATTTCCGGGTGCGCCATCTCGCGTCCGCGGAAGAAAATCGTGGCCTTGACCTTGTCGCCGTCAGCCAGGAAGCGCTCGATGTGCTTCTTCTTGAACTGATAGTCGTGTTCGTCCACCTTCGGACGGAACTTGATCTCTTTGACCTCGATGATCTTCTGGTGCTTCTTCGCCTGCCGGGCACGTTTTTGTTCCTGGTACTGATACCGCCCGAAGTCCATGATCCGGCAGACCGGCGGGGTCGCCGTCGCGGCAATCTCGACCAGGTCGAGTCCCTTTTGCCGGGCGATGACGAGCGCCTGCTGCGGCGGCATGATTCCCAGTTGCTGGCCCGTGTCATCGATGACGCGGACTTCCCGCACCCTGATCCGTTCGTTCACCCGCGTGCGGTCGTCCCGCCGGGGGCTTCGGTCGAAAGCTATAAAAACCTCCAAAGAATTGCTGAATTCTGATTGCTGACTGCTGATTGAATGAAACCTTCAACCAGCCAGCGTCAGTCAGAGTCCAACAGTCAGTGCTTCTTGCCGGCCTTTTTCTGCCACCTCATTTTTTGCCGCCTCGATGAAGGCGTCGACCGACTGGGCGCCCTGATCACCGCCAACGCGGCTTCGAATGGCAACGGTTTGTTCAGCGACCTCTTTATCACCAACCACCAGCATATAGGGGATCTTCTGAAGCTGAGCTTCCCGGATCTTAAATCCGATTTTCTCCTGCCGCTCGTCCAGCTCCACTCGGAGCCCCGCCGCCTTCAGTTCTGAAACGACTGACTTCGCGTAGTCGAGATGCCGATCCGCAATCGGCAGCACGATCGCCTGCACCGGGGCGATCCAGAGCGGAAGCGCACCGGCGTGATGCTCCAGCAGTAGCGCGATGAATCGCTCGAAGCTGCCGAAGATGGCCCGATGGATGACGACCGGCCGATGCTCTTTGTTGTCGGCGCCGATGTACTTCAACGCGAACTGCTGCGGCAGCTGGTAGTCGAGCTGAATCGTGGCGCATTGCCACTTCCGTCCAAGTGCATCGGTGACGGCGAAATCGATTTTTGGTCCGTAGAAGGCGCCATCGCCTTCGTTGATCGTAAAAGGCACCTTCACCGACTCGAGCGCCTTTTTCAATTCCGCCTCGGCGTGGTTCCAGGTCGCAATCTCACCGAGGAACTCGGCCGGGCGGGTGGACAGCTTCATCTCCGGCGTGAGCCCGAAGTCATCGTACACGCGGCCGACCAACCGCAGCAGCCGTTCGACTTCCTCGGCGATCTGATCCTCGCGCAAGAAAATGTGCGCGTCGTCCATGATGAACTCACGCACGCGAGTCAGGCCGCTGAGGACACCGGACGCTTCCATCCGATGCAACACGCTCTGTTCGTGAATGCGAAGCGGCAGGTCGCGATAGCTGCGCACCTCGCTTCCGAACAGCAGCATGTGGCCGGGGCAGTTCATCGGCTTCAAGCCCGATTTTTCTTCCTCGCTGGCCGACTCGATGAGGAACATGTTCTCGCGGTAGTGCTGCCAGTGCCCCGACGTTTCCCACAGCGCCTTGTTGAACACGAGCGGCGCCCGCACTTCCACATACCCGGCGGGGAAGAGAATGCTCCGCATGTAATTGCCGAGCAGGTTCACCAGCGTCGTGCCTTTGGGCAGCCAGAAGGGCTCCCCCGGTGCCCATGGATGAAACCAGAACAGGCCAAGTTCGCGACCGAGCTTGCGGTGATCGCGCTTCTTCGCTTCCTCGATCCGGTGCAGATGCGCTTTGAGCTCGGCGTCGCTGGTAAACGCGGTGCCGTAGATCCGCTGCATCGGCTGATTCTTCGCGTCGCCCTTCCAGTACGCGTTCGACGTGTTCAGCAGCTTGAATGCCTTCAGGCGCGCCGTGGACGGCACGTGCGGGCCGACGCAGAAATCGACGAAGGTGTCGCGGTCCTTGATCGTGTAGCAGGAGACTTCCGCCTGTCCCTCCGTCTTCTCCTCGATCAACTGGACTTTCAGCGGTTCACCCTTCTGAGCGAAGAACCGTTTCGCGTCCTCGCGCGGCCACATCTGGCGCTCGTAGGGAAGATCCGCCGCCGCGAGCTCCTTCATCTTCCGCTCGATCACCTCGAGATCCTCCGGCACGAACGGACGGCCGACGATGAAGTCGTAGAAAAACCCGTCGTCGGTGGCGGGTCCGATGCCGCACTGCGCGCCGGGGAAGAGATTCGTTACCGCGGCCGCCATCAGATGTGCGGTGCTGTGACGGAACAGCGCCAGCGCCTCGGGGCTCTCAGGCGTCACGATACGCACGCTGGCATCGTCGCGCAGCGGGAACGTCAGATCGACGAGCTTGCCGTTGACGACCGCAGCGACCGCCGCCTTGGCCAGCCGCGGCGAGATCTGTGCCGCCACGTCGCCGGGCGTAGACCCGGCGGACATGCGACGGCTGGACCCGTCGGGCAGTGTGACGGAAATCTCGGACATTGGGGATTACGTTACGGAAGGCACGTTCACCGACATCAGGTCTCGTGGCCCCCTCGACTCGCTCGTGGCGCGGCCCGCCATGAGCGTGGCTTCGACTCGCGCGCGTAAGCGCGCTTCCTCAGCCGAGTCGAATGGTAGGCACGAGCGGACTCGAACCGCTGACCTCCTGCGTGTCAAGCAGGCGCTCTAACCAACTGAGCTACGCGCCTATGTCTTGAAAACACTGGCCTTACCGAACAGGTAGTGTAACAAGAAAAAGGGAAAAGGGACAGGGGAGAAGGGACAAGGAAAGGACGAAAGGGAAAAAGGAAGAGTTGGCGTTGGCCTTGACGGTCCTTTTCCCTTTTGCCTTGTGCCTTTTCCCTTTAGTTGACGGCGCCTTTGAGCGCCTTTCCGGCGGTGAAGCGGACCACTCGGCGCTTGGGAATCTTGATCGCGGCGCCGGTCTGCGGATTGCGCGCCATGCGGGCCTTGCGCTGCGCGGTCTTGAACGTGCCGAATCCAACGAAAGTGATGGGCTGCCCCTTCTTCAACGACTTGGTGATCCCGTCGAAGAAGGACTCGACCGCGGCGGTGGCATTCGACTTCGTGATCCCGGTCTCCTGCGCAATCTTTGCGATGAGGTCCTGCTTGTTCATTGAATCCCTCCCGATAACGAAGACTCGCGAACGGTCAGGACGAGGAACGCGACGCGTCGCGCGGATCTTGGTGTGCCCGCGTTATACGCGACGGATCAGAGGGTGTCAAGAAATTCTGTGCAGTTGTGAGCAGGCGCTACGCGGCCTTCTTCGCGATCCGCGCGAGGGCGGCGTCGAGAATTGGATCGGTGTCTGACGACGCCACACCGAAGTCGGCCACGTCGTTGTCCTCGACCTCGACATCGGGCTTCAGGCCCTTGCCCTGGATCGATTCGCCCGACGGTGTGAGGTAGCGGCTGTAGGTCAGCCAGAGACCGCGATTCTCGGGAAGCTTCACCAGCTTCTGCACCGCGGCGCGTCCGAGCGTATGTTCGCCGACGAGATCCGCGCGCCGGTTTCCGTCGAGCGCAGCCGCGAAGATCTCCGCGGCGCCCGCCGTGCCGTTCGTAATGAGGATCTGCACCGGGAGATCGATCCCGCCGTCGCCCGCCTTCGCCGCAATGGTTTCCCTGGGCGTGCTCTTCGCGGCAGCGTCCTTTGCCGCCTTGTCGGAGTCCTTCGCCTCACGTCCACCCTTCACCGACAGCGTTCCGGACTTCACGAACAGCCGGGCCGCCGCGATGCCATTCTCCAGCGGTCCCTCTGCCGTGTGACGAACGTCAATAACGAGGCTCTTGGATCCGCTCTTCGACAGATCGGCGATCTGCTTCTTCAACTGATCGACGACACCGTCGCGGAAGCTGGAAATGCGGACGTAACCGACTTCTGGCGTGGCGGCTTTGCCCGAGACGACGGTCGCGGATGGTTTCTCGCGGACGAGAGCCACTTCATGCGGGTCAGCCGCGTTGCCGCGGATCACGGTGAGCGTCACCTTCGAGCCGGGCTGGCCGCGGAGCAGTCGAGCACCTTCGAAGACCGACATGTCGCGCGTCGGCCGGCCGTCAATGGCGCGCACGTAGTCGCCGGTCTGAAGTCCGGCTTTCGCCGCCGCCGAGCCGTCGCGCGCGGCGATGACCCGCAGGTAATACTGACGCGTCAGCTCGAGCCCCACGTCACCCTCGGGTGGCTGGACGCCCGACTGCACTTCGGCAACCTGCTGCGCGTTCAAGTAGGCGCTGTCCGGGTCGAGGCCTTCGGCCAGTCCTTTCAGCGCGCCTTCCATGGCCTTGTCGACTTTGACTTCCTCGACGTAATTGCTGATGACCAGCGACAACACGTCTTCGAACACCCGCAGGTGCTGGTAGGTGGCGTCACCCTCGGGAACCGAGGATGCGCGGCCAATCAGGCCGCCGACCACCACGAAAATCAATACCGGCGTCGAGAGCAGCAGGATGGAGAGTCGGGTCTTCAAAGTCATGGTTTTAATCTGTGACTTGGTGACTCCGTGAATTGGTGAATTTACATCGCGCGGCTACCGCCGCGCTGTTACGGCACGCGCGGTAGCGAGTGCGAAGCCCAATTCACCAAAGCACCAATTCAGCGATTCACCAATTGTCGCGGTTTAGCGCTTTAACCATTGTAAGGGATCGACGGGTTTGCCGTCGACGCGTAACTCGAAATAGAGCGCCGGGTTGCCGCTGGGGTCGCGGCCGGAGCCGCCCACGATGGTTTGGGCGTTTACCAGGGCTCCGCGGGACGCTTCGAGGGACGAAAGGTATCCATAGAGCGAGTAAGCCCCATCGCCATGGTCCACGATGATGAGATTGCCGTAGCCCGTGAACTGATCCGAGTAGGCGACAGTCCCCTCGTGTACCGCCCGGACCGGCTGTCCCTCGGCCAGGGAGATCTCGATTCCGCTTCTGGCGATGGACGTGCCGAAACGGCTGTTTGTCTGGCGTCCGAAACGGCCGGTTACCACTCCCTGAGCAGGCCATGGAAGCGCGCCCTGGAAGGGGCGAAAGGGGAGCGCGACGTTTGCGTCGCGTCCGCCGAGCTGAGCGACGGTGCTCTGGAGGCGTTGCTGGGCGCTCTCCAGTTCACCGGCGAGCTTCGCGTTCAAGTCGCGCTGCGAATCAATCGAGGCGACGAGTTCCGTCCGCGCGGCGACGGTCCGGTCAATTCCAGCGCGCGCGGCCAGGGCGCGTTCGTACAGCTTCTGTGCGTCGCGCACGTGCGTTTCCAGCGCCCGACGCTCCGTCTCGAGCGCCTGCAGCGTGCGGCGGTGTTCCTCGACCCGATCGTGATCCAGTCGGTTCAGCGCCGAGGCCGTCCGATAGACGCGCCCCAGCGACCGGAGGTTGTCGATATCGAGCAGCATGCGCCAGTAACCGGCGTGTCCGAGCTTGTACAACTGCACTAGCCGGCGTTCGACGTCGGGCCGCTGCGTCTCGGCGGTGTTCTGGAGCGCTGCTGCTCTCGCGCTGGTCGACGCGACCTGTTCGCGCGCGCGTTGCAAATCGCGCTCGGCGCCGGCGAGTTCTTCGGACTTGAGCTCGCGATCGACTTCGAGCTTCCGCAGCTCGACCAGAAGCGTCCGCTCCTGATTGGCGAGCGATTCGGATTCGCGCTGCAGCGCACGGATCCGATCGGCCGCGCGTTTCTGCGCCGCATCGACCGCGGACTGATCCGTCGCCGGAGCCTGCGCGCCGAGCGACAGCGTCGCCACCGCAGCCACCGCAATCGAGGCCAACAGGTTAGAACAACGGCTTTCCATCGATGTCGCCTGGAATCGGGACGCCAAAATATTTGAGGACGGTTGGCGCGATGTCCATGATGGACGGGCCCTCGGATGGTCCTCGTGAAACCGGGCGGCTGGAGATCAACACACCAGAGGTGGTCGCGTAGTCGTAGCCGCCATGATCCCCGCTCCACTTCTTCATGTTCGGATACACAATCCCCTGGGGAGATCCGCCGAGCGTCGTCTGCCACGACACGCGGTAGCCGTCCTCCATGCCGACCTGGAGCTCGGACGCGTTGCCCAGATACTCGCCGCTATAGACGTCGTCTCGCTTGTACACCGCGCGAACGATTGGCGCGCCATCATCGGGATCCTTCAGCGTCAGCAGCCTGGCGCTCAGCTCGTCGGCGAGCTGCCTCGCTTCGGCGCCGGGACTCACGATGCCCTTCCCCTCGCGGCCGCGGAGATTGAAATAGATCTGCCCCAGGCCCATCGCGTACGCGCGCGTGCGACTCCAGTCGACGTTCTCCCAGAACTCTCCGGCGCCAAACAGATCGTCGAGCTTTTTCTCCCCCGGCTGCTGCCCCTGGAGCACCATGTACCCCTGCTGAACCAGCCAGGTATTGAGGTTGACCGCCTTTCGCCACGAGTGAAACCCATGATCCGACACGATCAAGACCGGCGTTCCCGGCGGGATGTGTTCCAGGACTTCGCCAACGAACTGGTCGGCGCGGCGATACACGCGCTCGATCGAATCGCCGAACTGTGCCGCGAGCGTGGCGTCGTACATCGGATGCCGCGGATCCATGAAGCGCCACATCATGTGCTGGACGCGATCGGTCGACTCGATGACGCCGACCAGCACGTCCCAGTCGCGTGAGTCGATCCGATTCAGGATCACCTGCGCACGATCGTCGAATGCCTTGTAGAGATCAGTCATGAACGTCTTTTCGTCCATGCGTCCTTCGTTCAGCGGCCACGTGGCTTCGGCCCACCCAAGCGTCCGGTAGTAGCCAAGCCGCTCGAAGAGCTCGCCTGCAAATGACGCCGGCGACGACATCGGCACCGGCGGGTTGTCGGGCTTCCAGTTGACCGGCGAGATATACAACTGCAACTCGCTGCCGGCATTGAGCAGAAGCAACTGCGCCATGCCGTGCACGCGAACGAAGAAGTTCACCTTGAAGTCCAGATCGATCCACCGGCTCATTTTCCCCGGCTCGAGGAGCAGCGACTCCCCGGCAATCTCGACGGTCGCGGTCTTGGCGGCGCGATTCCACCGGATGGTGAGCGGTAACCGCACATCCTCAATCCCCTGCAGATCGGCGATCGACGCACGGTCGGCCGCCGTCAGCGGGCCTTTGGCGCGAATCGCCTGGATCTTCTGCTTGACGATGGGGTTCGGCGGACCGATGAGCTCGGTTCGCGCGATGTCGTTTTCGACCACCAATCGCTTCAGAATCCCGCCGAATTCCGTGTTCCCTTCCTCATATCGGCTCAGATCGGTTGCAAAGTAATAGAAGGTGCCCATCGTCCCGCGAATATCGGGAAGAGGGAGGCCGGACAGCATCTCGCCGTTCGGCACCGTCTCGGGGGGAAACGTGACCGGCACGGTCAGGACGCTCGAGCGAACGCCGGCTTTCCCTGCCGTTACCCAGAACGACGTTCCGCCGCGGATCGAAAACAGTTTCGGCTTCGCGTAGGGAATGTAGTCGAAGAGAAACCGCGCGGGCTCCCGGCGGACCATGCCAAGGTCGGGCAGATAGGTGTTCGTATCGCGAACGAGAAAATCGTAGATATTGTGCTTGCCCGGATTCACGCCGGTCGCAAACGACGCCCAGGCGGTTGGTGATTCGGGTGAATGCGTCGTGGCGAGCGGATACATGCCTCCCTGATCCGCGAGGCGCTTGAAGTTCGGGAGCTTCCCCTCGCGCATCCACTTGCCGGTGAGCGCCGGATCCATGCCGTCGAAGCCGAGGACGACCAGACGTTGCGAATACTGACTTTGAGGGCGCCTGGTTCGAAACAGCGAGGTCTGGGTCAATGCCACTATCGCTACCACGGCGGCGACCGCGAGCAACGCGGCGATGAGCGATCGCGTGCGCATGGGTATGGAGAATTATAACAACGCTGTTGGTGTACGCTTTTGCAGTGCGCGCGCTGGGTATTGACTACGGAAAGCGCCGGATCGGGCTTGCGCTCTCGGACGCGACAGGTCTGCTGGCCCGTCCGTGGAAGACCATCGCGGCGAGCGGAGATCCAGCGCGTATCGCTGCCGCACTGGCGGTGGAAGTCGCGGCTCTCCTTGCCGAAGAGGATGGGCTGAGCGCGATCGCGCTCGGCCATCCACGGCGGTTGAACGGCCAGGCGACCGACGCAACGGCAGCGGTCGAGAAGATCGCCGCGCTCCTCCAATCGCAGGTCGACGTGC
>Ga0310810_10008258_pt1 | contig 11964 bp, 10 predicted proteins | sample NCmetagenome_FD_207641 | JGI IMG/M metagenome (GOLD analysis project Ga0310810, IMG submission 207641) | Soil microbial communities from experimental microcosm in Duke University, North Carolina, United States - NC | ecosystem: Engineered > Artificial ecosystem > Soil microcosm > Unclassified ...
CGGTCCGGCTCTCCGCCGCCAGTCGCTCGAGCAATGCGGCCGTCACGAACGGCAGGTCGCACGCCAGCACGATGACGCGATCCGCTGCCGCGTCCAGGAGCGCGGTGTACAACCCCCCGAGCGGACCTGCGTCGGCAACCGCATCGGGAATCACGCGCACCGCCAGACCGGCGTAGCGCGACGCGTCGCCGGCTACGATGCGGATGTCGTCGGCCACCGTCCGAAGCGCGGCAAGCTGGCGATCGATGATGCGCGCGTCGCCGACGATCAGCGAAGCCTTGTCGGCGCCGCCCAACCGCCGCGCGCGGCCTCCCGCGAGAATGGCTGCCGAAACGCCGGGTCCCACGCTCGACGTTACCATTATTTGCGTGTGGCGAGCGCGCTCGAACCATGAGTGAATCCCGGATCGGCCGCGTGCTCGTGGCCAGCCTGCATCAGGCCATCGCCGACCTGCTGCCGACCCGCCTCGAATTCTACGAGAACTGGCTCAACGTCGCGGGGCTGCGTGAAGGCACCATCGGGCTGGCGCCGCTCACGGCCGTCCTGAGCTTTCTGCGCACGGAGGGCGCCGCCTACAACCTGATCACCGCGCGGGCCGGCGAGTACGCGGCGGCCTGGACGTTCGAGAACGTCCCGTCGCTCGAGCGCCGGATCGTCCGCGCGCTGCCGCCGGCGTTCCGCGCGCGGGCCGCGCTGCGCACCGCTCGCGCGCTCGTGCGCGCGACGTATCCCGGATCCCGCGCGATCACGCGCGTCAGGAAAGGCGTGGTCACGGTCGACCTGCGCGGATCGCTCTTTTGCGAGGTGCGGGAGGCCTCGATCGAGCCGTTGTGCGGCTTCTACGCCTCGGCGATCGCCCGCGTGCTGCAACTCTTCGATGTGTCCGCCGACGCGCGCGTCAATGAATGCCGGGCCGCAGGCCGCCTGAAGGGATGCGTGCTGTCGGTCACGCTCACGAATCGCAGCGCGGATTCCGCCGTCGCCGCATGATCGCCGCGCTCATGGCGGCGGCGCTCGCTCTCGGCCTCCGGGCGCCGCAGCCGGTCGCCGCGGTTCCCCCGCCGCGCATTCTCGTCGTGCCCTTCGATACGCCCGTGCGCGACGGCCGCACGTACTGGCTTGGCGAGGCGGTCGGCGTCCTCATCACCGACGATCTGAACGCCCGGGGCCTCGGCGCCATTGGACGCCCGGTCCGCGTTCGCGCCTACGAGCACCTGCACCTCCCCGCGAACACGGTATTGAGCCGCGCGACGGTCATCAAGATCGGCGAGCTGGTCGGCGCCACTCAGGTCGTCGTCGGCGACGTGCAGGTCGACGGGGACGCCCTGACGATCCGCGCGCGCCCGATTCACATCGACGTCGGACGCGGCGACAGTGAAGTGGTCGAAAAGGGCAGGCTCGTCGATCTCTTCGCGCTCGCGCAGAAAGTGGCCCGGCGGGCGATCCCGGGCGGCGGATCCGGAATCGCGACGCTTCCCTCGTCCCTGCACGCGTTCGAGCAATACATGAAGGGACTCCTCGCGGAACAGCCCGCCAGTCAGGCATCGTTCCTCGAGGCCGCCTTGAAGCTGGATTCGCGCTACGACGCCGCGCGCTTCGCGCTGTGGGACATCCGTACGGCGCAGGGCGATCACGCCGCGGCGCTGGCCGCGATCCGCGGCGTGGCCGACGCGTCGCCCGTGGCTCGCCGCGCGAAGTTCCTGTCCGCCGTCTCGCTGATGGCGCTCAAGCAGAACGACGACGCGTTCGCGGCCCTGAAAGGGCTGCAGGATGCGGGTCCCGATCCCGCGATCCTGAACAATCTCGGCATCGTCCAGCTTCGACGCGGCGGCTCGCAGGAGGCCGGAAAACCGACATACTTCCTGACGAAGGCCGCTGAAGCGCTGCCCGACGACCCGGACGTGCTGTTCAACCTTGGCTACGCCTACGCGCTCGATCGCGATCCGCAGGGGGCGATCTACTGGCTTCGTGAAGCCTTGCGCCGCAATCCCGCGGACGGCGACGCCCATTTCGTGATCGCCGCGGAGCTCGAGGCGTCGGGAAGCGAGGTCGAGGCCGGCCGCGAGCGCGAGCTCGCGACCCAGTTGTCCGCGCGCCGTCTGGACGCCCAGCCGCACGCTCCGGTCCCCCGCGGCCTCGAACGCGTGGCACAGGACCTCGAGGCCTCCCGCGGCGGCGGCGTGGATCAGGCGTTGACCACCACGGCGCTGCGAGATCAGCAGAACGTGGCACAGTTCTATCTGGAGCGCGGTCGGCGGCTGTTCGACGCGGAGCAGGATCGGGAGGCGATGCTGGAGCTGCGGCGCGCGGTGTTCCTCTCGCCGTACGAGGCGGAGGCGCACCTCCTGATGGGCCGCATTCACCTGCGCGGCGGCCGGCCCCGGGAAGCCGTCGATGCGCTCAAGATCTCGATCTGGAGCCGCGACACCGCTCCGGCGCGCGTGGCGCTGGGCGAAGCGTATCTGAAGCTCAAGGACGCGACCGCTGCGCGCGCGCAGGCGCAGCGCGCGCTGCAGCTGGACCCCGGATCGGCGGAGGCGAAGGCACTGCTGGACAGGATCGACCGCGGAATTGGAGGGGAGCTATGAGCACGACCAGGCTGCTGACCGCGTGCGGATTGATCGTCGCGGCGATCTCGGCGGCGGCAGCCCGCGAGCGGGCGCCGATCGTCGAGACCGCCGTCGTGGACGGCATCATCCACCCCGTAACGTCCGAGTTCATGCGATCGGCGATCGCCAAGGCCGATGCCGACGGCGCATCCGTGATCGTCTTTACGCTGCAGACGCCGGGCGGCCTCCTCGATTCCACGCGCGACATCATCAACGCCATGATCGGCGCTCGGACGCCGGTGGTCGTGTTCGTCGGTCCGGCAGGCAATCGTGCGGCGTCGGCCGGATTCCTGATCACGATTGCCGCGGACGTCGCGGCGATGGCGCCCGGCACGCACATCGGCGCCGCGCATCCGGTCTCCGGTACGGGCGAAAAGGTCGACGAGGTGATGGCGAAGAAGATGGCCTCGGACACCGCCGCCTACGCCCGGACGCTCGCGGCGCAGCGCGGCCGCAACGTGCCGCTCGTCGAACAGGCGGTCACCGAAAGCCGCTCCTTCACGGAGCAGGAAGCGATCGCCGCGGCGCCGCCGCTCGTCGACCTCATTGCGACCGACGTCACGGATCTGATCAGGAAGCTGGACGGCCGGACCGTACGGCGGTTCAACGGCACCACCACGAAACTAGCGCTCGCGAACGCCGACGTGCGGACGATCGACATGACGCTGGCGCAGCGCGTGCTGAGCGCCGTCGCGCATCCGCAGATCGCGTACCTCCTGCTGACGCTCGGCACGCTGGGGCTCACCATCGAGCTCTGGAGTCCGGGGGCGATCCTCCCCGGCGTCGCCGGCGGCATTGCGCTGCTACTCGCGTTCTTCGCGCTGCAGGTGCTGCCCGTCAGCTCCGTCGGCCTCCTGCTCATGCTGCTCGGGTTCGCGCTGCTCGTCATCGAAGTCAAAGTGACGAGTCACGGCCTGCTGGCGGTGGGCGGCATCACCAGCCTGCTCTTCGGCTCGCTGATGCTGATCGACTCGCCGCTGCCGGAGATGCAGATCGGGCTCCGGCTGATCCTGCCGATTACGCTGGCGCTGTCGGGCATCATCCTTTTCCTGGTGCGCCTCGGAGTGAAGGCGCAGGCGCAGCCCGCCGTGACGGGCGAATCCGGTATGCTGCACGCGCAGGCCCAGGCGCTGACCACGATCGATCCGGGCGGCGTTGGTCGCGTCGCCACGCACGGCGAGATCTGGACCGCCACGGCCGCCGAGCCGATCTCCGCCGGCGATCGCGTGGTCGTCACCGACGTCAAAGGATTGCTCCTGACCGTCAGGCGTCCCTAGGAGGACTTGTGCTGTTTCCACCGTTTCTGATCGTCATCGTCATCCTCGCGTTCTATCTTCTCAGCTCGATCAAGATCCTGAACGAGTACGAGCGCGCCGTGATTTTCCGGCTGGGCAAGCTGCTGCCGCATCCGAAAGGGCCGGGCGTCACGCTCGTGTTCGCACCGATCGATCGGATGGCGCGCGTCAGCCTGCGGACGATCGTCATGGACGTGCCGCCGCAGGACATCATCACCCGCGACAACGTATCCGTGAAAGTGAATGCGGTCGTGTACTTCCGGGTGGTCGATCCGCGCAAGGCGATCGTCGAGGTCGAGAGCTATCACTACGCGACCTCGCAGCTCGCGCAGACGACGCTGCGAAGCGTGCTCGGACAGGTGGAGCTCGACGACCTGCTGTCGGAGCGGGAGCGCCTGAACGCCCAGCTCCAGCAGATTCTCGATCAGCACACCGAGCCGTGGGGCGTGAAGGTGGCGTCGGTCGAGGTGAAGCAGGTCGATCTGCCGCCCGACATGCAGCGGGCCATGGCCAAGCAGGCGGAAGCCGAGCGCGAGAAGCGTGCTAAAATCGTGCACGCGGCAGGCGAGCTCGAGGCGTCCCAGAAGCTTGCCCAGGCGGCCACCGCGATGTCGGTCGAGCCGATGACGATCACGCTGAGGTACTTGCAGACGCTGACCGAGATCGCGTCGGAAAAGAACTCGACGATCATCTTCCCGCTGCCGATCGAGCTCCTGAATCTGCTGAAGCCGCTCACCAAGCCTCAATGAGCACGCATCACGACATGGAAGACGGGTTCCACGAGATCCAGCTCTCGGGAAAGCAGCTCGTGTTCCTGTTCATGGCGACGACGATCGTCGCCGTCGCGATCTTTCTGTGCGGCGTCCATGTCGGCCGCGGGGTGAAGACCGACCGCGTCGCCGACAGCGCCGAGACGCTGGCACAGGCGACGCCGCCGCCCGCCGCTTCGACGCCGTCCCGGCCCACGGCCGCCGGCGGTCCGCCCGCGGCGGAGCCGCCCGCGCCCGCGCCGGAGCCGGAAGACGAGTTGAGTTACGCCAAGCGGCTGCAGTCGGCCGCGCCGCCGGCGGAGAAGCTGAAACCGGAGGCCGAGAAGCCCTCGCCTCCGGCATCGGTCGCGGCGCCGGGCGTTCGGCCCCAGGCCAGGCCCGCGGCGCCTCCGCCCAGACCGGACGCGACGACGTCGACGTCCGGTCATGCGGGCGCATGGATCGTTCAGTTGACGGCGCTGCAGGATCGCGCGGCCGCGGCGGCGCTCGCCAGGAGGCTGTCCGCGAAAGGCTATCCGGCATTCGTGCTCGATCCGACCGCGGGCGCGCCGGTGATTTATCGCGTGCAGGTCGGCGGCTATTCCGATCGCCGCGAAGCGGAACAGGCGGCGCGGCGGCTCGAGAGAGACGAGCAGTTCAAACCGATCGTCCGCGCGCGCTGACATTGGATCTCGGCCTCGCGCTTCTGTCCGGCGCGCTGCTCGCGCTGAGCTTTCCGAAATTCGGGCACCCGGCCGCCGCCTGGATCGCGCTCGCCCCGCTGCTTCTCGCCGTCGCGCACCGCAGGCAGTCCTCGCGACGCGCCTTCTTTCTCGGTCTCACCGCCGGCGCCGTCTATTTCGCAGGCACGCTGTATTGGCTGGTCCAGACCATGACGACGTTCGGCGGATTGTCGACGCCGCTTGCCGTGCTGGCGGCCGCGCTGCTCATCGCCTACCTCTCTCTGTTTCCAGCCGCGTTTGCCGTCGTCCAGGCGCGCCTTTTCCGCGCCTGGGGCCTCCCCTCGCTCCTGTTCGCGCCGATGACCTGGGTCGCGACCGAGATGGGCCGGACTTACATCCTCGACGGTTTTCCGTGGGAGCTGCTCGGTTACAGCCAGGCGACGGTTCTCCCCATCGCGCAGCTCGCGAGCGTCTTCGGCGTGTACGGGCTGTCGGGCTTCGTCGCCGCGGTCAGCGCGGCGGCGGCGTTCGCCGCGCTCGATCGCTCCAACCGGCGGTGGCGCGTGGTCGCGGCGGTGGCCGCGCTCGTTCTTGGCGCCGGGCTCTGGGGCGCGCTGCGGATCCGCGCGTCTGCGCTGACGCGGTCGGGTTCGCCCATCCGGGTCGCCGTAGTGCAGGGAAACATCCTGCAGGACGACAAGTGGGATCCGAGGATGCGCGCGCCGATTCTCGATCGATACGTCAACATGACCCGCGAGGCCATCGGCCGCAACGCGCAGTTCGTGCTGTGGCCCGAATCGTCGATGCCGGAGCCCTACGAACAGGACGTCGCGGGCGGCGACGTCATCAGGCGGCTCGTCACGCAGTCCGGGATCACGCTCCTGATCGGCAGCGATCAGGTCGAGCCCGTCAAGCCGATTCCGCTGAAGAAACCGCCGCCGCCGCGCCTGTACAACGCGGCGTACCTCATTCAGCCCGACGGGAGAACCGCGGCCGTCTATCGGAAGATCCACCTCGTGCCGTTCGGCGAGTACGTGCCGTTCAGCCGGCTGCTGTTTTTCGTGGGTCCGATCGTGCAGGCCGTTTCGGATTTCACGCCCGGGACCGAAACCAGCGTCCTTCCGGTCGCCGGCCATGAGGCGAGCACGGCCATCTGCTACGAAGTGATCTACTCGAGCCTGATGCGCGCCTTCGTCACGCGCGGCAGCGAGCTGCTGACGACGATCACGAACGACGCGTGGTACGGGTGGTCGTCGGCGGCGTACCAGCACTGGGAACAGGCATCGCTTCGCGCGGTTGAGGAAGGCCGCTACCTGGCGCGCGCGGCCAACACCGGGATCAGCGGCTTCGTCGATCCGTACGGCCGCGTGCTCCAGCGATCGAACATGTTTCAAAGCGCCGTGATGGAGGAGGAGCTGCGGTTCATCACGGAGCGAACGATTTACAGCCGAATCGGGGACCTCGTGGGCTGGGTGAGCGTGGCGCTCACTCTGGGCGCCATCGTGGCGACGCGCCGCACGCGATACAATGACTCACGGCTTATGGCTCACGGCCTATGGAAGGCCTGAGACAGCATGAGCCCTGAGCCGCAAGCCCTGAGCCATGCCCGCCATCCAACTCGACGAACAGCTCCGCCGGTATCAGGATCTCGCCAGGCGCGCGTCCGATCTGCGGAGCTATCTTTGACGCCGCGCGCCCCGCAGACGAGCTCGCCCGCATAGAGCAGCGCGTCGGCGATCCCGACTTCTGGAAGGACCAGGCCGCCGCGCAGAAACTCCTCCAGCGGCGACGACGACTGGAAGACGACCGCAATCTGAGCGACTCGCTGAAGCGGCGCGTCGAGGATCTCGCCGTGCTCGTCGAATGGGTGCAGGCCGGCGAGGCGGTTCTCGACGATCTGGCGCGCGCGCTCGACGAGCTCGGTGGAGAGGTCGAGACGGGCGAGACGAAGAAGATGCTCGGCGGCGAGCACGATCGCAAGAATGCGATCGTCACCATCCACCCGGGCGCGGGCGGGACCGAATCGCAGGACTGGGCGGAGATGCTCCTGCGGATGTACATGCGCTGGACCGAGCGGCGCGGCTTCAAGCGCGAGGTCATGGAAGTGCAGCCCGGCGACGAGGCGGGCATCAAGAGCGCCACGTTTACGGTGTTCGGGGACTACGCCTACGGCATGCTGCTGTCGGAAGCCGGCGTCCATCGCCTCGTCCGCATCTCGCCGTTCGATCAGGCGGCGCGGCGGCATACGTCGTTCGCGTCCGTGTACGTCTGGCCCGAGCTGCCGGAGGACGTCGAGGTCGAGATCGACGACAAGGATCTCCGCGTCGATACGTTCCGCTCGAGCGGCGCGGGCGGACAGCACGTCAACGTCACGGACTCCGCCATCCGGATCACGCACCTCCCGACCGGCATCGTCGTCTCGTGCCAGAACGAGCGATCGCAGCACAAGAACCGCGCGACGGCGATGAAAGTGCTGAAGTCGCGGCTGTTCGATTTGAAGATGAAGGAGCAGGAAGCCAGGCTCGCGCAGTTGGGCGGGGAGAAACGGGACATCGCGTTCGGGAGCCAGATACGCAACTACGTGATGCAGCCGTACCAGCTCGTCAAGGATCTCCGCACGAAGGAACAGACAGGCGACGTCAACCGCGTGCTCGACGGCGACATCGATCCGTTCATCAAGGCGTACCTGATGAAGAAGGCCGCCGGCGCCCTGGTCGCGCCGAGCGAGGAAGAGGAGCAGGAATAGTCGGATTGGCGAGTGCCGAGTGCCGAGTGCCGAGTGAATTGGCGATTGGCGATTGGCGATCGACGGTTGACGATTGACGATTGACGATTGAATTGACGATTGACGATTGAATTGACGATTGACGATTGAATTGCCGATTGGCGATTTCTTCTGATTGATGATTGCTGACTGCGTGCAAGACTTGCGATCTTGGCGGGCGTGGCTCGCTTGAATCTCTCTGTTTGTCCGATTTTCCACTTGGCCCTGCGGATGCATGGCCGAGTGGCATGAATCCGAAGACCATTGAGCTGCAGGACCGGACCAGACGCTTCGCGGCGTCGGTGATTGCGTTCTGCGAGAGCCTTTCGTGCGGGCCTGCCGCGCAGCGGATCCTGGTGCAGCTCATTGACTCCGCCGGAGCGACCGACAGCAACTACCGGGCGGCTTGTCGCGCCCGGAGCAAGGCGGAGTTCATCGCGAAGCTGGGTGTCGCGATCGAGGAGGCCGACGAGTCCAAGGGGTGGCTGCAGTTACTGGTTGTGTCCAACCAGGTGTCTCCCGCCACCGCTGCGGCACTCATTCAGGAGGCCGACGAACTCGTGGCAATTCTCGTCAAATCGCGAAAGACGGCCGAGATGCGCAAGGAGACAGAGGATCGGATTAACAAAGCGGCCACCCAACGGCGCTCACGTTAGCCTTGGCTTCGGCATCGGCACTACAATCAGCGATCGCACTACAATCAGCAATCGGCACTGCAGTGAGCAATCGGCACTGCAATCGACAATCGGCGCTGCAGTCGACAATCGGCACTGCAATCGACAATCGGCACTGCAATCGACAATCGGCACTGCAATCGACAATCGGCACTGCAATCGACAATCGGCGCTGCAATCGACAATCGGCACTGCAATCGACAATCGGCACTGCAATCGACAATCGGCACTGCAATCGACGATCGGCACTGCAATCAACAATCGGCGCTGCAATCAACAATCGCCGATTCGTCGATCCGCAATCAGCACTCGACAATTCAATCGGCAATCGCCAACCGGCAGTCGCCAATTGTCAGCGCCTCTTGGCTGGCACCACCGTCTGCCTCGTGTAAATGAAATCTCCGATGGGCGAGGCGTCGTCGTTCGACGCGTTCGCGGCGACGTTGAACTGTACCGGTTGATTGCTGTCGGGCGCGCGCCACGTCATCGTCCAGCGGATGATTCCCGGTGTCTTCGTCGCGGACCCCGCGATCGTGTGCTGCACGAAAGTCAGCGACGGATTCTTCTGGGACGTGACCGTCTGCAGCAGCGCGCCTGGCGGCAGCGCCCACGTCCCCGCCTGTTTGCCTTTCTGCGAGCCCGCGGCGAACCGGGCGACGATCTCGAATCCGCCGCGTTCGATCGCCTTCCGTCGAAGCGTGACGGTGACGGCATAGTTTGCGGCTGCCGCGTACGCAGATGGCAGCCCGATCGTGAGCGCGCCGCCAGGAGCGTTGAGCGGGTTCTCGAAGTGGCACGTACGGCAATCCGGGTCGCCGAAGCCGCCGGCCATGTTCGGCAGCGGCCCTTCGCGGTACGCCAGAAGCACGAGCGGCAGGCAGAGGACTGCGGCAGCCGATAGGACTAAGATCCGGACTGGCACGCAAGGAGTATAGCCATGCGAGAATTCAGTCTGACAGCTCTGCTGCTCGCGGCGATCGCCGCAACGCCTGCCGCCGTCCAGACGAGTGCACTGCCCGACGTCACGGTCACGATCGACGAGTTCATGACGCCGAGCAATCCACCTTACCCGCACGATCCCGAATTTGCCCCCGACGGCTCGGTCTGGTACACGGGCCAGCGGGCGAATGTCGTCGGCCGATTCGATCCCGCGACCAGCCAGTTCAAGGAGTTTCCCCTGCCGACGCCGAATTCAGGGCCTCACGGCCTGGCGGCCGATGCGGAGGGCAATATCTGGTACACCGGCAACTCGGCCGGTCTCATCGGCAAGCTCGATCCGAAAACGGGCCACATCACCGAATACAAGATGCCCGATCCGAAGATTCGGGATCCTCACACCCCGATTTTCGATCGTCGGGGGATCCTCTGGTTCACCGCGCAGGTGGGCAACATCGTCGGCACGCTGGACCCGAAGACCGGCAAGATCGCGATCGCGCAGGTGCCGACGCCGAAGGCCAACCCTTATGGAATCAAGATCAACTCGAAGGGGGTGCCGTTCTTCGACTTGTTCGGCACGAACAAGATCGGCAGCATCGACCCGGCGACGATGAAGATCACCGAGTATCCGCTGCCGGACGGCGCCGCCCGCCCGCGCAGAATCGCGCTCGCGAAGGACGATTCGATCTACTACACGGACTACGGGCGCGGCTTTCTCGGACGCCTCGATCCGGGGTCGGGCAAGGTCGAGGAGTGGCCGTCCCCCGGTGGGCCGAAATCGCGGCCGTACGCGGTGGCGATTACATCCGACGGCGCCGTCTGGTATTGCGAGACAGGCGATGACGCGCACAACGTGCTCGTGCGCTTCGCGCCGGACACGAAGAAGATGCAGACTTTTCCGATCCCCGGCGGCGGCGGGACCGTGCGCAATATGGTCGTCGGCAGGAACGACGAGCTTTGGCTCGCCGAGTCCGGCGTCGGCAAGCTCGCGCGCGTGCGCTGGCAGTAGGCGGATTAGCGATTGGCGATTGGCGATTGGCGATTGAATTGGTGATTGTGGATTGGCGATCGACGGATTGGCGATTGGCGATTCGATTGGCGATTCGCGTCAGCGAATCGACCCGGGTTGTGTGCCCGCGATGAACGCCTCGTTGAGGGAACCGGGCGCGTCGGTCGGGGCGCCGGTGGTCTTGTCGACGGCGACGAAGACGATGTTGCCGGGCGCCTCGAACTTCGGCGGATCCTTTCGGTCGCCGATCCAGTCTTTGAAGATGCTCATCCAGATCGGGAGCGCCGCTTCCGCGCCCGTCATGCCGGAGCCGAGCGGCTTCTTCTGGTCGTAGCCGACCCACACGCCGAGTGTGACGTCCGGATCGAAACCGATGAACCAGGCGTCGCTGAAGTCGTCCGTCGTCCCCGTCTTGCCGGCCACCGGCCAGTTGAGCGCCAGCGCCTTGACCGCGGTCCCGCGCTCCACGACTCCGCGAAGCAGGTTCACCATCACGTAGGCCGTGTCCGCGCGGATCGCGTCCTGCGGCTCCGGGTGGTTCTCTTCGAGCAGGTTGCCCTCGCGATCGGCCACCTTCAGCACGGCGTACGGCTTCATCCTTACGCCCTGGTTGGGAAAGACGGAATAGGCGCTCGTCATCTCGATCAGCGTCTCATCGCCGGCGCCGATCGCGATCGGGAGATACGGCGGAAGCGGCGCGGTCAGCCCGAAGCGACGCGCGTACGCGATGACCTGTTTCGGCCCCAGCGCGTCCATCAGCTTGATCGCCGGCACGTTGCGCGAGTGCTCGAGCGCGCGCCGAAGCGTGATGGGCCCCCAGAAATCCTTCTCGTAATTCTGCGGCGAGTACGGCGGCTGTCCCGGGCCCGGCTGATAGGTCACCGGCGTGTCCTGGAGAATGGAAACCGGCGTGTAGCCGCGATCGATCGCCGTCGTATACACGAACGGCTTGAACGACGAGCCCACCTGCCGGAACGCCTGCGTCGCACGGTTGAACTTGCTGCGCTCGAAGCTGTCGCCGCCGACCATCAGCTTGATCTGTCCCGTACGGTTGTCGATCGCGAGCGCGGCTCCTTCGACGAGCGGCGTCTGATCGAGCGCCGCGGTGGCCGTGTGCGCCGCCTGGTCCAGGGTCAGGAGCTTCGCTTCGACGAGATCGCCGCGCCGGACGAGCGCGGACGGCGCGGTCTTGCGCGTCCACGCGTAGCCTTTCTTGTCGACCGTCGCGCGATAGGTGCCGATGCG
>Ga0310810_10008259_pt1 | contig 11963 bp, 11 predicted proteins | sample NCmetagenome_FD_207641 | JGI IMG/M metagenome (GOLD analysis project Ga0310810, IMG submission 207641) | Soil microbial communities from experimental microcosm in Duke University, North Carolina, United States - NC | ecosystem: Engineered > Artificial ecosystem > Soil microcosm > Unclassified ...
CGGTGACGATTCCCGAGCGTAAAGGGGCGTTCCGCGAATTCTGCGGCGCCATCGGCCGCCGAGTCGTGACCGAATTCAACTATCGCCTTTCCGGACGGAATCAGGCGCACATCTTCGTCGGGTTCGCGACGCAGTCACGCCAGGATGCCGATGCGCTCATTTCGCAGCTTCGCCGCTCCGGGTACGAAACGGTCGACCTGACGGACAACGAGATGGCGAAACTGCACGTCCGCCATATGGTCGGTGGCCACGCCCCGGAGGTTCAGCACGAGCGCCTGTGCCGCTTCGAGTTCCCCGAACGTCCCGGCGCGCTGGGAGATTTCCTCGACGCGCTCGCGGGGAGATGGAACATCAGCCTGTTCCACTACCGGAATCACGGGTCCGACTTCGGCCGCGTGCTCGCGGGCCTTGAAGTTGAAGATCGCGACCTTCCGGGCTTCCGATCGTTTCTGGAAGGACTCGGCTACGAGTACACAATCGAATCCGATAACCCGGCGTATCGCTTCTTCCTGGGATAGAACACGCCAATTCCCAAAACCTAATCGACACAACAATCACTCATACGAGCCAATTTCCTCCGTGACCTCCGTGTCTCCGTGTTCGGGATCGGATTTGGGGTTTGGGGTTTGGGGTTTGGGATTTCCCACGTGATCCAATCCGAACCACCGGTGTTCTGCACATGATTCGTTAAAGGACATTGCCGCGGGTCGATCCGTGCAGCGCGGATCTGTGCACCCCACAGCATCTCCTTCACGGTCAGCAGGTTCGCGTGTTGGCGATCCACCGGCTTGTCCGTTGCAGCCTGTTCGAGCACCCCCGTTTAACGGAGAAAGGCGTGCAGAACCAACTATCGCTCGTCCGAGGAGATCTGTTCGGATCGGTTCAGACGAACGTTAAGTTCATAGGCACGACCCCGCAATCTCATCGGCGCCCTGCAGGTAACGGCCTCGACAGGCATGTCGGGGCCGTTATCGGTTTTGCCGCCGTCGCCATAGTGTGCGCCCTCTACACGATGGTCGTGACGCTGTCGGCGATCAACACGCTCGTGTTCGCGGTGCTTGGCCTAGTTGCGGGAGCATGCGCGGTCACGATGATGGAGTCTGTGCCGCATCAGGAGGCCGTGTCGAAGGCCGGCCACCCGGTCGCAAAATCTCCGGTACCTTCCCCGGTCGCCGGGACCCGCATTCGTACCGATGCGCCGGACGATTTGCTTGCGATCGTCAGAATGGTGCGCTTCGTTGACGAAGAGGCGAAGTGTGGCGACGCGGCGGTGCTGCCGGCGGCGCCCTCCTCGCGCATCGTTACCAATGCGACCTCCGCGTTCTAATCTCAACCCCCCCAACCTGAATTCTCAAAGATGCACGGCGTTTGGGTTTGGCTTTGGGATTTGGGATTTCCCAAGTGATCCAATCCGGATCGCCGTGTTCTGCACATGTTGCGTTTCGCTCACGTGCCGCGCGCCGATCCGTGCAGTGCGGCTGTGTGCACGGTGAAAGATCTCCTTGGCCCTCAGCCAGTTCGCGGGTTGGCGATCCAGCGGCTTGTCCGTTGCAGTCCGTTCGGCGCCGTGTTTGTCTCATCGACACGCGGCGCGCAACTGAATCCACAGGAGAAAGCATGCAGTTCCGAAAAGTGATTGTCATGGTCGCCGTCTGTGCTGCGGCGACGATCGCGGCCACCACGACGCGACCCGGCGGGAGCGTTCGTCATCGCGCGTCGCTGTCGGAGGATCTGCGCGCCTTCGCCGCCACGCATTCGACGAAGGTTGTGCGCGTGATTGTCCACGGCACGGAGCAGGACGTTCACCCCATAGCGGCGCGCCACGGCGTGCATGTCGCCCGTGTGCTCAATGACGGGGCCGTGCTCGAAGCAAACGCCGCGCAGATTGACGCATTGGCCGCGGAACCCTCGATCCAGCATCTGTCCGGCGATCTGCCGGTCGCGGACTTCATGACCGTTTCGACTCAGGCGACGCTCGCCGACAAGGTGCGCACGGGCCAGGGTGGCGGGCTGTTGGGCCTGGGTGGGATCTCAGGAGTCAACGGACAGGGCGTCGTCGTCGCCGTCCTCGACTCCGGCATTTCGGCGCACAAAGCGCTGTCCGGAAAAGTCCTCGCCAGCGTCAGCATGATTGCGGGGCAGCCGACCACGGATGAATACGGCCACGGCACGCACGTCGCCGGCATCATCACGGGAAGCGGGGCGTACGCGGCCGGCGTCACGTCGCAGTACGCGGGTGGTATCGCACCCGGCGCGCAGCTGGTCAATGTTCGCGTGCTCGGAGACGATGGCGTCGGCAACACCAGCGACGTAATCGCAGGCATCGACTGGGTGATCGCGAATAAAGGCAAATACAACATCAAGATCATGAACCTGTCGCTCGGCCATGCGGTAACCGAGCCTGTTGCATTCGATCCGCTGTGCGCCGCTGTGGAGCGCGCGTATCGCGCGGGAATCATCGTCGTGGCGGCCGCTGGGAACGCTGGAAAGATGCCCGACGGAACGCCGGTTCTCGGCGGCATCGCGTCGCCGGGCAATTCACCGTTCGCGATTACGGTCGGAGCGACCAACACGTTCGGTACGGCGTCGCGCGATGACGACAAGGTGACGACCTACTCGTCACGAGGCCCGACGAAGTACGACAACAACGCGAAACCTGACCTAGCCGCGCCCGGCAACAAGATCGTGTCGCTCGAGGCGCCGAATTCCTACATTGCCACGCATTACCCAGCCGAGCACATCGCCGGGTCGGGCACCAACGCGTACCTGCGCATGAGCGGCACCAGTATGTCTGCGCCAATGGTGACCGGCGCGGCCGCACTGCTGCTGCAGGCGCAGCCGACGATGACAGCGGCGCAGATGAAGTTCGAGCTGCAGTCGGGATCCAGTTACATGATCGATGCAGGCGTATACGGCGCCGGCGCCGGCAATGTGAACTTCTGGACGTCGCGGCAGGTCCAGGCCAACTCCGGTGTGGTTACCTCGTTGCTTGGGCTCCTGCTCGATCGCACCGGCGGCGTCTCGTTCTGGGATGCCGGTCAGCTTCAGAATCGCCTGTACAACGGCTCTGGCATCCGATTGATTAATCTCCTCGAGCTGCCGGGGCTCCTTCTGAATCCGACGAAGCTTGCGTCGGGGAATTTGAACCTGATCGGCCTCACGAACCCAATCAGCCTGCTTGCGCCGAAGCGCATTCTGTTTGGCGACGTTTCGTACTGGACGTCCGAGGAGCATCTTGTCTGGGGTGATGACGTCTATTCACCGCAGGGAGAGCACCTCGTCTGGGGTGACAACGACACCACCGACGACTACCACCTCGTCTGGGGTGACGCCGTAACGAACGGGTCGGACGAGCGTTGATTTCATGAGTACAGCCCCGCAAGCCACCAGGCGCCCTGCAGGTAACGGCCTCGACATTCATGTCGGGGCCGTTATCGTGTCCGGTCTTGTCGGCATCGTGTACGCCGTTTACACGATGCTTGTCACACCGCCGCCGATGAACACCCTTGTGTTCGCCGCGTTGGGACTGGTTGCGGGAGCGTGCGCCGTTAAGATTCCGGGCGTCAACGCGCTCGTCTCCGCCTCGGATACATTCTTCATCGCCTCGGCGATGCTGTTCGGTCCGGCGCCGGCGATAGTGGCGATCGCGCTCGATAGCGCAGCGCTCGCCTGGAGACGTGGGTATAATCTTCGTCGTCTGTTGTTCAACGCGGCGCTGCCCGCCGTCTCACTCGGCGTCGCGACGTCGGTGTTTCAGCAGCTCGGTGGATCACCGCTCGACTACTCCACGCATATCAGCGCCACGATCTTGCCGCTGACCGCACTGACCGGCATCTATTTCGGCTTGAACTCCGGACTGCTGTCGGTGGCCATCGCACTCGAGTCGAATGCGCCGATCGTTGTCGTATGGCGCCGTTTGTGGCCGCTGTCGATGAACTACATTGCCGCGGCATCCGCGGCCTTCTGTTTTGTCATCGTCATACGCTCGGGCGGCTGGATGGCCGCTCTCGCCGTCGCACCGCTCGTCGTCGTGCTGCATCTGACGTTGCGATCGATCACTGGACGGCTGAGCGACGCCGAACTCTACGTGCAGACGGTCGACAAGCTGTATCTGTCTACCATCGAGACACTGGCGACCGCGATCGAGGCGAAAGACGGCGTCACCTCCGATCACATCCGGCGCGTGCAGAAGTTCGCGATCGGTCTCGCGAAGGCCCTTAGCGTCACAGACGAAAACACCATCAAGGCGATCAACGCCGCAGCGCTGCTGCACGATACGGGCAAACTTGCGGTCCCCGAGCACATCCTGAACAAGCCTGGCAAGCTCACAGCGCTCGAGTTCGAGCAGATGAAGCTCCATGTCGATGTGGGCGCCGACATTCTGTCGGCGATTGACTTCCCTTATCCGGTCGTCCCCATCGTCCGCGCGCATCACGAGAATTGGGATGGCACCGGCTACCCGCGCGGTCTGAAGGCGGAGCAAATCCCGATTGGCGCCCGCATCCTGTCTGTTGTCGATTGTTACGACGCGCTGACGTCGGATCGTCCCTACAGACCCGCGCTGACCGACAGTGACGCGATGAAAATCGTACTCGAGCGGCGGGGCACGATGTACGACCCGCAGGTGGTCGATACGTTCGTGCGCGTGTATAAGGAAATCGCGGCGGAAGCGATGGAGCCTGTACCGCATCAGGAGGCGCTGTCGAAGATCGGCCGTTCGGTTTCGGTGCCCTACGTTCCTCCGCCACCAGTGGCGGCCACCGACATTCGTACCGACGCGCCCGACGATCTGCTTGCGATTGTGAGTCTCGCGCGTGTCCTCGGGGGAGAGACGACCTTTGGCGACGCCGCCGCGCTCGCGACCGCGCACCTCTCGCGCGTGCTCACCGATACGACCTGCGCGTTTTACGTACATGACCAGGCGTCCGGCCACCTGGTGGCGCGGTACGTCATGGGCGAACATGCGGCGGCGCTCCGCGGCATGGCGATGCCGATCGGCGAGCGGTTGAGCGGCTGGGTGGCGGCCTGCCGCCAGACGATTGCGAACTCCGACGCTGCGCTCGATCTCCACGATCGTGGCGTCAAGCTGGGAAGCGCAATCAGCGCACCGCTGCTCGACGGCGATCGTGTCGTCGGTGTGTTCACCGCCTACGCGGCCGCGCAGCGCGCGTTCACCGACGATCAGAGCCGTCTCGTTGAGATGATGGCGCCGCACCTTGGACGCATCGTCGGCGCCGCACTGCGCAGCGAACAGCGGACGCGCGATCAACAGGAGCCGCGTCCAGTCGCATCAGGCCGGCGTGACCTGCGGGTCGTCTTCAGTCGCTAACTAATTCCAAACCTCAAAACGTCGAAAACTGCGCGCTTTGGATTTGAGACTTGGGACTTGGGATTTGGGTTTTGGGATTTCTCCAACGTGACCCGAACCGAATCAACTGTGTTCCGTAACTGAACTACCGCACCAACTCCTTGTCGATTCAGTGGATATAAGGAACACGAAGCCGGCCGCCAACCAGCGCATGTCGCAATCGCGCACACGCGTCAGCGCCGATCCGCGCACAGCAGATCTGTGCACCGGGTGCATCTACTTCGTCGTCAACGAGATCGCGAGTTGACGATCGAGCGGCCCGCTGGTTGCTCTTAGATGAGTCGGTCCGTGTGGAACGCGCTCAGCCACCGGATCGAGAGAAAGCGTGCAGCCGCGAATAGTGACCGTCGCTCGCGCATCACCGTCGGACCCGAGCGCATAAGTTCGTAGATCCCCAGCAACCGGATAGGCGCCCTGCAACACGGCCTCGACTCTCCCCCCGTCGAGGCCGTTTTCGTTTTCCGCCAGGGCTTCAGACCGGGCTTCGCGAGCCCAGTCCCAGCGAAAACACCCGCTCACGCCGATGCTCCGCGTCAAGCGTTCGCGTTCGCCCTGCCAGGAGATCGGAGAGGCTGATCATTCCCACCAGGCGGCGCTCCAAACCACGCTCGACGACCGGAAAGCGAGTCAACCCCGTTGACGCCATGCGGTGAACGACCGCCCGCAGGGGTTCGTCCGGATGCGCGACGACCGGCAGCGAATGTGCGATATCGGCAATGCACATCGACGGAGGAGCCCGGTGAATCGAGTGTTCGAGGTGGCTGCGTGTGACGACGCCGAGCAGCCGGTGATCATGGTCAACCACGGGGTAGAGCCGCTGACGGCGTCGCGGACGCGGCGATTCGCCGACGATCGTCCGCGCTTCCTCGAGCGTCATCGCCGCGGAGAGCGCGACGATGTTGCTGCGAACGACCTCGCGCACGAAGAGAATTTCCAACGGATCGATCGAGTACTCGCGCGTCAGGTGATACCCGCGCCGGCTCACCTTCTCGGTCAGGATCGATCGCCGCAACGTGAGCACCGTGCAGGCGTGCGCGATCGTCACAGCGATGAGTAGCGGCAGCATCATGTTGAGGTCGTGCGTCAGCTCGATGGCGAAGACAATGCCGGTGAACGGCGACCGCATCGTGCCGCCGAGGATGGCCCCCATGCTCACGAGCGGCCAGAAGCCGGCGCCGAGATCCGGCAGGAACGCGCCTTCGACGCCGCCGAGCGCACCGCCCATCATCAGCAGCGGCGCCAGTACGCCGCCAGAGGTTCCCGACCCGAGCGCGATCGCCCAGATCGACGATTTCACGAGCAGAATCCCCAGCAGCGCCGGTCGCGCGACATCCCCCTGCAGCAGTGCGCCAATCGTGTCGTACCCGACGCCAAGCGCCTGCGGAAAGAGCAGGCCGCCGACGCCGATAGCGAGTCCACCGATCGCCGGCCACCACATCCAGTGAATCGGCATGTGTTTTTGAAACAGATCCTCCGACGCGTAGACCGCCATCGTCATCAGCATCGACAGGACACCGGCGCCGAGGCCGACGACAACGCATCCCGCAAGACCAGATGGTCCGATGAACAACGGATGCTCGTGTACCGGGAACAGCGGGCCGAGGCCGAGCAGGTACCGCCGTGCGGCGGCGGCTGTTGCGCTCGCGATGGCGACGGGCACAAAACTTCGCGGTTTCCACTCGAACAGCAGGAGTTCGACAGCAAGAAGGACCGAGGCGAGCGGCGCGGCGAAGGTCGCCGACATGCCCGCCGCCGCGCCCGCGACGAGCAGTGTTTTTCGTTCCGCGCTCGTCAGATGCAGGAACTGCGCGATGAGCGATCCAAACGCGCCGCCGGTCATGATGATCGGTCCTTCGGCGCCGAACGGACCACCCGATCCAATCGAAATCGCCGCTGAAAGCGGCTTCAGTACCGCGAGCTTCGGCTCGACGCGGCTGCCGTTGATGAGAATCGATTCGATCGCTTCAGGGATGCCGTGGCCGCGAATCCGCTCCGATCCGTACCGCGCCATCAGGCCGATGATCAGGCCACCGACAATGGGAATGAGGACGACAAAGCCGCCCAGCATGTGGGTCGCCGGTGAGGCGGCTGCGATGCTGAAGCGTTGGAAGAAGAACAAGTTGGTGAAGAAGTTGATCAGGGACAGCAGAGCGACGGCGACGTATGCGCTGATGATCCCGATGAGGATGGCAACCGATGAGAGGAGAAGGAGTCGGGCGTCGGCGGTGAAATCGCCCAGCGCATGCAGGGCGCTCTCGTCGTCCTGCGCTGCGCGCGCCCCGAAGAAGAACATCTTTTTCGACTATATCAAGCGGACCCGTCGCGCTACGTCCGGTCAAGACTGTAGTATCGGGTCGTGTCGGTCGAGCAGTTCATGGATGCCGCGCTCGAACAAGCGCGGCTTGCGCTGGCCGCGGGCGAAGTCCCGATCGGCGCGGTGCTCGTCATCGACGATGAGATCGTGGCGCGCGCATTCAATCAGCCGATCTCGGCTTGTGATCCAACGGCGCATGCGGAAGTGCTTGTGCTTCGCGAAGCGGCGCGTCTCGTCGGCAACTATCGCCTCACCGCCGCGGATGTGTACGTGACACTCGAACCGTGTCTGATGTGCGTCGGCGCGCTCGTCCACGCGCGCGTCAGGACGCTGATTTTCGGCGCGGCGGAACCGAAGACCGGCGCGCTGGTGTCAACGGCGCGTGCGCTCGAGACGCCTGGCCTCAATCACCGTTTCGAGTTCGTTGGCGGCGTACGGGAGGACGCCGCGCGCGAGGTGATCCAGGAGTTCTTCAGGGAAAAGCGCCGGTTATAATGACCTGTTCAGCGCTGCCACGCGTGACCGGAGAGGTACCGAAGTGGTCGTAACGGGGGCGCCTCGAAAGCGTCTTGTCGGGTAACCGGCACGTGGGTTCGAATCCCACCCTCTCCGCCAATTTGCACATTCGCGACCTCGCGGCAGCAGGTCGAACGGCTTAGCGTAAGTCGGACAAAGACTTTCGCGATCGAATGTGCAGTTCGAGAGCACCGAATCCAGGAGTCGACGGCGTTCGGCGAAATCTTGCTCCAGATAGCAAGAATTGGCGGTTTTCGCGAGTTCTAAAACCTTCTCGCCTGTAGCGACATACGCGGTCGTCGGGCGAGACAGTCGACTCAGCTCGCGATCGATGGTCACCAGCTCCGACTCCCAGTCGGCTGATTTCCGCATCCACAGGCTTTCTGAGAGGCGACCTTCGAGAGAGTCGTCGTAGCCTCGGTCCACAAGCTTTGATTGCGTTGCGTGGTGGCTACATCACCAATCGGACCAACGTGCGCGACGCCCGGCCAATGTCCCTGTTCCGCCTTCTCGCGGAGTCTTTTCTTGACTTCCTCGCTTGGCGCGCGCACACAGCACTGCTTGTGACGAGTGACTCACGCGATATTTCGCGATCCTGTTGCAGTGGGACGTGCGAATCTCTCTCGGTCGTCGTGCAAACAGAGGATCTAGCGGCGCCGCCGCTTCCGCACGTGCATGTGTGCGTTTCGTTCAGTGGCCTCTTCGCAACATCGAAATAACCACACCGCAATATCAGCGCGATCGACTCACACTCTCGCGTGCTAGTATCCGCGTCAAATGGAACGCCCGACGGATTTCGAGGACCGCCAAGAAATCGAACATATTCGCCCGTCCATTTCCACGCGAGACAGCCGCGCCAAATCGCGCGAGGAGGAAGCAATGAGCATGTCTCTGGCTGCGGCGATGCCAGCTAGTGTGGCTCCGGTTCGCGGGTCGCTGCGTCTCAACGTCAGCACATCAAGTCCTCAAATCGGCGCCGGATCTGACTTTTCGATCTTTGTTGTGATTCAAAATCCGTTCGACGTTCCAATCACCATTAATCAAGTGCAGACGCACATACCCATTGAGTTGCTCGACGTCAACCGACTCCGACTCGAACTGGCGAAACAAGAGCACTCGGCTACGTCCATGAGCATCACATCACTCATTCATCAGATTCGCCAACGCTTAACTGCACGAACTCGTCACACCGGTGTCGCGATCGCGGTGGGTACCGACTTTGATCCGACGGTTGAGCGCGATTTCGTCAGTCTGCAGGTCAAGAGCATGGGCGACCACTCGTCGATGGTTGGAGTGCAGTTCAGTTTTCCGACCAACCCCAATCCGGAGGAACTCGATAGGCTCTTCCGTCGACTGGCCGACTACAAACATGGCTTGATCCCGGTGACATTGCAGCCAGGGGATTCGACAGTCAAGCAATTCGTCCTCCGAACGAGGCATTGGCTCTTATTCACACCGCTGACGCACACATTTCAGATTCAGGTCAATTACTCCGGTGACGGTGTTGATCATACGGACACGATCGCGTACGGGCAGAATATCGGCGCAACTATCGGCGCAATATCGATTGGCGCATGTTGCGGGGCCGTTCTCGGCGCAGTGTTGAAGCACCTGAGTTCCGCGGAGAGCGCAAGCGCTGCGTCACTCGGTCGCGCTGTGTTGGTGGCGCTTCTTGCGAGCATTGCGGTCGTTGTGGCCTTTGCACGTAAGAGTGCCGCGCAACCTATTGTCTCGGTCGAAGACTTTTGGGGTGGCGCGCTGATTGGATTCACGGTTGGCTTCTTTGGCTTCGGCCAATTCAGCGGACTCTTTGGAACGGCGACTCAGAGCGGCACCGGCGGTTAACCTTATCCGCTCGTAATCTGTTGTAGGTTGCGCGCTGAGGACGCGACTGGACGCCCGTATGTCAGCGTGCCACGTCTGATTGTGCTCGACTTCGCGAAATGGACCGCGCTCGCGGCGCTTCGGTCCGACGCGCCAATGAAGTCGCGAGTGGACGTCTATCCGCTGCTGACGTCGTCGCGTTCAAATAGGCAAACACTGGGCGACTTATCGTGAGTAACTGTCAGGTATTGCGCAGCTGCAGGGACTCGAAGCTAATTGACTGACTGCTATTGGACCACTGTCGCTCGACTTTGAACTGATCCGACATGCCCGTCGTCATCAGAAAAGGTTACAACCACGCGAAGGTCTGGGGTTTCACTATTGCCGCCGCTCCACGGCGCGCAATAGCTTAACCAGCGAGCACCTGCATCGCTATAAAAAGTATCGAGTACGGCCCCGGGCGCAACCCGAAGCGTGTCCTGCCAGCAGCTCGGTCCACTGTTATCGCTTCCGCCGTTCGCGGCTACGATCGCAACGTTTTGGATCGTTGCACCGCTATTGCCGCTCGCTTCTCGCAGTTGAAAGCGCGGTTCGTACCCGAACTTGTCCCCTTGCGCCTGCGGATACACTCTGATTGAGAGCCGTTCGATCACCAGTGAGGCATTTGTCGCCGGTGCGATCGCAGCAGGTGGCGTCGCCGCGACCGCAGCCGGTGGCGGAGGCGCAAGGGAGCTCGGAGCGGCAGGCCTAGAAGGATCGCTGCACGCCGAGAACCACCCGGCTGCCACGAACGTGGCACAAGTGAACACAGATCGCATAGCCGTCTCTCTCAGCGGGTTCGGGCGCGCGGCGCACTCGACGAACACCCGAGACTCTTTTCGCTGATGATGATGTTACCTGTCATTTAACAGGGATAGGTAACGTGAAACGCCGATCTGGCGAGCCATTCTCCGAATGAGATCGCTCGGCACTAGGCGACTACCCTGGAGTAATCTGGCGTCGGAGGCGACCGCTGACTGACAGCCACCGCCCTCTGACCGCGGAACAGATTCACGCCGCGCATGTTGGAGAAGTGAAGCCACTGGACGGCCGCATTGTGCTCGTCGACTACGATCCACGATGGGCCGAACTGTTCGAGCGTGAGGCCGCTAGGATCCGGGCCGTCCTTGCGGAGGAGGCGTTGCGAATTGAGCATGTCGGCTCGACGTCCGTGCCTGGTTTGCCAGCTAAGCCCGTCGTTGACATCGTTCTCGTCGTGACCGACTCGGCGGACGAAACGGCGTACCTGCCGGCACTCGCGTCGACTGGCTATCGACTTCACATTCGAGAGACGGAGTGGTACGAGCACCGGATGTTCAAAGGGCCGGACACGGACATCAACCTCCACACCTTCTCGGCTGGCTGTCCTGAGATCGACCGGATGCTAATGTTCCGAGATTGGCTCCGCGTCAACCCCGCAGACCGGCAGTTGTACGCTCTAACGAAATCAACCTTGGCTCAGAAGGAATGGACGTTCGTTCAGAACTACGCCGATGCCAAAAGTGCAGTCATCGATGACATCATGACCCGAGCCCGCCACGGTAGGTCCAGATAAACGCCGATCTCGTTCTTGATCCTGACGGCCGATTCGTCGTCAGTAGGCGACTTCTCATTATCTACAACCGAGTCGAGACGGCCCATTGGCGTGGTCCGACTCCGTGGATGATGGGTCGACTCAGGGCCGAGGGCGAGATTCGGCACGCCTTCGAGATCGCGCCCTAGCGTTTCAGTGGTTTACACGCAGGGGGCGACTGCCACGGGGCGAAGCTAACCACCGGATCGTCGCCTGAGCCGATGCTGGCGAACGTGTTGTCGGTGTAGTCGGTAGGTACCTGGAATAATTGTGCTGGAGGTTCCTCGCGTCGGATGTTTGTCGCCTTGGAATCGACGACGGACGGAATC
>Ga0310810_10008260_pt1 | contig 11962 bp, 11 predicted proteins | sample NCmetagenome_FD_207641 | JGI IMG/M metagenome (GOLD analysis project Ga0310810, IMG submission 207641) | Soil microbial communities from experimental microcosm in Duke University, North Carolina, United States - NC | ecosystem: Engineered > Artificial ecosystem > Soil microcosm > Unclassified ...
CCCGTTCATCGCCGCGCATGGCAAATCACCTCCGCCGCTCACAGCGACGGAATCACGATCAGCCCTTGCCGTCGAGATGGTTTTTCAGCAGCCTGTTAGAGCCGAACAGCAGCACCACGTACACCAGATAGAACGGAAAGCTCAGCGTCGGAACGAGATCGAAGATGATGAAGTCGAGTCGCTGCAGCGTGTCTCGCAGACGCTCCCGACTCTGCAATAAGCTCAGTTCGCCATACGTCATGAAACGGACGCGCAGCGCATCGCGATCCCACCGTGCACGCTGCCGCAAAAGGCTTATGCCGCTCACCGGACCGAGCGTTTCCGCCCAAGCGTCCGGCACGAAGCGGACGATGTACCCGAGGCGCCGCAACCGAAGCGTGAACTCCAGATCCTCGCCAGGGCCGACGTCGAGCCCGCCCTGTCTCAAAAACACTTCACGCCGATATGTCGCACAAGCGCCGGACAGGCACGCGATTGCGCCGACAATGTCGAGCACGGCTCGCCCGGCAGCGATGGACAACAAATATTCCACGCTCTGAAGCCCAGTCCACAGCGATTCGCTTTCGTTGGTGATCCCAATGTTGCAACTCGCACCGGCGACGCGCGGATCGTCAAATACGGAGGCGAGCCGCTCGACGGCTTCGGGTTCAAAAACGGTGTCCGCATCAACGGTCATGAGCAGGTCGCCGCTGGCGAACCGGGCCGCGGCGTTGATGGCGGCACTGCGCCCGCAGCGCGTGCCGTGGCAGATCACCATGTCGACAAGACCTCGGGCGCGGGCCCGCTCCGCCGTCGCACGGGTGTCGTCGGTCGAACCGTCATCGACGATGATGATTTGGACCGGCCGGAGGGTCTGGCGGTGCAACGAGGCGATTGTGGGAGCGAGGCCGGTGCCGCCATTGAATGTCGGCACGATCACGCTGACTGAGTACCGGCCTGCCGTATGGGTACGCCGCGACCGTCCCCACTTACCGAACAGCGCCAACGAAACCAGCGATAGCGTGTAGCGCGGGATGTCAAAGATCAGTGCCGAGAACATAAGCAGATACAAATTGGTTTCGGCGAGGGTTCGCACCATTTCGAGCATGCGCGCCACCTCCTGGAATATCATTCCAGCAGAGAGGCATAAGGGTGAGGAAAAAAAAGCCACTCCATTTGAGCAAAACTGGAGACGGTTGAAATGTGTCTGCTAACACCGCTGGAGCTGCACACCTTTGAATGAATCACTGCCCCAGGGGCTTATTGGTGGTCCGAGAGATCGCGCTTGCATTATGCGAGAAGCGCACCCGGCCACCCGCGTCGCATCCTCATTCAAAGAAACACGCTTAAGACTCAAAATGCGCTATCCAAAGACAACGGGGCTTAACGTTCACTGAGGAAACATCATTCATGGATTCGAGGAGTTCGTTTCCATGGGTTGGATAGTAAGGTTGAGGACACGTGTTTTGGGTTCGGTCGAATGGTACTATTCGGCAGAAACCTCCGAGCAGGCCGCCCTGGATGCGGTTCGCCAAATCCCTGGGAACGCAGCACACGATATCGAGGCGGTCCGCCCCGCGTCCTCGCTGGAGGTGCGAGCCATGAAGATTGAGCAACCAAGAATGCTGATGGCCACTGAATAGTCCCATCCGCAGGGGCCCGTAGTTCCGCAGAGCTTTGCGATGCTGTTCGGTCTAGGCCTTTTCTTGAAAGCGTCGCATCAAGGGGCTCACGCCAAAGCCGCGGGCTTGTCCGCTCTGCCGCCGTTAGCGAACATTGGGCATTTATGAGTACACGCCGTAAACGGCCTTACCGGCCGCGGCCCGCCGTGGCGGTCACCGTCGTGCGGGTCGCCGCCTCCTGGATCGCGCCTGACAACAGCTTCGCCAGGCAGCCGTAGCTCCAGTCGTTCATATGCAATTCGTCCGGAGAGACGAAGGAGCTGAACGGAATATCCTCCGTCAGCCGCCAGTAGCGCATGATAGCAAAGCGCTCGAACAGATCGACGTTGGCCTGCTTGGCGGTGAGCTCGATCAAGTCGACCATTCCGTCGACGTCGTGCTTGTTGATCACCTTGGGCGCGTACTGCGGATTGACAAGCACGACATCGGAGCTGGAGCTGCGCAGACGCTGCAGGCCCTCGAGCAGCGAGCTGTTGGCCTCGCTCAACGGACGGTCGCGCAAAACCGAATTGCTGCCGACCTGCCAGATCACCAGATCGGGATTGTGCGCAAAGACGTCGCGGTCGAACCGCGCAAGCATGTCTTTGGATTCCTCGCCGTTGACGCCGCGATTGATGACCGTGATCGACATCTTCGGGTAGGCGGCCTGAAGTTCGGCTGCAAGTCGGCTCGGATAACTACGGTCGGGCGAACTTGCGCCCGCACCGAAGGTCGACGAAGAGCCGATGGCCACGATCGTCAGCGACTGCCCGCCGGCAATCCGCTGGGCGACACGCTTGAGCGGGTTGATCAGGCGGACCAGATCAGCGGGAGCCTGACATACGAGAGCTGGCGCCGCGCCCTCCGCGGCCAGGGCCGACGTCACCGTCGCCGCGACAGCGGCCAACGCAAACGCTGGAAGCAATCGAAAAAAACCGATGGTTCTCATTTCGGCGCCGATCCGCCTTCCCGGTCCTGGAGACGCGCCGCGTCGATGATCGTGGCAGCAAGCGCCCGGCCGAGGCAGTCATGCACGCTTTTGGCCATCTGCAAATCCTTCGTCGCCTTATAGAGATCGAACTGCCCGTTGTCGTACCAGTGCCGCATGATGGCGAGTCGATCGAACACCGGGACTTCGCGCTCGCGCGACACCCAGCGGATGGCGTCAGCATAAGCGCCAACCGCAACGATCGATTCCGTACGCGGGCTGTACTGCATGTTCACAAGGACAACGTCTGCCCCGCCTGCCTGCAATTTCTCAACGCCTTCTGCAACTGACGCTCGGAAATCTTCTGGATCGGTTCCGCGGACCGCGTCGTAAGTGCCGGTCTGCCATATCACCAAACTCGGCTTTTGGTCGAGCAGTAATTGGTCGATACTTTTCACCATTTCCTTGGCGCTTTGGCGCGGCTTGGTTAGCGCCGTGACCTTAACCTTGACGCCCGGCAAGCGTTTGGTCAGAGCCTCTTCCAGGCGCGCTGGATAAGCGAAACTGGCGCCATCCGGCCCAGGCAGTATCGACGAGGTGCCGCCCAGCACCACGATCCGCAACTCATTATCCTTATGGGCCTCGGCGTGAACCCGGTCGAGCGCGCTATCGCCGAATAGCAAATAGCCTGGCACCGCGCAGACGTCGGCATTCTCACCGCGCGCTACCGCGCTGCACAAAAAGATCGCAACCACAGCGACCGCTCGCCCCAGGGCGGTCCACTTCTTCATGCCTCACCTCCGGCAAGGTCGGCATCCGGCGGCCGCTTCGGTGTTCCCGATCCGCGGACTTCCATCCGCTTGTACCACGAGATGACCCACGCTGTGCCAACCATAATGCAGATGCCGCAGATGCTTATGAACACCTGCATGGCGGTGCCGCCGAACAGTTCAATCATGACGAAATGCGCGGCAAACGCCAGGAATACGCCGAGGCAAAAGATTTCCAGCGAATGCTGTCCGCACAGGATCGCCGGCCGCAGCCATTTCGATTGCAGCAGCGGCCATGTGCGCGGAATGAAATGTACCGTCAGCGCGGCCAGGGCGAGGAAATGCGCAAAGCGCAGGACGTCGAGATTGGTCTTGTCGATCGGGTACATCCACTCGCCGATGCGATGCGGAACAAGAAAGGCGATGCGTGGAAAGTACCAAGTCAGGGTCACGCCGAACGCGGCCAGGAGATAGGCGATCGCGACCCACACCACGATCGGCGAGCGCAGCGCCGGAGCCAACCGTGTGGCGCCACCGAGCGCGCACCAGGCGCCGAACACGAACAAGAGCTGCCACGCCAGCGGGTTGAAGTACCAATGCCCGTTGGGCCATGACGGGAAATTCCAACCGAACTCCCACGCCAGCACATAGAGACCGACGGAAAGACTCAGCGCGACGGTGGCGTTGCGGAGCAGCAGCCAAAGCATCGCCGGAAACATGATCAGCAGGACGATGTAGAGCGGGAGAACATCCATGTTGGCCGGTTTGAACTTGAGCAACAGCGCCTGGATGATCGTGACATCCGGTGTCTTGAGAAAATCGAGGGCGTTCATCTCCTCGACATAAAGCGGATTCTCAAAGCTCGACGCGACATAGGCGATCTCGGCGATGTAGATGGCGAACAGGAAAACGTGTGCCACATAGATTTGCCATGCCCTCCTCAGGATGCGGGCGCCGGCAACGATAAAGCCCCGGGACACCATGGCGCGGCCGTAAACGAAAGCCGCAGTGTAACCGGAAATGAAAATGAAGATTTCGGTGGCGTCGCTGAAGCCGTAATTGCGGATGGTGAACCAGGCGAGAATGTTGTTGGGAACGTGATCGAGAAAGATCAGCCAGAGCGCCAGCCCGCGAAACAGGTCGAGCCGAAGATCGCGGCCGCCAGCAACGGCAGCGGCCGGAACCGCCGGAGCGTGGATCACCGGAGACTGGACGACCGAAGTCATGAAGCCAGGTGCCTGACCAATCCCCGATGCCCGTATCTCATCCTGCCGCACCACGGTACCGGAATTGTGGTCACCACTTGGGTTTCCAACATTGAATTGCCGCTGCAACGCAGGTTATTTAGGGCCTACCGTCCGCCGCGAACAGGGGTCCCGTTGATGTACCACGCCGTCACCCGCGGGATAGAGGTCCAGGTCACTCCGCGGTTCCTGCCCGAGCGCTCGTCGCCGGAGAACGGCTATTATTTCTGGGCCTATACGATCGAGATCACCAACCGCGGGCCGACCACGGTGCAACTCAAGACCCGGCACTGGCGGATCACCGACGCGCACGGCAAACTGCAAGAGGTGCGCGGCGCCGGCGTGGTCGGCGAAACCCCGACACTCGAACCGGGCGGGTCGTTCGAGTACACCAGCGGCGTGCCGCTCCCAACGCCGTCCGGCTTCATGACCGGAACGTACGGGATGGTGACCGCAATTGGCGAAGGCTTTGATATCGAGATTCCGGCCTTCTCCCTCGACAGCGCCCGCAAACCGACACTGAATTAACCGAATTCCTGGAAATGGATTTCGGCGGCAATCCCGGCCGCAATCTCCGGTCTTTGCCTTGTGAGGCGCGCTATAGTGCGGTGTGCGGCTCACCGTCTTGGAGGGGATTTATGCGTGCCCTTGTGTGCGCCATCGTCGCGATGATCGGACTGGCCGCGCAACCTGTGCAAGCCCAGACCGACCGCACCGAGGGGTCGTTCTGGAAGGCCGTGCAAGCCCGCTGCGACGCCACCGCCGCCAAGCCCACCAGCGAGATCGGCCAGCGCATCGCGAGTGCGGCGAACGAGGAATTCAGCCGCTTCGGTGGCCACGAGATCGATTCCACCGGCCGCCTGTTCCACTTCGGCCTGACCGAGGCGGAGCATGAGGAGGACGACGGCGGTGACCGCCCGGCCCGCATGGACCATCTCGGCTGGTGGCAGGTGATGCGATACTGGCGGGCGCTGTATGACAGCGATCCAACGGACAAGATCGAGGTACGCGGGTATCGCGACGCTTCGAGCTCGACGCAGGAAGCGCAAAGTGCAGACGTGCTGCGGACCAGCGCCGCCGATCTGCTGCGGGCCGTCGACGGCGTCGCTGATCCGGCGATCCGCGAGGTCCTCCGCGAGGCCGCCCTGCGCGGGGCCATTCTCGACACGCCGTGGTCCGCGGCATTCATCAGCTATGTGATCCGGCAAGCAGGCGCTGGGGCGAATGCGTTCAAGTTCGCCAATGCCCATCGCATTTACATCTACGATGCGTTTGCGACCAGCAAGGCCGAACTGGCCAACGAGGGCGGCGACCGAATTTATCGCGCCTGTCCACTCGCCACGACCAAGCCCCGCGCCGGCGATATGGTCTGCCAGCAGCGCGAGCCGTCGCTGGTCGATGCCAGCGAAGACTCGGTCATGGAGCGGATCCGTTCAGACCTTGCAGGTAACAGCCCGCCTTCGATCCGTCGCACCCATTGCGAGGTGGTGGCATTCATCGATGCGCCGGCACGCAAGCTGTACAGCATCGGCGGCAACGTGAATCAGGCTGTCACCGCCCGAAAGCTGAATCTGCGGCGCAATATGAAGTTTTCGGCTTCGCAAAAGGGCTATTGCGGAGGCCCGGGCCATTGGACATTGCCCCAGCCGCCGGCCGAGACGCCCCACGGGCCTGAAAAATGCTCGCTCAACGACCGGAAATGGTTCGTTCTCCTGCAGGTCAGGTGAAAGTTCCGGACTTACCGGAGGGAGTTTCTTGCCATGATTCAGCCAGAGCTTCGCAATAATCGAAATAGCTTGCGGTTGCGGTCGCGGGACGACAAGGGGGTCCAATTGTTTCCAGCGCGCCATTTTGCTGCTGCCACGACAGCGTTGCTGCCGCTGGCCAGCGCACTTGTTCTGGCTCTTGTCTCGACAACGGATTTGCGGGCGCAAGCCGCGGCCGCTTGCGAAGAGGCGGCCGAGGTTTCGGTCCTCCCCTCGCCGGTCGCGCCGTGGAAAGGCGCGCCGTTGCGAGTCATCCTGGCCGCGGAGAAACCGCTCACCGGCACGCTTTCACTGGTCGCGCCCGATGGCAGCGTCGCCGCCAGGTCGGCGGAACGGCACGGCGGACCGCCATACTTCTGGTTCGCCGAGGTGGCCTCGCCAGCCGCGGGAAAATGGCGGGCAACGCTCACTGGTGGACGGGCAATCACCGAATGCACAGTTACGCGCGAAATCACCGTGCGCGCCGACCGGCCGCCGCCGCCGCAAGAGATGGCCGGGATGGTCTGGCCGCTGCACAACACCTGGAATCGCGCAACCGAGAACCTGTATTCGGCCTGGATCGAAAAGCTGTTCGACGCGCCGCTCGAGGAAGAGCTGTCCTGGCGTGCGCTGCACGAGGTGCTGCGCGATCAATCGCGCAACGTCCTGTTCAACCATCTGGGCCTCGGCGAAGACTCGATGAAAATGGTGCTTCGTCCCGACTGCGCCGACCTTCCGTACTTCTTGCGCGCGTACTTCGCGTTCAAGATGGGCTTGCCGTTCGGCTACTCGATCTGCTCGCGCGGCGGCGGCGGCAAGGCGCCGCGCTGCCCGCAATGGTTCAGCATTCAGAATCGCCAACCACCGGCGCCTACTGCAACGCCCGCGCCCGTCCAGGCGGCAGCGCCGAGGGCAACAGTAGCAAAGCGCTCGAATGGATTTTTCGCGAATCTGTTGAACACGCCAGAGGAAGAGCCGCAAAGCGAGCCCGTGGCGGCAGCAGCGCCGAGCACACCGGCTCCGCCACCTGCGTCCCGGCGGCTCGGTCTCGCCGCATCGTTCGGCCACTATTCGCAGGCGGTCGGCAACGGCGTTCATTCCGGATCGGGACGAACGGCGCTCAACGACAACAACACCGACTACTATCCGGTGCCGTTGAGCGAGCAGACGCTGCGGCCCGGAACTGTTTACGCTGACCCCTACGGGCACATCCTCGTGCTGGTGCGCCGCGTCGCGCAGACCGCCGACGCCGCCGGTGTCATCATGGCGGTCGACGGGCAACCCGATGGCACGGTGGCGCGCAAGCGCTTCTGGCGCGGCAACTTCCTGTTCGCGCAGGATCCGGCGCTTGGCGGCCCGGGCTTCAAGCGCTTCCGGCCCATCGTGCTGACCAAGGCCGGCGCGCTGCATCGCCTGACCAATGATGAAATCGCCAGGAACCCGGACTACGCCGACTTTTCGCTTGATCAAGCGAAGCTCGGGATGGAGCAGTTCTACGACCGCATGGACGATGTGATGTCGCCCGAGCCGCTCGATCCGCTGCGCGCGATGAAAGAAGCGATCACCTCGCTCGACGAGCAGGTGAAGGTCCGCATCACCTCGGTCGAAAATGGACGGAAGTTCCAGAACAGCGGGCGCGAAGCCAACATGCCGGACGGTCCGGCAATCTTCGAGACCACCGGTCCTTGGGAGGATTTCTCGACGCCGTCGCGCGACCTGCGTCTGTTGATCGCGATTGACGTGGTGCGTGGCTTCCCGGACCGCGTCGAGCGGCGGCCCGAGCGCTACGCCATGCCCCGGAACAAGAGCGCCGCCAGCGTCAAGGCAGAGTTGCAGAGTGTGCTCGCGTCGGAGCTTGCCACGCGCAAGTTCTCATATCCGCGCAGCGATGGGTCGCAGTGGACGCTGACGCTCAAGGACGTGTTCGACCGGATGAGCGTTCTGGAGATGGCCTACAACCCCAACGACTGCGTCGAGTTGCGGTGGGGAGCATCGGAAAAGACCGACGAAGCATCGACGTGCCGCAAGCACGCGCCGTCGGCGCAGCGCGCCAAGATGACGAAGTACCGCGCCTGGTTCAACGAGCGGCGCCGGCCGCCGCGCGCGTAGCAGCGGGATATCGCGCGCTGTCACTGTCCAGCTTTGCCGGCGGGGTCGAGGCGCACCGCATCCGGCGCGAACTGGTAGTTGGCGCTGCAAAACTCGCAGGTCACCGAGATCATGCCGTTCTCGATCATGTGATCGCGGTCGTCCTGCGAAAAGCTTCGCAGCATCGCCTCGACACCATCGCGCGAGCATGAGCATTGCGCCGTGACCGGCACATCCTTGAATACGCGGACGCCACGCTGGTGGAACAGGCGATAGAGCAGCCGCTCGCTCGACAGCGCGGAATCGAGCAGCTCGATATCCTCGACCGTCGCGATCAACGAGCGGCCCTCGGTCCAGGCCTCGTCTTCCGCCACCACGTGCGTCGGCGTGCCTTCCGGAGCATCCCCCGGCGGCAAATCGGCGACCCGGGCGCGATCGGACGCCTTGGGCAGGAATTGCAGCAGAATGCCGCCGGCCCGCCAGCGATGGCCCGAGCCCGGCGAAATTTCTTCGCCCACCGCCAGGCGGACGCGGGTCGGAATCTGCTCCGAGCTCTTGAAGTATTCGTGCGCGGCGTCCTCCAGACTGCCGCCGTCGAGCGCGACCAAGCCTTGATACCGGCTCCCGTCAGCGCCTTGATCGATGGTCATGGCCAAGTGGCCTTGGCCCAAGAGCGCACCGGGCGATGCTTTACCGGCCTCGATGGCGGCGGCGACGCGGCCAGCATCGAAACGGGCGCAAGCCCGCACCTTGCCCGGATTGCGGAAATCCACCACCAGCATGCGAACCGGCCCGTCGGACTGGGTTTGCAGAATGAATCGGCCCTCGATCTTGAGCGCAGAGCCGAGCATCACCGTCAACGTGATGGCCTCGCCGAGAAGCTTGGCGACCGGAGGCGGATAGTTGTGGCCCGACAGGATTTCATTCACCGCCGGTCCGAGGCGGACGACGCGGCCGCGTAGGTCGAGGGCTGCGACCTCGAACGGCTGCACGGTATCGTCGGTGGATGTCTGTGCCGGCGCACGCACCGGAATATCGGTCTGAGGCTGTGTCATTTCGCGTTATGTAATGCGAGTCCGCGAAAACGCGACCCTCATCCCAACGCCCGTCACCGGGCGTGCAGACACCAGGTCAAAATACCCTTCTGGGCGTGCAAGCGGTTTTCCGCCTCGTCGAACACCACCGATTGCGGCCCGTCCATCACCTCGTCGGAGACCTCGTCGCCGCGGTGCGCAGGCAAGCAATGCATGAACAGCGCATCCGGCTTCGCCTTAGCCATCAGCCGTCCGTTGACCTGGTAGCGCTTGAGCAGGTTGTGGCGAAGCTTGCTGGCCTTGTCGCCCATCGAAACCCACGTGTCGGTGACGACGCAATCGGCGCCCTTGACCGCTTCCTCGGGGTCGCTGCCGATGCGGATCGCGGCGCCCGATCCCTTGACCCATTCGAGCAGCCATTTCTTCGGCTTGAGCTCCGGCGGGGTCGCCACCCGCAATTGGAACTCAAAGCGCTGTGCGGCATGCATCCAGGACGTGAGCACGTTGTTGGCGTCACCGGTCCATGCCACGGTGCGGCCCTTGATCAGCCCGCGATGCTCTTCGAAGGTCATCACGTCGGCCATCACCTGGCAGGGATGCGAGCGCCGGGTCAGGCCATTGATGACGGGCACGCTGGCATGCTCCGCCAGTTCCTGCACCTGGCTATGGTCGAGCGTGCGAATGATGATTCCATTGACATAGCGCGACAGCACCCGCGCCGTATCGGCGATGGTTTCGCCGCGGCCGAGCTGCATCTCGGCGCCGGTGAGCGTGATCGATTCGCCGCCCAACTGACGAACCCCGACGTCGAATGATACCCGCGTCCGCGTCGACGGCTTGTCAAAGATCATGGCGATGGTCTTGCCGGCAAGCGGCCGCGCCGCGCCGGCCTGGCCGCCGTTCTTCATGGCGCGGCTCGACGCGACGATGCCGCGGAGTTCGCTGGCCGGGATGTCGATCAGATCGATGAAGTGACGAATGCCGTCGCTGCTCACCCGGCGGCTCCCTGCTGGCGCGCCGTCTCCTGGACGCTTTTCTGAGCCCGCTCAATGGCGCTACAGGCGCGTTCCACCCGCGCCATCGCTTCGGCGACCTCGGCTTCGCTGACGATTAGCGGCGGCACCAGCCGCGCCACGTTATCGCCGGCGCCGACGGCCAGAAGCTTCTCGACGCGTAAGGCATCGATCAATTCGCCGCTCGGCACTTGGCACTTGAGTCCGATCAGCAGCCCCTCGCCGCGCACCTCGGCGATCACCGCAGAATGCCGGTCCTTGATCTCCGCGAGCCGCTGTTTGAACAACAACGCGATCTTGCGGACGTGATCGAGAAATCCGGGCTTGGTGACGACATCAAGCACCGCGTTACCGGCCGCCACCGCGAGCGGGTTGCCGCCGAAAGTCGAACCATGGGTGCCGGGTGTTATTCCCTTGGCGGCTTCGTCGGTCGCGAGCACTGCGCCAATCGGAAATCCGCCGCCGAGCCCCTTGGCCAAGGCCATGACGTCGGGCGTCACGCCGACCTTCTGATAGCCGAACATCTCGCCGAGCCGTCCGATGCCGGTCTGCACCTCGTCGAAGGCCAGCAGCAAACCGTGCTGATCGCAAACTTGGCGCAGGTCGCGGAAGAATTGCGGCGGCGCCGAGCGCACCCCACCCTCGCCCTGGACCGGTTCAATGATAATGCCCGCGGTTTCGGGCGTGATGGCCTGCTTGAGCGCCTTGAGATCGCCCAGCGGCACCTGATCGAAGCCCTCCATCGGCGGGCCAAAGCCCTCGAGATGCTTCTTGTTCTTGGCCGCCGCCAAGGTGGCGAGCGTGCGGCCGTGGAACGATCCCTCGAAGCTGATGATGCGGTAGCGCTCGGGATAGCCGGAGGCCGACTGATACTTCCGCACCAGCTTGATGACGCCTTCCATCGCCTCGGCGCCCGAATTGGCAAAAAACACCTTGTCGGCAAACGTCATGGCACAAAGCCGCTCGGCCAGCCGCTCGCCCTCAGGGATGCGATAGAGGTTGGAGACGTGCAGGACCTTGGCGGCCTGCTCAGCAATCGCCTTGACGAGATGCGGGTGCGAATGGCCGAGCGCGTTGACCGCCACGCCGGAGGCAAAATCGAGGTAACGGTCGCCGTTCGTCGCGGTCAGCCAGACGCCATCGCCCCGCTCAAAAGCGAGGTCGACGCGCGCATAGGCTGGCAACATGTGCGATGGCACAACGCACCCCGGAGCAAAATCGAGCCGAAACGAATCGTGCCGCCTCTCTACGGGCGGCACGGTCAGAATATCTTATTTCTCGGCCCTTGCGTGTCAACAAAACGGTATTCCAAGGCGGCTTGCCGCCCGAGGACGTCACGGAACACATAGCCGGCGCGTTTTTCCGGGGGATTGACAGATTAAGCAACAAGAAAATGTGGACGTGAGTCGCCCCGACTCTTGCGCCTGAGTCTCGCCATATTGTAGCGTCATCGCCGTGGGCTACGATATGTCGTAGCGAACAGTTCCCTGTGTATCGAGC
>Ga0310810_10008261_pt1 | contig 11962 bp, 8 predicted proteins | sample NCmetagenome_FD_207641 | JGI IMG/M metagenome (GOLD analysis project Ga0310810, IMG submission 207641) | Soil microbial communities from experimental microcosm in Duke University, North Carolina, United States - NC | ecosystem: Engineered > Artificial ecosystem > Soil microcosm > Unclassified ...
ACGGTGTAGCGAGCGAGTCGTCGCCCGCGACGTTCGCCAGCACGGGACTCGGAGGCGACGCGGCATCCTCAGCCAGGAATCTCGCGGTGCCTGACACAATCGCAATGCGGCCGACGTGTCGTCCGCTCCCGGTGACCGTGAAGCGGTGGTCGTACGCATCGGGAATGAAATCACCGAGCGTGGAGGCCGAGAGCCCAAGCGAAGCGGATCCGACACCGGAGCCGGCCCGCACCATCAATGAATGACGCTGCGTGAGCACGCCGCTCGGCGCATAGATGCTGCCGGCCATGCCGGCGGCTGTCTGCAGCTCGCCGCGTGGCGCGCCGCCGTCGATACCGTCGTGTCGCGTTACGATGTTGACCACGCCGCTGATGGCGTCGGCTCCGTAGAGCGCCGCACCCTGTGGCCCTCGGATGACCTCCACATGGTCGACTGACTCGACATCGAGCGTCGTGACGAGGAGCGAGTTCGCGACCTCGATGCCGTCGATGTACACCTTTGGATAGCTCAGGCCGAACGAGCTGGCGCCGCGGATGCTCGCGTAGCTCGCGAGCAGGCTGGTCGGCGATTGTTCCCAGAGCCAGATGCCGGGGACTGCTCCGTTGAGGGCGTTCGAGAGCGAGTGCACGTCGCGGCGCTGCAGCTCTCGACCATCAATGACGTCGAGCGCGACCGGGACGGCGCGTTGCGCCGAGCCGTTGACCGTACCGGTGACGACCACGCGCTCGAGAACGTCCGCTCGCTGGGTCAGTGTCGGCCCAGCCGCACTCGCCCTCGCCTTCGTCGCGGACGTCGGGACGAGCACCACGCGATCGCTGTCCGCGACGACGGGCTCGACTGCCACACCGTCAAGCAACTCGGTCAGCACCGTGCCGGCGGCGACGGACCGGTAGACCGCACACACTCGGCGGTCGAGCGGCAGTAGATCCGCCGAGTAGGCGAGGCGCAGGCGTGCAGCGGCCGCGAAACGATCGAGGGCATCGCGCAGCGACACCTCGCGCCCGTGCATGGTGATGACCCGATCGAGAGGCGCCGGCCATTGCCGAGCGGTCGCCGTCCCGCTGGTTGCTTCGGGGCAGCTCGCCTGCGCGCGGGCCAGTGATGGCTGCGCGGCGGCCCAGGCAAGCGACAGGAACAGCGAAGCAAGGCGGATGGAACGGGTCATCCCCCAGAGGTCAGCGACGAGAGGTCCGGCACGAAGGGCATCACGGCCACGGCCCATGATGAACAACACCACAGCGCGCCGGTACCCCTACGGCTCGAGGGACACAACCGCCAGCGGAATCTACACCGCGCCGCGACCGATGTTCCACGCGGGGCCTAACGAGTCGTCGTACTGACGAGCAATAGGGTACCGCGAATTTCGAGTGTTGTAGGAAATGACAGTCGCAGAGCCCTTCGCGACACGAGCAACACCGAGAAAGTGTAGAGCCCGATGGTTTCGCAAATCGCCGCTATTCGCGGCAGAACCACCATAGTGTGCACGCTGATCGTGACAGGCGCCGTCGCGTGCACGGATACGACAGCCCCGACCACGACGGCCACGGCAACACAGGTCTCGGACGCCAATTGCGGCGCCGTGACGTCGCTCTCCCCCGGACAGGTCGTCACGGGGCTCGGTGCGACATCGCTCTGTATCGCCGGGGGGACGAGCGGCGGTGAGTTCGCGCTCGTTCCATTCAACACGTCGCTGGATGGATCCTCCGGCACGTCCTTCACGGTGCAGGCGAATGGTGTGAGCGCGACGGCGGTCGCGAGCCTCATGCCGAACAACGGAACATTCAACGTGCTCGCCGGAACGTCGCGTGCGTCGACGATGCTGTCCTCGTTCGCACTCACGCGTGCGCTCGACGCGAAGCGCCGAGCGAGTGGGGCACGCGACCTTACTCCACGCATCGCCGGAGCACGCGCGTGGATGCGGTCGCGCCAACGGACGACGTCGGGGTCCGTGCCGGGGCTTTCATTGAGCGTCGTGCCGTCCACGGCGCAGGTCGGCCAGCTCGTCACCCTCAACGCGAATACGGAATCCGCGTGCGCGTCGCCGGATCTGCGAACCGGTCGCATCGCCGCAGTGGGCAACAAGGCCATCGTCATCGCAGACGTGAGCAACCCCGCGTCGGGCTACACGGACGCCGACTACGCGTCGATTGCCTCGACGTTCGACAACCTCGTCGATCCAACGGACACGAAGGCCTTCGGATCGCCGACCGATATCGATGGCAACGGCCACGTCGTGCTCTTTTTCACGCGCGCGGTGAACGAGCTCACGCCAGCGGCAAGCACGTCATACGTCGCGGGCTTCTTCTACGCACGCGACCTGTTCCCGTCGACCCAGACGCCCGACTTCGACGCGTGCCTGGGGAGCAACGGCGGCGAGATGTTCTACCTCATGGTCCCCGACCCGACCGGCATCGTCAACGGCAACAAGTTCGCGAAGGACGATGTCACGCGAGTCGTGATCGCGACGCTGGGTCACGAGTACCAGCATCTCATCAACGCGTCGCGACGCATGTACGTGAACATGGACGCGACCGACTTCGAGACGACGTGGCTCGATGAAGGGCTCTCGCACATCGCCGAGGAGCTGCTCTTCTACGCCGAGTCGGGCCTAACGCCACGCGGGAACATCGACGCCAACAAACTGCGGTCGTCGAGCGCGTACGTGGACGCGTTCAACAACGACGCCATCTCCAACTTCAGCCGTCTCGAGAGCTACCTCGGCTCGCCGTCGTCGAACTCGCCGTTCGCCGACAACGATGACCTCGCGACTCGCGGCGCCACCTGGTCGTTCCTCCGCTACGCTGCGGACCACACCGGTAGCGACGACGGAACGACCTGGTACCAGCTCGTGAATTCAAAGACGACCGGAATCGCCAACCTGCAGCAGGTATTCGGCACGGGGCTGACGGCGCTTGCTCGTGATTGGGCGACGTCGGTGTTCGCTGACGACGTTGCGTCCACCGATCCGCGCTACCAGCAACCCAGCTGGAACCTGCGATCGATCTTCGGCGCGTTGGAGAGCACCGGTGCCTACCCGCTCGCGACCGCTACGCTCGGAGCATCACCGATGACGCTGCGCATGGACGGTGGCAGCGCGGCGTATCTCCCCTTCGCCGTTTCGGCCGGTCAGACGGCGACCGTCCAGCTCAGCAACCTGCCGTCGAACGTACAGCTCACTCTCGTCCGCACGCGATAATCGCGGCGGCCAGTCCTCTTTGCCATGCGCACCCTTTCGCAATCTCCCTCGTCGCGCAGCGCCATCGTCGGCGATGCCGTTCGAATTCTTCTCGTTCTCGCGGCCATTGCAGTGGCGCTCGGCGGGTGTGCCACGCGGGCCAACGCGCAGTACTTCGGACGCAACAAGGTGCAGTACGAGCACTTCACGTTCGAGATCCTGCGCACGCCGCATTTCGACGTCCACTACTACGCCGCCGAGAAGCCGGCGGCGGAGGATGCAGCGCGGATGCTGGAGCGCTGGAACGCGAGGTACGAAACCCTCTTCAACCATCCGCTCTCCGCGCGCAAGCCGATCATCCTCTACGCCGACCAGCCGGACTTCCAGCAGACCAACGTCGTCTCCGAGCAGCTCGACGAAGGCACGGGCGGGGTCACGGAGTCGATGCTCGACCGCATGGTGCTTCCGCTGACCGGCTCGTACGCCGAAAGCGACCACGTGCTCGGGCACGAGATGGTCCACGTGTTCCAGTACGACATTGCGCAGAGCAAGTCGTCCATCGGGGCGTCCCTCGATCGGCTGCCGCAGTGGCTCGTCGAAGGGATGGCCGAGTATTTGTCGTTAGGCGGTGAGGACTCGCACACCGCGATGTGGCTGCGCGACGCCGTGCTTCGCAACGACCTTCCCACTATCAAGCAGCTCACCGACGGCGGGAAGTACTTCCCCTACCGATACGGCGAGGCGCTCTGGGCGTACATCGGCGGCACGTGGGGCGACGAGACGGTTCCTCGACTGTTCCGGTCTGCGCTCGCGTCCGGCTTCGACAACGCGATCCAGAGCACCCTCGGCATGTCGACGGATTCGCTGTCGGACCGGTGGCGCGCGGCGATCCGCAAGCAATACGGACCGCTCGTGCAGGGGCGGTCGCGTCCCGCGGAGACGGGCGACCAGATCATCCCGGGTTCCGGCCAGTACGGCGACTACAACATTGCCCCGGCAATCAGTCCCGATGGACGCCTGGTCGCGTTCTTCTCGTCCCGCGATCTGACCGGCATCAACCTGTATCTCGCCGATGCCGTGACGGGCAAGGTGAAATCGAAGATCGCGTCGCCTGGTGTCCTCTCCAAGTTCGACGCGCTCAGCTTCCTCTACTCGGCGGGCACCTGGTCGCCTGACGCGAAGCAGCTCGCGTTCGTGACGTACGCCAACGGCAACAACGCCATCGACGTCATCGATGTTCACTCGCATAGCATCCGCAGGCAGTTCAAGCCGAAGGACATAGGCGCCGTGACGACGCTCGCCTGGTCTCCCGACGGCCGACAGATCGTGTTCTCGGGTCAGAAAGGAGGCCTGAGCGACCTGTACCTGTGGGACCTGGCGAGCGGCTCGATGCGCCAGCTGACGAACGACCGATTTGCCGACCTCCAACCCGCGTGGTCGCCGGACGGCCGGTCCATCGCGTTCGCGACGGATCGCGCCGCCGGCCCCGATTCGGCCGGGTATGGCAGCGACTTCGAGCATCTCCGGTATTCCCAGCTGCGCGTCGCGATCCTCGACGTCGCGAGTGGGCGGATCCACGTCCTCCCCGGCGAGCCTAACGCCAAGCACATCGACCCGCAGTACTCTGCGGACGGCAAGTCACTCTACTACGTGTCCGACCGCGGCGGGTTCACGGACATCTATCGTGTCGTCATCGCGACCGGGGAGACGTTCCGCGTGACCCACGCCGCGACCGGCGTGAGCGGCGTGACGGCGTCATCGCCGGCGATCTCCGTTGCCCGTGACAACGGCCGGCTCGTGTTCTCCGTGTTCGACAAGGCGGGGTTCCGCATTGCGGCGCTTTCGGCGGAACGGGCGCAGGGCGATTCGGTTTCGGCGGACGACGCTCGCCGAGTCGTCGAGGGCTCGGACGGGAGCGCGCCGGACACTATCCCGGCGGGGAGCGCCGCGGACACCACGGCCGCGCCTCGTACGACGAAGTCGGCCGCCGTGCTGCCGTCGGATGGCCGCGGAGGGAAGAGTGCGGTGATCGCGTACCTCCATGACGCCGATGGCGGGCTTCCGTCTGACTCGGTGATCACCGAGCGGCCGTACCGCACGGCGTTTCGTCTCGCCGCGCTCGGGCAGCCGTCAGTCGGCATTGGACAGAGCAGTGTGTTCGGCACGCAGTTCTCCGGCGGGATGTCGGCACTCTTCAGCGACATGCTTGGCGACCAGAACATCGGTGTGGGCGTCGAGGCGAACGGCCAGCTGCGCGACATCGGTGGGCAGCTGTTGTACCTCAACACCGCGAGCCACTGGAATTGGGGCATGAACGTATCACGCACGCCGTACGTGTACGCGTATGGCGCCTACACCAATACAGGCGTGCAGTACGTGTACGAGCATCTCGCGATCAACAACGTGTCGGCGATTCTCCAGTACCCCTTCTCGCAGACGCGTCGACTCGAGCTCTCGGCCGGCTACACGCACTATGGGTACAGCGTGCAATCGGCAACACAGGATTATTTCGGCGGCACGACCGGGCTGACGAACCTCGCCGCGCCGCAACCGTTAGGCCTCACGTCGGCATCGATAGCCTACGTCGGTGACGCGTCGTCGATGGGCTTCACGTCGCCGATCTCCGGCTCGCGCTTTCGGTTCGAGGTGACGCCGACGATCGGCACGCTGGACTACAACACCGTATTGCTCGACTACCGGAAGTACTTCTTCATGAAGCCGTTCACCCTCGCGATGCGAGGTATGCACTACGGGCTGTACGGCAGGGATTCCGAGAGCAATCAGGTGGGCGCGCTCTTCCTCGGCGATGGTTCGCTCGTGCGCGGTTACTCCTATAACTCGTTCACGAATAACGATTGCGCGACACCCGGGAGCGGCTCGCTGGCCACCAGCTCGTGCCCGCAGTTCGATCGCCTGGTCGGCAGCCGGCTCGCCGTCGCGAACATGGAGCTCCGCATTCCGCTGTTCGGCACGAGTGGTTTCGGGCTGATCGCGAGTCCGCTGCCGCCCATCGAGATCGCGCCGTTCGTGGATGCGGGCGCGGCATGGACGAAGGAGAGCGGGGAGGTGTTGAACTTCGCTTCGAGCTCGGGTGATCGCACGCCGGTGGTGAGTACCGGGATCGCGTCGCGGATCAACCTGTTTGGGTTCGCGGTGTTCCAGGTGTACTACGCCCATCCGTTCGAGCGGGCCGGGCGAGGTGGGGTATGGGGCTTCCTGCTGCAGCCGGGGTGGTGACCGCGGCGCTTCCCGTCGAGCAACGATAACCAGATGCAATTCGAGCCTAACGTTTATGATGACCAACAGGATTGCCCGCTGTGCGGCGCTCGTTGTAGCGACCCAGGCCGGGCTTGCGTGCTCGCGCTTCGTCTTTCACGAGGACCCGTTCACCCCTGATCCAGCCCCCGCGAGCGAGACGCTCGTTGTCGGCGGCGATACCACGTATGTGCTGAAGGCGCCGTCGTACTACCTGCTCTCGAGCCAGCGCGACGCGTTGTGGAATCGGGAGGTCTTGGACGATGTCGCGTGGCGGTACCACGAGCTGTTCGGGGATGCGCCATTGCGCATCGCGGTCCGCGTGGACTCCACAGCCGTTGCCGACTCGAGCACTACGTGGCGTGGCGTCCCATTCGCCCGCGTTGCGCTCCGACGTCGTAGGGAACCCGCGCCGGAAGCACAGCACGCGAGCCATGGCCGAGGTGGCGAGGTCGATGACTCGGCGCGCGTGGAGATGCTCGCGAGGCCGATGCTGGCCGCGACCGCCGCGGAAACATGGCTGCGGGCGCGGTCACTCGATGCGTCACGCGTCGCCGACAGCCAGCCGGGCGGACCTGTCAGGACACCGGGTGGGGCGACGACTCTCCCGGTGTGGATCGAGACGGGGGCGCTGGCAATCCTCGGGGGCGGCGGCGCCCAGGAGCGTGCGAACGACGAGGTTCGCGCTGATCCGAAGCACGTGGTGCCGCTTGCCTCGCTCTTCGCGACGACGTCGTCGGCGCGGCCTAACGCGATGCAGATCGTGCGGGCCGGGGCGAACCGGTTCGGCGTGGGCCAAGCGGGTCGTCGGCATGACGCGGCGTTGCGCACACAGGAGCTGCGCGACGACGCGCCGGGCGCGTCGCCGCTGTTCATATCCCAGTCAGTTTCCGTGTTGACCTTTCTCCATGACCGCGATCCCGGGATCGTACCCAGGCTCGCGGACGAGCTCGCGCGCGGAGGTTCGATTCCCGATGTCCTCGCGTCGAGCACGACCCTCCCGCATGACGTCGCCGCACTCGACGCCGCATGGCGTGACTGGGTGAAACACAGTCAGCGAAGCCACCGCTGAGCGTGCTTCGACGGTGTGGTGATCAAGTCTCCAGTAGCGAGGACCGATCGATGGTGTTGCAGCAATTGGTCGCGGCGTTCGAGCCGTGGAAGTCAGCATACAGTAATTCGAAGGTCATCCCGGCAGTGGTAACGAGTGTGCATCTCATCGCACTGCTGTTCGGGGGCGGCTTCGCGGTGGCCGCCGATCGCGCGACGCTGCGCGTGGGTCGACGCGGTGCCGCCGACGAGGCGACACAGCTCGCCGAGCTGCGGGCAGTGCACAAGTCGGTGTTGCTCGCGCTCGTGATCCTGTTTGCGAGCGGGGTCCTGCTCGCGGCGGCGGACCTCGAGACGTTCGCGACGTCGCCGGTCTTCTGGGTGAAGCTCGGCCTGGTGGCGCTGCTTCTGGTCAACGGTTTCGTCCTTGAGCGCACCGAGTCGCGTCTTCGCGGCTTGTCAGCGCGAGAGGTCGTGCCCGCCGGTCGAGTCCGGAGTTTGTGGCGCCGGCTGCGTACGAGTGCCGTGTTGAGCCTCGTGCTGTGGACCGCGACGCTCGTCGCGGGCACGCTGCTCGTAAATGCTTCCTGACGAATGCATAGGACACGACCATGACGGACTTCATCCATGCCGCCGCGCTGGCGGCTGACTCGAGGCACGACGGCGACTGTGCCGACTGTCCCATAGCGCCTAACGCTGTAGTGTCCCTTCCGGGCGAGCCGGGCCTGCTTGGTCGTCGCACGTTCCTGACGCGCGCAATGCTCAGTGCGGCCGCGCTGGCGCTCGCCGCGTGCGGAGCGGGCGGCGAGACGACGGCGCCGTTTACGGGAACGGCATCCGTCAACATCAATGACTACCCGGCACTCGCGAACGTGGGCGGTGTAGCGCTCGTGACGCTCAATGGGTCACCGGTGGCGCTGGTGCGCAACTCCACGACGTCGGTGCTCGCGCTGTCGCGCGTGTGTCCGCATCAGGGCGGGACGATCAACACCGGCGGCGGCGGTTTTATTTGCACGCGCCACGGGGCCCAATTCAACCTTACAGGGCAGTGGGTAGGCGGCGAGCCCACATCCAACATGCGGTCGTACGCGACGACGTTCGATCCCGGCACCGGCGCTCTCACGGTTGGATAGAGCAGTCGTTAGGGGACAGAAATAGTCAGAGGCTGCGCCGACTGCGTCCATCCGTCATCTTGACACGCCACGCCAGAGGGCGGAAGCTATTCCGCGTTCGTCCCCCTGCGATTCGCTTCCAGGTCGACCATGGCGTCCAAGAATGGTTCCTCGCGCCGTCCAGCGCTCCGGCCGCGCTATCAGCGCGTGGCCGATGATCTCACGAAGCGGATCGAGGGCGGGCGGTATCCGGTCGGCGGGAACCTTCCGACGGAGATGGAGCTGTGTGAGCGCTATGGCATCAGCCGCCACACCGTGCGTGAGGCACTTCGCCAACTGCGCGATGCTGGTCTGATCTCACGGCGCCGCCGGGTCGGCACCGAGGTCGTGGCGCGCACCGCCAGGCCATCGTATCGGCAGCCGACGAACACGATCGGCGACCTCCTGCAATACGCCGGAGAGACGCAGCTCTGCCTGCTCGAGGCGAAGGAGATCGCGTGCGACGCGGCGCTGGCCGAACTGCTCGCGTGCCGGCAGGGGACGCGCTGGCTGCGCGTCGACACCCTGCGAGCCGTGCCAGGCGATTCTCGCCCAATGTGCATGACGACGGCGTACATCGACCTCCGCTTTCCGGACCTCGCGAAGCATGTCGAGGACCTGAGCGGCACGATCTCGGCGATGCTGGAGCGCGAGTACGGCGTTCGTATCGCGCGGATCGAGCAGAGCATCCAGGCGGTGCGGCTGGGTAAGCGCCACGCGAAGCTCCTGCGCGCGCTCGACGGCGGGCCGGCACTGCGTGCCGTTCGCCGTTACTACGATCACCGGGGCCGCCTCATCGAGCTCTCCACCACGATCCATCCGGGAGAGCGGTTCACGTACGTCACGAGCCTCGTTCGGCCGTGACACCTAACGACGGCCCGCCGTTTCGCCGCGACACGCTCCTCACCCACGTCGGCGGGTCGCCTACCGACCGGCACGGCGCGGTGAACCCGCCAGTCTATCGGGCATCGACGATCCTGTTCCCCACGGTGGCCGAATGGGAAGCGTCGCGTGTGCACGCGAACCGCTTCAAGGTCCTTCGCTACGGGCAGCTCGGCACACCGACGACCTTCGCCCTCGAGGAAGCGATCGCCACGCTGGAGAGTGGCTATCGCGCCATGCTGCTGCCCTCCGGGCTCGCCGCCGCGACCACCGCACTGCTCGCGTTGCTCAAGACCGGCGACCACGTGCTCGTGACCGACTCGGCCTACCAGCCGACACGTCATTTCGGCAAGGTGATTCTCGCGCGCTACGGGATTGACACGACGTTCTACGATCCCTGCATCGGAGCCGGCATCGAATCGCTCATGCGGCCGGAGACACGCGTCGTCTTTCTCGAATCGCCCGGTTCGATCACGTTCGACGTGCAGGACCTGCCAGCGATCGCGAACGTCGCGCACGCTCACGGCGCACTCGTCGTGATCGACAACACCTGGGCGACGCCGTACTTCCTTCCCGCGATGCAGCTCGGAGCAGACGTGTCAATCATCGCGGCCACGAAATACATCGGTGGGCACTCCGATGTGCTGCTCGGCAGCATCACCACCACCGAACCGCTGTACGAGCGCGTTCGGTCGATGGTTGCGGAGCTTGGCTATAGCGTAAGCCCTGACGACGCGTACCTCGTGCTTCGTGGCCTCCGCACGTTAGGCGTGCGGCTCGAGCGGCACGAGAAGAACGCGTTGCAGGTCGCGCAGTGGTTGCAGGGCAGGGCGGAAGTGAAGCAGGTGTTGTATCCGGCGCTGCCGACCGATCCGGGGCATGCCATCTGGAAGCGTGACTTCACCGGAGCGAGCGGGTTGTTCGGCGTCGTGTTGCACCCAGTGCCCAAGGCGGCCGTGGACGACATGCTCAACTCGCTGCGCCTGTTCGGCATGGGCGCGAGCTTTGGCGGCTTCGAGAGCCTCGCGATCCCCATGGACTCGACACGCCTCCGCCATCTTACCGGGTCGACCGACAACCGATTCATCCGGATGCACGTCGGCCTCGAGGATCCGGCTGACCTCATCGCCGATCTCGAGCAGGGTTTCGCGCACTTGAACGCCGCTGCTTCGGACGCTCGATAAACTCGCTCAGAAATTGGGGTCAGAGTCGAAATTCATCGTTTCACTTCGGGGTGCCAGATCATGGACAACGAGATTCGCCGCGAGCTTCGCTTGCTCAAGTTCTACGCGACGGTCATCACCGCGCTGCTCGGCACGGTGTCAATTGCCGCGTTTCGTCAGGCGTCGCAGAAGCAGCGGTTTACGGAGATCGACGTCGAACGAATCAACGTCGTCGAGCCCGACGGAAAGCTCCGCATGGTCATCTCGAACCGTCCGCGATCGATCGGTCCGATCTACAAGGGCAAGCCGTTCGGCTACGCCGGCGGCTCTCGCCCGGGGATCATCTTCTTCAATGACGAGGGCACGGAAAACGGCGGCCTCACGTTCGAGGGCAAACGCCAGCCCGATGGAACGTTCAGGGCCCAGAGCGGCTTCTCGTTCGACCAGTTCAATCAGGACCAGGTGCTCTACTTCCAGTACAACGACAACAATGGCCGTCGCAACATGGGGCTGACGATCGCCGATCGCGCCGACGTCGACATCTACGATCTGGTGGCCGAGCGAGACTCGATCACGAAAGCGATCCCTGAGGGTCCTGCCCGCACCGCGGCGCTGCAGAAGTGGGCGCAGCCACGCAACGGCGTCCCGCTGGCCGCGCCGCGTGTGTACGTCGGGCGCGATGCCAGCAAGGCGGCCGTCCTCAACCTTTCGGATCGGAACGGGAAGCCTCGCCTGCGCCTCACCGTCGATTCGTTAGGTACCCCGAGCCTCGAGTTCCTGGACGCCACGGGCAACGTGACCTCGCGGCTTCCCGAGAAATAGCGAGCGGAACTTGGTGAGGGTGGTTTGCGCGGCTACTCCCTCACGAACTGCACTTCACCTTCGACGCGAACCTTGTTCGCGACCAGCACGCCGCCGGTCTCGAGCGCCTGATTCCATTTGAGGCCCCACTCCCGGCGGTCGAGCTCCGTACGGAAGCTGAATCCCGCGCGCGTTTTCCCCCATGGGTCGGACCCGCGGCCTTCGTACTCGCATTCGAGCACCACTTCCATGGTGGTGTCCCGCACGACAAGATCGCCGACGAGGCGGAAACGATCACCCTCCTGCTTCGGGGCTGGGCCATCGAACCGCTTACTGCGGAACGTGATCTGCGGAAAGCGCTCGGCGTCGAAGAAGTCGGGCCCGCGCAGGTGACCATCACGATCGGCGACGCCGGTGTCGACGCTCTTCGCATCGATCGTGGCCTCGAGACCGGCGCCGTCCGGATGGTCCCTGTCTCCGCTGAG
>Ga0310810_10008262_pt1 | contig 11962 bp, 7 predicted proteins | sample NCmetagenome_FD_207641 | JGI IMG/M metagenome (GOLD analysis project Ga0310810, IMG submission 207641) | Soil microbial communities from experimental microcosm in Duke University, North Carolina, United States - NC | ecosystem: Engineered > Artificial ecosystem > Soil microcosm > Unclassified ...
GGTGCGGTGGCCTGGCATCGACGCTGACGCTCGCCCGAATGTACCCCGATGCGACGATCATCGGGACGGACTTCAACCCGGGTCACCTGCGGATCGCGCGGGCGCGTCACGCGTTCTACAAGCAACGTAACATTCAGATTCTCGATCAACCGAGTCCGTCGGAGATCCCCGACATCGGGACGGTGGATCTCATCGTGCTGTCCGCGGTTGTCGAGCACATGCTGCCCGACGAGCGCCGAGTCATGCTCCCGAAACTGTGGGAGAAGCTCGCGGCCGGCGGTGTGCTGTTCGTGTCCGACACGCCGCACCGATGGTTCCCGATCGAGGCGCATACGACGAAACTTCCGTTGCTCAACTATCAATCGGACGCGGCGGCGCATCGGCGAACGCTCAGCCTTGGCATGTCCGACCTGGGCAGGACATGGCCGGAAATGCTTCGCGCCGGCATCCGCGGCAGCACCGAGCGCGAGATCATCGACTGCCTAACGAGCGGCCGCCGTCACGAGGCAGCCATCATGACACCCAATGCTCCCGGGATCAGGTCGCGTGCCGATCTGTGGTACGCGGGCCTCACGGCCGGCCGGAGGCAGCTGCTGAAGATGGCCGCGAAGCGCACGCTCCAGGCAATTCAGCTCGTCACGGGCACGTTGGTGACCCAGAACATCACTCTCGCGGTGCGCAAGACGTCCGTGCCGCGGTGACCGGCTTGCGATTCGTGCCTGGACGCGCCCACCACGCTCGGCTTCGACACGAGGCTGCTGACCCTCTGGGCCAACGTCTACCTTTCGGGACGGCCGTCAGCACGTCCCGCCCGCGCTCACGATCGAGCTGGCGCACGCAATCTCACGCCGGCCTAACGAATCGGTTCGACTCGTACGCGTCGACCGGGCCCTCATTGCGTTCGTCGAAACCGGAGCGCTCGAGACCTCGTCGGTTCGACGGGATGCGTCGATCGTTTCGATCACCGCCGCGGAGCCCGTGTTTACCCGCTTCCTACGGTTGGGATCGCGGGCGAGACGTCGACCAGCTCCGCCAGGCACAGGGCGGGTCGAGCTCGCGCTCGAGGTCTTTCGAGATCACCCCGACTGACATGGCCCGTACGGGGCAGCGCGCGCGCTCCGCACATTTGTGGCGCGTTCACCACCACACGCCGGCTCGTGTTAGGATTGAGCGAGCACGTAACGCCGGCAACGGCGGCGCGTCGCGTGCATAACGGGGGACGGTTCAGCATCTCGGAGCCGCCGAGGTTTGCTTTCTCCATTGTAGAGTCGATGAGCTTAGAAATGAGCACCGGATTTTCAGCGGAGCGCGACGGCGCTCGACTCCCGTGACTGCCTGGGCTGGGTACTACCTGCGCGACCCGCGTGCGGGTGGCACGCCACGACTGCTCGAAGGCATTCGCCGGCTCGTGTCGAGGCGGCCCGACGATACGCCGAATGTCGTCCGGTTCGATCGCGCGGCGCTCATCTACGTCGAGACCGGCGCATTCGACACGTCGTCACTCTTCGTGTCGCCAGGCACCGGCGCGAGTCTCGTCGCGGGTGAACCGCTCCTCTCAGGCAGCACGCCCCGCTCCCGCACCGCCGACATCACGCTCTTGCACGATGCATGGAACCGAGAGGCGTTCTCGGAAACGGGGCGCGCGACCGCTTGCTTCGCTGCCGTCCATTACAACGAGCGCACGCGGCGTCTCTCGCTGATCGCCGACAAACTCGGCGTCCGGCCGATTTACTACGCAGTCACGGACGATGTCGTCTATTTCGCCGGTGCGCTTCGCGTCCTCGAAGAGTTGGAGGGGCTGCACAAAGTGGTCGACGTACTGGGGGCGGTCGAAACGCTCTCCGTGGGCCATCCGCTCGCGGACCGAACGCCCTACCGTGACATCTTCGCGATCCGGGATGCCGAAATCGTGACGTTCGGCAACCGCGAGATTCAGCGCACTCGGTACTGGAACATCGCGCGCGTGGCGGAGGATCGCATCTCACTGCCCGACGCGGCGGAGCGACTGCACACCCTTTTCTCCCGCGCAATCGATCGTCGCCTGGGGGATGATCGGACCTCGGTGGCGTTTCTGAGCGGCGGCCTGGACTCACGATGCATCGTCGCGGAGCTCGTCCATCGCGGCGTGAGGCTGCACACGTTCAACATCGCGGACGAGGGATCCAAGGACCAGATTCTCGGAGACGGGTTCGCCGCGGTCGTCCAGACGGTACACAGGCGAATTCCGAGACCGCAACCGATCAACTGGTCGATGCCGATGGCGGACGCTTGGGGAAAATCGGACAAGCGTGCGCAGATGCCGCCGGAGCGACCGCAGTTGATCTGGTCGGGGGACGGGGGCAGCGTCTCGCTCGGGTTCGTGGGGGTCTACCCGAGTGTCATTTCCCTGCTTCGCGAGGGAAAGCGCGACGAGGCGATCGACAGGTACTTCGCCGAGCGTGGCATCTCGGTGCCCGTCCGCGTGTTCCGCCCGACGGTCGCGCAGGGTCTGCGCCGGCTGGTGCACCAGAGTGTGCGCGAGGCGCTCGACGAAGTCCACGTCGATGATCCGGCGCGCGATCTCTGGTTCTTTCGGATGGTGCACGGCCAGCGTCGACACATGCATATGTTGCACTTCGAGCACATCGACCTCCACCGCCTCGAATTCCACATGCCGTTCTACGACTGGGAGCTGATCGAGGCGATGGCGGCGACGCCGCTGGACTACGGAGTCAATCACCGAATGTACCACGCTGCGCTGCAGTTCTTTCCGGCGAGCATCGGGAAGATCGCGTGGCAGACGTATCCGGGCCACGAGCCGTGTCCCGTTCCGTTGCCGCTCGGCGCGATCGATCAGTGGGGCGCCAAACAGAAAGACATTGCTCGTCGCGGGCGCCGCCGGCGTATCGTGCGTGACACGGCCCGCGTGCTCTTCTCGAGAGCGTTTCCACGGTCGGTGCTCGACCGCCGCTACCTCATGGCGGTGTCTCTCGCGCACTGGTTGGGCATGGGCGATTACGCGTATGCCGTCGACTATGCGACGGCGTTCACGACCATGTCGAGCGTGGCCGGCGGTCGATGGGAGTTCGCGCCGTTGGCGCCGACTGGCGTATGAGCGCGACGCCCAGGCCGGCGTCTACGAGCCGAGTGTCGCTTCCGGATACGTCTTCCGCGATCGACGAAGGCTCAGGAACCGGGGCGGGCGAACAGTACGACAAGGCGACGCTCGATCGGAGTTTGATGCGCGGCGTCGCGTGGACCGGCGGCATCCGATGGGCGACGCAGATCATGACGTGGCTGTCCACACTCACAGTCGCGCGGGCCCTCTCGCCCGAGGATTACGGGCTCGTCGGCATGGCGGCGGTGTACCTTGGCCTACTCACGATGCTGAGTGAGGCCGGCCTCGGCACAACGATCATCGCAATGCGCGATCTGCGCGGCAAGCAGCTGGCGCAGCTGCATTCCATCGCGTCGCTCATGGGGATCGCGGGGTTTCTCGTCTCGTGCGTCGTCGCGGGCCCGCTCGCCGCGTTTTTCACGGCGCCGCTGCTGCAAGGCGTCGTCATCGCGCTGAGCGCGAACTTCGTGATCATCTCGTTGCGGACGGTGCCGCGGGCGTCGCTACAGCGATCGCTGCGGTTTGGGCGCGTCGCGCTGATCGACGGCGTCAACAGTCTCATCACCGCGGCAGTGGCGGTCGTGCTCGCGCTCGCCGGGTTCCGGTACTGGGCGCTCGTTGGCGCGGCGCTGACGGGGAGTGTTGTCGCAACGGCGATCGCGCTGTTCTCGGAACCGGTGAGGTTCGAGCGACCGCGGCCTAACGAGTTGCGCGGTGCGCTCCGGGTGAGCCGCGACATCATCGTGTCGAGCCTGTCGTGGTACGTGTTCCAGAACGCCGACTTCTTCGTGGCCGGCAAGCTGCTCGGCACTGCGGCGCTCGGCGCGTACTCGTTCGCCTGGAACATCGCCTACTCGGTGGTCGAGAAGGTCACGGGTCTGCTCACCGGTGTGACCTCCTCGATCTTCTCGGCCGCCAAGCACGACGTGCCACTGTTGCGACGCTACGTGACGCAGATCATGGGGGCGCTCGCCCTGATCCTGCTGCCGGCAACCGTTGGTCTCGCGCTCGTGGCCGGTGACCTGCTCCTCATCGTCGGCGAGAAGTGGCGGCCCGCGGTCGTTCCCCTGCAGTTGCTCGTCTTGTACGCCAGTGTCAGGTCACTGACGCCCATCCTCTCGCAGGCTCTCATCATGGCCGGCGACAGTCGCTTCAACATGACACGGAGCGTCATCGCGGCGATCGTGCTGCCGATTGGCTTCGTCGTCGGCGCGCGCTGGGGGATCACTGGTATCGCCACAGCGTGGATCGTCTGCCACGCACCGGTGGTGACCTTCCCGCTGCTGCGCCGCGTCGATTCGCGCCTCGGCATCGGGTTGAGCGCATACGTGACCGTGCTGCGCCCGGCGGTGATTTCGACGGTCATTATGGCGCTCGCAGTTCTGGCGTTGAGTCTCACGCTCCCGGCCGCCGTGCCCGGCGCCGCTCTGCTCGTGCTGAAAATTCTCACCGGCGCCGCGTTCTACGCGGGGGCGCTTTGGTTCATGTTCCGCGAGCGAGTTCTCGCGCTCGTTCGACTCAGGACGCAACTTCGAGGCGGCGCCCCGGCGCCCGCCACGGTTTCGTGATCAGTCGGTGCCCGGCAGCCGGCTTCCCCATCGCGACCGGCGAAGCTCGAAGTCGATCAGCGTGAGCCCGCCCACGGCGTTCACGGTGTGGGTCCCGAGAATCGCGCGGTGCCAGTCCGGCGTCAGTGCGCTCACGGTCTCCTCGACGAACACGCTGGGGTCCAGCCGGACGATACGCCGCAGCGTGATTCCCCACCCGTAGCGGCGCGAGCAGTTCTGCGCCGGCCGGTACCACGTGGCGCCGACCTGAAACGGCCGACCAGCCGGTCTCGCGTGCCTAACGTCGGAGATCACCGGGTTCTTCCGGTGGGGGCACCAGGGCCCGAGCGGCGAATCCGCATAATAGATGTTCAGCTCATCGCATCGCGAGCCGCCGCGTGAAACGGTCCCGGCGAACATCCACCAGCGCCCATTGATCTCGACGACCGACGCGTCGACCAACCGCACGTCCGTGAGCAGCACGCGCTCCAGCGTCCACTCGTACGGTGCCTTGACGGCGCGGTAGAGCTGCACCGTCCGATTCGCGACCGACTCGGGAATCATGAAGCGCTCGCCGCGCCACTCGAACGTGTAGGGATACGAGAGATGGTAGTCGCACTCGAGCACCGGCACGGGGTCGCCGACCATGCCCTGCTCGGCGAGCTCGAAGCCACGGATCCTGCCCTTCGGGGAGCGAAACAGCAATTCCTCGAACAGGACGTAGAAGCGGCCATCGATCTGCATCGGGAACGGGTCCGCCCAGAACCGGTCGATCGGCGGCACGATGCGCTTGAACCGAAACGGCGCGAGATCGGGCACGTGATCCGTCGAGGTCTTCGACCCGAAGCGGTATGCGAGGGCCCATTGGTCGACCGTCGTGAGCTCGCGGAGCTTCACGCCTGCATAACGAGTCACGAGGCGACCGAGATGCGGCGCGAGCTCGGTATTCTTCGGCGTCAGATAGAGGCGGTGTGAATAGGCCTGCGGGTGTCGCGCCGTGACTTCCGGATCGACCAGCGCGCTCTCGCCGTCCTCGTGGAGATCGCGAAGCTTGCGGATCACGAACTCCGACGTCTTCCAGAAATACCCGGCCCGATTCTTCGTCACCGACAGCGGCTGCGTGCGCGCCTGCGAGCGATAGATGACGCAGCCGGCGTCGAGATCCTCGGACAGGATCTGCAGCACGGAGCCTGTGGTGGGCATCTGCTCCATGACCTCCCAGAACCCGGGAGGGCCGCCGCGATTCGCGAGGTTGTCGCCATGGTGATACGACCACACCCCATGGCGCGCGATCCGGAGCGAGCGGCCGCGCAGGATGCGGAACCCGAATCGCAGCGCGACATCCAGATCGTAGGCGAGAATGCGCTCGACGTCGGCGTCATCGAAGTAATCTGAGAACTTCGTTTCGCGTGGCGTGACGTCGACCGTTGGAACGGACGCCAGGACGGACGACGCGTCCATCATGCGGATCGGGTCGTCGGCCGTGGCGAACTTGCGAAGGTCGAGCCGCTCATACAGCGCGAACAGCAGGCTGTGGCGGTTCGCGTACCAGCGTGAGAGCCGCCCTGCCATCGACCCGCGACGCGCGACGACCGCCCCAGGTGAGGCGTTTCTCACGACCAGCGAGATCGTTGCGACCGACGACTTCTGGATGTCATCGATGGCGGCCATGACCCAGGCCGGTTGTTGGTACGAGTCGATGAGCAGCCCGACTCGAAGCGGCGGTCTGGAGTTTGGCGTGGGTGGCATCGAGGAGTACGGTAACGACCAGACCCTGGCGCCTGGGAGGGCGTGACTCGGGATGGCCGACGGTGCACATTGTGTGTGGCGGCCCCGCAACACGGATCCGCGTCACGCGTCCTGGATCCGACGTGTCGGCACCAGGCCCCGGCGCACGCCGTGCATATCGGTGCGCCCGCTGTCGAACCGCGCCCGCGGTAGGACCAGCGGATTCGACTACATACGACGCGCGAGCGACGACGACGTCGCCTACTCACCTCCAAGAACGACGTGACGGACCCTTCTCTTTCACACCCTATACCGGACCACGCTGCTCCGACAGGTTCCCGAGGCGAGTCGCTGAACGGCGACCAGATCGGCCGGCCTCGTCTCCTCGGAGACGCCGACCCGCGCGCGCTCCGGCCGCTCGATCGAGCTTCGCTCGACCGAAGCCTGGTGCGGGGGGTCGCCTGGACCGGGAGTGTGAAATGGATCACCCAGATCGCCGCATGGGCGGCGACGCTCATTGTCGCGCGAATCCTGTCACCGGACGACTACGGGCTCGTCGGGATGGCCGCCGTTTATTACGGCTTCCTGATCCTCGTCAGCGAAGCCGGTATGGGGACGACGGTGATCGCGCTCCGGGAGCTTCGGGGAACCAAGCTGGCGGAAGTGCACACGTTCGCGGCGCTGATGGGCGTGGGCGGGTTCGTGGTGTCGTGTTTGGTCTCGGGTCTGCTCGCCAGTTTCTTCGGCGCACCGGCGCTGAAGTGGGTCATCGTCGTGATGAGCGTGAACTTCATTCTGGTCTCGCTGCGAACGGTGCCACAGGCGGTGCTGCAGCGAGAGCTGCAGTTCCATCGCTATGCGATGTTGGACGGAGTGAACGCGCTCGTCACGGCAGCCGCGTCTGTCGGGCTCGCGATCGCGGGGGCACGGTACTGGTCACTCGTCATCAGCACGGTCGTTGGAGGACTGGTCGCCACGACGCTCGCGTCGTTCTGGAAACCGCTCGGGTTTCGATGGCCGCAGTTTCGCGAGCTGCGGGGCACGCTCAAAACGAGCCGCGAAATCCTCATCGGGAGCGCGGCGTGGTACATCTCCCAGAGCGCCGACTTCTTCGTCGCCGGCAAGGTCCTCGGCAAGGCCGCGCTCGGGAACTACACCTTCGCGTGGAGTCTCGCCTACTCGATCGTCGACAAGATGACGTCACTCGTGAACGGCGTCACGTCATCGATCTTCTCCGCGGCGAAGCACGATCGGGCGCTCCTCACGCGGTACATCACGCGGATCATGGGGGCCTTGGCGCTGATACTTCTCCCGGCGACCGCCGGCGTCGCCCTGGTGTCCAGGGAGCTCGTCCTGGCGGCCGTGGGAGCGAAGTGGCAAGCGGCGATCGTGCCACTGCGTCTCCTGGTGCTCTACGCGGGGGTACGCTCGCTGGCCCCGATTCTCGCGCAGGCGCTCATGATCACCGGCGACACACGTTACACGATGCGCCGCAACATCACGGCGGCCATTTGTCTCCCCATTGGCTTCCTCGTCGGCTCGCGATGGGGGATTGTCGGCATCGCCACGGCGTGGATCTTCGTGCATGCGCCGGTCGTTCTCATCCCGATGTTGCGACGCGTCTCGCAGCATCTGGGTATCGGGATTCGCGAGTACGTACCGGCCGTTGCTCCGGCGCTGGTGTCGACGTCGATCATGGCGGTGACAGTGCTCGCCGTGACCTCGGCGATCCCGCGCCAATTGCCGCTCCTGGTCGTCCTCGCGCTCAAGGTTGCCGTGGGAGCACTCGCGTACGGCGCGGTGATCTGGCTCTTCTTCCGGGAAAACGTGATGGGGCTGGTGCGGGTGCTCAGGCAGGCGCGGTCTGGCGGGTCGGCGAGTTTCGCGCCAAACGGCGGCGCGCTGGCGCCTAACGAGTCACGGGGATGATCGAGTCTCCGGTCTCGGCTCGACCGGTCGACGCTCGTGACGCCGGCCATCCGCCGGAGCCGCTGGCGGGCGGAACCCAACCGCGCGACGAACCCGTCCTGATCTCGCTCGTGATCCCCGTCTACAACGAGGAGGCCACGCTCGAGACGCTGTTCGCGGCGCTGCGCGATCGGCTCGCGGGGCTTGGCGTGTCGTACGAGGTCGTCCTCATCGACGACGGCAGTCGCGATCGAACCGGCGAGATGATCGCCGAGATGACGCGGCGCGACCGGCGATTTCGCAGCGTGCAGTTCTCCCGGAACTTCGGCCACCAGGCCGCCGTGACCGCCGGCCTGCATTTCGCTCGTGGCAGCGCGGTCGTGGTCATGGATGCGGACCTCCAGGACCCGCCCGAGCTTCTCGCTTCGATGATCGCCCGGTGGCGCGAAGGATATCACGTGGTGTACGCGCAACGCGTCAAGCGGCACGCGGAGGGCATGCTCAAACGCGGGATCGCGTTCGCCTATTACCGCCTGCTCCAGCGCCTGACGGACGTGGACATTCCGGCGGACACCGGGGACTTCTGCCTGATGGACCGCCGTGTGGTCGACCTGCTCAACCGCATGCCGGAGCGCAATCGGTATCTCCGGGGCATGAGGGCATGGCTCGGCTTTCGGCAAACCGCGGTTCCGTTCGAGCGGCCGCCCAGGGTCGCGGGTGAGCCAAAGTACACGTTCTTCAAGTCACTCGGCCTCGGCATCAATGGGATTGTCGGGTTCTCACGCGTGCCGCTGCGCATCGCGACGTATCTGGGATTGACGGCATCCACGTTCAGCATCCTGCTCACGGTCTGGGCCATCTATCAGCGATTCGTCGGCAGCGAAACGGTCCGGGGGTGGGCATCGACGCTAGTGGTCATCCTGCTGCTGGGCGGCGCCCAACTTCTCATGATCGGCGTCGTCGGCGAGTACCTGAGCCGGATCTATGATGAGGTGAAGCAGCGACCGATGTACGTCATCGGCGATCTCCGCGGGTTCGAGGGGGACCGGGCTCACGATTACCTTACGCAGTCCCCGTCACGAGCCGCCGCAACGCCGCCCTCGGAACAAGCCCTCGATCGATGACCACAATGACCGCGCATCCCCCGCTCACCCTCTTCTCCGACGATGAGCAGCTGTTCCGCGACGCGGTGGCCGCGTTTGCGAACGATGAGGTCCGCCCGCGGGTGCAGGCGATGGAGCGGGCGTCCAAGCTCGATCCGGAGCTCCTGCCCAAGTACTTCGACCTCGGCCTCATGGGGATCGAAGTGGCCGAGCAGTACGGGGGTGCTGGCGGCACGCTCGCGATGGTAGCGATCGCCGTCGAGGAGATCAGCAAGGTGGATGCGTCTGCCGCGATCGTGTGTGACGTGCAGAACACGCTGGTGAACTACCCGCTGTCGCGGCACGGCAGCGACGACCAGCGCTCCCGATATCTCCCTCGGCTCGTTGGCGATACGGTGGGCGCCTACGCGTTGTCGGAGCCCGGCTCAGGCTCGGATGCGTTCGGTCTCGCGACGCGGGCCGAAAAGAGGGGGGACCGCTACGTCCTCACCGGCAGGAAGATGTGGATTACCAACGGGGCGGAAGCACAGGTCTACATCGTGTTCGCGAACGCGAATCCGGCCGCGGGCTACAAGGGGATCACGGCGTTCATCGTCGAGCGTGGCTTCCCCGGATTCGCTGTCGGCAAGAAGGAAGACAAGCTTGGCATCCGCGCATCGAGCACGACCGAGCTCATTCTCGACGGATGCGAGGTCCCCGAGGAGAACGTGCTCGGCCCGGTAGGCCAGGGCTACAAGATTGCGATCGAGACGCTCAACGAGGGGCGCGTCGGGATCGGCGCGCAGATGATCGGGGTTGCCGCGGGCGCACTCGGTGTGGCGCTCGACTACACGCGCGAGCGGAAGCAGTTCGGGAAGGCACTCTCGGACTTTCAGGCCGTCCAATTCCAGCTTGCCCAGGCCGCGACGGAGCTGGAGGCCGCGCGGCTCATGGTCTACAACGCGGCGCGTCTGAAGGACGCGGGCCACGACATCGCGCGCGAGGGCGCGATGGCCAAGCTGTACTCGTCACAGGTATGCGAGCGCGTGACGTCGCTCTGCGTCGAGCTCCTGGGCGGGTATGGGTACACGAAGGACTATCCGGTCGAGAAGTTCTATCGCGACGCGAAGATCGGCGCGATCTACGAGGGCACGTCGAACATGCAGCTGCAGACCATCGCGAAGCTGCTGCTGCGGTGATGCCGGCATCGCCCCGCAGTTGTAGATGACCTTGTGACAGGCACGGCCCGCGGACAGTCGGAATGGTGATTGCCTTGGCGCTGACCCGAGGACATCCTACGGTCGGATCCTATCACGGACACGCGCGTTGCCGCGCTCGCTTTACCTTCCGCCGATTTTCGATGGTCGCTCGCGATTCACGATCCGCCAACGTCCATGTGCCGGTCGACGGTGCCGGACGCCCCGAGGCCATAGCCCGGTGGGAACGCGCGCGCGCGATGGGACGGTCGACGTTCATCTGGCGTCGAGGCGTATTCGGCTGGGGCATTCCCGTAGCCCTGCTGACGATTGCCTACCAGGTGGTGCAGGAGCAGGGATTCGTTTGGCGGCTCGTGATGACGCAGCATCTCAAGGTCGGGATCGGTGTCGCCATGCTCGTGTTTCCGCTCTGCGGGTACCTCTTTGGCCGGTACCTGTGGACCGCCGGTGAGGAGAACTACGAGCGCTTGGTGGATCAGGAGGGTGGCCGCAGCAGGCGAGTCGATACGCGATCCTGAACCGACGTGATCGCCAGGATCGTTCTCTGGGCCTCCGCTCTCGTGGCGGCCTACATCTACATCGGCTTCCCACTTCTCCTCGCGTTCCTCCAGCGCTTCGTCCGGCGGCCGGTGGCGAAGCGCCCCATCGAGCCCACCGTCTCGGTGCTCGTCGCGGCATACAACGAGGCGAAGGTCATCGAGGCGAAGATCCGTAACTCGATCTCGCTCGATTACCCGGCCGCCCGCATTGACGTGGCGATCGCGTGCGATGGGCCGAAAGACGATACGACGGCGATTGCGCGGCGCACCGCGGCGGCGATCGGCCAGGGTCGCGTGCGCGTGTTCGCGTATCCGCAAAACCGCGGGAAGCTGTACGTGCTCAACGACACGATGCGCGAGCTGACCGGCGAGATCGTCGTGTTCACGGACGCGGCGAGTATGCTGGCTCCGGACGCCGTGCGTCGGCTCGTCGAGAACTTCGCGGACCCCAAGGTCGGCGCCGTGAGCGGCGTGTACCGCGTCGTCCGCGGTGACGACGCGGCGCTCGGGAACCAGGAGGATCTGTACTGGAAGTACGAGACGTTCCTGAAGGAAGCCGAAGGCGACGTCAGCTCGATCCTGGGCTGCCACGGCGCGCTGTACGCGATTCGGCGCGAGCTCTACCCGTATCCGGCGCCGACGACGATCAACGACGACTACGTCATCCCGATGCGAATTTTGCAGCAGGGCTATCGCGTCGCCTACGACTCGCGCGCCGTGGCGCACGAGGAGGCGCACGAGATGTCGGGGTTCAGCAGACGTGTTCGGATCATGACGGGCAACTTCCAGCAGCTGAGCGAGCTCAAGGCGCTCCTGAATCCGCTCCGGCCGGGGCCGGCGTTTT
>Ga0310810_10008263_pt1 | contig 11961 bp, 11 predicted proteins | sample NCmetagenome_FD_207641 | JGI IMG/M metagenome (GOLD analysis project Ga0310810, IMG submission 207641) | Soil microbial communities from experimental microcosm in Duke University, North Carolina, United States - NC | ecosystem: Engineered > Artificial ecosystem > Soil microcosm > Unclassified ...
TGGGAATTTTCGTGTACATGAGTTTCCGCTTTGCAACGTCGTTTGCCGTGGGTGCACTGGCCGCGTTGGCCCACGACCTTATAATTACGATCGGCATCTTCTGCCTCAGCGGGCGTGAGCTTTCCTTGATTATGGTGGCTGCCGTCCTGACGATCGCCGGTTACTCGATCAACGATAAGATCGTCGTTTTCGACCGTATTCGCAGTGGCTTGCGCGACCGATTGTCGGGATCGGTGGCGGAAGTGATGAATACGTCAATTAATGAAACGCTTTCGCGAACGATCCTCACCGGAGGCACGGTTTTGTTGACGGTGCTCGCGCTGTATTTCTTTGGCGGCCCGGTGCTGAATGACTTCGCGTTCTCCTTTCTTATCGGTGTCATCGTCGGAACGTATTCGTCCATCTTCATCGCTTCGCCTATTGTCCTGTGGTGGACGCGCGCGAGGGGTCGCGATACAAGTGCGCTTCGTCGCGAGGTGATTCAACAAACGACCACTGCCGGCCGGCTCGCGCCCCGATCATAACTGCCCGATCAGCAGCGTTCAGCACCGCTCTGATGAATTTTCTCAAGCGTTTGCCTCGCGGCGGGCGCTTCGCATTCGCTTTTGTCCTCTGGACTGTCGGTCTTCTGGCTTCCGATGTTGCCCAAAAAAATCAGCCGGTTCGTTCTCCCGACACGCCGGTGTTGATTTGGGACATCGACCTGAAGCTGGCCAACGATCCGCCTCGGAACTGGCGTACTACTGATGACCCTCTTACGCCAGGGACAAGCGAAGTTCCTGGTGCAACACTCGGGTTGCGTGATCTGCGGGCATCGGGCAGCGGCGAATTTACTCCTGAGGGTCTAAAGCTTGTGCTCGCCCGAACGCGTGGACCTGTAACCGTTTTCGATTTGCGCCAGGAAACGCACATATTCGTGAACGGTCTGCCTGTCAGCTGGTATGCGTCGCGCGATTGGTCAAACGTCGGTCGAAGTCAGAGCGAAATTGAAGCCGATGAAGCTGCTCGAGTGGCATCGCTTAAGCGTGGGAGCAAAATTGATGTTCGGCCGGGTCATCCGGTGAAACACGGCAACGCCAATTCCGTCCCACCGCAACAAGTGACTGTCGAGCGTGCGAACATTGAGCGCGATGTTGTTCAACCCGCTGGCGCGAGTTATGTCCGCATCACCATCACCGATCACACGCGACCGCTCGATGATGAAGTGGACCGATTTATTCTCGCGGTCCGCGCGCTTCCAGAAAATGCGTGGGCGCATTTTCATTGCGAAGCTGGCCTGGGACGAACGACCACCTTCATGGTGTTGTACGATATGCTGCGAAACGCCAGCCGCATGTCGCTAGAGGACATCGTTTACCGCCAAAAAATCCTGAGTCACGGCTACGACGTGCTTCAGCCTGATGAACCCGAAAATTGGAAGGCTCCTTACGCGGCAAAGCGCGCGGAATTCATCCGTGCTTTTTATGGTTATGCTCGCGCGAATGTCGACGGTCGACCGTTACTTTGGAGCGAATGGCTGAAAGCAAGTAAGCAGTGACGCGCGAGTTTATCGAGCCTTCTTCAAGCACCGCTGCTTTTAGCAAATGTATTGGACCCTCGGTCAGTACGATCAGGTTTGTGTCTTCGAGGCCTAATGGATGCGAATGCTGTTTGCTACCGCTCAAAGTACCGTCCGCCTTCGCCAAGGCTACGGCGGACACTTTCGTTCCAAGAACGAAAGTGGAGGCGAGGGGAGTCGAACCCCTGTCCTCGCCGCTATCGGCGCAAACATCTACACGTTTATCCGGCGAAAGGTTCTGAGGAACCAAGCCATGCGCCGGCGCACTGCCCGCTCCCGAGCGTCCACGAAATCGATTCACGAACCGACGCGGTCGCTCCGTCGGTTCGCCAGCCTGCTGTCCACGTTTTCGCCGCTAGCAGGCGTCACTGCGAAAACGTCGCGATCAATTAAGCCGCGAGAGCGAGACCTTCGTTGTCTGCGTTTATTTGTTTGGTCCGATTTTTAACGAGGCCAACGAACCATCCTCGACATGCCGTCTGCGCTTCCAACAATGAGTCGAAGCCAGTACGCCCCCAAAATAATTTGTGCTTGAACAATTACCTCTGGTTGCAGTCTTATGCAAGCAGTCGGAGGGTCCCCCGTAGAATGGCGATTGAAATCACATCTGAATCTTTGGTCGGTGCACCGTCGGAACCGAAGGCCGATTACAAGGAAAACGTGCCGGCGGCGGAGTCTGGCTTTCCAGGTAGCAGCCAGCGCAGTGCGCGGTCGGGATTTCGCCTAACAAATTCGACGTGGACCCGACGCAACTTTAGCAGTCGCGCGCGGGAACTTTCAGGCGGTGACGCCATCATTCTCTCCATCCCGAAGAGTGGCCGCACGTGGCTTCGGGCATTTCTTTGCGCTTACTTCTGCCGACGCTTCGGCCTTGAGTTCACGTTGCGTCCGGGACGTTACGCTTTGCCCGGTTTTCCGCGGGTTGTCTTTTCTCATGATCTTTTTGAGCATCGCACCAAAGGCGATTGGTGGGACAGAATCCGCGGCAAATATCTGGTCCCGCGACGCGAGCTTGGCCGGGCAAAGATCATCCTGCTCGCCCGAGATCCGCGTGATTGTTTCGTTTCTCTCTACTTGCAGCTGACACGGCGCGATCCGAACGCCCCGGTTAGTCTCAAGCAAAAGACTGTGGGCGAAATGTTGCGCGACGAAAAGTTTGGCTTGCGCGCCATCGTTAAACCCATGAACGATTGGCTTAACGAGTTCTCTCAGCGTGACAATTTCACCCTCGTCCGATACGAAGCACTGCGCGCCTCGCCGGCCGAACATTTCCGCGACCTCCTTGCGGTGCTTGGTGAATCGTCGCCCGACGCAAATAGTTTCCAGGAGGCGCTCGAGTTTTCCAGCTTCGAGAACATGCAAAAGCTCGAGGCCGCAAGAGCTTTTGATTCAAACATTCTGCATCCGGGCGATGTGCGCGATCCAGAATCTTTCAAGGTGCGCCGGGGAAAAGTAGGCGGATATCGCGAATACTTGTCAGCCGACGACCAGCAATTCGCCGCAGCTGCAATAACAGAGCTCGATCGCCGATTCGGTTACACCGGCTGAAAACGCGCAACGTCCGTCGATTCGGCCGCGACAGTTTCGAATCTTTAGCTGTAATCGGCGCAAATCTGCGCCAGACGCATCCGTAAGTCCCTGGGTGTCGCTAGCGTCACTGCCGTAGCGCCAAAAGATTCTGCGATGCGGTTAGAAAAAATACTTGAACTTTTATTTCCTACTGCCGTAGTATGGTATTGAAACCATACTTAGTAGACATTCAACAGAAAAACCGAAAATCGGGATTATCAAACAATTCCACCGAGACGCTCATAAATGAAGCTTTCCAAACGTGGTGAGTACGCCTTGCGCGCGCTTATTGACCTTGGCATCGCCTCCGAGCTCGGCTGGCCCATGCTCCAGATCAGCGAGCTCGCTTCAAAAGAAAAACTGCCGACCAAATTCCTTGAGCAGATTTTTACGCAGCTCAAATCTGCCGGCTACGTGGCAAGCAGGCGCGGAAAATTCGGCGGGTACTCTCTGGCGCGTCCGATGAACCGAATCAAATTCGGCGCCGTCATTCGCCTAATCGACGGCCCACTCGCGCCGATCCGCTGCGTTAGCCAAACGTCCTATGAGCGGTGCTCATGCCCAGATGAAATTCACTGCGGGCTACGCCTGTTGATGTTCGATGTGCGCAATGCGATCAGCACAATCTTAGATCGATACACTCTCGCTGATATCGTCGAAATCACGCTTCGCAAATATCGGCGCGATAAAGTTACGCCGCCTTTTCTGCACCGATCGATCCCGCTCACATCGGTGTTGTCCCAAAAAAAGGAGTCACTTCGGAGCAAGCGAAGAGCCGCGACACGCAATCAGTTTTCACGGTCAAAGACCGAAACCAACAATCATCCGCCAACGATGCGGTGAAGGAGGAGAGAATCATGTTAATCGCGAACTATTACTCAATCCGAAAAATCGCTCTGCTTGCGAGCATACTGACCGCCATCCAGTCGCTAACTGCGCAGAGCGCCTCAGAATCGGATCGACTTGAGAAGCTCGAACGCGCGGTCGAGCAATTGCAAAAACGCAACGCGGAACTTGAGGCCGAAGTCCGCAGTTTAAAAGAGCAAACTGCGGCTGTCCCCAAGGGCAAGACGAAAACAAAAATTACCGATGACGGGAAAACGTATGTCGCGAAAGCTGTGCCCGAATCGGAGAAACCGCCTCTGTTTGTTCTACAGCGGGGATCTGAATTGAAGCTGGTGCTCGGCGGATTTATCCAATTTAACGCCGAAGGTGGCGATGCATTTGCTTTCAACGGGAATTTTGGTCAAACCGAAATCAAGGATCGTTTTCGGCTACGCCGGGCACGGATCAATTTGACCGGCGATTTTGCCGAGCAATTCGATTTCAAAATGGAAGGCGACTTTACTAACAGTGACGGACTAAGTAATAACCGACTTGCATTTGAGGCCACGGACATCTGGATTAACTGGCATCAATTCGCGGCAGCACAGATCAAGGCCGGCCAGTATAAAGCGCCCTTTGGACTCGAACAGCTTACTCCGGACACTACTCTGTACACGGTCGAGCGGAGTTTGCCTACCAACGCCATCACACCGGAGCGGCAAATAGGCGTGGAGCTTTGGGGAAAACCATTCACCTCCATTTGGCCTGAGCAAAAAGATCTGCTGACCTACTACGCTGGGATTTTCAACGGCAACGGGCGCAATATCAGCGTCAATGACAACAACGAATTCATGTATGTGGGTCGTCTGGAGCTCCAGCCTTTCGCGGGCAAAATCTTTGGTCAAAAGTCGTTTCTGAAGCTGGGCGGCGATGGACTCTGGAGCCGCGATGCAGCGGGCACAAACATCTCAACAGCGGGGAACCTGTTGGTTAACGCCGATGGTTCCCTTTCGCCATTTAACTTGCCTAGCGCCGACGAGAGAGCGGCTTGGAGTGTGGATGCCTGGCTGGAGGTGGGTCCGTTTGATTTAATCGGTGAGTACCTTCAGGAACACGTCGAAGGTCGCACGGTCAACGGCGTGGCTCCGACCTTCGGCAACTTTACGACGGACGGATTCTATGTGACCGGCGCTTATTTCCTTATTCCGAAAAAACTACAGGCTGTAGTTCAGTGGCAGTATCTAAACCCCGGACAAAAGGGGAACGACGGGCTCTATTCCATCCTGGGCGGCCTCAATTACTACATCCATGGAGACGATCTCAAATTGATGGTGAATTACATCCATACCTGGTCGGATTTCCGTCAGGCAAATCCGGAGTTTGGCGAAGATCAGTTCGATGAAGTCATCGGGCGGCTGCAGCTGATGTTTTAGCCGGCCACGGTTGAAGTGCTTTTCGATTCCTAAACACGTCGTCTATTTCCCAAATCCCTTATGAAAAAGATAATAGCAGCGATAACTGCCGCGATTCTTTGTTTTGGATCGTTTGCCACCGCAGAACAAAAAACCACAATTCGGTTCGGCCATTTCCCAAACATCACTCATGCGCAGGGCGTAATCGCACACGCTCTTTCGCGGCAAGGCAAAGGCTGGTTTGAAGAGCGACTCGGCCCGAACGTTGAGATCCAGTGGTTCACCTACAATGCGGGGCCATCAGCCATGGAAGCGATCTTCGCCAGATCGCTTGATGTGACCTATGTCGGACCGAGTCCAGCACTCAATGCGTACTTCAAGTCAAACGGGGAGGAGATCCGTGTCATTTCCGGCGCGGCAAACGCCGGCGCGGCGCTAGTGGTGAAGGCTGATTCGCCTATCAAGACGGCGGCGGATTTTCGCGGGAAAAAAATTGCCACGCCGCAGCTCGGTAACACGCAGGACATTTCTTGCCGCGCCTGGTTAAAAGCGCACGGGTTCAACGTCACCCAAACCGGCGGTGACGTAACGGTGATCCCAACCGCGAACCCGGATCAACTCGGACTCTTTCAAAGTGGCGGAGTTGATGCCGTTTGGACAGTCGAGCCCTGGGTGACTCGTCTCGAGCGCGATGCGAAAGCGCGCGTTTTTCTCGACGACAAGGACACTATCACCACTTGGTTCGTATCCAGTGTGAAGTTCCTGCATGACCGACGCGAGTTTGCTAAGAAAATCGCAGACGCGAATGTGGAGTTAACGAAATGGATCCAGCAGAATCAAGCAGAAGCGCAGAAGTTATTGATCGAGGAACTCAAAGCTGAAACGCGCGCTGATTTCGCACCGGATGCCGTCGCGCAAGCATGGAAGCGGATTCAATTCACAAGCGAAGTATCCCGTGATTTGATTGCGAAATCCGTCCAGGATGGAAAAGACGCGGGTTTCTTGAAAGGGTCGACAGACACGTCGAAGCTGATCGAAATCCCGTAAATGCACATTGCACACCGCCGCCGTTCCTCAGCTGCTGAGGAGCTCGAACTCATTGCGCCCTCGAAACTCGCGATCGAGGACGTTTCAAAAAGCTTCCAAGGTGCATCCGGAGCAGTCCTCGCGCTCGATCGTGTTAGCCTCAATGTTGCTGAGGGAGAATTCGTCTGTCTCGTTGGCGCCAGCGGCTGTGGCAAAACGACATTGCTTAACATCATTGCCGGCTTGGAAAAACCCGACAGCGGAACGGTGTGTACTGATGGCCAACCGGTGACCGGGCCAGGCCGTGAGCGTCTCGTCATGTTTCAGGAACCGGCACTCTTCCCGTGGCTGAACGTGTTTGGGAATGTTCTGTTTGGACTCAAACTCAAACCGAATCTGACAAACAAAGATCGGCACGACGTTGCGAAGTACTATCTCGAACTGGTCGGTCTGAGCCGGTTCGAGCGCGCCAATATTCACGAGCTTTCTGGTGGAATGAAGCAGCGGGTCTCCCTTGCCCGCGCGCTGGCACCGAATCCGCGCATGCTGCTGATGGATGAACCGTTTGCTGCTCTCGATGCGCTGACTCGCGAGCAACTCTATGGAGATCTTCAGCGAATTTGGAAAGCGCGGAAAAAAACAATCGTGTTTGTCACGCACAACGTCCGCGAGGCGGCTTGTCTGGGCGACCGTGTGATAGTTTTTTCGCCGCGCCCCGGTCGCATTCGAGAAGAGTTTGCTGTGGACCTGCCTCGGCCGCGTGACATCAACAGTGTCGACCTCGCGGTTCACTCCACCGAAATTACGAAAGCGCTCAAGAGTCATAGCCAACCGGAGGTCGCAATCGCAGAATGAAACGCTTCTTGTTGGCGGCACTTTTTTTTGCCGTTCTCCTGCTGATTTGGGAGGCGCTGTTTCGTGCAAAGATTTGGTCGCCTGTCCTCCTGCCGTCGCCGCGGCAAGTCGCAGTTTATTTAGAAAGCGCTGCCGTAGATGGAACGCTGGCCAAAGCGATAATCGTCACGATGCGCCGATTGCTCATAGGCTACATCATTGGACTTGTGGTAGGACTGCCGTTGGGATTGCTGACCGCGCGTTGGAAGGTGTTGCAAGACACGATTGGAACGCTAGCCCTCGGTCTCCAGACATTGCCGAGTGTCTGCTGGGTCCCGCTCGCGTTATTGTGGTTCGGACAGACGGAAGCCGCCATGCTTTTCGTGGTAGTGATGGGCACGCTTTGGTCGGTAGTGATCGCGACGGAAACCGGCGTGCGCAATGTGCCGCCAATCTACAGTCGCGCTGCTTTGACAATGGGCTCCAAGCGTCTGCACATGTGGTTCAAGGTGATCCTGCCCGCGGCGCTTCCGTTTATCGTTAGCGGGATGAAACAAGGTTGGGCGTTTGCGTGGCGTTCGCTTATGGCTGCCGAAATTTTCGTGACCATCCTGACCGGTTTTGGACTCGGACAGCTTCTACACTACGGCCGCGAATTAAGCGCCATGGAACAGGTCATCGGCATCATGATCGTGATCGTCGTCATCGGTCTGCTGGCCGACAAAATTTTCTTCTCGCCGATCGAAAAATTCCTGCATCGGCGTTGGGGTACCAGTCAGGCATGATCTTCGGGCGAAAGCGAGTGCCCATTCTCGCGTCGCGGGAAGTGCGCGTTATCAACAAGCTGGGATTGCACGCGCGGCCTGCCGCTCACTTTGTAAAACACGTCAGGACTTTTCGATCGGAAATCTGTCTGGTTACCGCTGATGGCCGGTATTCGGCTTCAAGCTTGATCGAGGTTCTGCGCGCCAACCTCGATTGCGGAGCAAACGCAACACTCGAAGCACACGGTATTGATGCCGAGGAGGCCGTCGAACGACTGGAAAAGTTGCTTGGCGAACTGGATAAGTTCGACGAATCCTAACGCAGAGGTCGGGCGACGAGGATTCCGCTGTCGGAGCGGTACCGGTAGAGGTACTTCGAGAGCTGGTCGTCCACGACAACTTTGCCGTAATTGCTGGGGGAGGAAGCGTGCATGAAATGCAAAACGCCATCGCCTGTGCGAAGTGCCAGCCCCACGTGCGCTGTCGAATGAAGTCCGTTTCGCTCGCGCGAAATCACACCTATAACGTCGCCGCTGCGCAATTTCGGCTCGATACTGGCGACCTGGCTTTTTGGAACTTCATAAAGCGGCCGCGACGATACATTCGCTTCCATACGTGCAAGCGGTCCGAGCAACGAGCGATTCGAAGCAAGATAACGATAATGCCGCCAGCCAACGCTCATCTCTCGCGCAGAATGCGGAACGCTGCGCCCGCCAAGCTGGCGCGTCATATCTTCCACCAAACCGCGGCGATCGTTATCGTAAAGCCAGTCTTCGAGGTAGTGCAGCCTGGAAAGATAATCGCCCGTGCACTGACCGCCGCGATACCGGTCCATCTCGATGTAGTACAGCAAACGTTCCGGAGTCCAATTTGATTCTGGTTCGTTCAACATTCGCGCAAAGCCGAGTGCCGTTTCGAAAAACGTCCAGCAATCCATCCCGTAGAAATTTACCGAAGGCGATTCGACCCGGCTATCGATCTCGAGAGTGAAATGTTTATAGCGGGTACCGACCAGCGCTTTTCCAACCGCCGCAGTCCGATCACCGATTGATAGTGATTTCCAATTCTCTGCTTTCGCCTTGCCAACCAGCCGATTGAATTGGTCCTGTCCCTTGAACACAGTGCCAAACGGCAAGCGCGATTCGGATGCTATCGCGGCTGCACAAATCAAAAACAGTGTGACGCAGACCTTCCAACTCCGCATGTGAAGAGGTTAACTGAACGCCGGAAGTACAAACTTACAAGGTCAAAGGTTAGAGGCTTATAGCCTCGAACGCTCGGTGGTCGCCATGTCTGAAGTTTGTAACGTTTTAACGCTTTCCACTTTGTAACTGTCCCATATCCTAAAACCGTGCCAATCCGCTTTCCAAAAAAGAAACGGCGAAATATTGTTCGCCAGGCGCAACGCGGCGATACTCCCGTTCCAGTGGGTCGGCATTCCACCCGCGTCAAATTGCGCCCGCGGTCGGACTGGCATAAACGCAATTTCCTGACGAGCGTTTTGATTCCATCGCTGTTCGTGAAGCGATCCGGCGAATACGTGCCGCCGCAATTTCCGAAGATCCGCGAAGGCGAAATCTGCATTACTTGGATCGGTCACGCCTCATTTCTGATCCAAACGCACGAGGTCAACATCTTGATCGATCCGATTTGGTCGAAATGGCTCAAGGTCATCAAACGATTGAAACAGCCGGGCTTCGAAATTCATCATTTGCCTTCGATTGACTTCGTACTCGTGACGCATGCGCATTTTGATCACCTCGACCGGCGCACGCTGCGGCGCGTAGCCGCGAACCAGCCGATCGTCGTTCCAACGGGCGTGGGAAACCTGGTCCACGATCTCGGATTTCACATCGTGCACGAACTCGACTACTGGCAGACGGTCGAACTCGGGCCGCTCAAGATTTCACTTACGCCATGTCACCATTGGGGCGCCCGGTTCCTCGCGGATTTACACCGCGATTTCGGTGGGTTTGTGATCGCGGCGAATGGCCGCACGATTTTTCATTGTGGCGACACAGCTTATTTCCCGGGCTTCAAAGAAATTGGCGACCGCTTCAGTGTCGACCTGGCGTTACTTCCCATTGGCGCTTACGACGCGCCCACTGGCCGTGAAGTTCACATGAACCCGGAAGAGGCGGTAAGAGCTTTTCTGGAGCTGCGCGCCAACACGTTAATCCCGATGCACTACGGGACGTTCCCCCTCGGTTTCGAGCCGCTCCACGAACCCCCGCAGCGATTGCTTGCAGCGGCACGCACGCACGGAATCGAGCAAAAGGTGCTCGTAATGACTGAGGGCAAACCGGTGGTGCTGTGAAGAAAACGCGGAACGCCGAAGGCCCAACGCCATTTATTGAATGGCTTCGGGTGCGCGAGGACGATGGGGTTTACCGGTCAAAGGCGACAACGCTCAACGCCCAATGCTCAACGTCCAACGCCCAACTAGCAAGTAAGCCGCGATTCGACTTGGAACATCGACTGCTCGAGTTCAGCGCATGGATAATCCGACTCGTTGATTCCCTGCCAAATACAAGAGCTGCAAACCATATCGCGGGTCAGCTACTTCGGTGTGGCACATCGCCATATGGCAACCACGGCGAAGTTGAAGCTGCCGAATCGCGCAAAGATTTTATTCATAAGCTAAAAGTTTGCCTCAAGGAATTGAAAGAGAGCCGGCGGTGGCTTCGACTTCTGTTGGGCGTTGAGCGTTGGACGTTGGACGTTGGACGTTGAGACAAGAAAGTGCGGATGGATTCTGCGCGCGCGCGTTTTACAATCATTGGCGCATTCTCGGCCGGATTACTCGTTGTTGCCTTCTGCCTGATCCTGCTCTGGCACAATCCGCTCGTTTTTTGGAATGACGATTACGAATTGTCGGTGCTGCCAGTGTTCGCCGACATGGCGCGCAGCTGGTCCGAAGGTCATTGGCCGATTCTGAGTCCGTATTCGTGGGTCTGCGGTAATCTCGCTGGCGAATTTCAGTACGGAACGTTTTCGGTGTTTGTGAATGCGGCGGTTATTCTGATTTGGAAATTTCCGCTCTCCTTTCCACAACAGGCGGCCGCACTTTCGACCGCGCACCTTTTTGTACTCGCGATTGGTGCATTTTTGCTCGCTCGCGATCGGGGTCTTTCGGTCGCCCTGTCGATTTTTGTGGCGCTGATCGCCTCATTGAACGGTTGGAATATTTGCTGGGGAGCAAGCGATTGGTTCGGTGCGCTCGGTGCATTCACATGGTTGCCATGGGCATGGTGGGGTGCGGAGCGCGCTCTGGGTGTGGCATCGGCTTCCAGCCGATTTTCTGAAGTTCGCGGGCAAGATGCCCGTGCCACGAGTCGATGGCGATGGCTTTGGCCGGCGCCGTTCGTTTATCTCCTCGTTACAGGTGGATTTCCCTACACCGTCTTAATGCTGCTGCTTCTCATTGCGTGGTTGTCGATCAAGTCACTGGCTCAAACTCGCAATATTTTGTCAATTATCCCGCTGTTCATCGGACTTGTGCTCGGTTTCGGCCTTTCCGCGCCCGCGTGGCTGGCGCTTCTTGATCTGGTCCAGGGATCGGCGCGCGAGTTGCAGTCAGCGGCAGCACATTGGCAATGGCGCGTTCCGCCTGCGGCGCTGCCGGGATTAATTCTGCCGTCGTGGACCGTGAACTGGACTGATTTTTCGTCGCGCAACCTTCCCCACACGGCTGCGGAACTGGCTTGCGGGTTGGTTGCGCCCGCCGCGCTTGTTGCCGCAATGATCTGGCGTCCGCGCCAACTCGTTAGGCATATCAAATGGGAGCTCGTACTGTTGTTGCTCGTGCTTTTACTCTGCATGACTCCGACCGCTGGCATGTTTCGTTGGAGTTTTCGTTGGCTGCCATTTTTCCATCTCGTACTTGCAATCTGCGCGGCGGAGGTGCTGCGGCCCAAGCCGGGGTCAGCGACCCCCGCTACAGCGGCGCTTGGACTCGTCGTTTTGACAAGCG
>Ga0310810_10008264_pt1 | contig 11961 bp, 8 predicted proteins | sample NCmetagenome_FD_207641 | JGI IMG/M metagenome (GOLD analysis project Ga0310810, IMG submission 207641) | Soil microbial communities from experimental microcosm in Duke University, North Carolina, United States - NC | ecosystem: Engineered > Artificial ecosystem > Soil microcosm > Unclassified ...
TGGATCTCAGAGGCAAGGACGTCGCACAGCAAAGCTTCGTCGGCGTCGCGTTTCACGGCGTCGACGGAACGACGTATGACGCGATCTATTTCCGTCCGTTCAACTTCAGGACTGCAGACGCTGCGCGTCGGATCCGCGCCGTGCAGTATGTCTCACATCCGGTGAATACGTGGCAGAAACTGCGGACCGAACAACCGGGCAAGTACGAGAAGCCGGTGAATCCGGTACCGGATCCCAATGCGTGGTTCCATGCGCGCGTCGTGGTCGCGAGCCCGAGCGTGACTGTGTTCGTCGGCGACGGCAAAGAGCCGTGCCTGGCCGTCAGCCAGTTGAGCGATCGGAAGACGGGTCTGGTCGGCCTCTGGGTCGGCAACACGTCCGGCGGCGATTTCGCGAACCTGAAGATCCTTCCAGCGTAGGGCGACGGGGTCAGACCAGGGTCAGACCAGGGTCAGACCAGGGTCAGACCAGGGTCAGACCAGGGTCAGACCCTTCACATGTCGGTCGCGGCTGAGCGGAACACTGGCGATTGGCTCATGTTGTATTTCTTGACGTGATCGGCCCGAGGTGTCCTCACAGTTATCGAGTACTGCCGCACGCGTTTTGGAACAGTGTTCCGAAATTCCTAGCATTTCCGACGGCAGGGAAAATGTAAGGCGGTCGACATGGCTCGTCACAGGCGGATCGTTGAACCGGATCTGGTTCGTCACGTCATGGCTCGCGGGAATGGGCGAATGCGGATCTTCCTGGACGATCGTGACTACCGAAGATTTCTGCGAATGGTCTCCGACGTGGTGATCTTCTTCGATGTCGAGTGCTGGGACTACTGCGTCATGCCCAACCACTTTCACCTGACGCTGTGCCCGCGGAAGCCGAATATTTCCAGCGCGATGCGCCAGCTGAATGGCGACTACGCAATGTGGTGGAACGCTGTGCACTCGAATGTTGGCCACGTGCTCCAGGGTCGTTTTAAGGCGCAGATCGTTCAACGTGAGGGCTATCTTCTGGCACTAAGCCGATACATCGCCCGCAATCCCGTCCGGGCCGGTCTTGTCGAACACCCGGCACAGTGGAGTTGGAGCAGCTACCGGGTGCTAGCCGGGATAGGCACCAACCCGGGGTTCCTGACCGAGGGACGCATCCTGAGCGAGTTCGACCCGGTCGACGTCAGCAATGCGCGCGCACGCTACATCAATCATGTCAACGGCGTGGTTCCGGAGGCGGACGAGATCGAAGATCGCTTCCGCTCCAAGGAGCGGGTGATCGGAGATCCTGAGTTCAAGAAAAGAATCGAGGGCGCTCGAAGTCCAGGGAAGCCTGGTTCCGAATCGGCCTCCTATGGCCTTGACCCGTCCACTCTGGCGATGCGAACGCCGCTTGGCTAGCACCCGGCAGATCGCAAAAACTGCGAGCCCTGACCCTGGTCTGACCCTGGTCTGACCCCGGTCTGACCCCGGTCTGACCCTAATTCCACTTCAGGCCGCGGAGCTGATCGAGGTTCACGTTTCCGCCGCTCAGCACGCAGACGACCTTCGTCCCCGCCGGCGCGTCGACCAGCCCTTGCAGCAGCGCGGCTACGGGCGCGGCGGCGGCCCCTTCAGGGACGACCTTCAGGTGCGACATGATCCAGACAACCGCTTCGAAAATCTGCTCATCAGGCAGCGTCACCAGATCGTCCACGTGCCGGCGGACGATGTCGTAGGTTTTCTCGCCGACCCGCTTCACGCGCAAGCCGTCGATGATGCAATCGATGGTGTCGAGTGTGAGCAGGCCCCCTTCGCGCACGCTCCGCGTCATCCCCGGCGCGCCCGACGACTCGACGCCGATCACCTTGACCGCCGGATTGCACGCCTTCAGCGCCGTGGCGACGCCGGAGATCAGTCCGCCGCCTCCGATCGGCACGATCGCCAGCTCCACCTCGGGCCAGTCCTGATAGATCTCGAGTCCCACCGTCCCTTGCCCGACGATCAGCTCCTCGTCGTCGAACGGATGGATGTAGGTGTAGCCCTTCTCGGCGACGAGCTGCTTCGCCTTTTCGTTGGCTTCGTCCCAGATCGTCCCGTGCAGCACGACCTCGGCGCCGTAGGCGCGCGTCGCCGCGATTTTGGACGGCGTGGCGTTGGCGGCCATGCAGACGACGGCCTGGATGCCGTAGCGCGCGGCGGCGAGCGCGACGCCCTGCGCGTGATTGCCCGCGGACGAGCAGATCACGCCGCGACGCTTCTGTTCGTCGGACAGCAGCGCGAACTTGTTCATCGGCCCGCGGATCTTGTAGGAGCCGCCGCGCTGGAACATCTCCGCTTTCAGCCGGACGTCGAAGCCGGTGCGCTCGCTGAGAAGCCGCGATGTCAGCAGGGGCGTGTGATAGACGAACTCGCCCATGCGGGCGCGCGCCTGCTCGAACGCAGACCGTGGGAACGGAAGCATCCGGCCAGTATAGCTGCTGACTTGACGGGAGACTCGACCGGCGGCGCTCGGCGCTACCCGACCGGCTTCGCCTTCAACACGCCCACCTGTACCAGGACGCCGGTGAAGTCGTAGATGCGCCGCTCGTCGATGACAAGACCATCGGCGATCGTCAAGAGCAGCGCAACCTGCACTTCCATGTGCCGGCCGGTCGGCGCGAGCCCGAAGAAATCTCCCGAGTGCGTGCCTCGCAGCCGTGCGATCACAACCGCGCGATCGCCCTCGATCAGGACCTCGTCGTGATGCATCACGGCGTCGGGGAACGCGGTCGTCCACAGCCGGTAGACGCGTTCGATCTCGGCCCGGCCTTCGAGAACGCCGCCGGTCGGGCTCGTCACGACGCCGTTTTCAGCATGAGTGGCGGCGAGCGCGACGGGATCGTGGGCCGCCCATCCCGCATAGCGGCGCTTCACGACGGCGAGCACCTCGTCCCGGGTCATAGACGCGCATCCTATGCCTGCGCGCCTTCCGACACAAGGCTCATTCGGTCCGGAGGGCCGTCGTCGGTTCCACCCGTAAAGCCCTGCGGGCAGGGACATAGCAGGCGAGCAGGGCGATGGCGAACAGCACGGCTGGCAGCGCGACGAATGAAAACGGATCGTGCGGACTCACTCCGAACAGCATATTGGCCAGGACCGTCGACACGGCGGCCGCGCCCAGCAGACCGATCGCCATCCCGATGACGACCGGCCGCATACCCTGCCGCACGATCAATCGCAGCACATCCCGGTGGGCAGCGCCCAGGGCCACGCGAATGCCGATCTCCCGCACCCGCCTGCTGACGGTGTAGGCGACGGTGCCGAACACGCCGGTGCACGCGAGCACCAGCGCCAGGATCGCCAGCGTTGCCGACAACGCGGCGACCAGCCTCGACGGCGCGCGCCACTGCTCGAGATTGTCCTCGAGACGGGTGATGTCAACCGCGAGCTGCGGATCGAGGCTCGCGATGACGGAGCGAATCGGCGCGGCCGAGGGGGCGGCGCCGATGCCCGCGACGAGAAACTGCACGCGCATCTGCGAATCCGGACCCGCCGGCAGGAAGACGTACGGCTCGTCGGTCCTGCCCAGCCGCGACACCTGCGCATCGCGCACGACGCCGACGACGGGGCGATCGATCCTGTCGAGGGTGAGCACCTGGCCAAGCGGCTCCAGCCCAGGCCAGATTCGCCGCGCCGTCGACTCCGTCACGATCAGCGCCGCCTCCGACTCGACTTCGGCCGCCGTGAAATTCCGGCCGCGGACGATGGGGATGTGCAGGAGGTCGAAGTAGGACGGCGTCACGGAGCTGAACTCGAAATGCCTCCTGCGATCCGTGCCGGGGAAGTGGAACTCCGTCTCGGTGTGCTGATCGCTCAGCGGCATGGCGCTCGACTGCGCGACGGCCCGCACTCCTGGTATGGCGCCGAGACGCTCGCGTACCTGTCGCTGCAACGCCGCCGCGGTCGGCTCCTTGTATCCCGCGTTCGCCAGGTCGTAGGACACGATCGTGACGTCCTTCATGCTGATACCCGGGTCGAGCGTCTGCGCCCGGTAGAGGCCGCGCGCCAGCAACCCTGCGGACAGCAACAGAATCAGGCAGACGGCGACCTGCACTGTCACCAGGGTGTTCTGCAGCTTGCGGCTGGCGCGACGATCGGTAGCCGTCACGTCGCGGAAATCGAGTCCGAGGTCGCGCCGCGTCGACTGGAGCGCCGGCATGAGCCCGAACGCGAGTCCGGTCAGCGTGGTCAGGCCCACGGCATAGAGCGCGACGCGCCAGTCCGGCCGGGGATCGAAAACCATCGGCCACGCCCCCGGCGGCAAGTGATTCAGCAGGAAGCGGACGACGGTGCGCGACGTCCAGCACGCCGCGATGAACCCTCCCACGCCGCCGATTGCTGCGAGCAGCAGGCTCTCGGTCATCAGTTGCTGGACGATGCGCCCGCGTCCGGCGCCGAGCGCCATGCGCACCGCGATCTCACGACGCCGCGCTGAGGCGCGGGCGAGCAGGAGGTTCGCGATATTGGCGCATGCCATCAACAGTACGAGCGCCACCGCTGCGAGAATCACGCTGCCAATCGCGAGCACGATGGTGCGGATCTCCGGCATCGTGGACAGGGTCGAACGGCCGGCGGTCAGGTGTACTGTCCGCCCGGGCGTCTCGGTCGTAGTCAGCCGCGCCGCAATCATGCCCAGGTCCGTTTGCACGGATGCGAGTGACGCGCCGGGCTTGATCCGCCCCATGACCACGAGCCAGCTCATGTTCGCGCCGGCGAGCCAGTCCGCGTCGCGCGCGATGGTCTGCTGCAGCGTGACGGGGACATACAGGTCCTCAGGAACGAGCTGCGTGCCGGTGAATGCCGCCTCCGTGACGCCGACGACGACGAACGGTGAGCGATTCAGCAACACCGTGCGGCCTGCGACTGCGGGGTCCGCGGCGAAGGCCGTCCGCCAGAGTCGATCGCTCAGGACGACTGTGGCGGGAGCGCCGGAGGCGCAGTCGCCGCGATTCAAGCCGCGGCCAACCGAGGTGCGGATGCGGAGCACGTCGAAGTAGTTGCACGAGGCGAGCGTGGCGAGCACGGAACGCGGTTCGATGCCGCCGAGTGTGACGGCATTGAACGGCGAGAACGCGAGCGTTCCCTCGAACGCGCGCGACTGGTCCCGCACCGCTTCGTACTCCGGGTACGACAGCATGCTCGGCGCCCCATGGACGCCGCGGCGCCCTTCGCCGTCGAAGCTGATCGCGAGCGTGGCGAGCCGGTCGCCTTCCGGGACGGGGAGCGATTGCAGGGCGGCCGCGTTCAGGATGCTGAAGATGGCCGCGTTGACGCCGACCGCCAGCGCGATCGTGGCGATCGCGGTCACGCTGAATCCCGGCGCCTTCCGCAGCAGACGCGCGGCGAAGCGCAGGTCCTGGCCGATGTGGCGCAGCACGGGGACCCCCCCACGATCGCGGTGCTGCTCCTTGATGGCTTCCATCGCGCCGAACGTCAACAGCGCCTGCCGCCTCGCCTCGGCCGGCGGCATGCCGGCGTGGATGTTGTCGTCGATGTGCAGCTGGAGGTGGCTTTCGAGCTCCTCGGCCAGCTCGCGTTCGCGGCGCGATCCAGCGAACGTGCCCAGCAGGCGCAGCAGCGACGCGCGGACGACTCGCATGCGGCTCATGATGATCCTTCTTCCGGCGCCAGGAACCGCGCCAGGATGGCGGTCGTGCGCGCCCAGTCGCGCGCTTCCCTTTCGACCTGCCGGCGCCCGGCGCGCGTGAGCCGGTAGAACTTCGCGCGGCGGTTGTTCTCGGAGACGCCCCAGTCCGACGCGATGTAGCCTTCCTGCTCCAGTTTCAGCAGGGCAGGGTAGATCGTCCCGTAGTTGACGCTGAGGCGGTCGCCGCTCGTCTGTTCGATCCGGCGCGCCACGCCGTAGCCGTGCAGGGGCCCGAGCGTTTCGAGCGTCTTGAGGACCATGAGGGCGAGCGTGCCCTGCCAGACCTCCGCTTTGTCGTCGTGCATATCTTGCCTGTCTGCCGACGCCGGTGTGGGGCGACGGCGGAGACCTATGGGAAAGCCATATCAAGACTACGGCAAGTCCTATGGGAATGCAATACGAACAATCGAGGCGCGCGGTTCGATGCGCGAGCGCAGGTCAGGCCACCGGGGTGGAGACGAGGCGGCCGTCGAACAGATAGATCCGTCTCGTTGTCCGCGCGATGTAGCGCGGGTCGTGGGTGGCGATGCAGATCGTCGCGCCGCCGGCGTGGAGCTCCTCGAGCATCTGCATCACGGCTTCGCCGCTGGTCGAGTCGAGGTTGCCCGTCGGCTCGTCGGCCAGGACAATCGGCGGCCGGCCGGCAATCGCGCGCGCGATCGCGACGAGCTGCTGGTGCCCGCCGGAGAGGGACCCCGGGCGCGACTTGCTGCGTGGGGTCAAGCCGACGCGCTCGAGCGCCGCGTCGGCGCGCGCTTTCCGCTCTGCGCCGGCAACCCCGTGCAGCGTCAGCGGGTACTCGACGTTCTCGAACACCGTCATGTCGCCAATCAGGTTGAAGCTCTGGAAGATCAGTCCGACGTCGACGTTGCGCATCCGCGCCTTTTCGCCGGGTGACAGCTGGTCCACGCGGCGGCCGTTGAACCAGTAGCGGCCGGCCGTCGGCGCATCCAGCAGTCCGAGGATCGAGAGCATCGTCGATTTGCCGCAGCCGGACGGTCCGGAGATCGAAATGTACTCGCCGCGGTCGATGTCGACGGTCACGTTGTCGAGCGCGCGCGTCTCCGCTTCTTCACCGGAGGGATCACCCTTGAACACTTTGGTGATGCCCTCGAGCCGGATGAGCGGCATGGTCGGATCGACGGGCGACGTATCTTCCTGCGAGCCGGTCTTGCTGCGTTTCCACCAGGCCATCGGCCCTCCGTCTGTATTTGACGCACATCACTCGCCGAACGTTGGCACAATCTGCGGTCCGCTGAGTAAGCGCGGGGCGCTCCTGGTGCGTATATGGCCGTGATACCATCCGTTTTTCCCCATTGAACACGGTCAGAAAGGCTCCTGATGACGCCGCGTCGGTTCCTCCCCGCGTTGCTGCTCCTGTTCGTGGGCAGCGGTTGCGCGGCGCTGATATATGAAGTCGTCTGGTTTCAGCTCCTCCAGTTGGTGATCGGCTCGTCGGCGGTCTCAATGGGCGTACTCCTGGGCACGTTCATGGGCGGCATGTGCCTTGGCAGCTACCTGCTGCCGCGGTTCATCGATCGGCGCCAGCATCCGCTGCGCGTCTACGCGTTCCTGGAGCTCGGGATCGCCGCCTTCGGTCTGCTGATTCTCTTCGGCATGCCGCTCCTGAACAGCCTCTACGTCACCGTCTCGGGAGGCGCCGGCATTACGGGCATCCTCTTTCGCGGTCTGGCTGCGGCCATCTGCCTGTTGCCGCCGACCATTCTCATGGGCGCCACGCTGCCGGCGATCTCCCGATGGGTCGAGTCGTCGCCTGAAGGGGTCTCGTGGCTCGGGTTTTTCTACGGCGGCAACATCGGCGGCGGCGTCGTGGGCAGCCTGGCCGCAGGTTTCTACTTGCTGCGCGTCTACGACCTGGGCGTCGCCACCTATGTCGCGCTGGCGCTGAATGTCGCCGTCGCGCTCATGGCGATCGCCATTGCGAAGGCGACGCCGGTGCCGGAACGGCTGGCATCGGATCGCGACGTCGAGGCGCCCGAGCCGGTGGCCGGCGCGTGGGCGATCTACGTGGCGATCGCGCTGTCGGGAGCGACCGCGCTCTCGTCCGAGGTGATCTGGACGCGCCTGCTGTCGCTGCTCTTCGGCGGCACCGTCTATACGTTTTCGCTGATCCTCGCGGTGTTCCTGTTCGGCCTCGGCATCGGCAGCAGTCTCGGCTCGGCGATCGGACGGGGGGCGGCGCGGCCGCGGGTGATCTTCGGCTGGTGCCAGATGGCCCTGTGCGCCGCGATCGCCTGGTCCGCCTACATGCTGACGGAGTCGATGCCGTACTGGCCGATCAACCCGTCCATTACCAGCGATCCGTGGTTCAACTTCCAGCTGGATTTCGTCCGCTGTCTCTGGGTCGTGCTGCCCGGCGCCATCCTGTGGGGCGCGAGTTTTCCGCTCGCCCTCGCGTCGCTCGCGTCCCGCGGACAGGATCCCGGCCGGCTGGTGGGCAGCGTGTATGCCGCCAACACGATCGGCGCCATCGTCGGATCGCTGTGCGCGAGCCTGCTGCTGATCGTGTGGCTCGGAAGCCAGCACGCCCAACAGGTGCTGATCCTCCTGTCGGCGCTCTCGGGACTGCTCGTGCTCTCGACGGGCGGCGCCGAAGCGCCGGCGAAGGCGGGCGGCGGTCTCCAGTTCGCGGGGACGCTGACGATCATCGCGGCGGCCGCGGCCGCGGGGCTGTTGTCGCGCACCGTGCATCCGCTGCCGGGTATCTTCGCCGCGTACGGCCGCTACACCGCGACGCGGCTCGGCCAGGCCGACGTGAAGTACGTGGGGGAGGGCTGGAACGCCACCATCGCGGTCACGCAGCTGGCCGGCGGGATCCTGAACTATCACAACGCCGGCAAGGTGCAGGCCTCCAGCGAACCGCAGGACATGCGGCTGCAGCGCATGCTCGGCCACCTCACGACGTTGATCCCGAGGCAGGCGAAGAAGGTCGTGGTCATCGGCTGCGGCGCGGGCGTGACTGCGGGCGCGGTGTCGATCGACCCCGCCGTCGAGCACCAGACCATCGCCGAGATCGAGCCGCTCGTGCCGCAGGTCGTGTCGAAGCTGTTCGGCGATCACAACTTCCATGTCGTCGACAACCCGAAGGTCCACGTGCGGATCGACGACGCGCGGCACTATCTCTTGACGACAAACGAAAGGTTCGACGCGATCACGTCGGATCCGCTCGATCCGTGGGTCAAGGGCGCGGCGATGCTCTACACGCGCGAGTTTTTCGAGCTGGTCAAGAGCCGCCTGAACCCGGGCGGCGCGGTGACGCTGTTCGTGCAGCTGTACGAGAGCAACACCGAAGCGGTGAAGAGCGAGATTGCCACGTTCATGGAGGCGTTCCCGAACGGCATCGTGTGGGGGAACACGAACAACGGCGCCGGCTACGATCTCGTCCTGCTCGGCCAGGTTGAGGACACGAAGATCCACGTGGACGACATCCAGGCGAAGCTGATGCGGCCCGAGTACGCGCCCGTGCGGCAGTCGCTGCGCGAGATCGGGATGAATTCCGCCGTCGACTTGTTCGCGACGTTCGCCGGCCGCGCCAGCGATCTCAAGCCGTGGCTGGCCGACGCGATGATCAACCGCGACCGGAACCTGCGGCTGCAGTTCCTCGCGGGCATGGGCCTCAACCTCTATCAGAGCGACGTCATCTACTCCGGCATGCTGGCCTATGCGCACCGCTTCCCCGACGAGCTGTTCGTCGCCTCGCCCGAGACGTTGACCGCGCTCCGCGCCGGGATTCTGCGAGAACAAGGCAGGCAGTAACAGTGCTCAGTGCCCGGTGCTCAGTGCTCGGTGCTGCAGTAGTGAGCGCGTGTCTGGCGGCGCCGCCATCTGCGACGGCGCAGCCGGTCAAGCATGACGTCGTCGCGGACGGCCATCATCTGGCGGTGTGGGAGAAGAAGCCCGCGCAGCCGAGGGCGGCGATCCTGCTCCTTCACGGGCGGACCTGGAGCAGCCTGCCGAATTTCGACCTGCAGGTCCCCGGGGAACGGCGATCGTTCATGGACGCGCTCGTCGCGGCCGGGCTCGACGTCTTCGCCGTGGATCTGCGCGGCTACGGCTCGACGCCGCGCGATGCGAGCGGATGGCTGACGCCCGACCGCGCGGTTGCCGACGTCCATCGCAGGCGTGGTGCTGCTTGGCTTCGGCTTCGATCCCGACGACCAGATAGCCGTCTCGAGTCCGCCGGCCCGTCCGGCCCGGTCGCGCAACGTCGCCGACAACGCGGCGTCCGACTTCCTGACGCGCGACGCCTACACCGGCGCGACGCTCACCGCGTTCGTGCAGGAGGCGCTGCGCACCGATCCGGTGCTCGTCGACTGGCGGGATGAGCACCAGTTCAACGCGTTCAAGCCCGCCCAGCTCCAGGCGCCGGTCCTGCTGATCCATGGGGATCGGGATCCCCAGGCGCCGCTCGTCGTGGAGACGAAGCTGTTCACGCGGTTCGGCACCGGCGACAGGGCGTGGGTGATCCTGCCCGGCGCCGACCATGCCGCGCATCTCGAAAAGTCCCAGGGAGAGCTCGTTCGCACGATCGTCTGGTTCATCCGCCGCCACGAGGTCTGATTCACATGAAGCACACGCTCAGCATCGTTGCCTTGCTCCTGGCGATCGGCCAGGCGTCCCCTCGACCCGGCCCGGGGCAGGCGGCGCCCAGCCGTCCGGCCCCCGCGCCGGCGAGGGGGACCGCCTTCGACGTGTTCGAAGCCAATATCGCGGACATGCAGGCCGCGATGAAATCCGGACGGACGACGTCCCATGCGATTGTGCAGCAGTACCTCACGCGCATCGCCACCTACGAAGACAAGCTGCACGCGGCCATCACGGTGAACCCGAAAGCGCTCGAGGAGGCCGATGCGCTCGATCGCGAGCGGGCGCAGGGGCGGATCCGCGGTCCGCTGCACGGCATTCCCATTGCGCTGAAGGACAACATTCACACCACGCACATGCCGACGACGGGCGGGGCGCTGGCGTTCGACGGAATGGTGCCGCCGTACGAGGCCACGCTGACGAAGAACCTGCGCGCCGCCGGCGCGATCATCATCGCGAAGACCGGCATGACGGAGCTGGCCAATTACGTCGCCAACGGCATGCCGACGAACTACAACGCCGTCCACGGATACGGCTTCAATCCCTACGACCCGCGCCGCGATCCGCGCGCGCCGGGGCCGACAGCCGACGGCCGGCCGGTGCTGCAGACCGGCGGCTCGAGCTCGGGCATCGGCACGGCCGCGAATTTCTGGGCGGGGAACGTGGGGACGGAAACGTCGGGATCGATTCTGAGCCCGGCCAACCAGAACATGCTCGCGGCGGTCAAGCCGACGGTCGGCCGCATCAGCCGCTACGGCGTCATTCCCATCACTGCCGATCAGGACACGCCCGGACCCATGGCCAAGTACGTGATGGACGTGGCGATCATGTTCGGCGTATTGGAGGGGGCTTCGCCCGATCCGAACGACGCGGCGACAAAGGCGTGCACGCCGCCGCCGGGCAACGATTACGCGAAGCTGCTCAAGGCCGACGGCCTCAAAGGTGCGCGCATCGGGATCCCGCGCGCGAACTACTACGAGCCGTTCACGCCGCCCGGCTCCGACCGGCCCCGCGGCGGATTGAACCCGGCCCAGACGAAGGTCATGGAGGAGGCCATCGCCGCACTGACGGCCGCCGGCGCGACGGTGATGGACGTCGAGATCCCGAGCATGCTCGAAAAGGAGCCCAAGGAAAACCTCCTCACCGCCGGTTCGTCGAGCGTGCTCAGTTACGGCATGAAGCGCGACTTCAACACCTGGCTGGCGTCGCTCGGTCCGGCCGCGCCCGTGAAGTCGCTCACCGAGCTTCGTGAGTGGAACAAGACCCACGAGAAAATGGGGGCGATCAAGTACGGGCAGGCGCTCCTCGACGCCTCCGATGCGATCGATCTGGCAAAGGATCGCGCGAAGTACGAAGAGGATCGCGCGCGCGACATCCGCGTCTTTGGGACCAGGGGCATCGATGCGGCGGTCAAGGCGAACAATCTCGATGCGCTGCTGTTCCCGGGCCCGAGCAGCGCGGGAATTGCGTCCAAGCCGGGTTATCCGACGGTGCTCGTCCCGTTCGGGATGATTCCCAACGCACCCGGCCAGGGTGGACGGGGCGGCGGCGCCGGCGCGCCTCCCGCCGCTCCGGGCACGACGGCGACCGCCGCGACCCCCCCTGCGGCCCCGCCGGCCGGGACGACCCCGGCGACGACGGATACGACGGCGGGCGGACGAGGTACGCCGCCCGCCCCGCCCGTTCCGTTCCCTGCAGGCTTCG
>Ga0310810_10008265_pt1 | contig 11960 bp, 9 predicted proteins | sample NCmetagenome_FD_207641 | JGI IMG/M metagenome (GOLD analysis project Ga0310810, IMG submission 207641) | Soil microbial communities from experimental microcosm in Duke University, North Carolina, United States - NC | ecosystem: Engineered > Artificial ecosystem > Soil microcosm > Unclassified ...
GCGCAAGTCGGCATCATGGTCGACGGGGCAGGTATCGGCAGTTGCATGGCCGCCAACAAAGTTGCTGGGGTGCGCGCGGCCATGTGTTACGACGTCACGACCGCGCAGAACGCGCGCGAGCACAACAACGCCAACGTGCTCACGCTCGGTGGTGGTCTCATCGGACCACGACTCGCACTCGCCATCGTCGACGCGTTTCTCTCCACGACGTTCGGTGGCGGCCGGCATGCAACGCGCGTCGCGAAGATCGACGCACTGGATGCGCCGCGCACGCAGCGGTAGGGCCCCGAGTCCACGTATCACTTTTCATCATGAATCGCGAAGACGCCCTCGAGTACCATGCTAACCCGCGACCCGGGAAGATCGCTGTCGTTCCCACGAAACGACTCACCAACCAGCGCGATCTGTCTCTCGCCTACTCGCCTGGCGTCGCCGAGCCGTGTCTCGAGATCAAGCGCAACCCCGATGATGCGTACCGCTACACATCCAAGGGGAATCTCGTCGGCGTCGTGAGCAACGGCACCGCGGTGCTCGGCCTCGGCAACATCGGGGCGCTCGCGGGCAAGCCGGTCATGGAAGGCAAGGCGAATCTCTTCAAGCAATTCGCGGATCTCGACGTGTTCGACCTCGAGGTCGGCTCCGAAGATCCCGACGACGTCATTCGGTTCTGCCAGTTGCTCGAGCCCACCGTCGGCGGCATCAACCTCGAGGACATTCGCGCTCCCGATTGCTTCTACATCGAGGAGACGCTGAGGAAGACGATGAAGATTCCCGTCTTCCACGACGACCAGCACGGCACCGCGATCATCTCGGGCGCAGCGCTCATGAATGCGCTCGAGATCGTTGGAAAGCCAATCGATTCGGTCCGGGTCGTGTTCTCGGGAGCCGGCGCCGCCGCGATCGCGACGGCGAGCCACTACATGCGGCTCGGCGTACGGAAAGAGCACATCATCATGTGCGATCGCGTGGGCGTGATCTACAACGGCCGCGCGCAGGACATGGACCCCTACAAGGCGCGCTTCGCGAACGAGACATCGGCGCGCACCATCGCGCAGGCGCTGGACGGCGCTGACGTGTTCGTCGGACTGTCGGTCGCCGGCGCGGTGACCAGTGACATGATCGCACGGATGGCTCCCGAGCCGATCATCTTTGCGCTCGCGAACCCCGTCCCGGAGATCCTGCCTGACGAGGTACGGTCGGTCCGCAGCGACGCGATCGTCGCCACGGGACGTAGCGACTATCCGAATCAGGTCAACAACGTACTCGGATTTCCGTTCATCTTCCGCGGCGCGCTGGACGCGCGAGCGACGGAGGTGAACGAAGAGATGAAGATGGCCGCGACGCGCGCCCTCGCCGCTCTCGCGAAGGAGGAAGTGCCGGAGAGCGTGACCGCGTTGTACGGACTCCGGTCCGTGAAGTTCGGCCGCGACTACCTCATTCCCTTCCCGTTCGACCCGCGCGTGCTGCTCTGGGTAGCGCCCGCCGTCGCGTGGGCCGCGGTCGCCAGCGGCGTCGCGAAGGAGTTCGTGGACGTCGAGGACTATCGAGAGCAACTCGAGGCCCGCCTCGGGCGCGCGCGTGGATTGATCCGCGGGATCATCAACCGTGCGGTTCGCGATCCCAAGCGCATCGTGTTTCCCGAAGGCGAGGAGCCGAAGATTCTGCGCGCGGCGCGGATCGTACTCGACGACGGCATCGGCTATCCGATTCTGCTCGGCAACCGCGACGTGATCGAGCGAAACGCCGCGGCGGCCGGAATTTCGCTCGAGGATCTCGAGATCGACGACCCCTCGACGTCACTCCATCGCGAGCGATACGCGGAGTTCCTCTGGCAGCGGCGCCAGCGGAAAGGAATGAGCTCCGGGGAGGCGCTCCGTCGCCTGTACAACGGCAACTACTTCGGATCCGTGATGGTCGCGTGCGGTGACGCCGACGCGCTGCTCTCGGGCATGACCATGCAGTACCCCGAGACCATCCGCCCGGCGCTCGAAGTCGTCGGTGCGCATCCGCGAGCCGGCCTCGTGAGCGGCATGTACATGCTCGTGTTCGATCGCCACGTCGTGTTCTGTGCGGACACGACGGTCAACATCGATCCAACGGCCGAACAGCTCGCGCAGATCGCGTACGCCGCCTCACGCATCGTGGCCACGTTCGGCATCGAGCCTCGCATTGCCATGCTCAGCTTCTCGAACTTCGGATCGGTCCGCCATCCGGATGCCGAGAAAGTCTCCCGGGCGGTCCAGCTCGTGCGACAGCGTGACCCCAATATCGTGATCGACGGGGAAATGCAGGCGGATAGCGCCCTGGACGAGCGCATTTTGGCCGAGAGTTATCCGTTCAGCGCCTTGAAGGAACCGGCCAACGTATTGATATTTCCGAACTTGAGCGCTGGAAACATCGCCTATAAGCTGCTCAACAAGCTCGGCGGGGCTACGGCCATCGGGCCGATCCTCATCGGCATGCGCCACGCCGTCCACGTGCTGGAGCATGGGGCGGACGTGCAGGAAATAGTCAACATGGCGGCCGTCGCAGTCATCGACGCGCAGTCACGGACCGCAACGGTCGACGTCGCAGGCGTACCAGGAAACTGGCCGACGTGAGCAGGACGAGCGACGAACCTTCTTACCGGATACTCGAAAACAATGGCAACGCAGACCAAGCCCGCTTCGGGAGCGCCTGACACGACGAAAGGATTGGAGAAACAGGGGCTGCGCCCGAGCGGTGAGGTCCATTGGAACTTCGTAGCGCCCGAGTTGATGCTCGCCGCCGCGCGCCGCGGCGAGGGCGAGTTCGCGGACATGGGCCCGTTCGTCGCAGTCACGTCGCCGCATACCGGCCGATCTCCGAACGACAAGTTCGTCGTCCGCGAGCCGTCCACCGAAGGGGATATCGACTGGGGCAAGGTGAACCAGCCGTATTCGCCTGCTCATTTCGAAACGCTGCTGGCGGACGTCCGCGCGTATCTCGACAAGCAGCCGGAGCTGTTCGTGCAGGACCTGCGCTGCGGCGCCGACCCCGGCCATCGGCTGAGCGTGCGGTACGTCATGCCTAACGCGTGGCACGCCGCGTTCGTGCGCAACATGTTCATCCGTCCCGACCAGAGCGAGTTGCCGACGTTCGAGCCGAACTTCACGGTGCTGCACGCACCAGAGTTCCAGGCCGACCCCGCCCGGCACGGCACGCGAACGAGCACGTTCATCGTGCTCAATTTCGCGCAGCGCATGATCCTCATCGGCGGCACGCGGTACGCCGGTGAGCTCAAGAAGGCGATGTTCACGGTCATGAACTACTTCATGCCGAAGGACGGCGTGCTCTCGATGCACTGCTCCGCCAACGTCGGCACGCAGGGCGACACCGCGTTGTTCTTCGGTCTGTCCGGCACGGGAAAGACCACGCTGTCCGCCGATCCGGAGCGCTCGCTCATCGGCGACGACGAACACGGCTGGGCCGAGACGGGCATCTTCAACTACGAAGGCGGCTGCTACGCGAAAGTGATCAACCTCTCCGCCGAGGGTGAGCCCGACATCTACGCCACCACTCAGATGTTCGGCACCATCCTCGAGAACGTGGTGCTCGAGCCCACGTCGAGAAAGGTGAAGTTCGACGATCAGTCGATCACCGAGAACACCCGCGCGTCGTACCCGCTCCCCTACATTCGCAACCACGTCCCCAGTGGACGCGGCGGCCATCCGAAGAACGTCGTGTTCCTCACGGCTGATGCGTTCGGAGTGCTGCCGCCCATCGCACGCCTCACGCGCGAACAGGCGATGTACTACTTCCTGTCCGGGTACACGGCGAAGGTCGCGGGAACCGAGCGTGGCGTCACCGAACCGCAGGCGACGTTCAGCGCCTGCTTCGGCGCCGTGTTCCTCGTGTGGCATCCAACGAAATACGCGGAGATGCTCGGCCGTCTGCTCACGGAGCACGACTCGCACGTGTGGCTCGTGAACACGGGCTGGAGCGGCGGTGCATATGGTGTCGGCAAGCGGATGAAGCTCGGGTACACGCGCGCGATGGTCCGCGCCGCGCTGGCCGGTCAGCTCGACCAGGTGCCGACGCAGACGGATGAGCGCTTCGGCCTCGCGGTGCCAACGCTCGTCCCCGGGGTCCCCACGGAAGTCATGCGTCCGCGCGATACCTGGAGCGACACCGCGGCGTACGATGCCCAGGCCAGGAAACTCGCTGAGATGTTCGTCAAGAACTTCGAAAAGTTCGGCGGCAACATCTCGCCTGCAATCGCTGCCGCTGGCCCGAAGGTGTGAACCAGAACGCAGCACCTGTCTCGCCTTGATCATACGGGATCCACTCTGGAACAACATTCGTGTCGACGCGCTGGCCCTTCAGCTCGTCGACACGCCTGTTTTCCAGCGACTGCGATACGTTAGGCAGCTCGGCCTCGCCTACCTCGTATACCCGGGCGCGACACACACGCGGTTCGAGCATGCGCTTGGCGCCTACCACCTGGCGCGCCTCACGCTGTCTCTGCTCGACGAGCGCGGTGAGCTCGATGGCGTGGCGCTCGAAGAGCGGAGCATCGCCCAGGCAGCCGCACTGCTGCACGACGTCGGACACTATCCCTTCTCGCACGCGCTCGAAGAGATTGGCGCGTTGCACCACGAGGAGGTCGCGGCTCCGCTGGTGCTCGAGGGGTCGGTCGGCGCCGCGCTCAGAGCAACGCTCGGACCGAGTGCACCGGAGCGCGTGCTCGATCTCATCCGGGGCGTGAGCGAGTCGCCGTTGCAGGGCCTCGTCTCGGGATCGTTGGACCTCGACAAGATCGAGTACCTCAAGCGCGACGCGTTGATGTGCGGCGTGCCGTACGGCGAGATCGACGTCGACCGGTTGCTCAATTCGCTCGTGCTGGTCGATGAGCCGGCGACTGGCCGCCGGGTCGTGGGCGTGCTGGAGAAAGGGCTCTCGGCGCTCGAGTCGCTGCTGTTCGCGAAGTACCAGATGTACCGGAACGTGTACTGGCACCACGCCGTGCGCAGTGCGACGGCCATGTACAAGCGGCTGGTCGACGAAGCGCTCGCCGCGGGCGACGTGGATGCGCGCTCGTTGAGCACGTTCGATGACCAGGGCCTGCTGCACCGTCTGGCCCAGCGCGGTGCCCCTCCGCTGCTCGTGGCGCTGCGCGAGCGGCGGCTCTACAAGCGCGTCCTCGAGTGTCCCGCCGCGGAGTTGGCGGGTGACGATCCGGAGTGGATCGCCGACGACCGCGCGCTGACCATCGAGATGGAAGATCGTATTGCCGCACAGCTGGGACTCTCGGCCGGCGAGATCCTGCTCGACTTCCCGGCAAAGACGCAGATGCTCGGTCTGGACCTGCCAGTGGTGCGCCGATCGGGCGAGGTCCGGCGCCTAACGACTGCCGGACTCGAAGGAGCAATCAACCTGCCGGTGTTGTCGGAGCAGCTGTACCGGTCCGCACGCTGGCTACGCGTGTTCGCCGTGCGACGCCTCGATGTGCCGCGGGCGGAGCTGCTCGATCAGCTCATGCGGGTGACCGCCGGCGCCTGACGTGAGCCGCCGCTCGCGCTAGCCGCCCGCGATGCGCTTGCCATGCGCCTCGGCGAGCTTGCGAGCGATGGCTCGATAGAACGAGGCGTCGTCGTGCTTCTCCTGCGACTCCAGCGACAGCGCCGCGAGCTCGAGCGCGTACAGGATGTTGCCGAGGTACAGGTCGGCGAGCGACGCGACGGTTTCGACGGCTTCTTCGTCGGCCACGCCGCTCAGCGAACCACAGGCGCCGGCGTTTCCGCCGTGTTGCCGTCGGTTCCGTTGCCCTCGGCAGCTGTCACCTGCACGACGATCGCGGTGATGTTGTCGAGGCCACCGCGTCCGTTCGCTTCCGAGATGAGCGCGTCGACGACACGGCCCGGCGTCGCTCGAGAGAAGAGCAGTTGCTGCAGGCGGCGGTCATCGACCATGCCTGTGAGCCCATCGCTCGCGACGAGGTAGACGTCACCGGTGCGCACTTCGCCGTCGTAGGTATCGGGCTCGACGTTGTCGCTCGCGCCGACACAGCGAGTGATCACGTTCGAGTAGGGATGATACCGTGCCTGCTCCGGCGTCAGGAACCCGGCGTCGACCTGCTCCTGCACGTAGGAGTGATCCTTCGTGAGCTGACGAAGCTTGCCATCGCGCAGGAGGTACACGCGCGAATCACCGACCTGTCCGATGAGATACCGCGAGCCGGTCAGGATCAGCACGGACGCCGTGGTGCCCATCCCCTGCTTATCGACCTCGGTGATCGTGCGCTCGTAGATCTTCGAGTTCGCTTTCTTGACGGCGTCGGCGACCTTGGACTGGATGGAGTCACCGTTGACGTCGGTGATCGCAGCCAACTCACGCGAGATGATCTGCACGGCCATCTCGCTCGCCACTTCGCCGGCGGCGTGGCCTCCCATCCCGTCGGCGACGATGAACAGTCCCCGCTTGTCGTTCGCTTCAGCGAAGAAACTGTCTTCGTTCCCAGCGCGGATCATGCCCACATCCGAGCGGGCGGCGACGTATAGGTTCACTAGCGATCCTGTATCACGAGAAAGACGGTCGCACCGATGGCCACCGCGGCCGCGAACCACACGAGCGGCGAGATCTTTCGCGTCGCTTGTGTCGAGTCGCTCGCCTCAGCCTGGCGGGTGGCGACGATAGGGCGCGCCACGGGCGCGCGTTGTTGATCTTGTGCCGTGAGGGCGGCGACGACGCGCGTACCACCATCGGCGTCGACGACTTCTGGCTCCGAGCGGAATATCACCTTCACGCCGCCAAAGCGCACGGCTGCGGAAGAGGCGAGCAATTGTTCGCCTCTGACCCGTCGGCCGGCGACGTACGTGCCATTCGTCGATTCCATGTCGACCACGAACCAGCCGGATTCGCGCCGCTGGATCTTCGCGTGCGAGTCGGAGATGCTCTCATCGGCCAGAACGACGTCGTTGTGCGGGCCACGCCCCACATGGACGAGCGGCGAACGAAGCGGGTACCGCGTTCCCTTGCTCACTCCCTCGTTCACGACTTCCAGCGTGCCGAGCACCCGCTGTCGCTCCGGCGAACGTTGCGCTGGAGCCGGGGCTGGAGCCTCAGGGGCGGCAGCATCTGCATAGAAGCGGAACTCCTCGGTACCGATACGAATCACATCTCCGCGACGGAGCGGCTGAGCGTCGCCCGTGCGTGCCCCGTTCACGAAGACACCGTTGGCACTGATATCACGAACGATGTAGCCCGACGCCCCAAGCGAAAGCTCGGCGTGATTGCGGGAGACGTCGTTGCCGGGGACCACGATGTCGCAGTCAGCATCGCGCCCGAGCCGCAGACCCGCGGAGGGCACCGCGTATTCCCGGCCGTCGACGAGCGAGACCAGACGGCCACCGGACGCGCCAATGCGGCCGCGGCCTGTCGCCACGGTCGGTGCTGCCGGCGTGCCGAACGCTGGCCGCACGACTGTGCTGCCAGCCTTCTGGTCATCGGAGAAGCGGAGCTGACGCCCGGCCACCTCGATCCTGTCTCCGTGGAGCAGCGGCGCCGGTTCCGCACCGAGCGCCACACCATTGACGAGTATCGTGGTCCCCGTCGTCACTCGGCGCACAGTGACGGTGCCTCGCGGGTCCACGGTGACGATCGCAAGAGTCCCCTTCTCCGGACCAGCATCGAGCCGAACGCGGGCATCGTCACCCGTCCCGATTCGCAGCTCGCCAACGCTCAGCTCGATCTCGTTGTCGTCAAGCCGAATGTGAGCCATGCCGGTTCGGGCAGCGTTTCGATTGCGCGAAGCCGAAAGGGAAATGGAAAGCCCGTTGAGACGGCATCGCCTCCACGGGTTACGGGCGGAAACTATGGCTGACCCGCTTGGCTGGCAAGCACTTGGGAGATCGCCGGAACCCGTTGTGAGACAGTCCAGTTCACGCCTGTGCGGCGGCAGCGATCTCGCCCTGCTGCAAACGGTAGAGTCGCTGGTACAGTCCGCCCCGGGCGAGGAGCTCACGGTGCGTGCCGCGCTCCCGAACCTCACCGTGATGCAGGACGAGAATCTCGTTCGCGCCGATGATGGTGCTCAAGCGATGTGCGATGGCGATCGTCGTACGGCGCCGCATGAGCACCTCGAGCGCTTCCTGAATCGCTGCTTCGATCTCGCTGTCCACCGCGCTCGTGGCCTCGTCGAGCACCAGGAGCGCCGGATCGGACGCAATCGCGCGCGCGAACGACAACAGCTGCCGTTCCCCGACGCTCACCGACGTCCCACGTTCGCCGAGCTCGTATGCATAGCCGCCTGGCAGTCGACGGATGACACGATCGGCCCCAACCCGTTCTGCAGCACGTACGACCTCCGCGTCGGTCAGCTCGGATGACAGCCGGATATTTGTTCGGACATCGCCCGCGAACAGGAAGATGTCCTGCTGTACGTAACCGATGAGTCCGCGCAACTCGTCGATGGGCATCTCGCGTACGTCGATGCCGTTGATGAGGATCTGCCCGCGCTGCGGGTTGTAGAACCGCAGCAGAAGACTGACGATCGTCGTCTTCCCCGCGCCAGTGTGCCCAACGAGCGCGAGCGTCTCACCCGGGCGTGCAATGAAGCTCACGCCGCGCAGCACCCACTCCGGCTCCGCCGGTGCCGCGTCCCCCTTCGCGAGATGCGCGAGATCGTAGGCGAACCAGACATCGCGGAACTCGACGGTGACCGCTCGCCTGTCGGCGCCGGGAACCGGGAAGCGGGAACCGGGAACCGAATTGTCGACCGCGTGATCCAGTCCACGCGTAGTCGGTTCCCCGTTCCCCGTTCCCGCTTCCCGCCCGGAGGGCTCGGTATCGAGAAGCTTGAAGACTCTCTCCGACGACGCCATCGCCTGCTGGAGCGTGTTGTACTTGTCAGAAAGATCCTGCAAAGGCTGATAGAACCGCCGCACGAGCTGGAGAAACGCGGCCACCGTGCCGACGCTGATCGATGCGGATCGGACCCGACTCGACCCGGCGACGATCAACGTCGCCATCGCCACTGTCGTCAGGACCTCGATCACCGGGAAATACAGCGCGTACACCCGCACCGATCGCAGGTGTGCGTCCAGATGATCGCGATTGAGCGCGTCGAACCTGGCGGCTTCGCTTCGCTCCCGCCCGAAGAGCTGCACCACGCGTACGGCGGACACACGCTCCTGCAGGAACGCGTTGATCCGCGCCAGGCGCGTGCGGATGGCGCGATAGGCCTCGCGCACGCTCACCCGAAACACATTCGAGGCGATGACCACGCCGGGAATGACCGCGAACGCCGCGATCGCCAGTCGCCAGTCGACGACGAGCATCGCGACGCTGATCGCCAGCAGCGTGAACAGATCGCCAATGCCGGCGACGACGCCCGCCGTGAACAGCTCATTCAACGCCTCGACATCCGACGTCACTCGCGTGACGAGTCGCCCGACCGGATTGCGGTCGAAGAATGCCACCGACAGCCGCTGGAGGTGCGCGAAGATCTCGATCCGCAGATCACGCATGACCCGCTGTCCAAGGAGGCTGGTCAGCATGGTCTCGCCGTACGTGAACAGGAACTGCAGCAGCAGCGTGGTGGCGAACAGGGCGGCGCTCGTGATCGCGATGCGGCTATCACGACGCGGGATCGCGACGTCGATGACGCGCTGCGTCAGCGCCGGACCAACGAGCTGCAGGAACCCATCAGCCAGCAGCAGTACGAGCGACCCGATCACGAGTGCACGATACGGCCGAGCATACCTGAGCAGCCGTCGCATGAGACGGCCGTCGTACGCCTTGCCGAGTGCTTCTTCCTCGTGAATGGCGGCGGGTGTAGTCAAGCTTGGGGACTGGGACTAGGAACTGGGGAGTCGGGACTACAGGCGCAGGATCGGGAAGCATAACGTCCGCGCATCGACCAGTTCCGATTCCCGATTCCCGATTCCCTATTCCCCAAGGAAGAGCCCGTAAGACCGAAGGAAGACCCGAATCTGGTACGGTGGTTGCTTTATACCAGAGGTGTAAACCCACCCCTCGGGAGGAGTAGATATGACCATTCTCGCTTGGATCGTGCTTGGACTCGTCGCTGGTGCGATTGCCAAGGCACTGATGCCGGGTCGTGACCCTGGCGGTATCATCGTCACGATGCTGATTGGAATCGTCGGCGCATTCCTCGGTGGTTTTCTTGGTAACACGATCACCGGCGCCGGACTGAACGGGTTCTCGCTGTGGAGCATCATCCTCGCGGTCGTCGGCGCGATGCTGCTACTTTGGATCTACCGCATGACGACTCGTACGCGAACCACGGTCTGACGCTTTATCGTCGAGCCCCGAGCGCTGCACACGCGACGCTCGGGGCTCGATGGTGTCCAGGAGAGGAGTTGCCACTCTGGCTCTATTGGGTACTGCTGGGATTGTTGGCGGGCTCGCTCGCCAAATTTCTCGTCCCCGGTCGTGACCCGTCCGGCTGCATCGTGACGGTCGTTCTCGGCATCGTCGGTGCATTCATCGGCGGCCTGCTCGGGAGCGCGCTGGGCTGGGGTCACGTGACTGCAGGTGAGCTCGATTTCCGTTCGCTCGGGATCGCGACCATCGGCGCTATCGTCGTGCTGCTGGTCGGTCGCGCGCTCCGTCGCTTGCGATAGCGGATATTCTCGCGGTCGGTGTTTCTTCGCCCCTCCCGGAATTAGGTTTCGCCCGGTGAAGGATGCGATCGTCGTGCGCGGAGCACGCCAGCATAACCTGAAGGGCTTCGACCTCGAGATCCCGCGGCGGAGCTACACCGTGATCACGGGGCCTTCGGGCTCCGGGAAATCGTCACTGGCGTTCGATACCATCTACGCCGAAGGGCAGCGCCGCTACGTCGAGTCGCTCTCCGCCTACGCTCGCCAGTTTCTCGAGCGGATGGAGAAGCCCGACGTCGACTCGATCGACGGCCTCTCGCCCGCTGTCGCGATCGAGCAGAAGAATCCGACGAAGACATCACGGTCGACCGTCGGCACGGCCACCGAGATCTACGACTACCTGCGTCTGTTGTGGGCCCGCATCGGCCGCACCTTCTGTCCGGTGTGTGGTCGCGAGCTCAAGCCCGATACGGTGCAGTCGGTCGTCGACGCGGTGCTCGCGCTTCCGTCCGGAACCCGCTTCGCCGTGGCGTTCCCGCTTCGTCTGTCGAGCAAGGTCACGCACGATGTGGTCGTGGAAAACCTGCGCGCCCAGGGCTTCGTCCGCGTCAGCGTGGATGGGCGCATTCTGCACCTCGACGACGTGGCCGCCGAGTCGCTGGACCTAACGAGTGCGCGCGAGCTGCTCGTGGTCGTCGATCGCCTGAGCGTTTCCGCGGACGCGGCTGGCCGTCTCACCGACGCGGTCGGCACAGCGTTCCGCGAGGGCGACGGAGATTGTGTCGTGGTGACTGTGGACTCCCAGTCCCCGGTGTCGATTCCCCGATCGCTGAAGTTCACGGAACGCTTCGAGTGCCCTAACGATGGCACGCGCGCGCCGGCACCGACGCCGCAGCTCTTCTCGTTCAACAATCCGCGCGGCGCCTGCCCGACGTGCAACGGCTTCGGTGCGGTACTCGAATACGACGAGGCGCTCATCGTTCCCTACCCCGAGCGCTCGCTCCGCGAGGGGGCGATCGATCCGTGGACCAAACCGCGCTACGACGGCAAGCGGCGCGCCCTCGCCGAGTTCGCGAAGCGCGAAGGCATCTCGCTGGATACGCCCTGGCGATCGTTGTCCACCGCACAGCGTCAGGCACTGCTCAGTGGCCGGTCGCGCGGGTACAAGGGCATTCTGCCGTTCCTCGCGGACCTCGAGGAGAAACGGTACAAGCAATACATCCGGGTCTTCCTCCGGCAGTATCAGAGCGCGCGCGAGTGTCCGACGTGTCATGGCACGAAGCTCAAGGCGGAGTCGCTCCAGGTGCGCGTTGCCGACCGCTCCATCGCGGACATCTCGGAGCTGCCGATCGATCGCCTGATGTCCTGGCTGGTCGC
>Ga0310810_10008266_pt1 | contig 11959 bp, 7 predicted proteins | sample NCmetagenome_FD_207641 | JGI IMG/M metagenome (GOLD analysis project Ga0310810, IMG submission 207641) | Soil microbial communities from experimental microcosm in Duke University, North Carolina, United States - NC | ecosystem: Engineered > Artificial ecosystem > Soil microcosm > Unclassified ...
GGCACGGCGGCGTCGTGCTGCTCGGCCCCGAGGCGCTGGCGCAGGACGAGCTGGCGGTCCCTCTCCCCTCGCCTCAAGTCGAACCCGGCCAGGTCCAACTGCTCGAGGACATCGTGCGGGATGCGGGCTACCGCTCGGTGGCCTGCGTGCCGGTGCGCGCGGGCCGGCGCGACGTCGGCCTCATGCTCGCGGCCGACCTGCGCCCCGACCGGTACGGCGAGAGCGAGCGCATGACGCTCGAGGTGGCCGCCCATCGGCTGGCGCCCATGCTGGGCCGCATGGCGCGGCAGTGGGGCGGCTCGGCGCTCCCGGCCAAGGAAGCCGAGCGGCTGACGGCGCTGGTGGATGCGGTGGGCGCCGCCGGCCGGCACGGTGGCTCGGCACAGGTGTATCTCGCGGAGCTGAGCCGCGCGCTCGAGCCGATGCTGCCGCACGACGCGCTGGAGCTCCTGCTCGCCGACACCGAAGGCGCTCGCGCCTATCGCATGGGCGAGCACAACGGCAGCCCGCTCTGGAGCGACCCTTCGCTGGTGATCGCCCGCGAGCATCTGGATCTGGCGTCGCTGTTCGGGCCGCGCGAGACGGTACTCATCGCGGACAGCTACCAGGAGCCGCGCTGGCCTCGCGGCTACTTCACGGTCGATGAGCCGGTGGGGGCCGAAATCCGTTCGGTCGTCGGGGCGCGCATCCGCCTGCCCGGTGGAGGCGTGGCCTACCTGCTGGCGGGGGGCATCGGCGCCGACCTGTACGGCGAGGCGGACGCGGACCTGCTGCGCAGGGTAGGCGGGCTGATCGCCGCGCAGGTGGCCGTGCTGGTGACCGCCTCGGCGCTCTCGTCGTCACCGGCCGCGCCTCAGGCACCCAAGCCGAGCCTGCTGGAGGCGGCCGAGCTGCTCGCGACCGGGACCGAGTTCGCCGAGACGACGCGTCGCGTGGCCGACCTCGCGGGTCGCGTGCTTCCCTTCGATGAGATCCGGTTCGCGATCCGCCTGAGCGAGGGGGATCGCGTCGTGCTGCTCGAGCCCGGCGAGCGCCGGCCGCTGCCGGACCTGCCGCTGGTGCCGGTGGCGGGAACCACCCTGGCCGCGGTGCTCCAGGGTGAGATCCCCAGCTCGTTCCAGCTGGTGGAGGACGAGGCCCGCCTGCTGGTACCGCTCCGGGTAGCCGGACGGATCCATGGCGCGCTCGTCCTGACGGCCCGACCTCCCGCCCTCCTGCGCGAGGCCCACCTCCCTCCGGCGCAGCAGCTCGCGGACATCGTCGCCGCGCATCTCGAGCTGCTGCGCCGGACCGCACTGCTTCCGCCGCCCTACATGCCCGGCTGGAAAAAGGTCCGTTGAGGCCCCATCTCAGGCGGGCTTCGCCGGCGCTCGGGCGCCGGCATCCGATCGACGGCGAGCAGTCGCGAGCAGCCACAGCCCGATGAGCACGGCCGGGACGCTCAGGAATTGGCCAAGGTCCAACGGCAGCGCGTGCTCGAAGGCCTCCTGGGGTTCCTTGAGAAATTCGATGGCGAACCGGAACCCGAAGACCAGCACGAGCACGACCCCCAGCAGCGCGCCTCGCCGCTCGCCCAGCCGGCTACGCCGGTCGAGCCGCCACATGACTCCAAAGATCGCGAGGTACGCCAGCGCTTCGTAGAGCATCGCCGGATGCCGCGGCAGGGGGTCGATTCGAGCGAAGACCACGGCCCACGGAACCGTGGTCGGCCGTCCTATGATCTCCGAATTGAAGAAGTTCCCCACCCGGATGCAGGCCGCGGCGATGGGCGCCGCGACGGCGACCCGATCCAGGAGCCACAACGTCGGCCGCCCGGCGCGTCGGGCGAAGAGCGCGACCGCCAGGGCGATTCCGAGGACGCCCCCATGACTGGCGAGGCCGCCGCGCCACACCGCCAGAATCTCGAGGGGATGGTGGACATAGTACCCCGGCTCATACAGCAGGCAGTGCCCGAGGCGCGCGCCGATGATCGTGCCGGCGACGACATAGCTCAACAGCCGGCTCGCTTCCTCGGCCGAGCCTCCAGCCCGCTCGAAGCTCCGGACGCCGGCTCGATAGGCAGCGAGAATGCCGGCGGCGAACAACACCCCGTACCATCGAAGCTGGAGCGAGCCGATGCGCAACAGCACCGGATCGACACTCCACACCACGCGCAACATCGCCTCTCCTTGGAGCCGGCCATCGTCCCGCGGCGCCGGGCTCCCGTGCCGGAGCCATCCTCCACCGCAGCCGGACGAGCGGCCGTCAGAACTCGGTGCTGACTCGCACGGTGAAGTTCCGCCCCGGGTCCAGCACCACCGGATCGGCATTGAACTTGTAGCGGCTCAGGAAGCTCTGGTACTGCTTGTCGAACGCGTTCCGGAGCGTCACGTCCAGATGGACCACCTGAGAGCCGGCCGCCAGCGCGACTCCGGCGCCCACGTTGGCAAGCGTGTAGCCCGCCGGGGAGATGTCGTTCGGATCGAGCTCCGTCTGGTGCGCATCCGTTTCGCCTCCCACCGACACATAGGGGCTCAGGAAGAAGCCATTGCCTTTCCCCTCGAACTGTGCGCTGTACGTTGTCCGGAACGGCGGCACCAGCGGCAGCGGCTGGTCGACCGACCGGTTCTGCCCCCGGGTATAGTCCGCCGTACCGCTCAGGTGCAGGTATGGCGTCGGGTGGTATTCCGCCGAGAACTCGAAGCCGGTCAGGCGAGCGTCGCCCTGCACGGCCTGGTACTTCTGGAAGCAGGAGAAGTTGTCGGGATCGGAGCAGGAAGCTTCCGGGCCACCCGAGGGCGAGTCGTAGGTGCCGGTCGGGCGGAAATAGATGTAGCTGTTGATGTAGTTGGCGAAACCGCCCAGCTCCAGGCTCACCCGTCCGCTCTGCACCCGAACCGCCAGGTCGGCGTTGATGGACGTCTCGTTCTTGAGGTCGGGATTGCCCACGTTGTACTGGATCGTCCCTTCGTGTACGCCGTTGGCGAACAGCTCGATCGCCTGCGGGGCGCGGTAGCCCCGACCGACGTTCAGCACCAGCGCCACCGGCTCCGAGACGTGGAACAGCGCACCGACGTTGCCTACCACCGAGTTGTAGGTCCGGGTCTGGGCCGGCGTACCGGTGCCGACGGGAGGCGGCGGATCGGTGGTCAGCTCCAGGTGCCGGTAATCGTACCGTCCGCCTAACGAGAGGGTCCACCGGTCGAGATCGAGCTGCTCGAAGGCGTATACGCCGACGGCCCGCGTCCGATTGCTGGGGACGAGGTGCTGGTCCGCGCCGGAGACGGTAAAGTCATCGAAGAAGGTCTGCGCGCCCACCAGGCCGCTGAGCCGGCCGCGGGGCGCATGGTGGAAGCGCACGTCACCCTTATAACTGGTGGCGCGCAGGCCCGAGGCCACTTCGTCGGCGTCAGCCGCCTCGAATTCCCGCCGGCGGTTGCGCTCGAACCCGGCGATCACTTCCAGGCGTGACGCCCCGATCGGGAGATTGGCGGTGAGACTGGTGCGGGTATCGCCGATCCGCTGGAACGGCGTCGCGGTCGCGTCGTCGTGGAGCTCGGGCTTCTCGTCGCGGTAGGCCAGGTCGGCCCGCACCGAGCCCCAGCTTCCGCGGTATCCGAGCGACCCGTCGCCGGCCACCGCGCGGTTGCCGGTATTGAAGACGTCGCCCAGTGGGGTAGTGAAATCATCACTGGTGCGGCCGGTGAGCGAGGTGCGGAACCCCAGTCCGCCCGCGGCACCTTCGAGCCGAGCGGTACCGTCCGGCTGCTGGTTGTTGGTGCTGTACGCCGCTGACAGCGCGCCGCCCAGGAAGGAGGGACGGCCGATCGCCTCGGGCAGGTCTCGCTTGACTACGTTCACCACCCCGCCGAGCGCGTCCGAGCCATAGAGTACGCTCGCGGGCCCCCGGATCACCTCGATGCGCTCGGCATCCGCGGTCTCGATGTTCGGCGAATGCTCGTCGCCCCAGCCCTGCGTCTCGATGCGCTGGCCGTTGTCGAGCACGAGCACCCGACTGGAGCTGAGGCCCCGGATGACCGGCTTCCCGATCGCCGGCCCTTCGTTGATGCTGTGCACCCCGGCCAGCCCATCGAGGGTCTCGCCGAGCGAGGGGGCCTGCGCGACCCGTAGGTGATCGTGGTCGAGCACGGTGGTCGGCTGGGGCGAGGTGAGCGCCGTGGTGACGCCGGGGCTGGCCGTCACCTGCACCTCCGGCAGCTCGACCGCCGAGGGTCGCATCGCGACCGTGAGAGTTACCTCCTCCGCCCCGAGCGTCACCCGCCGGACGACGGGCGCATAGCCGATCCGGGAGAAGGCGACGCCGTAGGTGCCTGACGGCAGCTCGGGCAAGGCGAACTTGCCGGCCGCATCGGTGGTCGTTCCCCGTCCCACTTCGAGCACGTGTACCCGGACGTCGGCCAGGAGGGTGCCGGCGGTGTCGGTGACGATGCCGGTCAGGACAGCGGCGCGCGCGGGCGCCGGCGGGTACGACGGATCGTGGGCAGCGGCAAGCGCCGCCGCCAGGAGCAGCATTAGCATAGGAGTCTCCGGTCGAATGAGCATGGCCCGGCGCTGGTGCGCCGGGGAGCCGCGACGAATCGGACGGGGGGACCGTCAGACCGGAGGTGCCGGAGGAGCTCGAGCGGGAGGAAGGAGTGCGGGGCCCGCGGCCGTGAAGCGCGGTGCGCGCGGCCGGGCCGCACGGGCCCCGCCGTCCAGGCCAACGCGGACCACGAAGGCGACCGACGCCACGGCGCGCGAGCCCGGCGGCGTCCTGCCGAGCGTGCAGTGGTCGGAGTGGGCCGCGCATCCGCCGGCCGGCTCGACGTGCACCCGGCCCGCGAACGGGTCGGGATGGAGATGATGCAGCAGCGCATCCGCGCTGGGCAGGCTGGTGCCCGCGCCCAGAAAGAGCCCGAGCAGCAGCCAGGCGCGGGCCCGGGCGAGCACCGTCAGGCGGCCTCAGCCACGCGTGTGCGGGGAGCGTCGAAGCAGTTCCAGGCGAAGAGCACGGGGATACACTTCTCCTCGTTCGGAGCCATCACATCGGCGCGGCCACGGCCGCGTTCACACCTCCAGCCGGTCATCCACCCTGGCGACGTACGCGTACAGCACCGGCATCAGGAACACGCTGATGAGGAGTCGCGAGAACAGCCCGCCCACGATGACCAGCGCGAACGGGCGCTGCGAGTCGGACCCGACGCCCGTGGAGACGGCGGCCGGGAGCAGGCCCAGCGCCGCGACCAGCGCCGTCATCATGATGGGCCGCAGCCGGTCCAGGGCGGCCTCGTGCGCGGCGGCCGCGATATCGACGCCACCCTGGCGGAGCTCGTTGGCGTGGGAGATGTACACCACGGCCGTCTGCACCGACACCCCGAACAGCGCCAGGAAGCCGATGCCGGACGACACCGAGAACGGCGTTCCGGTGAGCGCGAGCGCGAGGAATCCGCCCACCGGAGCGGAGAGCACCACGCCGATCACGGTGATGAGGGGGAAGCTGAAGTTCCGGTAGAGGGCGAACAGCAGCACGAAGATGAGCGCGATCGTGAGCGGCAGCACCACCGCGAGCTGGGTGCGCGACGCGGTGTACTCCTCATATTCCCCACCCCACATCACCTGATACCCGGGCGGCAGGGGCACCGCGGCGCGGACCTCGCGCTGGGCTTCCTGGACAGTGCCCGCGAGATCCCGTCCCTCCACCGCGAACTGCACGCCGATATAGCGTGAGTTGTCCTCGCGGTAGATGAACGACGCCCCGCTGTTGACCCCGATCGTCGCGAGCTCTCTGAGTGGGATCTGCTGCCCGTTCGGAGCCGCGACGAGGATCTGGCCGATTTGGTCCGGGGTCTCCCGGAATCGGGGATCCAGCCGGACCAGCAGGTCGAACGATTTCTCTCCCTGCACCACCGTGGTCGCGGCGACGCCGCCGACCGCCGCCTCGATCAGTCCGTTCACGTCGGCCACGTTGATGCCATAGCGAGCGATCTTGTCGCGATCGATCGTCAGCGTGAGGCTGGGCTGACCCAGCTCCTCGACCACCGTGATCCGGCTCATGCCCCGCACATGGTGCAGCACCCGCTCGATCGCCCGCCCCTTCGCCTCGAGCACCTGGAGGTCCGGACCGAATACCTTCACCGCCAGGGCGCTCTTGAGTCCCGTCTCTGCCTCGTCGACGGCGTCCTCCGCGGGCTGGGTGTAGTTGAAGCTCACGCCGGGATAGACGGAAAGCTTCTGGTTCATGGCCTGGATCAGCTCGGGCTTGCCCTGAAAGCGGCCGTGCCACTCGCCGTAGGGCTTGAGGCCGACGTAGAACTCCGCGTTGAAGAAGCCGGTCGGATTGGTCCCATCGTCCGGCCGCCCGTGCTCGGACGCCACCACGGTGACCTCGGGAAAGCTCCGGAGAATGCGGCGGAACTGCGGCACCAGCTTGGACGACTCCTCCAGCGAGATGGTGGCCGGCATCGTCGCCCGGACCCAGAGCGCGCCCTCGTCAAGGTGGGGCATGAACTCGGCGCCGATGCCGGAGGTCAGCAGCAGCGATGCGGCGAACAGCCCCACCGAGGCCAACACGGTGGCGCGCGGATGCGCGAGGCAGCGGTCCAGGACCCGGGCATAGGCCGCGTGGATCGCTTGGTACACGGGGTTCCTGCGCTCGCGCACGCCGCGGCGGAGGAACACCGCGCAGAGGACGGGCAGGAGCGTCAGCGTCACCGCCAGAGCCCCGGCGAGCGCGAAGATGGTCGTGTCCGCCATGGGACGGAACAGCCGGCCCGACGGCCCGGAGAGGGTATAGATCGGCAGGAAACCCGCCACGATGATCGCGACCGCGTATACTACCGGCCGGTCCACCTCAGAGGAGGCCTCCGCGATGACCTCCTTGATGGAGTACTGCGTGCCGTACCGGCGGGCCAGGCTCCGGTAGATGTTCTCCACCAGTACGACCGCGCCATGCACCAGGATCCCGAAATCGATGGCGCCGATGGAGAGCAGGTTGGCCGGGACATGCCGCAGATCGAGGCAGATGAACGCGATCAGCAGGGCCAGCGGGATCGTCACGGCGACGATGAGGCCCGCGCGGACGTCGAACAGGAAGAAGATCAGTACTGCGACCACCAGAAGGATGCCGCGGAGCAGGTTCCCCTCGACGGTCCGGGTGGTCAGCCGGATCAGGTCGCTCCGGTCGTAGAACGGGATCACCCGCACGTCCTTCGGCAGCACGGTCGAGTTGAGCCTCGCCGTCTCGGCCTCGACGCCCTTGAGCACGGTCTGCGCCTGCTCGCCGGTGCGCATCAGCACGACGCCTTCGACGGCATCGGGCTGGTCGTTGAACCCGAACTGCCCCAGCCGAGGCGCGTACCCGATGACCACCCGGCCGACGTCCCGCACCAGAATCGGCGTGCCGTTCTTGACCGCGAGGACGACTTTGCCGATGTCCTCGGGCACCTGCAGGCGCCCCAGGCCGCGCACGTAGTAGAACTGGCCGCCCTCGGAATAGAAGCCGCCGCCGGCGTTGCCGTTGTTCGAACCCAGCGCCTCGGCGACCGCTGGGACCGACAGGCCGGCGCCGGCGAGGCGGGTGGGATCGAGGACGACCTGGTACTGCATCGTCTGGCCGCCGAATCCCGACAGGTCGGCGACCCCAGGCACCGCCTTGTAGGCCTTCGACAGGACCCAGTCCTGGATGGTCTTCAACTCCATGGGGGAGCGGTCGGGGCTCTGCAGGACGTAGCGATACACCAGGCCGGACGGAGAGAACAGGGGGGCGACGTCGGGCGCGACGCCGTCGGGCACGTCCACGCCGCGCAACTTCTCGAACACGCGCTCGCGCGCGAAATAGTTGTCGGTGCCGTCCTTGAACACCAGCCGGATGTCCGAAAGCCCGTACAGCGAGATCGAGCGGACGACGTCCAGGCCAGGCAGCCCGTTCATCTCGGTCTCGATCGGCACGGTCAGGAGCCGCTCCACTTCCTCGGCGGCGTGGCCCGGCCACTGGGTCGTGATCTCGACCGTCGGCGACGACAGATCCGGATAGGCGTCGATCGGAAGCTGCGAGAACGACCAGACGCCGGCGGCCGCGGCGGCGATGGCACCCGCGATCACCATGGCCGGCTGGGCCAACGCGAGGGCAACGATTCGGTGGATGAACGATCGCCGCGTGGTGGTGGACGGAGTCGGCACGTCCGGGACGAGGTTCACTGGGTGGACGCGCCTTCGAGAAAGAGCGCCCCGTCGGTCACCACCGATTCGCCCGGCGTGAGTCCCGAGGCGATCTCGTACCGGTCACCGACCCGGCCGCCCAGGTCGACCCGCCGGCGGGCGAATCCGCCGGGCGCCGCGACGTAGACGTACGGCAGATTCTCGTCGTCCCGCAGCACCGCCGCCACCGGCACCAGCACCCCGGTGCTCGGCGTGAGGCCGCGGATCGTCACCCGGACCAGCATGTCCCGCCGCAGCTGCCGGGCCTGGTTCGGCACCAGCACGCGGACGGCGGTGGCCTTGGTGGCGGGGTCCACCAGATCCGCGACGTAGTCCACCCGGCCGGGCAGGGTATCGGGTGCGGCGTTAGTGGTGATCAGGGCCGTCTCGCCGCGCCGGACCGCGCCGAGGTCGCTCTCGAACACGTTGGCCATGACCCACACGGTCGAGAGGTCGGCGATGGTGAAGCACGGCGTGGTGCCCGCCTGGAGGAGCTGCCCCGGCGTCACCAGCTTCTCGACCACCGTCCCGGCGATCGGGGCCCGGATGGCGCCTCCGCCGGCCGCGACCGTCTTCCCGTCGCGAATGCCGTCGATGGCCGCCTCGCCGAGGCCGAGCGACCGGAGCTGCGACACGGCCGCATCCCGATCCGCCGTGGCCGCGGCGAGGTCGGTGCGGGCCTGGTCGAGCTCGCTCCGGGCCAGGGCGTCGTTGGTGAACAGCTGCTCGTCCAGCGTCGCGATGCGCGACGCGTTGCGCCACGCACCCTCGGCCTTGCGGTAGGAGGCCACCGCTGCGGCGAAGTCGGGCGACGCCACGATCGCGAGCGGCTCGCCGCGCTCGACCCGGGCCCCGGGGGACACCAGGATCCGGGAGACCGGGCCCGACATGGGCGCGATCACCTGGGTGGACCGGTCGCCGTTGAAGGCCACCGTGCCGGTGGTGGTGACGCTCGCCGTGTAGGTCTGCGGCGCGACTTTCTCCACGTGGATGCGCGAGCGTTGCGCGGTGTCGAGCTCGACCGTGCCGACCTGGCCGGCCGACGTGGTGGTGCTGTCGCCTGGATCGCTCCGGCGGGGGCCGCCGCCGCACGCGGCCGCGGTGGCCGCGGCCAGCAGCAGGGCCGCGCCGAGCCCGAACTTATCGGTCATGATGGTCTCCCGTCTCGAGCGAATCCAGCGGAGTGGCGGCCGCGCGCTCGAGCTCCGCGCGGGTATCGTTGGCGGCCGCCAGCGCGTCGGTGTACTGGCTCTCCGCGTCGAGCAGATTGCGCCGCGCGTCGAGCAGCTCCAGGGCCGAGGAGCCTCCGAGCCCGTAGCTGACGGACGCGATGCGGTAGGCCTGGCGGGCGAGCGGGAGCAGCTGATCGCGGAGGTACACGGCCTGGCGGAGCGCGGCGGCCGCCGCCGCGTAGGACGAACGGAGATCCTGGCCGACCTGTCCCTCGAGGTCGCGATACGACGCCGCCAGCTCGAGCTCGTGGTGGCGCGCCTCGCCGATCTCCCCGCGGGAGTGCTGCCAGAACAGGAGCGGAATCGGCACCGACACGCCGGTGAACAGCACGCCGGGGCCGGGGTCGGCGTAGTCGCGCGTCACGCCGATGGTGAAGTCGGGCAGCCAGTACTCGCGGGCGAGCCCGGTGGCGGCGCTGGCACCCTCCAGCTGGCTCTTGAGGCTGGCGAGCTCGGGCCGCGCGGCAAGGGCCGCGGCCGCCAGTCGCTCGAGATCGGGCGGCGCCGGCGGCACCGCCAGCGAATCGGCGGCGGCGATCGGGGCGCCCAGCGGCCGGCCGACCAGCCGGTTGAGCGCGGCCCGCGCATTGGCGACGTCGCGCTCGTTCGCGATGAGATCGTTCTCGGTGCGCGCCAGCTCCACCTGGGCCCGGATCAGATCCAGCTTCGGCGTCGTCCCGGCGTCGAACCGCGCCTGGGCTCGCCGGACGAAGTCCTGGGCCAGCGCCCGCGCTTCCCGGAGATCCCGCTCGCGACGGAGGGAGGCGAGCAGCGAGTCGTACGTCTCCGACGTCTGCGCGGTGATCAGCTGCCGGGTGAGGGTGGCGGAAAAGCCCGCGGACCGGACGTCCGCCGTCCCGACCCGGCCCTGCAGCCGGAACTTGTCGATGAACGGGATGGTCACGGTGGCCGTCACGCTCCGCTCGGTGCCGCCGCCGGCGCCGAAGAGGCCGGGGGACTGTACGAAGGCGGCCTCGAACTGGGGATCCGGGATGGCCGTGGCCTGCGACTTTCGCGCGCGCGCCTGCGCCACCTGCTCCGCGGCCACCTCGAGCTGCGGGTTCCGAGCCAGTGCCTGGGCGATCGCCTGCCCGCGGGTCAGGCACAGCGGCGCGGGGCCCGCCTCCGCCGATGGCCGCGTCCGCGTCGTGGTATCCGCGTTCGGTCGCAGGCAGTCGGGCGGGAGAGCGAGGTCGAGCGAATCGGCCAGGCCCAGTCCTCGCGCCGCCGAATCAGCGGTGGCGCCCTGAGGAACCTGGGCTCTCGCGACGGCCGCTCCTCCCAGCCCGAAGGCGAGGAGAACGACCGTCCGGGCACGGACGGGCATGAACGCTCCGATGTAGAGGGCCACGCGCCCGGCATGGGCGCGCGAACGTCACGCGGATCGGAGCGGAGGCGGAGCTCGGGAGCTGGCGGGGCGGTGGGAGGTGGAGTGTGGCTGGGCGGCCTGGGGTGCTGCCCGCTCGTGCCGGACCAGCAACGTCGCTTCGATCGACATGCTGGTGGGTTGTGGTGCGCAGGGCGGGAAGATGGCGGCCTGGCAGAAGGCGCAGGTCGCTTCGTTGTGCACCGGCGTGGGGAGCGATTCCCGCGGCGTCCCGATGGTGGGGACCGTATCGCCGGTCGGGATCGGAGGATGCTCCGCGCCTGCGGCCACGCCCAGGGCAAGCGGCAGGGCGAGCAGAAGCAGCCGGAGCAGACGGCCGATGCGCATCGGCTGAAAGGTGGACCGGTGGGACCGCCGGTTCAAGGCCTCAGCCCGCGTCGCTGACCGAAACCCGGCGAACCGGACCCTCGGTGGGCAGGATGAACCAGAAGGTGGACCCCTTGGCCGGGATGGATTCCGCGCCGATCCGGCCCCCGTGCAGCTCCACGAACTTCTTCGACAGGGCCAGGCCCAGGCCGGTGCCCTGGGCCTGCCGGCTCGCCGAGCTCTCGACCTGGCTGAACTCCTGAAACAGCTTGGTCATATCGTCCGGGCCGATGCCGATGCCGGAGTCGGCCACGGCGATCCAGATGACGTCCTCGGTCACCGACCGCCGCTCGTCACCGGCGCGGTCGGCCGGGAGCGGCAGGGGGGCCCGGGTGCGCACCGCGGACAGCTCGATCAGCCCGCCTTCGGGCGTGAACTTGGACGCGTTCGAGAGCAGGTTGAACAGGATCTGGCGCACCCGGACGCCGTCCGCGAGCACCGCGAGCGGCCCGTCGTCGAGCTTCACGGTGCACTCCTGGCGCTTGGACGCGCGGAGACTCGCGCTGTCGGACACGGCGCCGGTGATCGCCTCGCGCAGGTCGGTCGGGGCCAGCGTGAGCGACATCCGGCCGGCTTCGATCTTGGAGAGGTCGAGGACGCTGTTGATCAGGGTCAGCAGGTGGCGGCCATTCCGGAGCACGGACTCGAGGAAGTCGCGCTGCTGCTGCGGCACGTCCCCGGCCCCACCCTCGAGGATCAGGTCGGAGAACCCGATGATGGCGTTGAGCGGCGTCCGGAGCTCGTGGGACATGTTGGCCAGGAACTCGCTCTTGAGCCGGGTGGCCCGCGTGAGCTCGAC
>Ga0310810_10008267_pt1 | contig 11959 bp, 13 predicted proteins | sample NCmetagenome_FD_207641 | JGI IMG/M metagenome (GOLD analysis project Ga0310810, IMG submission 207641) | Soil microbial communities from experimental microcosm in Duke University, North Carolina, United States - NC | ecosystem: Engineered > Artificial ecosystem > Soil microcosm > Unclassified ...
CTGCGCGGCGGTCTTGTCCCCGATCCCGGGGACGCCCGGGATGTTGTCGCTCGTGTCGCCCTTCAGGCCGTAGAAGTCGGGGATCAGCTCGGGCGGGATGCCGTAGCGATCGATGACGGCCTCGTGGTCGTAGAGCTTCGTGTCGGTGATCCCGCGCGCGGTCGCCATGACCTTCACGACGCCCTCGGGGTCGATGAGCTGGAAGGCGTCGCGGTCGCCGGTGACGATGACTACCGGGATCTGCTGCTCGCGCGCGCGCTCGGCGAGCGTCGCGATGACGTCGTCGGCCTCGTAGCCCTGCAGCCGGACGTTCGTGTAGCCGAAGGCCTCGACGAGCGGCTCGAAGTGCGGCCACTGCTCGGCGAGCAGGTCGGGCCGCGAGCTGCGCGTGCCCTTGTACTCCGGGTAGACGTCCTTGCGCCCGCTGGAGCCGGCGTCCCAGACGACGACGGTCGGCTTCGTGCCGTGCTCGGTCAGGAGCTTGACGAGCATCGAGGCGAAACCGAAGATCGCGTTCGTCGGGAAGCCGGTCGACGTCGCGATCGATTCGGGCAGCGCGAAGAACGCGCGGTAGACGATCGAGTTGCCGTCGATGAGGTACAGCTCGTCGGGGCGGTCGGCCATCGGCCGTATGCTCGCAGGCATGAAGGTCACGGTCACCGGCGCCACGGGGCGCATCGGCTCGCATCTCGTCGCGGCCCTGAAGGCCCGCGGCGACGAGGTCACGGTCCTGTCGCGCGACCCCGAGCGGGCGAGCGAGAAGCTCGGCGTCGAGGCGCTCGCCTGGGACCCCGAGAACGAGACCGCGCCGATGACCGCCCTCGTCGGGCGCGACGCCGTCGTGCATCTCGCCGGCGAGGACATCGCCCAGCGCTGGACCAAGGAGGCCAAGAAGCGGATCCTCGACAGCCGCGAGGGCGGGACGCGCAGCCTCGTCCACGCGATCTTCGACGCCAAGCCGCGCCCCCCGGTGCTCGTCTGCGCGTCGGCCCTCGGCTTCTACGGCGCCCGCGGCGACGAGCCCGTCGACGAGACGAGCCCGCCCGGCCGCGACTGGCTCGCCGACGTCGTCGTGCGCTGGGAGGCGCAGGCCGACACGGCGAAGCTCGGCACGCGCGTCGTGAAGGTCCGCACCGGGATCGTGCTCGACGCCGAGGGCGGCGCGCTCGCGAAGATGCTGCCGCCGTTCAAGGCCGGCATCGGCGGCCCGGTCGGCGGCGGCAGGCAGTACATGCCGTGGATCCACCTCGACGACCTCGTGGGCATCTACCTCGCGGCGATCGACTCACCGAGCTTCGCGGGCCCGATCAACGCCTCGGCCCCGAACCCCGCGACGAACAAGGAGTTCTCCCACGCGCTCGGCCGCGCGCTGCACCGGCCCGCCGTCGCGCCGATCCCCGGCCTGACGCTCAAGGCGATGTACGGCGAGATGGCCCAGATCGTCCTGAAGGGCGCGAACATGGTGCCCGGCCGGGCGGCGGAGCTCGGCTACGAGTTCGCGCACCCCGATCTCGACGAGGCCCTGCGCGACACGCTCGCCGACTAGGTCTGGCGGCGCTTCGGCAGCGCGCCGTCCACGCGCCAGTCCGATTCCTGCTTCGCCGGCACGGCGAGCCAGATGACGACGCCGAGGAGGCTCAGCAGCAGGCCCGAGGCGAGCCCGAGCTTCTCCCCGTAGCCCTTGCGCTCGGACATGTACGCGGAGACGATCGCCGACGCGAGCCAGATGAAGAGCAGGTAGAGCGCGAGCGCCCCGACGTTGGCGATGATCGTCATGCGCCGAGGTACGCCTTCTGGACGTCGGGGTTCGTCCGCAGCGCGTCGGAGGCGTCGCTGAGCGCGACGACGCCGGTCTCCAGGACGTAGCCGCGCATCGAGACGCCGAGCGCGTAGTTCGCGTTCTGCTCGACGAGCAGGATCGTCGTGCCCTGCTTGTTGATCTCGACGATCGTCTCGTAGATGCGGTCGACGAGGATCGGGGCGATGCCCATCGACGGCTCGTCGAGCAGCAGCAGCTTCGGCCGCGCCATCAGCGCCCGGCCGATCGCGAGCATCTGCTGCTCGCCGCCGGACATCGTGCCCGCCTTCTGGCGCTCGCGCTCCTTCAGCCGGGGGAAGAGCTCGAACACGCGGTCGAGGTCGGACACGATCTCGTTGTCGCGGCGCAGGTAGGCCCCCATGTCGAGGTTCTCGGCGACGGTCATGCGCGAGAAGCAGCGCCGCGCCTCCGGCGACTGCGAGATGCCCTGGCGGACGATCTCCTGCGGCTGCATGCGCGAGATCTCCTCGCCGTTGAAGCGGATCGACCCCGTGCGCGCCGGGCTCAGTCCCGAGATCGAGCGCAGCGTCGTCGACTTGCCGGCGCCGTTGGACCCGATCAGCGTGACGATCTCGCCCTCCTCGACGGTCAGCGACACGCCCTTGAGGGCCTCGATGTTGCCGTAGAACGTGTGGATGTCCTCGATCTCGAGCAGCGCCACGGCTCAGCCCTGCTTTCCGAGGTAGGCCTCGACGACGACCGGGTTGGCGCGGACGTCGACGGGATCGCCCTCGGCGATCTTCTCGCCGTGGTCGAGCACCGTGATCCGCTCCGAGACGCCCATGACGACCTTCATGTCGTGCTCGATGAGCAGGATCGTGAGGTTGCGCTCGTCGCGCAGCCGGCGCATGAACTGCGTCAGCTGGTCGGACTCCTGCGGGTTCATGCCCGCGGTCGGCTCGTCGAGCAGCAGCAGCCGCGGCTCGGACGCCAGCGCCCGCGCGATCTCGACGCGCCGCTGGTCGCCGTAGGCGAGGTTCACCGCGAGCTCGCCGTGCACGCGCTCGGCGAGCCCGACGTAGCTCAGCATCTCGTGGGCCTTGGCGCGGACGTCGCGCTCCTCGCGGCCGACGCGCGGCGGGCGCAGGATCGAGCCGATCAGCCCGGCGCGCATGCGGGCGTGCTGGCCGACCATGACGTTCTCGACGGCGCTCATGGTCGCGAACAGGCGGATGTTCTGGAACGTCCGCGCGATGCCGAGCGCCGTGATCTGGTCGGGCCGCGTGCGCGAGATGTCCTGCCCGTCGAAGACGATCCGCCCGATCGAGGGCTTGTAGAGGCCCGTGAGCATGTTGAAGAACGTCGTCTTGCCCGCGCCGTTGGGCCCGATGATCGAGACGATCGAATGCTCGGGGATCGCGAACGAGACGTCGTTGACGGCGACGAGGCCGCCGAACGTCTTGGAGATCTGCTCGGTCGCGAGCAGCGTCGGGCGGTTGCCGCCGCCGGACGCCGCGGGCGGTGACGCGGCGGGGGCGCTCATGGCGCGTGCACCTCGAAGGTGCTGTCGGCGGTGACGCCCTCGGTCAGCTCGAGCGCCCGTCGTCGCTCCGGGAACAGGCCCTGCGGGCGCAGGACCATCACGATGAGGATGAGGAACCCGAAGATGCCGAAGTTCAGCACCGTCAGGTCGAAGTCCAGACCGAGCTTGTGCGGGACGCCGTTGAAGACGTCGGGGATGAAGTACGTGTTGATGAACGACAGGAGGATCGCGCCGAACGCGACGCCCCAGATCGACCCCAGGCCGCCGAGGATGATCATCGCGAGGATGAAGATCGAGAAGCCGAACTGGAACTGGCCGGCGTTGACGGACGTCAGGTAGGACCCGAGGAAGGCGCCCGAGATGCCGCCGAACGCGGCGCCGGTGGCGTAGGCCATGAGCTTCGTCCGCACGAGCGGGACGCCCATCGACGCCGCCGCGACCTCGTCCTCGCGGATGGCGATCCAGGCGCGCCCGAGGCGCGAGTCGCGCAGGCGGAAGTTCACGAACAGCACGACCGCGACGAGCACGAGGACGAACCAGTAGTACGCGCGCAGGCTGATCGCGGAGTCGAACTCCTTGAAGCCGGGCAGGCCGATCGAGTCGATCGGCGAGATCGCCTGGCGGCCGCCGGTCAGCGTGGCGCCCTTCGCGAGCGTGATCTGGTCGCCGTTGACGGCGAAGCGGTAGACGATCTCGCCGAAGGCGAGCGTCACGATCGCGATGTAGTCGCCGCGCAGGCGCAGCGTCGGCAGGCCGATGAGCATCCCGGCGATGCCGGTGATGAGGATCGCGACGAGGATGATGAGCAGGAAGTTCAGATGGATCCCCGGCAGCTTCGCGGCGAACTCGCCGGCGACGACGTGGATGCCCTTGCCGCCGTTGACCGTCGAGAAGTGGTCGGAGGCGAACCACCCGACGGTGTAGGACCCGAAGGCGTAGAACGCGACGTAGCCGAGATCGAGCAGCCCGGCGAAGCCGACGACGATGTTCAGGCCCAGCGCCATGACGACGTAGGCGCCGGCGAGGATGCAGTTGTGCGTGATCGTCGACAGCGGATCCATGAACAGCGGCAGGATCGCGGCGATGCTCAGCGCGGCGACCGCGCCGACGAGGTTGCGGTGGTCGCGGACGAACTCCTGGGCGTTCGTCATCCGGCCTCCCTCGTGACCTCGCCGATGAGCCCCTGCGGGCGGAAGACCATGATCAGCACGAGGTAGGCGAAGACGACGGCCGTCGTCCACTGCGCGCCGATGCGGTTGTCGGCGAGCTGCTGGATGCAGCCGATGATGATCCCGCCGAGGACCGCGCCCTTGAGGTTGCCGATGCCGCCCATGACCGCGGCGGTGAACGCGATCAGGCCGGCGGTGAAGCCCTGGAAGTACCAGATGCTCGTCTGGTACAGGAGGTTGATGAGGCCGGCGGCGCCGGCGAGCATGCCGCCGAGCAGGAACGTCATCGAGATCGTCGTGTTGACGTTGATGCCCATGAGGCGCGCGGCGTCGGGGTCCTGGGCCGTGGCGCGCATCGCCTTGCCGAGGCGGCTGCGGCCGATGAAGGCCGTCAGGAGGAACACGAGCGGGATCGTGACCGCGATCGCGAGGACGTCGCCGCGGTGGATGTTCACGCCGCCGATGTCGAAGAGGACGCGCTGGGAGTCGATGAGATCGGGCACCGAGGCGGGCGACGAGCCGAGCCAGAGGATGCCGACGTTCTGCAGGATGAACGAGAAGCCGATCGCCGTGATCAGCGGCGCGAGCTTCGGCGCGTTGCGCAGCGGTTTGTAGGCGACGCGCTCGATCATGACGTTCAGGACGCCGCAGACGACCATCGCCAGGAGCAGCGAGACGATCAGGCCGAGGGCGATGCCGAGCGGCCCCGTCGTGAGCGTCAGGCCGATCGTGCCCCAGAGCCCGAAGGCGACGAAGGAGCCGATCATGAAGACCTCGCCGTGGGCGAAGTTGATGAGCTCGATGATCCCGTAGACGAGCGTGTAGCCGAGGGCGATCAGCGCGTAGATCGCCCCGTTGGAGAGCCCGAGGACGAGGTTGTTGCCGAGCTGCGTGAGGCTGCCGTCCTTGGCCAGGTCGCTGAGGCCGAGATAGACCGGGAGCGCCAGCAGGACGAGGATCAGCCCGTACTTGCTGAACGCCTCGCGGACGACGTCGGACGACCGGCGCCCGACGGGCTTGGGAGTTGCGGTCTCGACGCTCATCCGTGAGTTCCCATGGCGGTCGAGGTGCGGGGCGGACGCCGGCGGCGCCCGCCCCGTTCCTCGGTGTCGCGTTGGCTAGCCGGCGGCCGCCGCGATCTTCTTGGAGTACGTCGGCAGGCCGTTCTTGATCGTGTACAGACCGTAATCCGTCAGCGACGTGTCGCCGTTGGCGTCGATCGAGTACGGACCGAGAACGCTCGGGATGTCCTTCGTCGCGAACAGGGCCTTGATGACCGCGGTGCGGTCGTTGCCCTTGTCGCCCGCGCGCTTGATGGCGTCCAGCGCGAGCGCCATCGTCGCGTAACCGTAGATCCCGTACGGGTCGACGGTCTGCGTGTGGTACTTCGCCTTGTACTTGTTGAGGACCGCCGCCGCGCCGGGGAGGTCCTTGACGCCGAGGGTCGCGACGGTGAGCTTCGTCCGCGCGCCGACAGAGGCCGGGATGCCGCCCTTCTTCGGGTTCGTGAACGCTTCCTCGGTCACGCCGTCCGGGCCGTACAGCTTGGCGTTGGGCGCCGCCGCGGCGACGTCCTTGTAGACCTGCACGCCGTTCTCACCGGTGACGCCGGCGAAGAGGAAGCAGTCGGACTTGATCTTCGACGCGATCGAGCGGTAGTTGGGCGCGTTCTTGTCCGTGCCCTGCTCGTTCTCGATCGTCAGGCCGGCGGCCTCGGCCGACAGCTTGACGTTACGCGCCAGGCCGGCGCCGTAGGTCGACTTGTCGTTCCACAGGGTGACGGTCTTGCAGCCGTCCTCCTTCATCGTGGTGACGAGCGCCGCGCCCTGGACCTTGTCGCGCGGCACGACGCGGGCGTACGTGCGCACGCCGGTCGGGTAGTACTTCTGCGGCTCGCCGGGCTCGGAGCCGGGCTCGTTCGTCGTCAGCCCGATGTACGTGTTCGAGGGGCTGATCTGCGGGATGTTGGCCTTGTTGAGGATCGGCAGCGAGACCTTCGTGCCGCCGGAGTTGAACTCGCCAAGGTAGAAGATGGTGGACTTGTCGCGCACCGCCTGGCGGGCGTTCTGCGCGGTCTGGCCCTCGTCGGCCGTGCCGGGGTTCTGCGCGGTCGAGTCGTCGAGCGAGACGTACTTGATCTTGAACTTGCCGACCTTGCCGCCGGCGTCATCGAGCGCGAGCTTCTCACCGTTGATGACGGCCGTGGACTGACCTCGCGACGTGCCCTGCAGCGGAAGTGACGAGTAGATCGTCAGCGTGGTGCTCCCGGTACTGCCGCCGCTGCTGCTGCTGGACTTGTTGTCGGAGCCGCAGGCCGCAACCCCGAATGCCAGCACAGGCACCAGGGCGCCGGCCAGGGTTACTCGATTCAAGCGCAAGATGAATCCCTCCTCGATGGGGCTGGAACTGCGAGCGGGCCGATCGTACACCTGTTAACGACCTGTTCGCACGACTTGGTCGGGGCCGTGCAGCGGTCCTCAGCGCCGGATCTTCAACACCTTGTCGAGCACGGGCCCCGAACGCGTCAGCCGGTTGCCCGCGAACGTGCTGAGGCTCGTGTCCCCGTTGCGGTCGATCGAGTACGTGCCGAGCACCGACGGACGGTCGCGGGTGGCGAAGAAGGCATCGGTCACGGCACGGCGGTTGTTGCCCTTCGCACCGGCGTTGCGGATCGCGGCGAGCACGGCGCGGGTCGCCTCGTAGGCCTGCAGCGCCGCGGGCGCGGGGTGGCGGCCGAACGTCGTGTCGAAGCGGGCGTCGAACGTGCGGGCGGCGCGCGGCAGCATCCGCAGCGGCAGCAGCGCCGAGGTGACGCGCAGGCGCCGCAGGACCGCCGCCGGGAGCGCCAGGACGGCGGGATCGTCGGCGACGGCGTCCGGGCCGAAGAGCAGCAGCCCCGGCGCGGCGTCGGCGACGGCCTGGTAGATCCGCGCCGCGCCGGCCGCGTCGCCGCCGGCGAAGACGAACGCGTCGGCGCCCTGCTTGGCGATGTCGGCCGCGGTGTCGCCGAGATCGCGCTTGCGCGCGTCGATGCGCCCGCGGTCCTCGACGTCGATGCCCTGCCGCGCGGCGGCCTTCTCGATCTGGTCGGCGAGCCCGCCGCCGTAGAGATCGCGGTCGGCCAGCAGCGCCAGCCGGCGCACGCCCTCGGACTTCATGTAGCCGACGAGCGCCGACGCCGTGACGTGGTCGGCCGGCACGACGCGGCCGAAGGTCCGCAGGCCCGACGGATAGAAGCGCTCGGGCTCGGCCGGGCGCCGGCCGCCGGCGCGCGTGAGCCCGTCGTACGTGCTCGACGGGCTGACCTGCAGGACGTGGCCCTCGTTCGTCAGCGGCAGCGAGAGCGCGGTCGCGGCCGAGTCGAGGTCGCCGATGTACGCGATCGAGTTGAAGTCCTTGACCGCCGTGCGCGCGTTGTCGAGGACCTTGTCCTGCGTCCACGTGTCGTCCTCGGCGGTCGAGGAGTCCAGCGAGACGTACGTGACGCTCAGCGGGCCGATCTTCCCGCCCGACTCCTGCAGCGCGAGCTTGATCGCGTTGACCATGTCGCGCGCGCGCTCGCGGTCGGGGCCGTGCAGCGGCAGGCTCGAGTAGATCGTCAGCGTCCGCGGCCCGTCCGCCGGGGCGTTGTCGGGGGCGCCGTCGCCGCCGCAGCCGGCCGCCGCGAACGCCAGCAGGGCCAGGACGCAGGCGCTGGCCGCCCGAAGCCCGCCGGGCATGGAGCTACTCCCGGCCGGGAAGGTACGGGGCGAGGATCTTGGCGGTGGCGCCGATCATGATGATGACCGTCGCGATGAGGAACCCGACGATCGACTTCGTGCCGGTCGCCCAGAGGACGATCCAGATCGCGAGGCCGGTGGTGGTGGCGAGGACGAGGCCCATGAGCAGGCGCCAGACTAACGGATGAGCCCGGCGGCAAGTGCCGCCACGAGCTCGCCCGTCGCGGCCGCGGGGTCCTCCGCCTCGGCGGCGGCGCGGACGAGCCGCGTGCCGACGATGACCCCGTCGGCGCCCGCCCGCGCGGCGGCGGCGGCCTGCTCGGGGGTCGCGATCCCGAAGCCGAGCGCGACCGGCACCGTCGTGTGCGCGCGGACGCGGTCGAGGATCGGCCGGAAGTCGTCCTCCCCGGTCGTGCGCTCGCCGGTCGTGCCGGTGACCGACACCGTGTAGATGAACCCGCGGGCCTTGGCGCCGATCATCGCGAGGCGCTCGTCGGTCGTCGTCGGCGCGACGAGCGGGACGAGCGCGATGGCGTGCTCGCGGCAGGCGGCCTCGATCTCCGGCGCCTCCTCGAACGGCAGGTCGGGAATGATCAGGCCGCTGATGCCGGCGTCGCGGGCGGCCTGCGCGAAGGCCTCGGGGCCGCGGGCGAGGATGAGGTTGACGTACGCCATGAGCATCACCGGCACGCGCCGCGCGAGCGCCTCGGCGACCTCGAGGACGCCGCCGATCGTCGCGCCCGCCTTCAGCGCCGCCGTCCCGGCCTCGTGGATGACGGGGCCGTCGGCGAGCGGGTCGGAGTACGGGACGCCGAGCTCGACGAGGTCGGCGCCGTTGGCGGCGTAGGACTCGCCGATCGCCCGCGACGTCGCCATGTCGGGGAAGCCGCCCATGAGGTACGGCATGAGCGCGGCGGCGCCGCGGCGCAGCGCGAAGGCCGCCGCGATCCGGTCCTCGCCGGTCTGCGGGACCGCCGGCACGCGGTCGCGGGCGGGTTTCGCCCTACCCGGCATCCTGCGCGAGGACCTCGGCGAGGTCCTTGTCGCCGCGGCCCGAGAGGCAGACGAGGTCGAGCGTCGAGCCCTCGCCGTCCTCGTGGATGGCGTGGTGCAGCGCGTGGGCGGTCTCGAGCGCCGGGATGATGCCCTCCAGGCGCGTGACCTCGCGGAACGCGCGCAGGGCGTCGGCGTCCGTGACGGCGACGTAGCGCGCGCGGCCGCTGTCGCGCAGGAAGGCGTGCTCGGGGCCGGAGCCGGGGTAGTCCAGGCCGGCCGAGATCGAGTGCGCCTCGGTGACCTGGCCGTCGGAGTCCTGCATGATCGCCGAGAGCGAGCCGTGCAGGACGCCGGCGCGCCCGCCGACGGTCAGCGGCGCGCCGTGGCGCCCGCTCTCCAGCCCCTCCCCCGCCGCCTCGACGCCGATCAGCGCGACCTCGGGGTCGCCGACGAAGGGCGTGAAGATGCCGATCGAGTTCGAGCCGCCGCCGACGCAGGCGATGACGCGGTCGGGCAGGCGGCCGCTGCGGGCGAGCAGGTCGGCGCGGGCCTCGTCGCCGATGACGCGCTGCAGGTCGCGGACGATCGCCGGGTAGGGCGCCGGGCCGACGGCCGAGCCGATGATGTAGTGCGTCGTCGCGACGGTCGTCACCCAGTCGCGGATCGCGGCGCTGACGGCCTCCTTCAGCGTGCGCGCGCCGATCTCGACGCTCTCGACGCGGGCGCCGAGCAGGCGCATGCGCTGGACGTTGGGCGCCTGGCGGCGGACGTCCTCGGCGCCCATGTAGACGACGCACTCGAGGTCCAGCAGCGCGCAGGCCGTGGCGCTCGCGACGCCGTGCTGGCCGGCGCCGGTCTCGGCGATGATCCGGCGCTTGCCCATGCGTCTGGCGAGCAGCGCCTGCCCGAGCGCGTTGTTGAGCTTGTGCGAGCCCGTGTGCATGAGATCCTCGCGCTTGAGCCAGATCTCGCGGCCGGCGACCTGCGACAGGCGCTCGGCGAGGTACAGCGGCGTCGGGCGGCCGGCGAAGTCGCGCAGCAGGCCGCCGAGCTCGGCGCGGTACCCGGCGTCGTCGCGGACGGCGACCCAGGCCGCCTCGAGCTCGGTCAGCGCCGGCATGAGCGTCTCCGGGACGTACTGGCCCCCGTAGGGGCCGAAGCGGTGCTCGACGCCGGCCTCGACGCGCGTCACGCCGGCACCTCGTCGCTGCTGTGGACGGCCTCGGCGAAGGCGATGAGCTTGTCGGGGTCCTTGACGCCCGGGCTGGACTCCGTCCCGCTGGCGACGTCGACGGCGAAGGGCTCCGTGATCGCGATCGCCGCGGCGACGTTGGCGGGCGTCAGCCCGCCGCTGAGGATGAGCGGGGCGGTGAAGCGGTTGTTGCGGCGCACGAGGTCCCAGTCGATCGTCGCGCCGGTGCCGCCGGGGACGCCCTCGACGTGCGCGTCGAGGAGGTGGAAGTCCGTGTGGAAGGCCGTCGCCGCCTGCAGGTCCGCGCGCGACCGGACGCGGGTCGCCTTGATGAGCTTGGCCCCGGTGCGGCGGGCGACCTCGGTGCAGAACGACGGCCCCTCGTCGCCGTGCAGCTGGATGTGCGTGAGCCCGGTCGTCTGCGTCACCGCGTCGATCTCGTCGAGCGTCGCGTTGACGAAGACGCCGACGATGTTCAGCGTGCGGCGCAGCGCGGCGCCGATGACCTGGGCCTCGGCGAGCTCGACGCGCCGCGGCGAGCCCTCCCAGAAGATCATCCCCAGCGCCCAGGCACCCGCCTCGGCCGCCAGCTGGGCGTCCTCGAGCGTCGTGATGCCGCAGTGCTTGATGCGCGTGGCCATGACGGCCATCGTAGAGCCGCGCGCCTTCGCGCCACCCCGCGGCAACTACCTCACAGCGCCGGCATCTCGCTCGTGTCGTCGGGGTGACCGCCGGTCAGCGCGCGCAGGGCGGCCTCGGGGTCGGGCGCGCGCATGAGCGTCTCGCCGACGAGCACGCCGTCGACGCCGACGCGCTCGAGCGCGTCCAGCTGCTCGCGGGAGTCAAAGCCCGACTCCGAGACGACGGTCTTGCCCGCCGGGACGTCCGCGAGGAGGGCGAACGTCCGCTCGAGGTCGACGCTGAAGTCCGTGAGGTCGCGGTTGTTGATGCCGATGACGTCGGCGTCGAGGACCTCCAGCGCGCAGGCCAGCTCGGGCTCGTCGTGGACCTCGACGAGCACGTCGAGGTCGAGCGCGAGGGCCTCCTCGTAGAGCTCGCGCAGGACGTCGGCGTCGAGCGCCGCGACGATCAGCAGGATCGCGTCGGCGCCCGCGGCGGCGGACTCGTAGACCTGGTAGACGTCGACGACGAAGTCCTTGCGCAGGATCGGCAGGTGCGAGGCCGCGCGCGCCTCGCGCAGGTCGTCGAGCGATCCGCCGAAGTTCTTGGCCTCGGTGAGGACCGACAGCGCGGCGGCCCCGCCGCGCTCGTAGGCCGTCACGACGTCGGCGACGGTCGCGCCCTCGCGGATGACGCCGGCCGACGGCGAGCGGCGCTTGTGCTCGGCGATGACCGAGACGCCGGGCCGCGTGAGCGCCTCGGAGAACGGGCGATCGTCGCGCGGCGCCGCGAGCGCGCTCTCGAGCGTCTTCAGCGGTACCGCCTTGCGGCGGCGCCGGACGTCCTCGCGGGTGGCGGCGACGATCCGCTCGAGGACGTTCACGCGGGCGCCAGCTCCCGCGTGCGCACGACGAGCGCGTCGAGCGTGCGCAGCGCCGCGCCGTCGTCGATCGCGGCCTG
>Ga0310810_10008268_pt1 | contig 11958 bp, 10 predicted proteins | sample NCmetagenome_FD_207641 | JGI IMG/M metagenome (GOLD analysis project Ga0310810, IMG submission 207641) | Soil microbial communities from experimental microcosm in Duke University, North Carolina, United States - NC | ecosystem: Engineered > Artificial ecosystem > Soil microcosm > Unclassified ...
ATGCGTTTCAGGCATGATCAACGAATGGTAGGCTCCGGATCCCGCCAAAGTCAACCAGCACATCACTTTCCCGCGTCCTCTTGACCGAGGCGGCCCCCATCCCCCACTCTGACGACGCCCGTGAACACCGCCCTGCTGGCACCGTTGCCCCACGAGGAGACCGAATCTCCGGACTACCTGACGCGACAGCTCATCACCTGCCTCGGCAACAAACGCGCGCTGCTGCCCGAGATCGAGGCGGCAGTGATGAAAGTTCAACGCCGGCTGGGCCGGAGGCGCCTCCGTGTTCTGGATGCGTTCGCGGGATCGGGCAGCGTGTCGCGCCTGTTCAAGCGCCACGCCCGCTACCTGGCGGTCAACGACCTCGAGGATTACGCGGCCGTGGCGGCGCGGTGCTACCTCCGCAACCGCTCGACCGTCGACGCCCACCGGCTGACCCGCCTCATCGACGATCTCAACGCGGCTGTCGAGCAAGCATCACTGGCGAAGGGTTTCATCGAGGAGCTCTATTCCCCTCGCGATGAAGCGCACATCACGTCAACCGACCGGGTCTTCTACACGAGCAGCAACGCGCGGCGGCTCGACGCTTACCGGCGGTTGATCGACGAGGTGCCGACCGACCTTCGCGATTTGTGCCTGGGACCGTTGCTGAGCGAAGCGTCGGTGCACGCGAACACGGCGGGCGTTTTCAAAGGTTTCTACAAGGATCGGCACACGAACATCGGACGCTACGGCGGCAGCCACGGTGATGCCCTCGAGCGCATCCGCGGACAGATCAAGCTGGACGTGCCACCGCTGAGCCGCTTCGAGTGCGACGTGGACGTCCTTCAGGACGACGCGAATGCGGCCGTCGCGCGGATACGGGACCTCGACCTCGCGTACTTCGATCCGCCATACAACCAACATCCTTACGGGTCGAACTACTTCATGCTGAACCTGCTGGTGCACTACGAGCGCCCTGAACGCGTCAGCCGCGTCTCGGGCATCCCGGTGGGCTGGCGGCGCTCCGGCTACAACGTACGCGCGCGGTCGCTGTCCCTGCTTTCGGATCTCGTGTCCAAGACCGACGCGAGGTATCTCCTCGTTTCCTTCAACGACGAAGGGTTCGTCGCGCCGGATCAGATGCGCGCCCTGCTCGCGACGCTCGGCACGGTGGAGGCCGTCGCGCTGCGCTATAACGCATTCCGGGGCAGTCGCAACCTGCGCCAGCGGCCCATGCACGTCACCGAGCACCTGTTTCTTGTGGAGCGGCGGTAGCGGCCGCTTTGGCCGAACTGAAGTTCGGCCCGACGACTACGGCAGAGGCCTGCGACTGCGGCAAGGGCCTGCCATGCTGAGCGCGTAGTACAATCGCAGACTGGCTACGATGCCGCCACTGATCTTCCGGAAGGGACTCGACCTCAAGGACGCCGTCGCCGGACAGCTCGCCGAGAGCTATCACAGCAGCCTCGTCGCGCGCGTGAAGGAGGACGGCTATCGGTTTGCGTCCGGCCGCCTGACCGTGCACCTCGCACGCGAGTTCGGCTTCTGCTACGGCGTCGATCGCGCGGTGGACTACGCGTATCAGGCGCGTACGCGGTTTCCCGATCGGACGGTGTTCCTGACGGGCGAGATCATTCACAACCCCCACGTCAACGACAAGCTGCGCGCGCTCGGCATCCGCTTCCTGAGCGATCCCGGCGAGAGCCTCGACCGCCTGACCGCCGACGACGTCGTGATCCTGCCGGCCTTTGGCGTGACGATCGCGCTGCTGGCGGATCTGTCGGCGCGCGGCGTGACGATGGTCGACACCACGTGCGGCTCCGTGCTGAACGTCTGGAAGAACGTCCGGCGCTACGCGCAGGACGGCTTCACGTCGATCATCCACGGCAAGTACTGGCACGAGGAGACACAGGCCACCGCGTCGCAGGCGAGGGCGTTGCCAGGCGGCCGGTACCTGGTCGTCTACAACAAGGCCGAGGCGGCGCTGGTGTGCGACTTCATCCGCGGCACGGGCGACTCTGCGTCGCTGCCCGCCACATTCCACGACGCGGCCTCGCCCGGGTTCGATCCGGAAGCCGACCTCTCGCACGTCGGCCTGGCCAACCAGACGACGATGCTGATGTCGGAGTCGCTCGAGATCGGCGACATGTTCCGCGACGCCATGCGCGATCGCTACGGCGAAGCCGAGCTCACCTCTCGTTATCGCGCCTTCGACACCATCTGCAGTGCCACGCAGGATCGGCAGGACGCCGTCATCCAGCTGCTCGCCGCCGAGCCGCTCGACCTGATGGTCGTCATCGGCGGCTACAACAGCAGCAACACCTGCAACCTCGCCCACATCTGCGCGGAGAAGGTGCCCACGTTCCACATCGCCGAACCCCAGTGCATGGTCTCGCCCGGCGAAGTCCGGCACAAGCCGGTGGGCCGCAAGGATGAAGTCACGGCCACTGGATGGCTGCCATCAGGTGGCGCCGTGCGCATCGGCCTGACCTCGGGCGCCTCCACGCCGGACAACCTCGTGGAGCAGGTGATCGAGCGGCTCGACGCGTTCGCCAATAGCCCCGCAAACTAGGTCCACAGATTACGCAGATCTCACAGATTGGGATCCGCTGACCGCGCGCATGCTTCGAATAGCTCGACCGGTCGAGCCACCGTGACGTCATCCGTGGAATCTGTGAAATCTGTGGTTCCCTGTTGCTCCGCGTTCTCCGGCCAGATCACCTTTCCAGCGCAGCCTCCAACTCTCGCACTGTTCTTCCGGTCACCGGGTCGATCATCTCCGCCGCCACTTCCGCCAGCGGCGCGAGGACGAACGAGCGATCGCGAAATCTCGGGTGCGGAATCGTGAGCCCCGGCTCACTCAGCACCAGGTCGCCATAGAGGATGAGGTCCAGGTCCAGTGTGCGGGATGCGTTGGGGACGCTTCGCTCGCGGCCGAAGGTCCGCTCGATGTCGTGGAGCCGTGCGAGCAGCGCGCGCGGATCGAGTCGCGTGAACCCGACGGCAGCCGCGTTCAGATAGCGCGGCTGCGCGTCGGAGACGCCCACCGGCGCGGTGTCGTGGCGGGATGAAAGGTGGAAGCGATCGAGGAATGCGGCGAGCTGAGCGGCCGCCGCGGTCAGCGTGCTGTCGCGATCGCCCAGGTTGCTGCCGAGGGCAATCGCGACGCGGACCGGGTCAGTCGCCGAACCAGCGTGCGCCGGCGACGACGCCACGGCTGCCTGCCCCGGTGTCGCTGTGGCCGAGCACGTCGACCGTTCCGTCGCCCGCCTGCTCGAGCATCCGCGTCTGCTCCTGCACCTCGCCGAGCATCAACCGGAGCATCGTCTGGTTCCTGGCGTGCGACAACGACTCCACGCGCGGACGCCACTTCGCGAGAAACGCCGCGCCTGCTCGCGCGTCCTCGGCAGCGGCCGCCTTCCACGCGTCCCTCGAACGGTCGAGCGTGATCGACGGGCCCGGAGGGTTCGGCGGCAGCGGCGCGCCAAGGTCCACGAGCGCGTCGCCCAGCCACTCCAGGTGCGTCTCCTCGCGATTGATCACGTACTGGTAAGCGTTGTTGGCGTCGTAACTCGACACGTGAACGGCCACCGCCTTGTGGCGCTCGACCAGCGCGAGCCGGTCGCGGTAGCACTCCTGCAACAGGGCGACGAGTTCGGTGGGTTTCACGCTTTTTGCTTTTCCTTGCAGGCGATGCACACCCGCGTCCAGGGGATGGCTCGCAGCCGGGCCTCGGCGATTGGCTCGCCGCAGTCGCGGCAGATGCCATAAGTGCCCTTCTCGATGCGCTGCAGCGCGTCCTCGATGGCCTGAAGGATCTTGGCGTCGGTCTGCCGGAGCTTGAGAGCGATGTGGACTTCGTTGTTCCCGCTGGCCTGGTCGGCCATGTCGCCCTGCCTCGAGTTGTTCTCCATCGTCGCCTGCAGGGGACGGACGGCGCCGGCGTCGGTGAGCTCCAGTTTCTTTTGCAGCAGGGCCTCTTGAAAGGCCTCGAGGTTCATACGCTACGACTCCTCCGCCACGCCTTTGGCGGACTGAACAAAAGGAAATGATAGCACTACTCCGCCCGCAGGGTCGCCAGCGGCTTGCGCCGCAAGACGTCGACGCTGGCGGCCAGGCCGACGCCCGAGACGAGCACGATCGTGAGCGCGACGGCGGCGAGAACGTCGAGCCACGGCGCGCGCCAGGCGAGCGCGATTGCCCAGCGGCTGATGGCCCAACTGAGGACCAGCCCGCCGCCCGCGCCAACCACGCCCGCGATGGCGCCGAGCATGCCGTACTCGAGTAACAGGAGTTTGCCGACGACACGCGTGCTCGCGCCGAGGGTCTTGAGAATGGCGGATTCACGCGTGCGCCGGAAGCGCGTCATCGCCACGGCGCCCGTAAGGATCAGCACGCCCGTGAACAACACCAGCCCGCCGACGATCGTCACGCCGAGCGTGAGGCTGCGGATCAGCGCGCGGCCGGTGTCGAGGAACTCGCGCAGGTCGATCACCGACACGTTCGGAAACGCCGCCACCAGGTCGCGCTGCAATCGTGCGCGCGCGGCCACGTCCTCGGGCGCACGGAATGGCGCGATGAAACCGTGCGGCGCCTTGTCGAGCGATCCGGGCCGGAACACGAACATGAAGCCGCCGGCACGGGCGTCACGCCAGTTGACGGCGCGCACGCTGGTGACTTTCGCCTCGATCGGCAGCCCGAGCACGTCGAAGCGGACGGTGTCGCCCACCTGAATCTTGAAACGATCCTGCAGGCCCTCTTCGATCGAGACCTCCGGCGTCGCCGACGGCGTCGCGTCCCAGAATCTGCCCGCGACCACACGCTCGTTTCGCTGGAGCGCGGGACGATAGGTGATCGTGTACTCGCGTGCGAGCGAGCCGCGCTCGCGGACGTCGGCGAGCTTCTCGAGCGAGATCTGCTTGCCTTTCACTGCGGTGACGCGCGCGCGCAGCACGGGCAGCAGCATCGGCGGCGGCGCCGGCGCGATGCGGGGCGTCAGGAACGCGGCAAGCGGCGCCGCCTGATCCTGCTGGACGTCGATCAGGAACATGTCGGGTGAGTCGGCGCCGACGGTGATGTTCAGCGAGTCCAGCAGGTTCGTCTCAATCGCCCGGACGCCGACGATGAAGAAGCACCCGAGTCCCACGGCCAGCAGCACCGTGCGCGTCTGGTTGCCCGGGCGATCGAGGTTGAGTGCCGCGTGGCGGACGACGAACGACTTCGCGCGGCGGAGCGGCTTCACCAGCCACACCAGCAGCCAGGCCGCCGCGAGCAGCACGAGCGTGATCGCGAGGAATCCGCCGCAGACGACGAGGCCGACGCGCAACGAGCCGGCCTGCCATCCCGCAACGGCGACGAGCGCGACGCCAACGATGGCGACGGCGAACACGCGCACCCAGTCGATGCGGCGGCTCCCGCCGCTCTCTTCGCGGAGCAGGAGCGACGGGCGCACGAGCCGCACGCGCAGCAGCGGCACGAGCGCGAACAGGACGGCCACGAGCATGCCGACCAGCACGCCCTGCGCCATGGCGCTCCGCGTCAGCCTGTAGTCAATCGGCGCGCCGGTCGGGCCCGTCGTCGGCACGAATGCCGGCAGCGCCGCGACGAGGCCGGCGGCCAGCGCGACGCCCATGAGGCTCCCCGCCAGGCCGAGCGCGACGATCTCGGTCATGTAGATGCCGAGTACGTGGCGGGTGCCCGCGCCCACGCACTTCAGGATCGCGATGCTCTTCAGCTTCTGCTCGACGAACACGCGCGTGACGCTCGAGACGCCGATACCGCCCAGCACGAGGATCACGAGTCCGACAAGGCTCAGGTAGTTTTCAGCGCGCGCGAGGTCCTCGCCGAGGTCATTCTCGGTGCTGCGGAACGTCCGGACGTTGATGAAGCGGTCCTTGAACGCGTCGGTCAACGCCTTGCCGAGTGCGGCCACCTTCGCCTCGTCGACGCGCAGCATCACCTGGTAGTTGGCGCGGCTGCCGTAGCCGAGCAGGCCGGCATCGACGAGCGCCTGGCGGTCGACCAGCACGCGTGGCCCCAGGCTGAATCCGCCGCTGCGCCGGCCGGGCTCGCTGTCGAGCACCCCGCGAATGACGAAGGGCGTGCGGCCGATGATCAGCGAGTCACCGACAGCGACGTCGAGCACCGTCAACAGCTCGGGCCGCACGAGCACGCCATGCTGGTCGAGCAGCGCGTGGCTGTAGCGCTGTCCGTTGCGCAGCCGCACCTCGCCGTAAAGCGGGAACGAGGCCTCGACGCCACGAATTTCCACCATCCGTGCGACTGGCTTCCGCTCGTCCGACGGCCTGGCCATGGTCGCGGTCTCGATGGCATCAGTGCGCGTCCGGGCGGCGGGCTCGGCCGCCAGGCGCGCATCGAGCGCGGCGCGATCCGACTCGGCCCACGGCCGCCCGGTCGTAATCAGGATGTCGCCGCCGATGAGGGTGCGCGCTTCGCCCGTCATCACGAGACGCACGCTCTCGATGACCGAACGCAGCGTGACGATCGCGGCGACGCCGAGCGCGAGGCAGGCGAAGAAGAACAGCAGGCGCTTCCAGGCCGCGCGCGTCTCGCGCAGCGCCATGCGCAGGACGAACCTCACCGCGGCTCCGCCGTCGCGAGCCTCGACCGCTCGGGGTCGGGCCGCCCGTCCTTCAACGCCAGCTGCGTGTGCAGTCGCGAAGCCAGGCCGACATCGTGCGTCACCAGCACCAGGGTCGTCCGTCGCGCGCGATTGACGTCGAGCAGCAGACCCATGACGTGCGCGCCATTGGCGCTGTCGAGATTGCCGGTGGGCTCGTCCGCCAGCAGGATCGGCGGATCGTTGGCCAGCGCGCGGGCGATAGCCACGCGCTGCTGTTCGCCGCCGGAAAGCTGCGATGGATAGTGATGGCCGCGTCCCGTCAGCCCCACCTCCTCGATCAGTGATGCCGCCCGCGATGCGGCATCCGCCCGGCCGGCGATCTCCATCGGCACGAGCACGTTCTCGAGCGCCGTCAGCGACGGGATCAGGTGGAAGAACTGGAAGACGAAGCCGATCTTCTCGCCGCGCAGGCGCGCGAGGCGGTCCTCGTCGAGCTGCGTGATGTCCACCCCGTCGATGGCGACGCGTCCGCTCGAGGGCGTGTCGAGCCCCGCGATGAGCCCGAGGAGCGTGGACTTGCCGCTGCCGGATGGTCCCGTGATCGCCAGCGACTGGCCGGCGGCGACGAACAGGTCGAGCGGGTGAAGAATGGTCAGAGGTGCGGTCCCGCTCATCACGGTGCGGGAGACGCCGCGCAGGTCGATCATGATGTCATCGTGGAGGCGGCCAGCACCTTCAGCTGAGGCCAGATTGTGTCGGCGATGTGGCGCTGGCCTTCGGCCGTCGGATGAATGCCGTCGGCCTGGTTCAGCGTCGCGATGCCGGCCACGCCGTTGAGGAAGAAGGGGATCAGGGCGACGTGGCGCTCGCTGGCGACGTCACGATAGACGGCGCGGAAGTCGCGCGTGTAGCGGTCGCCGAAGTTGGGCGGCGCTTCCATGCCGAGCAGCAGCACCTTGATGTGCCGCGCCTCGGCCTTGTCGATGATGGCGTACAGGTTGGCCTTGAGCTCGGTGGGCGCCAACCCTCGCAGCCCGTCGTTGCCCCCGAGCGCGACGAGCAGCACCCTCACGTCGCCCTGCAGCGACCAGTCAAGCCGGCGCAACCCGCCGGCCGACGTGTCGCCCGAGACGCCCGCGTTGATCACCTCGAAGTCGAGTCCCGCGTCGCGCAGTTTCCTCTCGAGCAGCGCGGGATACGCTTCGTCGGCTGATGGAAGTCCATAGCCGGCCGTCAGGCTGTCGCCAAGACAGACAACTCGAGGACCCGAACTTGAGGCCACCGGTGCCACAACGTCGGGGGACTTGTCTGCCGATGCTTTGCCGGGAGCAGAGGCGTTCGATGCAGGAGCCGCCTTTTCTACGGGCGCCTCCGCGGAACTGCCACAACCCGCAACACAAGCTCCAGCAACGAGGGCAGCCGCGAAGGCAACCCGTACGCGCTCCATCCCTTCATTATGTAGAACAGACGCCCGTGAAGCACAGGACTAAAGTCCTGCGCCACTGGCGAGAGTGACAGTGACGCCTGTGGAGCAGAACTTCAGTTCTGCTCCCCGCCCGCGCCGACGACTACTCGGCTTTGATGGTGACGGCCGTGATGTTGTCGCTGCCGTTGCGCTCGAGAGAGGTCTGCACGAGCCGCTCGGTGATCTCTTCGAGCTTGCCCGGAGTCGCCATCAGCAACTGCAGCGAGGCGTCGTCGAGGCCGCCGTAGAGGCCGTCGCTGCACAGCAGAAGCATGTCACCGGATGCCAGGGCGCGCTCGCCGATCTCGACCTCGGTGTCGTCGCGCGCGCCGACCACGTTGGTAAGCACGTGACGCATCGGGTGCTGCGCGAGCTGCGTCTCGTCGAACCCCGGCTCGCGCGCCAGCACCGTCGCCACCCACGAGTCGTCGTGGGTGAGCTGCGCCAGCGCGCCGCCGGCCAGCACGTACAGCCGGCTGTCTCCCACGCCGCAGAAGGTCAGCGTGCCGTTCTCTATGAGTGCGACGACAACGGTCGTGCCAATGCCGGCCAGATCGGGCTGCTGCTCGCCGGCCTGGTAAATCTTCCGGTTCGCAAGACGCACGGCAGTGACGAGGCGATTACCGTTCAGTGAGATCGACGGATCGAAACCGAAGGGCCAGGTGAGGTCGCGATCGTGCCGGCTTGCCTCCAGAAAATTGCGGACGGTCTCGACCGCCATGCGCGAGGCGACTTCGCCTGCCTGATGTCCGCCCATGCCGTCGGCGACGATGAACAGCCCGGCCGGCAGATCCCACAACAATGCGTCCTCGTTGTTGGAGCGGACGCGGCCCGGGTGAGAAACGCCAAACGCGGTAAGCTTCAAGACGGGCCCATACTAGCGTAGGGATCGCCGGGCCAGCAAGGCGCGCGAGCGAGGTATACTCCCGACCGTGGTGAGCGTGGCGCTCCAGCGGGTCATGGCGCGCGCACAGGCCGCGCTCGAGCGCGGCCGCGGCGCCGAGGCCACGCAGACCCTCCAGCAGGCGCTGCGATCCACGTCGCTGTCGCGCGAAGACGAACTCGCGCTGCGCGTCGTTCTCGGCGAGGCGTGGCTCCTGCAGGACGACCTCACGCAGGCCAGCGCGTCGCTCGGCCGCGCCCCGGACAGCATCCGCGAATCGGTCGCCCCGGCCACGCTGTCGCACTTGTGGCGTCTGCATGGAAGGCTGGCGTCGGCGCGCGGCGATCAATCGCGGGCGATCGCGCTGCACGGCAGGGCGCTGAAGCAGGCTGAGGTCGCGCACGACCTGCGGGCCACGGGCCTCGCCCACTTCGAACTGGCGCGCTGCTACAAGCTGGTCGGCGATCAGGCGACGATGGCCGATCACTTCGGCGAGGCGGCCTCCGCGCTGCACGCCGTCGGCGACAAGCGGAACCTGGCGCTCGTGCATTCGCTGTCGGCGAGCGCGCTTGCCCAGCAGGGACGCTACGACGAAGCGCTCACAGCGCTGCGCCAGGCCGAGCGCGTGGCAGCCGCCGTCGGCGCCGACGATGTTGTCGCCATCGCCTGCGGCAACCAGGCCAACGTCGCGATGATCCGGCATCGCTACGATCAGGCCCTCGCGCTGGCCGAACGCAGCGTCGCGCTCCACGAACAGTATCCGCCCGGGCACGGCCTGGCTGTCGCGCTGGCAACACTCGGCCAGGTCTGCATCCGCCTCGGCGCGCTCAGCCGCGCCGCGGACGTGCTGCATCGCGCGCTCGAGGTGCGGCGTCCCCTGCTCTTTCATGAGACAACGGGGGCCATCTTCGATTCGCTCGCGCAAATCCACCTGGTGCGCGGTGACTACGAGGCGTGCGAGGAGTCGCTGGGCAAGGCGCGCGACGCCTACGGCGCGTACGACGCGCACACACCGCGCTGGTACGACTGGTCGCTGCGGCTGATCGAGGCCAAGCTGGCGGAACGGCGCGGCCAGTTCGCCCGGGCAGTAGAGCTCGCCGACGCCATCGCGGCGTCGCCGGGCGTGCCGCCAGCCGACGAGGTACACGCGCGGCTCATCGCAAGCGACGCGCTCGTCGCCGCGGGCCGGCTCGACGAAGCCGGTGAGCGCATCGAGCAGATGGCCACCAAGGTGGACCCGCGCACGACGCCGGGCGCCTGGGGCGAATTCCTGCGCGCCCGCGGCACCGTTGCCGCCAGCCGGGGTCGCGGCAACGACGGGTATCACGACCTCGCGCAGAGCGCCAACGTGTTCGACCTGCTCGGGGAGCGCTATCAGACCGCGCTCAGCCAGCTCGCGCTTGGACGCCTCGCCGCCCGATCCGGCGCCCGCTCGATCGCCGTGCGCACGCTCGACCAGGCCGGCGCCACTTTCAGGGAACTGGGCGCACGGCGCGACGCCGACGACGTCGAGGCCGGGCGCGCGCTCACCAGCGAGCCGGGCACGGGCGACTTCATCGGCGCACCCGCCGATGCGGACGATGCGGTGGTGCGCCGCGTGATCGACGCGGCGGCACTCCCCGATCTGTTGTCGCGCGAAACCGCGGCGGCGCTGCTGGAGGTCACCTCCGCCGACACCGTCGTGCTCTTCGTCCGCACCCGCGAGGAGCCGCGCCTCATCGCCCGCGCAGGATGCGATGCCGCCACCGCGGACGCGCTCGTGCGCGCGGCGCTCGGCGGCTCCGCGGTCGGCGGCACGCGCCTGGTGACCGAGCCGCTCGGCGCCGACCGCGACGGACCGCGCGTCGCGTTGATCGCGCTGTCACGTCCGGTTGGCCAGCTCGTCGAGCGGCGGCTGCGCATGATTGGCGCCGTCGCGCGACAGGGCTTCGAGCTGTGCGAAGCGCGCGAACGGCCGGCGCGAGCCTCCGATGCGGCGGCAATCGAGCGCCCGCTCGAGCCGCTCATTCCCGGCTTCCTTTGCGCGAGCGCCACGATGAGCCGCCTGGTCGATCAGATCAAGCGCCTGCAGGGCAACCAGTTGACGGTGCTCATCACGGGCGAAAGCGGCACCGGAAAGGAACTGGTGGCACGCGCTATCCACGTGGGCTCGCCGCGCGCCTCGGCGATGTACCTCCCCTACAACTGCACGACGACGACCCGCGATCTGGCCGACAGCCAGCTGTTCGGGCACCGCCGCGGGAGCTTCACCGGCGCGGTCACCGACCAGCCGGGCATCATCCGCTCGGCCGCCTCGGGCACGCTGTTCCTCGACGAGATCGGGGACCTGCCGACGGACGTCCAGCCGAAGCTGCTGCGGTTTCTCGAGCAGGGCGAGATCATGCCGGTCGGCGAGACGCGGCCGATTCACGTGGACGTCCGCGTGCTGGCCGCCACCAATGCCGATCTCGAACAGCGTGTGGCGGAAGGCAAGTTCCGCGAGGATCTCTACTACCGCCTCAGCGTGATCCGGATCCACGTGCCGCCCCTGCGAGAGCGCCGCGAAGAGATCCCGCACCTCACCAGCTTCTTCCTTCGGGAATCGATTGACGAGCTGAACAAGCCTGACGTGGAGATCAGCCCTGCCGTGCTCGACCTGTTCGCGCAGTACCTGTGGCCGGGCAACGTGCGGCAGCTCCGCAACGAGATCAAGCGCGCCGTCGCCATGAGTCAGCCTGGCGGGACCCTCAGCCCCGAAATGCTGTCGCCCGAGCTCGCCAGCCTCACCCGCGAAACGCCGGCCAGCCCGCTGTCGGTTGCCTCGCGCCGGCTGCAGGCCGCCTCGCTGGCCGCCGCGGTCGAGCATCTGGAGCGCGATCTCATCCAGGCGGCACTCGACCGAAGCCAGGGGAACATTTCCGAAACGGCTCGTCAGTTGGGCTTGACCCGCCGTGGCCTCTACCTGAAGCTCCGACGTTTGGGTCTCGAGATGCCGGCGGGAATGGATACTCAGTAAACAGTCAACGCGTTGGCTGGATACAAAGTATCCTGGCTTTTCCTGCCACC
>Ga0310810_10008270_pt1 | contig 11955 bp, 8 predicted proteins | sample NCmetagenome_FD_207641 | JGI IMG/M metagenome (GOLD analysis project Ga0310810, IMG submission 207641) | Soil microbial communities from experimental microcosm in Duke University, North Carolina, United States - NC | ecosystem: Engineered > Artificial ecosystem > Soil microcosm > Unclassified ...
TCATCCGCGTCAGCATCGCCGCGTGCCACGCGGTGCCGCACGCCACGAGGACGACGCGCTGGATCCCCGCAATGGTCGAGGGGTCGAGCGTGACATCCGGCAGCACGACGCTCCCGGTCTCGGGCGCGATGCGGCCGCGGAACGTGTCGGTGATCGCGCGCGGCTGCTCGTAGATCTCCTTGAGCATGAAATGCCGGTAGCCGCCCTTCTCCGCCATGATCGGATCCCAGAGGATCTTCACCGGCTCGCGCTGCACCGGATCGCCGTCGATCGTCGTGACCTCGGCGCCGTGCGCGGTGACGACGGCCATGTCGTTGTCCTCGAGGATCACGACGTCGCGCGTGTGCGAGAGGATCGCCGGGATGTCGGAGGCAATGAACATCTCGCCCCGACCGAGACCGATGACAACGCTGCCCGCCCCCTGCTTGGCGGCAATGAGACGATCCGGCGCGGCGGCGCTCACAACGCCCACGGCATAGGAGCCGGTCACCTCACGCAGCGCCGCGCGCACCGCGCTCTCGAGGCGTCCAGTCGCCTTCAGGTGATGCTCGACCAGGTGCGCAAGCACTTCCGTGTCGGTCTCCGAGCGGAACGTATGGCCCGACGCGCGCAGTCGCTCTTTGATCTCGAGATAGTTTTCCAGGATTCCGTTGTGGACCACCACGAGGCTACCGCTACAGTCCGTGTGCGGGTGCGCGTTGTCTTCGGAAGGGCGCCCGTGCGTCGCCCACCGGGTGTGGCCGATGCCGATCGCGCCGGTCACCGGCTTGTCGCGGAGCGTCGTCTCGAGCGCCTTGATCCGGCCGACCGCGCGCCGAACTTGAAGCCCGCCACGATCGAGAACCGCGACACCCGCGGAATCGTAACCGCGATACTCGAGGCGCTTCAGGCCATCCACGATGATGCCGACCGCGCTCTTGTCACCGACGTAGCCGACGATGCCGCACATACGCTAACCGTCCTTCTTTGTCTGCCCGGGCCGCCGGGAGCCGTGGCGGATGCGCCAGCGCGCGGCCCACTCGTCCTTCACCGTCTGTTGACTGCGCTCGACGGCAAGAGCGTCGGGGGGCACGTCCTTGGTGATCGTCGATCCCGCGCCGATGTACGCCCCGTCGCCGATGGTGATCGGCGCGACCAGGCTCGCGTTGGTGCCGACGAACGCATCGTCGCCGATTTTCGTCTCGTGTTTCTTGAAGCCATCGTAGTTGCACGTGATCGCGCCGGCGCCCACGTTCACGCGGTCGCCGATCGTCGCGTCACCGAGATATGCGAGGTGGTTGGCCTTCGAGCCGCGCCCCATGCGCGTCTTTTTCAGCTCGACGAAATTCCCGACGTGCGCCTGCGGGCCGATGTGCGCCTTGGGCCGCAGGTGACAGAACGGGCCGAGGATGGCCTCGTCTTCGATGACCGACTCGCTCATGACGCAGTACGGCTTGAGCTGCACGCGGTCGCCGATCCGCATGGCCCGGATGTGGCAGCCGGCGCCGATGACACACTCGCTGCCGATCTCGGAGGCGACGTCGATGATCACGTGCGGATAGATCACGGTGTCCGCACCGATCGTGACCGTGTCGTCGATGTACGTCGTGGCCGGATCGAGGATGGTGACTCCGGCGAGCATGTGGCGGTCGAGGATGCGCCGGCGCTGGATCGCCGCGAGCGCCGCAAGCTGCTTGCGGTCGTTCACACCGAGCGCCTCGTCGGGGTCCTCGACCGTGACAGCTTCGATGCGGCCGCCCGCCCGGCTGAGCAGCCCGATGACGTCCGTCAGGTAGTACTCTCCCTGATCGTTCTCGGGCCGTACGCGGTCGAGCGCCGGCCACAGGCGGCGGGCGTCGAAGCAGTACACGCTCGTGTTGATCTCGTTGACCTTCTTCTCGTCGTCTGTGGCATCGCGATCCTCGACGATGCGCTTCACCCGACCGCCCTGGCGCAGCACGCGGCCGTACCCGTGTGGACGTTCGACGATTGCGGTCAGGAGGGTCGCTGCGGCGCCCGTGCTGCGATGATGGGTCACGAGCCGCTCGATCGTCGCCGCGGAGAGGAGCGGAACATCGCTCGGCAAGACGAGCAGGGCGCCCTCGATGTCCTCACAGTGTGGCCGCGCCTGCAGGACGGCGTGACCGGTCCCGAGACGGTCCCGCTGCTCGACGATTGTCACACCGTCACCGGCGGCGGCCCGGACCCCGTCGGCGTCGGGGCCGACGACGAGGACGATCCCATCGCCGACCGTGCGGGCCAGGCGCAGCGAGTAGGAGATCAGCGGCCGGCCACACAGCTCGTGGAGCACCTTGGGTTGCCGGGAGCGCATCCGCTTGCCCTCACCGGCCGCCAGGATCACCGTGGTCAATGCGTGCATGCGGGCTCTCCCATTCTAGCAGCGGCCGTGCGAGGCCCGTGCCATATCCAAAAACTCAGTGTCATGCGGGGTTGAGTAGCATTCCACCCCCGCTACCCCGCAGTGTTTGCGTTATCGTTCGCTTCTCAGATGAGCCAATAAACGTTCCATCCGGGCCGGCAGGGCTGACGCGAATTCCAGCCTCGTCCCGGTCACCGGATGCACGAAGGCCAACTCCGCCGCATGGAGTGCGAGCCCCACGAACGGAATGGGCAGCGATGCGCGGACCGCTCTCCCCCCGTATGCGCGATCGCCAGCCACGGGGTGGCCGATCGACGCCATGTGGACCCGGATCTGATGCGTGCGGCCGGTCTCCAGCGCCACATCGAGATCGGTGAACGCGACGAAGCGCTCGCGGACGCTGTAGCGCGTGAGTGCAGGCTTGCCCCGGCCCGGCGGCAACACCGCCATGCGTACGCGATCGTGCGGGTGACGACCGACGGGCCGGTCCACCACGCCGCGGGACGCCGTGATCCGGCCGTGTACGATCGCGCGGTAGCGGCGCTTGACGGTCCGCGACGCAAGCTGTGCGGTAAGCGAGTCGTAGGCCGCCCCGGTCTTGGCCATCACGAGCAGGCCGGACGTGTCCTTGTCGAGGCGATGGACGACACCGGGCCGTCGCGGTCCCCCCACCCCGGCGACGGCCGGAGCATGGGCGAGCACGGCCGCGGCGAGCGTTCCCGTCGCATGGCCGGCGCCCGGATGCACGACCATCCCCACGGGCTTGTCCACGACGAGTACGGCGTCGTCCTCGAACACGATGGTGAGCGCGATCGGCTCGGGTGTCAGGACTTCCGGCGGCGCGGGCGGGATCTCGATCTCGACGCGCTCACCGCCCCCGAGCCGGTGCGAGGCCTTGCGGCCGCGACCGTCCACTCGCACGCGGCCGCCGTCGATCAGCGTCTGGACGCGGGCGCGCGAAAGATCGGGCACGTGCTCAGCGAGCCAGCGATCGAGGCGCGCGCCGGCGTCGCGGTCGCCCACTGTGAGCGTGAGCGCGGTCGCAGCGCTCATCACCGGGCGTCCGGACCCGGCGAGGGACGCGCGATCATCACGCGGGCTTCGACGCGCGCTCGGTGAGCAGACGCAGGGCCAGCATCGCGACGCCCACGCTGATCGCCGAGTCGGCGACGTTGAACGCCGGCCAGTGCCACGTCCGCCAGTAGACGTCGACGAAATCGACGACTGCGCCGAAGCGGGCGCGATCGATGAGGTTGCCGACGGCACCGCCAAAGATGAATCCAATCGCCACGACACCGATCGCACCGCCCGTCGGCAGCACGCGAAGCGCCACCCGCGCCAGCACGACGAGCGCTACGATCGAGAGCGCGGCGACGGTCCAGCGCCACGCGGGCTCGATCGTACCGAGCAGTCCGAACGCCAGCCCGGGGTTCATCACGAGCGTCAGCGAAAGCCAGCCGTGGGCGATGACCAGCGGATGCCCCGGGATCAGATGAGCGAGCGCTGCCGCCTTGGCGATCTGATCGAGCACGACGATCGCCGCGGCGAGCAGCAGGACAAACGTCATCGCGCGCGGGTCACGACCCGCACGCAACGACCGCACAGCGTCGGATGCGCCGCATCGCGGCCGACCTCCTCGCTGCGCGTCCAGCACCGCTCGCACTTGTCCCCGGCAGCGCGGTCCACGCCGATCACAAGGCCGGGAATGTCTTGACTCTCGTAGTGAACGCTGGCCCGGCCCGCGCCGCGCTCGAGATCGACGCGCGACACGATGAACACGGTCGACAATAGCGCGCGCTTGGCCGCGAGCAGGCCGGGCAGATCTTCCGGCGCGGACTCGATCCGAACGCGGGCCTCGAGCCCGCTGCCGATGAGCTTCTGCGCCCGCGCCGTCTCGAGCGCCTTTGCAACCTCGCGCCGGACCTCGAGCAGCCGGTCCCAGTCACGCTTGAGCGCGTCGTCCAGCCACTCGAGCGGCACCTCGGGGAACCGCTCGAGATGCACCGACTCCGTGCGCGACCCAGGCAGGTAGCGCCACGCCTCCTCGGCGGTGAACGTGAGGATCGGCGCCATCAGCCGTCCCAGACCGTTGAAGATCTCGTAGCAGGTTGTCTGCGCCGCGCGACGGCCCGCATCGGCCGGGGCGGAGGTGTAGAGCCGATCTTTGATGACGTCCAGGTACAGCGCCGAAAGATCGACGGCGCAGAAGTTGTGCACCGAGTGGAAGACCGTGTGGAATTGATAGTCCTCGTACGCCTTGCGAACTCGATCGATCAATCGGGCGAGGCGGTCGAGGATCCAGCGGTCGACCTCCTCGAGGCTCGCGTACGACTGACGATCTCGTGCGGGCTCGAAGTCGTAGAGATTGCCGAGCAGGAACCGGAAGGTGTTCCGCATTCTCCGGTAGGCGTCGGCCAGCCGATCGAGGATCTCCGTCGACAGCCGGATGTCTTCGGTGTAGTCCTCCGCGGCCACCCACAGGCGCAGGACTTCGGCGCCATACTTCGGCAGGAGCTCGTCCGGCTCCACCCCGTTGCCGAGCGACTTCGACATCTTGCGGCCCTCGCCGTCGACGACGAAGCCGCACGTGAGCACCTCTTTGTACGGCGGCGCATTCCGGGTGCCCATCGCCTCCAGCAGCGAGGAATGGAACCACCCGCGATGCTGATCCGAGCCCTCGAGATAGAGCTCGGCGGGCCAGCGCAGATCGGGCCGTGTCTCGAGCACCGCCGCATGGCTGCAGCCCGAGTCGAACCACACGTCCAGGATGTCGGTCTCCTTGCGGAAGCGGTCGGCGCCGCACTTGGTACAGCGCGCGCCCGGCGGCAGCAGCTCCGCCGCGGACCGCGCGTACCACTCGTCGGCGCCGTGGCCTTCCCGGAAGATCCGCGCCACGTGCTCGACGATGCGTTCTTCGAGCAGGACGGTATCGCAGGCCTCGCAGTAGAACGCGACGATCGGCACTCCCCACACGCGCTGCCGCGAGATGGTCCAGTCGGGCCGATGCGCCACCATGTTGAAGATGCGCTCTTCGCCCCAGGCGGGGATCCAGCGCACGCGATGACGGATCGCGTCGAGTGCACGCTGACGCAGGCCGTCCTTGTCGAGCGAAATGAACCATTGCTCGGTCGCCCGGAACAGCGTGGGGTTCTTGCAGCGCCAGCAGTGCGGGTACGTGTGCACGAGCGACTGCTCGGCGACGAGCGCGCCGATCTCCCGCAGGTGCGCGATGATCTTCGGGTTGGCCTCCCAGACCGTCAGGCCCGCGAAGAGCTCGACGTCCGACACGAACCGGCCATCATCGTCCACCGGGTTGTAGATCTTCAGGCCGAGTGTGCGACCGAGCTCGTAATCCTCTTCACCGTGACCCGGCGCGATGTGAACGAGCCCGGTGCCGGTATCCATCGCGACGAACGGCGCCGTCGCAACCTTGCCCGTGCGATTGATCCAGGCGTGTCGGTATTCGAGCCCATCGAGGCGGCCGCCGGGGATCGTGGCCAGGCGCCGCGGTGTGCCGAGCCGCGCGATCTGCACGAAGGCATCGGCGAGCTTCGCGGCCACGACGAGGCTCTCGCCGCCCGCCTCGAGGACGACGTAGTCCTCGTCCGGGTGCACCGCGATCGCGAGGTTCGCGGGCAGCGTCCATGGGGTCGTCGTCCAGATGACGAGCGACGGCTTCGGCGCCTGCGGCGCGTCGGGCAACGGCGCCACGAGCGGGAATTTCACGTAGACCGACTGCGTGCGCTCTTCCTCGTACTCCACCTCGGCCTGCGCGAGCGCGGTCTTGTCGTACATGCACCAGTGCACGGGCTTGAGGCCCTTGTAGACGAGCCCCTTGCCGACGAACCGGCCGAACTCACGGGCGATGACGGCCTGGTACGCGGGCGCCATCGTGATGTAGGGGTTGTCCCAGTCACCGAAAACGCCGAGTCGCTTGAACTCTTCGCGCTGGATGTCGACGTACTGCGCGGCGTACGCGCGGCACTTGCCGATCTTCTCGAGTGGGTCCATCGCGCGACGCACGTCCACCGAGGCGGTGTCGAGCCCGAGCTCCTTGTCGACCTGGTGCTCGATCGGTAGGCCGTGACAGTCCCAACCGGGCACGTACACGGCATTGAAGCCGAGCATGCCACGCGACTTCACGACGAGATCCTTCATGACCTTGTTCAGGACGTGGCCCATGTGGATGTGGCCGTTCGCGTACGGCGGCCCGTCGTGCAGAATCCAGAGCGGTCGGTCGGCCGCGGCCTCGCGCAGGCGCTTGTAAATGCCGATCGCGTCCCACCAGGCGAGCATGCGGGGCTCGGCCTGCGCGAGACTGGCCTTCATCGGGAAGTCGGTTTTGGGCAGATTCAGTGTGGCTTTGTAATCCATGGATTTAGTCGGTTATCGTAGCACGGCGAATTGGAGAGCGAGCCGGACGGGTTGAACGGGCGACTCGGAGCCACGCGTTTGTTGTAGCGGGTGCCGCGAGTCCGGCTCTGACCGCGGGTGGGCTGATCTAGAAGCACGGGGCACCGGCCGCGCGTTCAAGCGCAACGCGGTGACGACGCGTTACTTGGGCGACAGCGTGACGACGCCGTTCGTCGAGTCGATGTTGACGGTGAAGCGATCGAGGAAATCCCGCCCGAGCAGGCCGTCGCTGCCGCGCGAGCCCGCGATATCGTACGACGCGACCTGCATCCGGCCCACGCGCGCTTCGCCGATCTCGAGCGAGTCGATCATGACGATGTTCACATGGTCGCTGCCGGTGACGCCCGTCATGCGGGTCGTCCCGATTGGGCGCGAGATCGACGCACCGGCGGCCACGAGCGCGCGCGGATTGATCATCGTGCTGTCGGCGCCGGTATCGAGCAGCAGCCGGGCGCTCGTCGTGCCGTTGATCTTCACGTCGACCATGATCGGCTGCCCCGGCGTGTACCGAATCGCGGTCCCGCCCTTCGGCGCCTCCGCGGCGCTTTTCGACCCGGTGGGCCGCTCGGCATCCAAGGCCGTCCTGCCCGTCGGTGCAGGAGTGACCGACGGCAAGTCGGGAAGCTTCACCGGCACCGCGCGGGCGCGGTGCTCCGTCGGCACGCTGTCCAAGCCGTCGACGTAATGCGACGTACCGCCGGGGTCGGTGTAGCGATAGATTTCCGCGGCGGAAACCGCCCGGGTGAGCACCGCGAGGACCGCAACCGCCGCGACGGCTCCGATCAGGCGCGCCACTTGAAAATCATACCGCACAGCGTGCGAGCCGGTATACGACCATTTCCGGTCCGCCGGCCACTTCGTTGTGATCGAGCCGCACGCGATACACCGGGACGAAGACCGCCTCGCGCGCTGCAAGTAGGGGAAACCACGACGGAAACACGATGACCATGTCGGGGCACCGCTCGGCGATGAATCGCAGGATCCCCGGCTCGCCGTCGCGGCGGTACGGGCGTATCTCCGGCGTCACGAGCCCCATCAGGTCGAGCACGGGCCGCCGTGAAAAGTACGCGATCGCGCCGATGTCGTTGACCGCGAGCGTCGCCCCGCGCGGCACGTTCGCGTCGACCCAGCGGCCGAGGTGCACCTGCATGGCGTTGATGTTCTGTACGCCCCACGCATAGCGGCTCGCCGCGGGCAGCAGCGCCACGAGCGCGAGCGCGAAATAGATCACACCGGACATCATCGCGAGTCGCGGGCGGTTCGACGCGCGCGCCCGGACGCGCGTCGATGCGATCGCGAGCACCAGGAACGCGATCGGCAACAGATGGATCGAGTAGCGCCCCTCCTGGAAACCCGGACCGCGATACGGCGCCAGCAGCGCCATGGCGAGCGGATGCGCGAGCAGGACGAGACCGATGATCGCGAGCGCGCGACTGCGACGCCAGGCGAGCGCGATCCCCGGCAGCGCCACCGGCAGCAGCGGGTGCGTTTGCGCGAGCCACCGCAGCCACTCGAGTCCGAAGGCGAACGGGCGGTCGATCCACGTCAGCCGAGCCGGCTCGCGCACGCCGATCAGGCGCCCCAGCAGCCCGCCCTCGACCTTCGCCGCCGCCGTCGAAGGAAGGGGCGTGCCCGTCGTGGCCCAGCAGAACGCCGCAAATGGAACGACGACGGCGGCGACAATTGCCGCGAAGAGTACGAGACGCCGCGGTGCCGTGCGCCGTGCCAGCACGAGAAACGGCAGCAGCACGATCGCTTCGGGCCGGGCGAGCGCGGCGAGTGCGCCCGCGCCCGCCGCCACGGCATCCCGTCCGCGGGCGACGGCCCACACGGCGGTCGTCACGAGCAACGACGCGAGCATCACTTCCATACCGGACAACGCGCCCCACGCAAATGCGCCCGTCCACGCGAACGCGATCGCGGTCATGCACGCCACGGTCGGCGACGCGTCCCACGCCCGCGCGGCGCGGCGCAGCACGAGCGCCGACCCTGCGGCGGCGGCAACACCCAAAAGCTTGGCGGGCATCAGCGACGCGCCCGCCATACGCGCGCCCGCCGCGAGCACGAGCGTCCACAGCGGCGCCGTGGAGCCGGCCACCGGTGTCCCCGGGTTGTACGCGAACCCCGCGCCCTCGGCGAGGTTGCGCGCGAAGTGCAGGTGGATCCACGAATCGTCGAGGGGGAATCCCGCCGCGCCCGCGATGGATCGCTCGCGGAGAAGAAAGAGGGCGAGCGGCACCACGGCCGCGACGAGGACGATCAGGTCGTCGCGATGCTCAGCGGTCACGCACGAGCGTGTATCCCGCATACTCGATCGGGCGGCGGTCGACCCGCAGCGCGTAGAGGAAGCGCCCGTACGGCAGCTCGATCTCGACGAGACCCTCGGGACGCGCCACCGTCGGCGCCCAGTGATCGACGAACCAGACGAGCCGCCGCGTACGCGCGGGCAGCCGGACCTCGCTGTCCGGCCACGGCAGGATGTCGGAGGCGAGCTGGGGCGCGTAGTAGCCGGGTGGGCTGGCGCCCACGCGAAGCTCGAACATCGAGTACTCCGGCAGGTAGAACATCGCGTGCCGCAGCCACGGATAGGAGCGCGCGTTGCCGAGCTCGGTGATCACGACGGTGTCTTCGGGCGAGTACAGTCCGCGGATCGCGCCGACGAACGTGCGCACGACCTCTTCGTGCTCGCGCAGTGCTGCCGCTGTCCGGCTGAAGATCCAGTCGAATGCCTCGTGCTCGGCCGTCAGTCGCCAGGAGGGCTTCGCCCCGTCGAAGTCGCGCGGCAATGGCCGCGCGTGGACGAAGAACGCGCCATTGACGAGCACGACCAGCATGACCGCGGCCGCCGTGAGCGCCGGACCAAGCGCGCGACGCCGTGCCAGCACCGCCGCCTCGGCGAACGCGCTGACGAGCATCCGTGCGAGGAGCACGACGAGCGCGGGCAGGAATGTCAGCACGTAGCCCGCCTGGCCGAAGTGCACGAGCGTGTAGACGAGAACGGGAGGGACGATCCAGGCGAGCAGCAGCCACTCGCGGCGCCCCCAGCCATGACGCCTCACGTACCACGGCACGAGCAGCGCCGCGAGCGCCAAAGGACCGAGCGCGACGAGCACGGATTCGAGCAGGTAGCGGGACATCCGCAGCGTCGTCTCGAACGGGCCGGCACCGATCGACGTCGGGCGAACGACGGAATCGGCGAGGTACAGCGAGGCGCCGACGTAGCGCTTCAGCCCGCCGGTGAGGATGATCATCGGGATGAACCACACGAGCGTGAGCCCGGCGAGGATCAGCAGACCGACGGGCACCGTCCGCCTGCGACGAACGCCGAGCACGCAGGCCACGAGCCACATCGGAAAGAGCAGGAGCAGCATCGACTGCCGCATGCCGCCGGCGAGCGCGAGATAGGCAGCTGCGAGCCACGCGTCGGTTTCGTTCCCGGCGAGCGCACGAAAGGCGAAGTAGGCGACGCCCGAGGCGAACAGCGCCTCACCAGCATAGGTGAGCCCGACCGAGCCGTAGAACCAGAACAGCGGACTGACTGCGAGCACGCTCGCCGCGGCGAGCGCCGTCGCGCGGTCATAGATCTCACGCGCGAGCAAGTACACCACCACGGTCGTCAGCGCACTGTACGCGACGGCGAGCACGACGTACGCCGCCGTCGGATCCTCGAGCCAGGCGTTCACGACGCGGCCAAGGCCGACGTAGAGGATATAGCCGGGAGGGTGCGGTTGATGCTTGACGACGTCGTACTCACGGAGCGCGAGCGCAAACTGCACGGCGTCCCAGTTGTAGAGCATGCGCGCCCGGTACGGCAGTCGGGACAGCATGGTGAGCAGGCCGAGCGAGCCAGCAAGTACGTAATCCCAACGGTCGGCCGCCCGGTCGCGCATCGCGGGTCGACAGTATAGCGGACCGCCGGCACGCGCGACGGGGAGTCTGGGGGGGAGGCGCTGCGACTACGCCTTCTTCTCTTCTTCCTTTCGGGCAGGCGTCGTCTCTTCCTTGTTCGCCTCGTTCACGCCCTTCTTGAATTCCTTCACGCTCGAGCCGAGCGAGCGCGCGAGCTCAGGCAGCCGGTTCGCGCCGAAGAGCACGAGGACGATGACGAGAATGATGAGCAGCTCCTGATACCCCAGACCAAACATAATGAGGCTCCTTTCAGACGCACTACCTTAGCACCGTTTCACGCACGGCGCTGCTAGGCCCCGCGTAGCACACGGCGCTCTCCAACGCGGGTCGTGACCCGGCGCGCGTCGAAGTATTCCAGCAGCGGGATCGCGAACTTGCGCGAGATCCCGAGCAGGTCCTTGATGTCCCCCGGGCCGATCTCCTTACGCTCGCGCAGCAGGGCCACGAGCTTGTCCTGGATCTCGTCGAGCGCACCGGCGTGGAAGAAGAGCGATTCCTTCACGCGGACGAGCTTGCGCGACTCGAGCAGCATCTGGAACAACTCGTGCTGCTCGTCACCGGCGAGGCCGGCTCGTCCGAGCGCCTCTTCGGCGCTCGGGGGCGCCGCGGCGGCCTGCCGAAACTCGCGCTCGATGCGATCGACCGCCGCCTGCTGGGCGGTGCTGAGCCGGAGCTCATGAGTGGCCAGGCGCACCTTGTCGCGGTCGACGCGCACGACACCGTCGTTGTCGAGCAGACTCAGGAGATGCGCGAACACGCGTTCGTCGGCATTGGCCGCGCGCACACGGAGCTCTTCGCGCGACATGCCGGCACGCAGCGGCTGCGCTCGGTGAAAATGCTCGAGGGCCCCGGTGATCAGCTCGCGCAAGCGCGCCACGGCATCGGCATGCAGCCACCAGTCGCGGTCCACGGCCCGAACCCGCTCCGTGGCCGCCAGCGTCTCGAGCAACTGCCGCGTCCCGGCCGGACCGAACGGAACTCGGGCGACCAACGCCGGCAGCCGGATGCCGGTGACACCGGCGCCGCGGACATGCTCATCCATGACCTCGCCCGGCGTCCCGCCCTCGAGCACCTTGAGATGGGCCAGTCGCGCCGGCCGCTTGAGCCGCGGCGGATCCGCGTCGAGCAGCGTCCCTCCGCCGATCGTGACGATCGGCGAGTACGAGCGGATGACGAAGCGATCGCCCGCGAGCGCGACGAGCGGTCCCTCGAGCCGCAGGCGCGCGAACCCGCGTTGCCCGGGAGCAAGCTCGGCTCCCTCGAGGAGCAGCGCG
>Ga0310810_10008272_pt1 | contig 11952 bp, 8 predicted proteins | sample NCmetagenome_FD_207641 | JGI IMG/M metagenome (GOLD analysis project Ga0310810, IMG submission 207641) | Soil microbial communities from experimental microcosm in Duke University, North Carolina, United States - NC | ecosystem: Engineered > Artificial ecosystem > Soil microcosm > Unclassified ...
GCTCGACCGCCTGATCGCCCTCGCGCTCGAGCGCCACAGCGAGAAACAGCAGCTCCGCACCAGCCTGACATGATGGGAGTGGGAAGGCGGGGCGTCGCGGTGGTCTGCATCGCCCTCCATGCCGCGGCCGTTGTCGCGGCCCCCCAGCACGCCGGCATCCGCGGGGTCGACGGCCTCAGCCGTGCCTACGACATCATTCTCGACGCTCGCTTCGACCAGATCGACGCGGAACTCCGGCGCGCCTGCGGTCCCGCGCCGCAGGAAGCGTGCGATGTCCTCGCGGCAACCGCTTTATGGTGGCAAATACTCCTCGACCCCGAGAACCGCTCACTGGACGAGGAGTTCTCGGTCGCGGTGGATCACGCGATCGACACGACCGAAGCGTGGACCGATCGCGCGCCCGAGGACGCGGAGGCGTGGTTCTACCGGGGCGCCGCCTATGCCGCGCGGGTCCAGTGGCGGGTGCTGCGCAACGAGAAGGTCGCCGCCGCGCGCGACGGCAAGCGGATCAAGGACGCCATGGAGCGCGCGATCGCGCTCGACCCGGGCCTGGAAGATGCGCACTTCGGCGTCGGCATGTACAAGTACTATGCCGACGTCGCGCCGGCGGCGGCAAAGATTCTGCGATTCCTCCTCATGCTGCCGGGGGGCGACCGCAAAGTCGGGCTCGCGGATATGCTGCGGGCCCGAACCCACGGCCGGTTGCTCCAAGGCGAAGCCGACTACCAGCTGCACGTCATCTATCTCTGGTACGAGCGGCAGACACCGCACGCGCTGCGCCTGCTTGAATCGCTGCACGACCGCTACCCTGCCAACCCCATCTTCATCACGCAGGCGGCGGTGATCCAGGACACCTATCAGCACGATGTCACCGCGAGCCTGGCGACGTGGCGCTCGCTGCTGGCCGCCGCGCGCGAACAGCGGGTGAACGCCCCGGCGCAAAGCGAAGTCCAGGCACGGCTGGGAATCGCCCGTCAGCTCGAAGTGCTCCACCAGACAGACGATGCAATCGAGATGCTGCAGGCGGTGATTGCCGCACGGCCAACCGCGCCGTTTGGCGCGCTCGCGCTGGCGCAGCTCCGGTTGGGTGAGGCGTTCGACCGGATGGGCATCCGGACAGCCGCCGTCGATGCGTACCGGGCTGCCGCGGCGACGGCACCATCGCCCGACGTGGACGGCGTCGCCGCCGCCGCGGCGGAGCGCCTGCGCCGCGCGCCTGACGCCAAACGCGCGGACGCGTACCGGCTGTCGCTCGAAGGATGGCGTCATCTCGAGCACAACGAGGTGGCCGCCGCCGCCGTATCACTCGACGAATCGCTGGCGCTCAACAGCTCCGATCCGGTCGCGCGCTACCGCGCCGGCCGCGTGCAGCAGGCCCGGAAGGAGGACGCCGCCGCCCTCGCGCACTACGAGCAGGCGATCAAGAGCGCGCGCACGTGCCCGCCGCCGATTCTCGGCTACGCCTACGTGGACGCGGCTCGTATCCTCGAGCGCCAGGGCAAGCGCACCCAGGCGGTCTCGTACTATCGCATCGCGTCAACGCTGTTCGGCGCCGCGTCCGACACGCGCGCGGCCGCCACCCGTGCGCTGACGCGACTGAAAGTCACCGATCGCTGATCATCAGCCGCGCGACCCGCGCCGCACGTCGCGCTTCATCTCTGCGATCACCGCTGCGATCGCTCTCACGATCGCGATCGTCGAGACACTACAGTCAACGCGCCGACGATCCGAGACAACGGTTGTGCGTTTTTTTGACATTTCGTGCACTTTGTGCTTGACAGTACAATTTTCTCATCCATAATCTACATCTTGTATGAGGGTGGTCCGCTCAGCCCACCTGTTGTAACCAACGTCGGTTCTCAAATTAGCTGAGCTGCCAGTTCGAAGGAGAAACTCATGGCGAAGAAGGCTGCAAAGGGCGGAAAGAAAAAGGGCGGCAAGAAGCGCTAAGCGCTCCGCCTGGAGACTGGGGGGTGTCGATCGATGACACCCCCATTTTTTCGCTGCCAACCTCCCTCGCCATTGCGCGCGGGAGTTAGCAAAGAGGCGATGAGCGCCGACGGAAGCAGGCCGACGTGCCAGGAGGCAGCGGCGTTGCCATGCGGAGAAGGCTCCTCGCGATCGGATCCCACAGTGAAAGGGGGGATACGCGCATAATGGCCAAGAAAGCAGCCAAGGGCGGGAAGAAGAAGGGCGGCAAGAAGCGTTAAGCTGCCTCTCCCGCTAAAAGGGGGCGATCGGCGCCCCCTTTTTTTATTGCATCGTGGTGCCGTCCCACACCCGCACCCGCGTGATCGTGTCCCCCTGCTGAATCCGATCGACCACGTCCATCCCGTTCACGACGCGTCCGAACACCGTGTAGCGCGCGTCCAGATGCGGCTGCGGTGAATGGGTGATGAAGAACTGGCTGCCGCCGGTGTCCCGCCACGACAATGCCATCCCGACGGTCCCGCGCAGAAACGGCCGCTCGTTCAGTTCGTCGCGGATCGTGTAGCCAGGTCCCCCTTCCCCATCGCCGCGCGGATCGCCGTCCTGCACGACGAAGTTCGGCACCACGCGGTGGATCTGCAACCCGTTGAAGAAGCCCTTGCGCGCCAGCGTCATGAAGTTCCGTGACGTCTGGGGCGCATCCAGCACCGCCAGCTCGAACTCGATGGTGCCCCGCGCGGTCTCGATGAAGATGCGCGGCGAATACGACGGCGCAATCACCTGCGCGTCGTCGTACGGCGCCGTCGGCACCCCCGGAGCCGGACGGATCGCGTCGCGGTAATCGCCGGCCGGATCGAGCTTGGCAAGCAGATCGACGGCGCGGACCCTGACCGCCCAATCTTTGTCCTGGAGCGCCTCTTTCAGAGCGTCGGTCGCCCGCTGACCGCCATATTCGGCCATCGCCGACAGGATGGAGGCGCGCGCATCAATCGCCGCGTCCGCCTGCGCCAGCGTCAGCGCGGCGGCCAGCGCGTCGAGTCCGTCCGGCGGCTTCAGCGCCCCGATGACGTCAGCGGCCGCACCGCGGACGACGAAGTCGGGTTCTTTCAGCTCGGTGAGCGCGACCGTCGCGGCGTCGGGAGCTTTCAACCGCTGGAGCCCGCGGAGTACCGCCGGGACGACGCGCCGATCCTCGTCGCCGAGCATCGACCGCAGGCGTTCGACCGCAATCTCGGGGGACAACGTCGCCAGGACATCGGCCAGCGCGGCGCGGACGATCCAGTGCGGGTCGCGATCCATCCCGGACAGGACGAGAAGAAAACTTTCCTGGTCGATTGCCGCGGCCGACCTCAGCGCCTCGGCACGCAGCGTCGGCCACGAGTCCGAGAGCAGGTTCTCGACGACGTCGAGCCCTTCAGGAGCGCGGAGCGTCCCCAGAGCACGGACTCCTTCGAGCCGTACGTTGGGGTCATTCGTCGCCAGCACGAGCTTCGCGATTGCGGGCGCCGCGCTGCGATCTCCGATGCTCGCGAGCGCTCGAACCGCCGAGACGACGACTTCGGGAGGAGTATTGTCGGCGCTGAGGCGCGTCATCAGCGGATCGACTGAGGCCCGGTCTTTAATCGCCCCCAACCCTCGCGCCGCGAACGCCGGCGAGTACTTCCCCGGCGCGTTCAAGAGCTGGGTCAACACCGGCTGCGCGCGGGCATCGTTAATCCGGCTGAATGCGTAGGCGACAGGCCACCACGACGTCACGGGGCGTCCGTCGGGACCAATCGCAGCGGAGGCCAGTGGCTCGTACGTCCCGAGCCGAACCAGTGCGTATATACCGAGCCGGAACGCATCGGCCTCCGCCGCCGCCGGCCATTTCTCGTCGTCCCCCTGCATCGAAGCGACCGCGGGACTCTTGGCATATTCAGCGACCATCCGGCCGATGGCGTCGGCGACTTGCTGGCGCGCCTCCGGCTGCACCTGATCCTTCTCTTTCGCATCAATCTGTCCGAGCGCCTCTGCGGCCCGCCCCCGTGCGAGGGGTGATTCGTCCACCAGCGCCTTGGTCAGCGCCGGCGCGGCGACGACGTCGCCAATCAGACCCAACCCGAACGCGGCCATGGCGCGAACCTCGGGATCGGTGTCCGACAAGGCGCCGATCAGCGGTTGAATGCCGCCCGGCAGCCCGACGCGGCCGATCGCCAGGGCGGCGCGACGCCGGACCCGCGGCTCGGAGTCGGTGAGCAGGATCGTCAGATCGATTGGTGGTGGCGCGGGGGGCGCCGGGGCGATTTTGGCCCCCTTCTTTGGCACCACCGTCGGGGCTGCAACCGGGGGGGGCTCGACTCGCAGAATCCGGCGATCCTCCAGCTGCAGCATCCACGTCATCTTCCGCTCGTAGGGGATTGTCGGCGGCTTGATCGGTGCGGGCGGTGCGCTGGCGCAGCCGCCCGCGAGGAGCGCGGCGGCAAGGAGCAGGCGACGGATGGCGCTGATGTGAATCATAGCGGTTACGCGGTAGCCCTCAACTCGACGCATTCAATGGAAGCCCTTCGGATTCGATCGTCGACGATCTGGACCCCAATCCCCGGGCCGGCAGGCACCGCGATGGTGCCGTCCGGCCGCACGTCAATCTCGGGATCGATCAGGTCCGGCGCGAAGTAGCGGCGGCTTGCCGCGACGTCACCGGGCAGCGTGAAGCCGGGCAGCGTCGACAGATGAATATTGTGCGCGCGGCCGATCCCGCTTTCCAGCATTCCGCCGTGCCACACCGGTGTCCGGTTCGCCACGGCGACGTCGTGCATCCGGATCGATTGCGCGTACCCGCCGACTCGTCCCGGCTTGATGTTGATGATGCGGCAGGCGCCCATCTCGAGCGCATCCCGGGCCTGCCGCGGCGTCTGCAACGATTCGTCCAGGCAGATCGGCGTGCGAAGCTGCCGCTGTAGTGCGGCGTGATCGCGGACGTCATCGTAGTCGAGCGGCTGTTCGATCATCATCAGGCCGTGGGCATCGAGCTGCGCCAGGTGGCGGGCATCACCAAGCTGGTACGCGGCGTTCGCATCCACCATCAGCGGAATCGGGCCGAAGCGCGCGCGCACGGCGTCAACCGCATCGAGGTCCCACCCCGGCTTGATCTTGATCTTGATGCGCTGGTAGCCGGCTTGGCGCTCGATAGCGACGCGCTCGAGCAGCTGCTCCAGTGAATCCTGGATTCCGATGGACACCCCCGACGCGATCCCGCTCGCGATCCGCTCAGGGCTGCCGCCGAGCACCTCCGCGAGCGGACGCCCGTGCTGCCGCGCGAAAAGGTCCCAGGCCGCCATCTCGACGGCCGCTTTGGCCATGTGGTGGCCGCGGATCCCGGCGAGTGAATCGAACACCTCACCGGGATGCGCGAACTCGCGCCCGACCACGAGCGGCGCGATGAACTCGCTGATGATGTGCCACGCGGTGCGGGTCGTTTCGGCGCTGTAGAACGGGTTCGCATCCGCGACGCATTCACCGATCCCCGCCACGCCGTTCTCTTCGGCCGTCACCAACACGAATGTCCGGTCGTGAATCCTCCCGAAACTCGTTTCGAAGAAACGGACGAGCGGCAGACGCAGCAGCCGCAGCTCCATCCGCTCGATGCGCATCGGGGACAATGCTATCGCAATCGTTCCGGGGCTTTCGCTATACTTCCGCGTCCCCTTGAGGTCACCGCTGGATTTCCGCTACATCGCGATCGAAGGGCCGACCGGCGTCGGCAAGTCCCTTCTCGCGGACCGTCTCGGATCGCGGCTCGACGCTACCGTGGTGCTCGATGAGACGGAAAATCCGTTCCTCGCCGACTTCTACTCGGCACGTCCCGGCGCCGGCTTCCAGGCGCAGCTCTTCTACACCCTGTCGCGACATCGTCAGCAATCCGCGCTGCGGCAGAGCGATCTCTTCAGCCAGCTGACGATCTGCGATTACCTGTTCGATCGCGACAAGATCTACGCCTACCTCAACCTGGACGACAACGAGCTGTTCATCTATCAGCGGTTGTACGAGCTGCTCGCCGGCGATATGCCGTCGCCGGATCTCGTCATTTACCTGCAGACCCCGACCGAGGTGCTCAAGCGGCGGCTGCGCGAGCGCGAGCGGGCCAACCCGGAGCTCGCGTCGCCCGGAGACGAGTACGTGCGCGAGCTCAACGAGGCCTATAACCATTTCTTCTTTCACTACAACGCAACGCCACTTCTCGTCGTCGAGACCTCGCAGTTCGATTTGTCTTGGGGGGAGGAGGCGCTCGGGGATCTCGAGAAGCAGCTGCGCGGCATGGGCAAGGGCACGCGGTATTACGTTCCACGCGCGTAGGTGCATGGGGGGCCTGCTGAGATATGCTCCTTGCCATGGCGTGGTTCAAGAAGGTCCGCAAGCCCATCGAGGCGCCGGCGGACAAGAGCCGGGTCCCCGAGGGCCTCTGGGTGAAATGTCCGTCGTGCGGACAGATCATTTACAACAAGGACCTCGCGGCCAGCCTCAGCGTCTGCACGAAGTGCAGCCACCACTTCCGCCTGGGCGCCACCGAGCGCCTTCGCAGCCTGTTCGACGGGGACTGGGAAGAACACGACGCGTCTCTCACCTCCACCGATCCGCTGCGCTTTACCGACACCAAGGCATATCAGAAGCGCCTCGAATCGAGCATCGAGAGCACCGGCCTTCAGGACGCGGTGATCACCGCGACCGGCCGGATCGACGGGATCGAGTCCGTGGTGGCCGCCATGGAGTATGGATTTATCGGCGGCAGCATGGGTGTGGTGGTCGGCGAGAAGATCACGCGCGCGATCGAGCGCGCGATCGCGCGGCGGCTTCCGGTCGTCATCGTCTCGTGCTCCGGCGGCGCGCGCATGATGGAGGGGGCGCTGTCGCTGATGCAGATGGCGAAGATCAGCGCCGCGCTGGCACGGCTGGATCGGGCCCGCCTGCCGTACATCTCGATCCTCACCGACCCGACGACCGGCGGAGTCACGGCGAGCTTCGCCATGCTCGGCGATGTGAACATCGCCGAGCCGAAAGCGCTGATCGGCTTTGCCGGGCCGCGCGTGATCGAACAGACGATTCGCCAGAAACTACCCGAAGGCTTCCAGCGCAGCGAGTTCCTCCTCGAACACGGCATGCTCGATTTCGTCGTCGATCGGCGGGAGCTCAAGGACGCCATCGTCAGGATCCTGCGCTTCGCCGGCGCGCGCGTTCCTGCGGCCGCCACGGCCGTCCAGTCCGAGACCACCGCGTAGACCCGATGGATTCGATCGACTTTCTCTTCAGCCTGGAACGGCTGGGGATGAAGTTCGGCCTCGAGAACATGAGCGCGCTTTGCGCTGCGCTCGGCCACCCCGAGCGCGCGTTTCGCTCGGTGCACATCGCGGGGACCAACGGCAAAGGGTCGGTCACGGTCATGGTCGAAACGGCGCTGCGCGCCGCGGGGCGACATGTCGCACGGTACACGTCGCCGCACCTGGTGCGCCTCGAAGAGCGGTACGTCATCGACGGACGCGAAGTCAGCGTCACCGGACTGCGCGACGCACTCAACGACGTTCAACGCGCCGTGGAATCGCTCATGCAATCGGGCACCCTGACCGCCCTTCCCACCTTCTTCGAGTGCGCGACCGCGGCAGCATTCGTCCTGTTCCGCGACGCGCGGGTCGAGATCGCCGTCATCGAAGTCGGTCTCGGCGGACGGCTCGACGCGACGAACGTCGTGTCCCCGGTCGTTACGGCGATCACCTCGATCGACTTCGATCACCAGGCGCAGCTCGGAGATTCGCTGACCTCCATCGCGCGCGAAAAGGCCGGCATCGTGAAGCCGGCCGTCCCGCTGGTCTGCGGCCCCGTCCCGCTCGAAGCGCGCGCGGTCATCGACGAGGTCTGCGCGGAGCGGCGCGCGCCCGTCGTCCACGTAACCGAGAGGCTTCTCGTCGATCGCGGAATGAGCACGCTGACGCTTGCGCTGCCAGGCCGTCATCAACGCGATAACGCCGCCGTGGCCGTCGGCGTGCTCGACGAGTTGTCGCGCCAGGGTGCCTCCACGCCGGACGCTGCGATACGCAGCGGGCTCACGGACGCGGCGTGGCCAGCCCGCCTCGAGCGGGTGGCCTATCGCGGACGCGATGTCCTGCTCGACGCGGCACATAACCCGGCTGGCGCGCGTGCGCTCGCGTCGTATCTCGAGGAGATTGGCTGGACGCGTGTGACACTGCTCTTCGGCGCGATGCGCGACAAGGATGCCGCAGCCATGCTCCGTCCCCTAGCCCCGGCCTCCGCACACGTCGTATGTACGACCGCTCCGACGCCGCGGGCGGCGACTGCGGCGGAGCTTGCCTCGCGCGCGCGTGAGGTGATGCCGCACGGCATTCCAGTCGACCAGATCGACGATCCATCCGCCGCGCTCGAGCAGGCCGTGACAGCCGGAAACCCAATCGTGGCAGCAGGTTCCATCTTTCTGATCGGTCCCCTGCGTGATATTCTTCGCTGACCTCAGATCCGGCGTCCCACACCGAGTGTTCATGGTTCGCTTCAGCTTCATTCTGATCTTCAGCATCGCGCTCGACTGGCTCGGCGCGCCGGCGTCTGCCCGGGCGCAGGACCCGCTCGCCGGCTGCAAGGGATACAACGCGCAAAACCTGCAGATCAAGCAGATCGAAAAGAACCACATCGTCGCGGAGGGAAACGCCGATGCCCCCGCCCAGATCGATTGCGAAGACCTGCAGTTGATGGCGGACCGCCTCGAGAGCTTCCAGGAAGACGGCCGCGTCGTCGCGACGGGACACGTGGTGTACGTGTCGGGCAAGAACCGTATCTACGCCGAGCGCATGGAGTTCAACACCAAGACCCGCACCGGCACGTTCTATCAGGCCTCGGGCAATTCGATGCTGCGCGACGCGCCCGACCCCGGCATGTTCGGCACCCAGGAGCCGGATGCGTTTTTCTGGGGCGACGAGATCCAGAAAATCGGACCGAAGAAATACCGCATCGTCCGTGGCGGATTCACCACGTGTGTGCAGCCGACGCCGCGCTGGGAGCTGAGCGCGAGCAACATCACGCTCACCCTCGACGATTACGCGCTGCTGAAGAACGCCGTCCTGAAGGTCAAGAACGTGCCGATGTTCTATCTGCCGGCTTTCTATTACCCGATTCAGGACGACAATCGCGCGACCGGCTTCCTGATGCCGATCTATACCTCGTCGGAGACGCGCGGGCAGCAGATCTCCAATCAGTTTTTCTGGGCCATCAGCCGCAGCCAGGACGCCACCATCGAGCACGATTTCTTTTCGAAGACCGGGCAGCAGGTCGGCGGCGAGTATCGCTACATCCTCGCCCCCGGCTCCGAAGGGCATTCGCAGTTCTCGTTTCTGAACGAGCACCCGACGAAGTACGCGCAAGCCGACGGCACCGAAGAGACCTATCCGGGCGTCCGCAGCTACGCGATCGTCGGGGACCTGGCGCAGCGGCTTCCCTTCCGGCTGCGGGCGCGGGCGAATGCGAATTACACCAGCAGCATCGTCTCGCAGCAGCGGTATCACCAGAATATCTTGCAGTCGACGAACCGCACGCGCCGGTTCGGCGGCAACCTCAGCGGCTCCTGGAATGCCTACTCCGTCAGCTTTACCGCCGACAGGAATGACTATTTCAACGACGAAACGTCGTTTCAGACCACCGGGTCGCTGCCGCGCGTCACCATCTCGCGCACCGAGACCGCGATCAAAGGGTGGCCGGTCTACTTCGGCGTGAATGGCGAGTACGCCACGCTGGTCCGCAACATCACCAAAGACGAGGTGAAGACGACCGATCAGGGATTGACGCGATTCGACGTGAGCCCGTCGGTGCGGATTCCGTTCACGAAGCTGCAGTTTTTTACCGTCAACTCGTCGATCGCCTGGCGCGGGACGTACTGGACAGAAAGCCTGGACAAGCCGAACGATCTTTCCTCGCAGGTCGAACAGGGCATCGGCCGCACCTACATGGATTTCACGAGCCGGATGACCGGCCCGGTGATCAATCGCATCTTCAACCGGCCCTCCCGCAAGTTCAAACACGTCGTCGAACCGACCCTGACCATCCAGCACATCACCGCGATCGACAACTTCGATCGCATCGTCCGGCTCGAAGGGTCGGACAGCATCGTCGGCGGCGTGACACGCTTCAACTACGGAGTGTCGAACCGGCTCTACGCGAAGAAGGAGACGTCGCATGAAGTACTGAGCGCGACGATTTCGCAGAATTACTACACCGACTCCAAGGCGGCGCAATACGACCAGTTCGTGCAGAGCGGCTACGGCGCGGTGACGCCCACCAAGTTCGGTCCTGCGGTGTTGCAGGTGCGCACCGCCCCGACCGACCTGATCCAGGGATCGTTCCGGACCGAATGGGACTCGACGACGCACGCGATCCGCAACATCTCAGGCAGCGGCTCGTTCAACACCCATGAATGGCTGCACACCACCGTCGAATGGACGCAGCGGCGCTACATTCCAACGCTGCCCGCCTTCAGCAACCCGGACTCGGCCAACAACTACATGAACGCGAGTGCGACCGTCCGCAAGCCCGGTAACCGCCTGGGCGGGGCGTACTCGTTCTACTACGACCTCAAGCGGGACGAGTTTCTGCAGCAGCGCTACACCGCGTATTACAATTCGCAGTGCTGCGGGGTCGCCGTCGAATACCAAACCTACAACCTGACCGGGAGCTTCGCCAACTACGGCGTCAACCAGGACCACCGGTTCAACCTGTCGTTTACGCTCGCCGGCGTCGGGACCTTCTCGAATCTGTTTGGCGCGTTCGGCGGACAGAATCGCTGACCGATGATGAAGGGGCTGATCCTCAGCGGCGGCAAGGGCACCCGGCTCCGGCCGCTCACCTACACCAGCGCGAAGCAGCTGGTTCCCGTCGCGAACAAGCCGGTCCTGTTCTACGGGATCGAATCGCTGGCCGCCGCCGGGATCCGCGACATCGGGATCGTCGTGGGCGAAACGCAGGGTGAAATCCGCGCCGCGGTGGGCGACGGCTCGACCTGGGGCGTGTCGATCACCTACATCGAACAGGATGCGCCGCTCGGGCTCGCGCACGCGGTGCTCATCAGCGAGCCTTTCCTCGGCAAGACGCCGTTCGTGATGTACCTGGGGGACAACCTGCTGAACAAGGGCATCACGAACTTCGTCGAGGAATTCGTCCGGGAGAAGCCGGCGGCCCAGATCCTGCTCGCCCGCGTGCCGGACCCGCAGATGTTCGGGGTCGCGGAGCTCGCCGACGGCCGCATCGTGCGGCTCGTCGAAAAGCCGCAGGCGCCGAAGAGCGACCTCGCGCTCGTCGGCGTGTACATGTTTTCGCCGGCAGTGTTCGACGCCGTCAAAGCGATCCGGCCGAGCTTCCGGAACGAGCTGGAGATCACCGACGCGATCCAGCACCTGATCGATCGCGGCCTCGAGGTGCGTCCGCACATCGTCGACGGCTGGTGGAAGGACACGGGAAAGCTCGAAGACATGCTCGAGGCGAACCGGTTGATCCTGGACCTGATCGAGCGGCGGGTGGACGGCACGGTCGACGCGGACTCGCGCGTCGAGGGCAAGGTCATCATCGAAGCGGGCGCCGTGGTCGAACACTCCGTCGTGCGCGGCCCGGTGATTATCGGCGCGCGCGCCCGGATCGTGAACGCGTACGTCGGCCCGTTCACGTCGATCATGAACGACGCGGAGATCCGCGAATCGGAGATCGAGCACAGCATCGTCCTCGAGGGGAGCAGCATCAGCAACCTGGCCACGCGCATCGAGGACAGCCTGATCGGCAAGAACGTCAAGATCTACCGGCTGCCGGTGAAACCGTCCGCCTACCGTTTCATGCTCGGCGACAATTCAGAAGTCGGCATCCGCTGGTGAGGTGAACGTGGCAACTCCCGTGACGTATTCGACCGCCGGACGCCAGCCGATCGACGGCGTCAAGGTGAAACCCCTGCGCACGATTGCCGACGAGCGCGGCTGGCTCATGGAAATCCTGCGGGCGGACGAGGCGGAT
>Ga0310810_10008273_pt1 | contig 11952 bp, 6 predicted proteins | sample NCmetagenome_FD_207641 | JGI IMG/M metagenome (GOLD analysis project Ga0310810, IMG submission 207641) | Soil microbial communities from experimental microcosm in Duke University, North Carolina, United States - NC | ecosystem: Engineered > Artificial ecosystem > Soil microcosm > Unclassified ...
CGGCCTGGTTGACGTTGTACGCGCCGAAGAGATGCTGTGCGCGCCTCCCGACGTAGGCCACCTCGATCATCGTCTTGCCCCAGATCTCGCGCTGGTAGCTGATCGCCCACCCGTGTGTGAGGGGAGACTGGAACTTCGGATCGACCACGCGGATGCTGTTCGACGAGGTGGCCGGCTGAAGGAGGTCGGCCGGGCTCAGCGTTGGCGCAATCGGCGGCAGCCCATCGCGGAGGCGACCGCCGGCTTGACCGAACGACGTGTTCACCGCGCCAGTGGTGATACCCGGGATGCTCTGGAAAATCGAGGACGAGAGCAGGAACGTGTTGATGCGATCGTACGCGATGCGGTAATTGGCGCGTACCGCGCTCTTTCCGTCTCCCTTCGGATCCCACGCGGCGCCGACCGAGGGGCCGAGGTTGTTGACATCGTTCTTGTAGAGATCGCCGGGCACCCATTTCAACGTGTTGCTCGGCGGGGCGTCGACCGCGACACGCTGATCGGGCACGCGGATCAGTCCGTTGGGGTTGGTCGGATGCAGCTTCAGCTCCCATCGGAGTCCGGCGTCGATCGTCAGGTTCGCCCTGGGCTTCCAGGTGTCCTGCGCGTAGAAGTCCAGCTCCGGGAACCAGGCTTTGAAGAGGAACGTCGTGCCGCCGGGTGCATAGACGTCGCCGCGCTGCACGAAGCCCTGACTGATATTCCCGACGCGTCCGAGGAGCGTGTTGATCCCCGTCTGCAGCGCCGGGCGATCGAACTGCGTTTCGACCCCGCCCGGGATCCCGAAGGTCGCCGGATCGACGGTGTTGACGCTGGTACTGAAATCGACCCACGGCGCCACGTCGAGACCCGCGACGGATCCACGATTGTCGGTGTGCCGCTGATAGCGGATGTTGGTGCCGAACTTCAGGCTGTGCGCCCCGCGCGCGTAGCTCAGATTGTCGACGAACTGATACGTGTCGATCGTACGGAGGTTGCCGATCTCGTGGTCCTCCGGCGCCGTGACCTGGAACGGCGTGAACGTGACTTTGCTCGGGTCCGCTCCCGGGGTGATGAAGTCGAAGGTGAAATGGTTCACGCCGCCCACCATCTCATTGACCACATTCGATCCAGGATTCCAGCGCCAGTTGGCGGCTACGTTATAGGGATCTCGCGTTGTGTTGACGAGGCAGGCCACGCCTGGGAACGGTGCGAGGCCGCCGTTGACGGTGTCGCAATACGTGTTCTGGTAGCCCTTGGCGATGCGGATGAACGCACTCTGCCGCGGGCCGAAAACGTGGTCGATCTTGGTGACCCAGTCGTGCTGGCGCTCCTGCTCCGGCGACTGCCAGGTATAGCCGGCGATGTTGAGGCCGTCGCCCGTGACGTTGAAGGTGTTGGGGAGCGGCGTCAATCCGATCAGCGCCTGGATCGTCGGATCCATGCCGCGGTGCTGCGGGTCGTTGGCGGTGATGTCGTACGAGCCGATCGGCACGATGGGATTTCCGGCGGCGTCGACGCTCGCTCCCGACACGCCGGCCATGCGGTTGCGGCCCGTCGTCGAGTACCGCCAGATGCCCTGGCGCGCCTGCTGCGTGTAGACCGAGTTGGTGACCGTCACCGTGCGATCGAGACGGAGCCACTGTGAGTTCACGAAGAAGAATGTGTTGTTCTTGCGGATCGGACCCCCGATGCTGAAGCCTGGAATTTCCTGCGTGAAATTCTGCTTCCGTAAACCCTGCACGTTGTTCTCCCACTCGTTCGCGTTGTACCCCGGCCGGCGATCGAAGTAATACGCGCTGCCCGAGAAAGCGTTCGTCCCCGACCGGGTGACCATCGTCACCTGGCCGCCGCTGTTCCTGCCGAGCTCCGCGGTGACGTTGCCGGTGAGGATGCGGAACTCCGCGATCGAGTCCGGATTGGTGCGCAGCGGCGCGAAATCGGAGCCGCCTGCGCTCGATTCGTTGTTGTCGATGCCGTCCAGCGTGTAGTTCCACGATCGATCCCGTGCGCCGTTCACGTGGACGCCACCGCCGGTGTTCGCGCCCGACACGACACCGGGCTGCGTGAGCACCAGATCCAGGGGATTGCGCCCGCGCCCGCCGATGATCGGCAGGCTTTCGATCGTCTTCTGCTCGAAGGTGGTCCCGAGATTTCCCGACGTGCCGGTCTGGACGATCGGCGTGGCCGCGCGCACTTCGACCTGCTGCTCGATGCCGCCCGGCTCGAGCTTCACGTTCACAGTCGTCGGTTCGGAGATGTTCACGGCGTTGCCGCGGGCGACGAACTTCTTGAACCCCTGCAGCTCCACCGATAGCGAGTAAGTGCCGACCTGGATGGCCTCGAACGTGTACCTGCCGGCGCCGGTCGTCACGGTCGTGAACGACACGCCGGTCGATTCATTGGTCAGCGTCACGGTCGCGCCCGGGACGACGGCGCCCGTTTGATCCGAGACGACGCCGAGCACGCGAGACGTAGTGCCCTGCGCGGCCGCCCAGGACGCCGCGCTCAGGACCATGGGAAACATCAGCACAACGATTTTGCGAACCATTACAGGCCTCCCAGAACGGCCGCCTCGACCGGCCACTTCAGCGACCGTCAGAATCCTCGCAACGAACCTACTTCTTCGGGAAGATCACCGGCAGCACGTCAGACGTCGTGTAGACACAGCGGTCGTTGTGACCGCACTCCGAGACGATCAGCACGTCGTGCTTCGCGCCGAGGCGCTCGTTGACGAATTTTGCATAGGCCTCCCCGCGCGCGCGCCGGGTCGCCCCCTGCGCCATCGCGTTGCAGGATGAGTCGAAGCCGCCGAGCGGCAGCGTGTCGACCTGCGACAGCAGATAAGTGGTCGGCCGCGCCGCGAGCTGCTTCTTCAACTGCTCGTCCGTCATGCCGGCCGTGTAGCCGCCGGTGCGCTGCTGCAGGCCGAAGGGCCAGCGATCGTAGGTCTGCGCGTTCTGGCAACTGCCCGCAGGCTGATACGGGCCGTACGAGAACTTCGTATGCGGCTTCTCCTCTTTCCAGCCGAGCACGGCATTGTCGGGCGCCGCGTCGTCCACCGGCAGCGGCCGCGTGGCATCCGGCCATGCATAGCTCGAGGGGTTTGCGACGACGTAGAAAACGGGCACGCCGAACGTCTCGTGCACCCTGTTCGCCATCTCGTAGCGGGCGACGAACTGTCCGCCCGCGGAATGTCCGGCGACGACAATCGCCGACATGTTGGGGAAGACGCGCTTATCGGCGAGCTGCTTCACGATCGCATCCACGAAGTCGAATGAGGTGAGCGTCTTGCCGGGCGCCGTCCCGCCGGATCGCCAACTGTCGCCGCCGCAACTCCAGCTCACCTCGTTCTCCGCCAGTTGATCGCGGCAGCCGCCGTCGGCCGACGCAATCCGCGGCGCGATCACGATGGCATCGTCCAGCGCGCCGGCGAGAAACGCAGCCGCGGTGGCCGTCTGAAAATAGTGATCCGCGTTGCGGTTGGTGCCGTGCACCATGATCAGCGCGCGGCGGATCCTGTCGTTGCGCCTGTCGAGCGGATAGGTCGTGTACACCATCGCGCGCGCGGGACCGCCGCCCAGTTGGACCCAGGCGGTGCACGCCGCACCCGCCGTCGTGCACGCGCCCGCTGCCGGACGCGCGGTGACCTGCGCGATCAGAAGAAACAGCAGTGCAGTCATGGGGGGAAGATACAACAGATCCGAGAACCGATGTCCGATATCCGATATCCGATATCCGATATCCGATGTTACGATTCGCGGATGGCGACGCCATTCATGAAGGCTCGTGCCATCGTCGCGACCGTCCTGCTGGCCGTGTGGCCGGTTCTCGCGCGCGTGCAGCAGCGGGATCCATCGGTTCCGGAAAAGCCGAAGGGCTTCTCGCCGCTGGCGTTCGAGGAACTGCGCGCGTACGAGTTGGCGTTCCCCGAGGCGCCTGGCAGCGCCGCGGCGATTCGGGCGGCAAGCGCGCGCTATTGGGTCTTTCGCGGAGTCGCGTACCGCGGCGCGCAGGCGCAGGGCAATGCCTGGGCGAGCCTGGGCCCGCTCAGCACGACAGCGGGTGGGCCGAGCGGCGGCGGCGCGTTTTCCGGCCGCGTGTCCACACTCGCGATCTCGCCGGCGTGCACGCTCGCGGGCGCGTGCCGGTTATGGGTCGGCACGGCCGGCGGCGGCGTCTGGCGGACCGACGACGCGATGCACCCGGTCAATCCCAACTGGCGCTGGATCGGCCAGGGCCTCGGCACGAACAGCATCGGCAGCCTCACCGTCGATCCGAACGACCAGAGCGGCAACACGATTTACGTCGGTACGGGTGAGACGAACACGCCGCAGAATTCCGGCGCCGGCACCGGCGTCTACCGCTCGACCGACGGCGGCGACACATGGACGCGCCTGCCGACGAACATCGTCGACAAAGTTGTCTCGCCCACCGCGATCGACTTCACGTCGACCCGCGGCGTCAGCGCCGTCGTCGTCGAGCCCGGCAACCCGCGCACGATCTTCGTCGCGACGACGACGGCGATGATCGGCATGACGGCGGTGAGGGGCGGCCAGAGCCAGATTACGGGGCTCCCTCAGCCGCGAGTCGGCCTGTACAAGACGACGGACGGCGGAAACACGTGGACCCAGATCTGGCTGCCGCCGCTCGATCCCGTCGTGCCCGCCGATCCGAATCGGGCCATCGGCTCGGGCGCCACGATGTCGGGCGTGCGGCTGGTCAAGCTCGATCCCAGGGACCCGCACATCGTCTACGCGACCGCCTTCAACAACGCGATTCACCGATCCGCTCCGTCGCTCGAGGGCGGCGATGCGTCGTTCAAGCCCGTATTCGCCATACCGGGCTTGCAAGGATTCCAGGATCTCGCGATGTTCGATCTGACGGTCGTCGACCGTCACACGAGGATCTATGCCTACAGTGGAACGCTCGAGATCGCGAATCAGGGTCTGTATCGGCTCGACAACGCGGACGTGCCCGCGGCGCGGCTCGTGCGGGGGACCGGCGCGGACGCGGTGAACTCCGACGCGTGGCTGCCGTTGTCGACGCGCTTCGACTCGGGATCGCCCGGTTCGACGAGCCAGGGCATTTGCGGCAGCCAGTGCTTCTACGATCTCGTCGTCGCCACACCCGAAGGACAGCCCGACACGGTCGTGATCGGCGGCGTCTTTGCGCCGTTGTTCGCCGAGAGCACGCTGCGCTCGACCAACGCCGGCATCAGCTTCTCCGGCTTCTCGGCGGACGCGCAGAGCCCGGCCAACCGCGGCCACGTCGACGTCCGCGCCGTGGTGTTCCATCCGAAGGATCCGAACATCGCATTCACCGGTTCCGACGGCGGCGTGATCCGGAACGACGGCACGTTCACCAACCTCGGCACCGGCTGCTCGCCGTCGAGTGTCGCTCAGTGCGCCGCCGTGCGCTCCGCGGTCCCGACGCGCATCTATTCTCTCAACCGCGGACTGCAGACGCTGCAGTTCTACAACGTGTCGCCGGATCCGCGCGCGCCGCTGCAGCGGCTCATCGGCGGTCTGCAGGACAACGGGACGATCTGGATCGACGGAACGACGGAAGCGGGCGTCTGGAAGAACCTGTTTCCGTTCGGCGACGGCACGTCGGCGTCGGGCTTCCATCCCACGCGATCGGAAGTGTCTTTCGCGAGCTTCCAGAGCAACCGGTTCTTCACGAACTTCGGCAACGGCGACGTCGCGCGATGGGTGCGGACCGACGATCCGATTCGGTCGGCCGACGAACGGGCGACGATCACCGCCTCGACGGGCCGCCAGTTCCTCTCGTTCGACGAGGTGAACCCCGACACGCAGTTCACCGGCTTTCAGCACATCTGGCGGACGAAGGACAACGGCGGCAGCCAGGCGTTCCTGGAATCCACCTGCCGATTCCAGGGAGGGTCCGGCACCGCTGTGTGCGGCGACTGGGTTCCCCTCGGCGTCGCGTTTCCCTTCCAGGCGGGGAGTCTCCCGGATTGGGCGAGCCGCAAGCCGGGGGATCTCACCAGCGACGTCTACGGCTCGGACCGCTCGGGCGGCATCGTCGTCTCGGCGGAGCGATCGCCGCTGGACGCGGGAACGCTCTGGGCCGCGACGAGCTTCGGGCGATTGTTCGTCTCGAAGAACGCCGACGCTCCGGCGCCGGACGTCGCGTTCACGCGGATCGACACGCCGGTCGTTCCGAATCGCTTCGTGACACGCATCGTGCCGGATCGCTCGAACGCCAACGCCGCCTACATCGCGTACACGGGGTTCAACGCGCTCACGCCCGCGACGCCCGGTCACCTCTTCCGCGTGGTCTACAACCCTTCGTCGCGCACCGCCGCGTTCACCTCGCTCGATCGGGATCTCGGCGATCTGCCGCTGAACACGATCGCGGTCGACGCCGCGCGCGGCGACATCTATGCGGGGACGGACTTCGGTCCGCTCCTGCTGCGCAGCGGATCGTCCTCGTGGGAATCGGCGGGAGTCGGTTTTCCGGAAGCGCTGATGGTGGATCTGCGATTCATGCCCGCGCAGCGGGTGCTCATCGCCGCGACGCACGGCCTCGGCATCTTCTATTTGAATCTACCGTAGGGGCGGTTCGCGCACAGGAGGATTCTGTTCGTCTTTTGCTCGGAAGAGCTCCTGCTCTCTTGTCCGCCTGCCACACATCTCTTGCGATCTGATGATCAGAATCTCGCGAAGACGCCAATCGAGACGATCGTCCGGGACTGCGATCCGCCCTTGAACGCCTCGAAGTTCGCGATCGGCGGGCCGCTGAGCGTCGACTGGCGGCCGGTCGAGGGATCGTTGCTGAACTGAATCGCGGGATTCGTGAACGATTCGATGAAGCCGGTCGGCACCCCGCGAACGTTCGATGGCGCCGCGTCGATCGTGATCCGCGTCGTGTCCGGACCGAAGAGCGCGCGCACGTCGGCGCGCCAGCCCCAGCGGGCAGAGACGTCGCGGCGGACGCCGGCGCCGAGCACCATCACGAACGACGAGCCGCGGGTGTAATGAATGGCCACGCGATCCCTCTCGTCGATCGGCACCTGACTCAGAATCGAGAAGCGGTAGTGGCCTTCGAGCGTCGCGGACGGCAGGCCGCCGCTGCCGATCATCACACCCGCCCCGCCCGTGGCATACGGCGCGAACGCGCGCCAGCGTCCGAGCCGAACGTTGAGCGCGCCGGTCAGGGCGGTGTCGCGCCGATGGGCGACGACGGCCGCGCCTGTCGCAGACACGTCAGCCGATGAAAACGGGCCTGTCGCCAGCAGCCCGTTGAATCCCGAGACGAAGCTCGCGCGCACCGTCTCGACGGCGGCGATCACCCCGTCGTACTTGTCGTCCGGACGCGCGAGCGCGTCGACGCTGAATTCCGCGTGCACGCGATCGCTGAGCCGGCGCCTCACCCTCAGGCCGAGCGTCACGACGTGCGAGGCGGAGGGAAGCGGAACGGCGGTCTCCAGCGGCGAGATTCGATTGGCGATGCCGAAATCCGCGTTGACGCCGTTCAAGAGCGCCGCGCCGTCGCCGAAGAACCACGTCGAGACGGCCCGCGTGGGAAAGGTCGGCGTCGACGTGACGAGCCCGGCTCCGGCGGGTGGGATGGTCCAGGTGCCGGCGCCGATCGTCCGCGCCGCGACGAGCCCGGCGCAGCCTTCGATCTCCCAGCCGCGATCCTGCGCCTGCGCCGATCCCGCAGCGGCGCACGCGCAGAGCGCCGCGGCGGCCGCGAGGACAGATCGGCTGCGCATAGAACGTTGACACATTACCATTAGGCCCCTGCGAGGACCACATGAAGCGAATCGTCATGACCGATCGACGCGAGTTCTTCCGAAGCCTCCTTGCGATCGCGGCGGCGTCCGGCATCCACGCGCGATGGCCGCTGCGTGCGGAAGGCGCTCTGCAGCCGTCGACGGGAGCGGCCTCCAGAGTACGGCCCGGGGCCCTGATCGGCATCCAGATGGGGGCGCATACGATGCTCGACGAAGGGATCGAGCCCTGCCTTGATCTGTGCCGCGAGACGGCGCACATCGATACGCTCTTCACCTACAGCCATGCGTACGGCGGCGACCTGCGGAAGCCGATCGAGTGGCTCGCGACGGATCACGGCAAGCCGCCGATCGATCAGCGCTCGCGCAAGCTGCCGCTCGTCTACGTGCGCCACCACGAGCAGTACTTCAGGAACACCACCCTTCGTCATCAACAGGTGGATGCGAGCTTCGCCTACGCGAATCGCGATCTGTTCGCCGAGATGGCCGCCCCGGCGCGGGCGCGCGGCATGAAGATCTTCGCGCGGATCCTCGAGTCCGGATCCCGCGAGGTGCGCAACGTCGCGAAGGTGGCCACGATCGACGTGCACGGGCGCCCCACGCAGACCGCGTGCTGGAACCATCCGGAATACAAGGCGTTCTGGAACGCGACGGTCGAGGACTTGTTCCGCAGCTACGATCTCGACGGCTTCCAGTGGGGCGCGGAGCGCGCCAGCCCGCTCACGAGAGTCATCCAGGGCGGCGCGGACTCCAGCGCGTCGTGCTTCTGCGATTTCTGCCGCGCGCGCGGCAGGGCCCACGGCATCGACGGCGAGCGCGCGCGCAAGGGGTTCGAAGAGGTCCTCGCCTACGTGCAGCGGCTCCGCGGCGGCGCCCCGAGGCCGCCCGACGGCGCCGCGGCCGCCTTCCTCCGCATCCTGCTCCGCTATCCCGAAGTGCTGGCATGGGAATACCAATATCGGCTCTCACGTGAAGGGATCATGCAAGGCATGTACGACACCATCAAGACCATCAAGCCCGCTGCCGCGGTGGGCTGGCACGTGGACCACTGGGCCACGAGCATGGATCTGATCGCGCGATCGGCGATGACCTACGCAGAGATGGCGCCGTGGTCCGACTATCTGAAGGTCGTCGTCTATCATGCCGTCGCGGCGCCGCGGATGCGCTCCTGGGTCGCCAACGAGCAGAAGAGCGTGTTGAGCGATCTCACGCTCGAAGAGGCGCTGAATCTTCACTATGCGCAGTTCGGCTACGACCGGAGCCTCGACGCCATCGCGAACCAGCCGACGCCTCCCAGCGCGTCGCCCGAGTACGTCTATCGGGAGACGAAACGGAGCGTCGCCAGCGCGGAGGGAAAAACAAGAATCTACCCCGGCATCGGCTTCAACCTTCCAGGAGGCGGGCCGGACGATCCCGAAGCGATCTATCAGTGCGTGATGAAAGCTTTCGAGGCCGGCGCCGGGGGCATCGTCGTGTCGCGCGAATACGAAGAGCTGACCGTGCCGAATCTGAAGGCGGTCGGACGGGCCGTCACCTGATTCCGCGGCCCGCGGCCGGCCGATCGTCGACGCCGAGATCGCCGATCGCGTACTGCACGCCGGCCAGCACGTGCTCGAGCATCGGTCTCATGGCGTAAACCCGCTCGCCGTGTCCGTGCGCCTCGTAGAAGAGCCGCCCCTTCCCTTCGCGGCGGACCCAGCTCAACGCATAGTCGTGATCCGCGCGAGGATCCTTCTCCTTCGCTTTGTCCTCGTCGCTCATCTTCGAATAGTCCACGCTGGTCAGCACGTGGACGTTCGCGCGTGAAAACGATTCCTGATTGAGCGTGTAGGTCTCGTCGTGAATCTCGAACGGCCGGCGGTGGAACATGGCGGTGAGCGGACTGGCCGGGTCGTCGATCTTGACCGTGATTGATTGGGGATCGTTCCAATGCCACTTGAAATAGCCGCCGATGACCCGGTTCCACTCGGGCCACAACGGCCGTCCGCCCGGAGGGCCGGAGTCAACAGCCGGCGCGTCAGGATCGCAGGACGAGCCGTGATACGAGTCGCTGGCGGCATGAATCGCCGCGATCCCTTTCCCGCCGCGCACGAAATCGAGCAGCGCCGCGCGGCGCGCCGCGGTCGCCGCCGTGTCCTTTGGATCGTCGAGAAAGCACCCGGTCGTGTTGTCGAGGAACAGCGCGTCGTACTGCTTCAGATTCTCCGCGTCGATGTCCGCCGCGTCGTACGTGACGATGGCCGACCACGCGCCGGTCTTCGCGCCGAGCGCCTCGATCGTCTTTGCCGCCAGCGGAATCGACGAGTGTACGTAGCCGGCGGCTCTCGCCAGCACCAGGACCTTGCGCGGACGCGCGGGCTTCGCCGCGGGCTTGTCCGGCAGCGCCGCCGTCATCGTGTCCACGTCCCCCGGGCACGCGGTCCGCGGATTGGAGCTCCGTCCGCCGCAATCACGCTGCACCGTTCCTGCAGTCGGCGCCGGAGACTGACGGGGCGCCGCGAACGGAAGGCCGATTCCGAGCAGCAGTGCAACGGATGCCGCCGTGCCGGTCCGGTTCTTCGTCACGAATCCTCCTCGGCGCATGATGTCGCCCGTCAGCCGTCGAGTCAAACACTCAAATACGTTCAGGAGCTCGTCGGATGGCCAGAGTATGCTGTTGAGATGTTCAACCCGTCGCGTCCTGCGGCAGCGCTCGTGATTTCACTTATGACGTCCGCAGTGTGTGCGCGCAGGCCGTCCCCGCCTCCGCGACGTCGTGCGAGAAGCTTGTGACACTCGAGCTGCCGCAGACGACGATTACGGCTGCTGAAGCGATCCCCGCTGGGGGGTTTCATCCGTCAGCAGAGAGTCCACGCGGCGGCTCACCGCAGATGTATGCGGCGCTGCCGGCATTCTGCCGGGTCGCCGCGACTCTGAAGCCATCGAACGACTCCGACATCAGGATCGAGGTCTGGCTGCCCTCGTCCGGATGGAACGGAAAGTTCGAAGGCACCGGCAACGGCGGATGGAGCGGCCAGATCTCGGCGCTGAACACGGTGGACTATTACACACGGGCCAGCGCCGCCGTCGGCAGCGCGACGTCCGCGCAGTCGATGCGGCTGTTCATGATTCCCGGCATGCGGCACTGCGGCGGCGGCCCGGGCACGACTGACTTCAACGCCCTCGATGAACGCAGTCACTGGGTCGAGCGGAAGCACGCGCCCGACCGGATCGTCGCCTCGCATAGAACAGACAACAAGATCGACCGCACGCGTCCGCTCTGCCCGTATCCACAGGTCGCGACGTACAAGGGATCCGGAAGCACAGACGATGCCGCGAACTTCGTGTGCGCGGCGCCGAAATAGATGACGTAGAGTAGACCGCCATGCGCATCACATCCGCCGCTCTTTCCGGCTTGGTCCTCCTGGTTGTTTCGTTCGGCGGCGCATTCCAGAGCCGGCCCGTGGATCCGGCGTCGGCGATGCACTGGCGACAGATCGGCCCGACGCGCGCCGGACGCGCGCGCGCGCTTTCCGGCGTCGCGGGTCAACCCAACACCTTCTATATCGGCTTCGACAATGGCGGCGTATGGCGCTCGACCGATTACGGCGCCAACTGGCAGCCGATCTTCGACCACGAATCGACCGGCTCGATCGGCGCGATCGCCGTGGCCCCCTCCGATCCAAACGTCATCTACGTCGGGTCGGGCGCGGGCATCATCCGGCCGGACCTCGCGACCGGCGACGGCATGTACAAATCCACCGACGCAGGCCGGACGTGGACGCACCTCGGCCTTCCCGACAGCCAGATGATCGCGATGATCGACGTCTCGCCGCGCGATCCCAATCGTCTGTTCGTCGCCGTGCTCGGACATCCGTACGGTCCCAACGCGGAACGCGGAGTGTTCCGGTCGACCGACGGCGGGAAGAGCTTCGAGAAGGTTCTCTACAAGGACGAATACACCAGCGGCAACGACGTCCGCATCGATCCCTCGAACCCCGACGTCGTCTACGCCGCGCTGTGGCAGCAGCAGCAGAGTTACATCGAGGGCGGCGGCTTCGGCGGGACGCAGGGGGGCAATACTGGCGGCATCTTCAAGTCGTCCGACGGCGGCACGACGTGGAAGCCGCTCACTGGCGGTCTCGCCAATGTCGGCCAGGCGAACCTCGCGATCGCCGCGAGCAGTCCGCGCACGCTCTACGCCATCGTCGGCGTGGCGCCGGCCGCGGGTGGAC
>Ga0310810_10008274_pt1 | contig 11951 bp, 9 predicted proteins | sample NCmetagenome_FD_207641 | JGI IMG/M metagenome (GOLD analysis project Ga0310810, IMG submission 207641) | Soil microbial communities from experimental microcosm in Duke University, North Carolina, United States - NC | ecosystem: Engineered > Artificial ecosystem > Soil microcosm > Unclassified ...
GCTTGAGCCATTGTTTGAGGAGCGCGATCGACTCGGGACGCTCCCCATCCGTGTCGACCATGATCGGTGTCTTCGCCGTCACCTGCCCCAGCACCCCCGCCAGAAACTCCGGGTTGCCGAGCGCGTCGCGCCCGGAGATCGCTATGGAGTGATACGTGGAACGCGTCAGGATGCGGTCGATTTCCCGAGCAAGCGCGTCCGCGCGGTACATCGTCGCCGTCTCGGCCTCCCCCGCGAATCGCACGAACAGTTGCCGGCGTCCCTGCCAGACGCCCTGCGACTGAATTCCGGACGGTACACCGGCGAGTGCGGCGGTGAGCACGGGCGTGGGCATTACGAGGCTCCTCGGCTCTGCAGCGCGAGCTGCACGATCCGCTCGCATAGTTCGGGGAACGAGATTCCAGCGGCGACCGCCGCCTGCGGAATCAGACTCAGTGCAGTCATTCCCGGAAGGGTGTTCGCTTCCAGACAATAAAACACCCCGTCCGGGGCCATGCGAAAATCGATGCGCGCGTAGCCGCCCAACTTCAACGCCCGGAACGCGCGCCGGGCGAGGTCCTGTACGGTGCGTGTCTCCTCCGCGGTGAGATCGGCCGGAAAGATCTCGCGCGCCATCCCTGCGGTGTACTTGCACTCGTAGTCGTAAATCTCGTGCACCGGGATGATTTCGCCAACGGGCAATGCCTCGTCGCCGAGAATCCCGACGGTAAGCTCACGTCCGGGGATGAACTGCTCGACCATCACCTCGTCGTCGTAGTTGAACGCCTCGTCGATGGCGGCCTGGAGCTTCGCGACGTCGCGCACGACGGACAACCCGACCGTCGACCCCTGCTTGCTCGGTTTGACGACCACGGGTAGTCCGACCTCTCGCAGTACCTCCTCCGCAAAGTCGCTCTCGGCTCCCCGCTCCCTGTTCCCCGTTCCCGCCGAAGGTGCCATCCGCCATTTCGCCGTCGGCACCCCGGCTGCGACGAACAGGTGCTTCGACAGATCCTTGTCCATCGCCAGCGCGCTCGCGAGGTGACCGCTGCCCGTGTAGGGCACGCCCGTCAGATCGAGCAGCGCCTGCAACGTCCCGTCCTCACCCTGACCGCCGTGCAGCGCGAGGAACACCACGTCGGTCTGCGGCAGCGACCGAAGCGTCGTGGGCAGCTGCGCGTTCAGCCGCACCAGTGCCTGCACGTCGGGTGGAATCGTCTTCACGATTTTCCCGCCGAGCATTGCCTTTTCATCGGCCGCCGACAGAATGCCGTGCGCCGTATCGACCGACAGCACCTCGTGCCCGCGCGATCGGAGCGCCTCGGCCACACGAACGCCGGAGGCGAGCGACACGTCGCGTTCGGCGGAAGTCCCGCCCATGAACACCGTGATCTTCAAGGGAGCGTCCGGATGATGGGAAACGTGCTCGCGCGTCAACGCGCCATCATGAACGACAGCATGTCCGATCGCGTCACGATTCCCTGAATCGTTCCGTGCTGCTGCACCAGCACCGCGGGGTTGGATTTCGAGAGCAGCTTCACGATCGCATCAACCGGGTGGTTGGCATCGACCACCGGGAACGGACCGTCCATGACGTCGCTCACCGTCTGGTCGAGGACCTTCGGATTCTCCAGGCTCTTGGCCGACAGGGACCAGTCACTCACGGACCCGACGCACGTCGTTCCGTCCATCACCGGCAGCTGTGACACGTCATGAAGATTCATGAGCCGGAGCGCCTGTCGCACGGTCGCGCCGGGCGCCATGCTGACGATCACCGGGGCGTCTCCCTCCTTCGTCCCGAGCACGTGGCCTACCGTGGCGCGGTCGGCGTCTAGCATCTGGTTCTCGCGCATCCACTCGTCGCTGTAGAGCTTCGAGAGATAGCGTTCCCCCGTATCACACAGCACGGTGACCACGAACGCATCGGGGTCGTTCACGCGGCGTGCGACGTTGAGCGCGACGTGCGTGATCAGCCCCGACGAGCCGCCGGCGAACAACCCCTCCTCGCGCGTTAGGCGGCGGGCCATCGCGAACGCATCCTTGTCGCTCACCGTCTGGAACTCGTCGATCACGCTCATGTCGAGCGTGCCGGGAATCTTGTCCTGGCCGATGCCCTCCACCTTGTAGGGCGTCCCCTCGATCTTGTTCGCGCCCTGACTGCGCCAGTACTCCGTCAGGATGGAGCCCTGCGGGTCGCCGACGATGATCTGGATCTTCGGGTTCTTCTCCTTGAGGTAGCGTCCGACACCGGTCGCCGTCCCGCCAGTCCCGGCACCGCAGACGAAGTGCGTGATGCGCCCTTCGGATTGTTCCCAGAGCTCGGGACCCGTGGTGGCGTAGTGCGCCGCCGGGTTCGCGTCATTGTAGAACTGGTCGGCGAGAATCGCGTTAGGCGTCTCCTGCGCGATGCGCTTGGCCATCATTACGTAGCTGTCCGGATGATCCGCCGGCACCGCCGTCGGCGTGATGATCACCTCGGCACCGAACGCCTTGAGCAGCCGCACCTTTTCCTGCGACATCTTGTCCGGCATCGTGAAGATGCAGCGATAGCCTCGCAGCACGGCGGCGATCGCGAGTGCGACGCCAGTGTTGCCGCTCGTGCCCTCCACGATCGTCCCGCCCGGCTTGAGCCGCCCCTCGCGCTCCGCCTGCTCGATGATCGGCATCCCGATGCGGTCCTTGACCGATCCGCCCGGGTTGAAGATCTCCGCCTTGCCGTAGACGGGCGTCCGCATCCCGCGGGTCACCTTGTTCAGCCTGACGAGCGGCGTCCAGCCGATGGTGTCGAGAACGCTGTCGTACGGCGTGCGGTTGCGCATGACGGACTCGGTGGCGGTGCGTGTGTGTTCTGCTGAAACGCTATTGGGCATGGACTGACCTAGTCTCTTCGTTTGAGCACCGTGTCTCCCGGCAACGGCAGCGCGTCCGGATGCCGAAAATAGACCGGAAACAACACCGAGATCGCCAGAGGAACGCCGTTCGTGAACGCCGGTCTGAAACGCAGCACGCGAGCGCCATGCACCGCGGCCGAATCGAGTGCCTCGTATCCCGAGCTCTCCACCACTGTCGTCGACTCGGGCTGTACGCGACCCGAGGTGTCGATGTGAATGCGTAGCGTCACGTTCCCCTGCACCTTCCGCGCGTACAACTCCGGCGGGTACTTGAACGGGAGCTCGGTGTTCTGCATCGCGGGTAGCGAGTCGGGCAGGCTGCTCGACTGAAGCGCCTCGATCATCTTCTTCGCGTCATTCTTGTCGATGCACGCGAGTGGCCCGAGCAGGCTGCCGATCACGCCACCAATCACGAGAACGGTTGGCAATGCAGACGCCGGCCGCCTGCCCATCACATGTGCCCACGCGCCTCGGCGGCGAGCCGAGCCAGTAGATCCAGCGCCTGCAGCGGGGTCATCGTGTTCACGTCCACGTCGCGCAGCCGCTCGACGACCGGGTGTGGCCCACCGAACAGCGCGAGCTGTGGCGATACCACCGCCGGTGCCTGAGCGCGCGGAGCCGATCGCGTGGCGCCCGACGGACCGGCCTTGGGTGCGAGCGCCGACGCCATCTGCGCACCCTCACCTTCGAGGAGCGCGAGAACCTCTCGGGCGCGCGCCAGCACCGGTGACGGCAAACCAGCGAGTCGGCCTACCTCGATCCCGTAAGAGCGATCCGCCCCGCCAGGCTGCAATCGGTGCAGGAACAACACCTGGGGCGCAGTGCCGTGCGGTCCGGCCACCTCGCGCACGGCCACGTTATAGTTTCGCACTGCGTCTAATTCGTCCGCCAGCTGAGTGAGCTCGTGGTAGTGCGTCGCGAACACGGTCTTGCAGCCGAGTCGGTCGTGCAGGTGTTCGCTCACCGCCCAGGCGATCGATACGCCATCGTACGTCGACGTCCCGCGCCCGATCTCGTCGAGCAGCACGAGACTCCGCTGCGTTGCCGTGTGGAGAATCGCGCTCGTCTCCGCCATCTCCACCATGAACGTCGATTGGCCGCGCACGAGATTGTCGCTCGCACCGACGCGCGTGAACACGCGGTCCACGATCCCGATGCGCGCATGCGCTGCGGGAACGAAGCTCCCCACCTGGGCGATCAGCACGATCAACCCGATCTGCCGCAGGATCGTCGACTTGCCCGCCATGTTCGGGCCCGTGAGGATGATGAGCCGCGCCTCGCCAATGAGCCGCGTGTCGTTCGGGATGAACTGCTCCCGCGGCATCATCCGCTCGACGACCGGATGCCGCCCCCCGTCGATCTCCAGCGCGAAGTCGTCGGTCATCTCCGGCCGCGTGTAGCCCTCACGCTCCGCCACCTCGGCGAACGTTGCGAGGACGTCGAGTTCCGCAACGACGGCCGCGGCATCCTGCAGCCGCCGGATCTTTGCGCCGACGGTACTCCGCAACTGGTCGATGAGCTCACGCTCCCGCACCTCGATGCGCTCGGTCGCGGTCAGCACGCGCTCTTCATACTCCTTGAGCGCCGGCGTCACGTAGCGCTCCGCCCCGGTCAGCGTCTGGCGGCGCTGGTAGTCGGGTGGAATCAGATTGCGATTCGCGTTCGAGATCTCGATGTAGTACCCGAACACGCGGTTGTAGCCGACCTTGAGCGACGTGATCCCGGTGCGCTCGCGCTCGACAGCCTGGATCTGCGCGATGGCGTCCTTTCCGCCACTCCGCAGCACGCGCAACGCGTCCAGGTCGGCGTCGACCCCGGGGCGAATCGCGTCTTCCTCGCCGATGGCGTTGGGCGGCCGATCGACGAGCGTGGCGATGATCATCTCGGCGATGTCCGGGCACGCGTCCCACCGCGCGGTGATGCCAGCGAGCGCCCCGACGGCGCCTAACGTCTTGATCGGCTGCTCGACCGCCGGCATCCGCGCCAGGGAATCGCCTAACGCGCGAAGTTCGCGTGGGGTCGATCGCCCCGCTGCCGTCTTGCTCGCGAGCCGCTCGAGGTCGCGCACCCCATCGAGTGCCGCGCGCACGGCAGCCCGAGCGATCGGGTCGCTCACGAGCACGGCGACCGCGTCGAGCCGGTCATCGATCGCCGCGCGATCCACCAGCGGCGCCAGCAGCCAGCGCCGGAGCAGCCGCGCGCCCATCGGCGTCAGCGTGCGGTCGAAGACGCCTAACAACGTGCCGGATAGTTCCGCCCCGCGCGTGGCGGAGGTATCGCCGCCTCGCAGCGACTCCACGAGCTCGAGGTTCCGCCGCGTCATCTCATCGAGCGGCATGGAACCGCCGCTCCGCTCCAACACCGGCCGCGCGAGATGGGGAACCCCGCCGGGTTGCAGCTCGCGGAGGTACCGCAGCAGTGCCCCGGCCGCCCCGATGGCGCTGCTCGCGTCAGGGTCGATTCCGAGCCCGCCGATCGACATCACGCCGAAGTGTCGCGCGAGCTCGTCGGCCGCGAGTGCGGGATCGAACTCCCACGCATCCCGCTCCGTGACGAGCGCCCCCTCGGCCCGCTGCGGCATCGATGTCGCCCCGTCCGGCACGCCGCGCGGTACGAGGATCTCGCGGGGCGCGAACCGGGCCATCATGGCCGGCGCGTCCGTGCCGCTCGCCAACGTTAGGCGGAATTCGCCGGTCGAGACGTCCGCCGCGGCGATCCCGATGCTGTCGCCAACCGTGTGCACGGCGCACAGGAAGTTGTTGCGCGCGCCGTCGAGCAGATCGTCGGAGAACGCGGCGCCCGGCGTGACCGTCTCCACGACCTCACGCCGGACAATGCCCTTCGCCAGCTTCGGGTCTTCTACCTGCTCGCAGATCGCGACGCGAAACCCCTGCTGGACGAGCCGCCGGAGGTACTCCCCCACCGCCTTCACCGGAACGCCGGCGAGCGGCACCTCGGCGGCACCACCGTTGTTGCGCGCCGTCAGCGTCAGTCCGAGATGCCGCGACGCGATCTCGGCGTCGTCGTAGAACATCTCGTAGAAGTCGCCCATGCGAAACAGCAGGATGGCATCCTGATGCCGGGACTTGATCTCCCGGTACTGCTGCATGAGCGGCGTCGCCTCGCGGCTCACCGGGGCTCCGCCTGAACGACGACACCACGCACGTTGACCTTTCCCATCTGCCGGACAGCGTCGGTTGCCCGCTCTCGGCTGGCGTAACGCCCGACCCGAACCCGATACGGTTTCGTGTCACCGACCACACGCACGGCATAGCCGCGCGCCGAGAGTCGCTTTGCCAGCGAGTCCGCCGGCGGCCGTGTGTCGTACGCCGCGAGCTGCACGCTGTACTCGAGGCGCGCCGCTGCGGAGGCCGTGGACGTCGTGGACGTCGTGGACGATGCAGATGCCGGTGGTCGCGCCGCCGCAGCGTCGGTCCCAGCGTCACGCGGCCGTTCCGCCGCGCTGCCGCTCTGCGGTGTTGCCTTCGCGGCCGAGTCCCGCGCCGCGAGGTTCGCGCAGCGGGGACTGTAATACTCCACCTGGTTACGCAACTCCAGGTCGGCGGCCGTCAACCCGGCGCGCGCAGTGGCCACAGCGGCACATCCGGTTGCCACGTCACCGTCGTCGAACGCGAGCCGCGCCAGCGCGACGCTCGCGCGAACGCTGGTGTTCCCGGTTGGGTATTCGCGCTGGATTCGCTCGAAATGCACGCGCGCCTTTGCACGGTCGCCCCTCGTCATCTCGAGTTGCGCAAGCCGGAGCAGCGACTCCTGCGCCCGCGGCGACAACGGATATTCCACACTGATGCGCCGATAGTCGCGCTCGGCCGCTGCGGCCGTCTTGCTCAGCTTGGCGCGCCAGAACAGTGCTTCCGCATAACGCGGAGTGTCTTCGGGGGTCGCGGCCACCACCGAGTCGATCACGGCACGACCCGCCGCGTCCTGACCCGCCGTGACCATCTGCTGCGCACGCTCGAAGACCGCGTCCGTCTGCACAGGCGTCTGGCCCTTCTGCGCCGTGACGACAGAGGCGCAGAGTGGGAGCGCGAGGAATATGGTCGGAATGGACCGATGCATCAGTGACAATCTCATCTGGCGCGCGTTCAGGCTTCGAACTTACGCGGCAGCACGGCGAGGCGCGCCGCACAGGGTGAGCACGAGCGAGGCAATCACCTGCTCGTCGGACGACAGCCTGGACTCTTTGAGCGCGTAATCGGCGGCAAGCAGCGCGTCGATGGCGGCTTCGAGCTCCGACGCCTTCCATCCGCCTAACGCCCTGTTCCACGCGCTGACGGCTTCGCCCCATGCCCGCCCTGGATAGGCGCTGCTCTCCTTGAGGAGATTGAAGAGCTCCCGCTCGATGCCGATCGCTGGAAACCCGCGATCGCGTGCCGCTCGCGCCCAGGCGAGGGCGAGCATCTGCGTCGTCAACGCCATCACGATCGACACCGCGGTCGTCTTCGGCTGGAGCAGTACCTGGTCGATCACCGCGAGCGCGCCCGGTGCGTCGTGCGCCAGTACGCGGTCGAGCAGGTCGCCTAACGTCTCGCCGCGCCGCACGCCGACGACGGCGCTCACGGCGTCTTCATCGATCGGCGCACCGTTGGTGTAGCTCGCGAGCTTGTCGAGCTCGGCCGCGAGCTGCGGGAGATCGTTCCCGACCGCGCTGATGAGCAGGTCCACGGCGGTCGGCGTGATGGTGGACGCGAGCACCGTCGTCACGTGATGCGCGACCCACTTGGGCACGCGGTCTCCGGTCAACGGGTCGAACGCCACCGCGGTCGCGGACGTCGACAACACGCTGTCCGCCTTTGCACCCGCGGGTGCTACGAGCACGGCGACGACGTCCGGAGATGGCGCGGCCAGATAGCGATCGAGCGCCGCACGAGCATCCTTCTTCAGCGCCTGCACATCCTTCACCACGACGACACGCCGATCCGCCATCATTGGCGGCGTCGATAGGAGCGACAACAGCGACTCGCCATCGATCTCGCCGCCACGCCGGACATCGAGATTGAAATCGCGCGTGCTGGGATCGACGGCAGTCTCGATGACCTGTCGGACCATCTCGTCTTTCAGGTACTCGTCATCCCCGTAGAAATAGTAGGCCCGCTCGAAGGCACGCTGCTGTATTCCCTTGCGCAGGTCTCTGTGAGCGTTCGCGGCAGCCATAGCGCCTAATATAGAGGCGGGCGTCCCGATCCGGACGCACAAATCCCCGGGACTGCTCTCTATCGAGAGCCACCCCGGGGATCACGTATCCGAGCTCGGTTGTTATCCGCGGCGACCGCGCCGGCGTCCCTACCGTTTCCAGCTCGCCTGCGTGAACTGCGCCCGCGCCAGGCGCATGGGCGCCTGCTCGGCAAACAGCACCATAGGCCACACGGGCATTCCGGCCGAGACCGATGCCACCAACGCCTGATTCTCGACAGACGGCGAGACGACGGCCGGTTCGGTTGCAACCACGGGGGCAAGCACCACGTCACCGCGCGGCGCGGTCCAGTTGAGCGAAGACGCCGTCAGATACCCCACGGTGACCAGACTCGCAGCCACCCCCATGAACGTACCAATGCCCGGGCCCCGCGCCGCAAACATTGTCCGCCTCGGAGCCACACGCTCCGCCTCGATTCGCGCACTCAGGCGCGAGAAGAAATCCGGAGATGCCTCGATAGGAGGAAGATTTCGGAACACCAGAAGCGACCGTCGGATCTTCGCGTCATGCGCGGCGCAACGTGCACACTCGAGCAGATGCCGTTGCATCGCGACGACTGCTTCCCCTGGGAGGAAGTCATCGACGAAGGCGACGTGTTGATTTCGAAAAGCGCGACAATCCATCGGCGAGTAAATCCCCACGTATGATCCGCGTAACCGTACCCGCCCGTGGGGGCGTGGTTCCAGGATACGGGTGTGCGGGCCGTCACGGAAGGGGCGCTCGACAATGCGACATGACCCCGGCTGCCATGCTCGACAGGAGCAGCAGTCCGGGGTCACCTCTATCGCCAACCGGGAAATCCTCGGGCCGTTCTATCAGTCCAGCGCTGGCGCGATGATCTCGGCAAACGAGTTCCGCGCTCGATTCAATCGCGATTTCACTGTTCCCAGATTGCAGGCCGTGATCTCCGCGATTTCCTCGTACGACTTGCCTTCGAGCTCGCGAAGGATGAACACCTGCTTGTGGTGCTCCGGCAGTCGCTCCACTGATTCCTCGACCAACTCGCGCAGATGACGCTTCCGGTACATGTCATCCGGCCGCGAATTGCTATCCTCGAATTGCAGCGGACGCTCCTCATCCTGCCAGTTCTTCTTGATCGTCTGGAACAGCACCAACGGATTCCGCGATCGGTTGCGGAGCTCGTTCTTCGCCAGGTTCGACGCGATCGTGTAGATCCAGGTCGAGAACTTCTTCGATCGATCGAACCGATGCAGGTGTCGATGGACCCGGATGAAAACCTCCTGCACGAGGTCTTCAGCCTTCTCTCTATCGCCAATCGTCCGATAGACGAAGTTCAACAATCGAGTCTGGTATCGTTCCACGAGTTCCTGGAACGCCCGCTCCTCGCCGCCGAGAAACGCAGTAACAACCGCCGAGTCGTCCAGCGTGCGCAGCCTTTCTCTGACAGCCGCTCCAGGCAGCGAAACCGCTCGCTTGATTGCGACGTCAGTCATAGTCCTTTACTCCGGTGATAGCTTGGGAAATGCTAAGAGTCTGACGGAACTGGATTCGTGTCTTGCACCTCCTCCCGCTTTCGGGCACCTACTAAAGCACGCGGTGTGCCCTCGGTGAATTTCCTCGACGCGATTACCTAAGAAGCTAGGCAGTAACGCGTTAGCACGTTGTCAGCGAAACTGCGCCGTCCTCGCCGCCTAGGTCAGTTGTCCACTTCCGGCGACACACGTGAGGACACTTTTCTAGCCTTCTCGACCTGAGTTATGCTCGAGTCTGCTAGCGCCCCGCCCGAAACCCCGCCGCATACAGCAGCGCCAGCGCCGTCTTCGCGTCCTGTATCTCGCCCCGCTCGACCAGACTGAGCGCCCGCGACAGCGGCATCGTTTCCACTTCGATGAACTCGTCGGCCTCACGTGCATATTCCCCGCGCGTGAGGCCCACGGCCATGAACAGGTGGATCTTTTCGTCGGTGAATCCCGGCGTCGTGTACATGGTGAACAGGTGTTCGACACGCTCAGCCGTGCAACCCGTTTCCTCCCGAAGCTCTCGGCGCGCACATGCCTCAGGCGCCTCGCCCGCGTCGAGCCGACCTGCCGGCACCTCGTAGAGGTACTGCTCAGCCGCATACCTGTACTGGCGAATCAGGAGCACCGCCGGGTCGTCACCGCGCGGGTCCGTCAGAAACGGAACCACAGCGCTCGCCCCCGGATGACGGATCATCTCCAGTTCCCCGACGGACCCGTTCGGAAAGCGAACCGTATCGATGTCCAGATTGATGATTCGCCCGGAATACATTCGGCGTGTGGAAACACGGGGGCTCTCGCTCACGATGTGCTCCTGAAGTCGCTGTGGCCGCGCAACCGGATGGTCGTGCGGGGACGGTGAAACTGCCGATCACGTGCCTCAGGGCGCCACGCCCGAGCCACGGCAGGGCTCATGAGATGGCGCCGAGGTCGTCACGCCACCGTGCCCAAACGCCAGAACCGAAAGGGGAACGACCTCGGTTCGGGAAGCCAATGCGTCCGAGGTCGTTCCCCTCAAAGGCCGTGGTGACGCCTAACGTCCCCGCAGGCAGTTTTCTGCGGCCTTCTGCGTCGGCGCGCAGCGCCCTTCTGCGCGTTCTGCGTCAATCCTGTTGGGTCGGCGAGCCGAACACAAAACGACCCCTGTTCGACACGCGACCGGACCGAGCGGCATCGGAATCCTCGGTTCGCTCACGCTTCGGCTCACCTGTCAGGCGGCCGGGTTACCCTCGGCATCGTAGACCTGCACGCCGACGCCTAACGCCTCGAGCGGAGTGCGCACCACAGCGGGGTCGCCGACGATGACAATCTGCAGCTGGTCCAGGTGCAGGTACTCGCGCGCCGCTCGCAGCACGTCGCCCCCAGTGACTGCGCGAATGTCTGCGCGATAGCGATCGAAGTAGTCGTCCGGCAGCCCGTAGGAGACGAGGCTCGCCAGCGCATTCGCGATGGCATTCGTCGACTCGAATCGAATCGGGAACACGCCGTCCAGGTAGCTCGTCGCCAACGTGAGCTCCGCATCCGAGACCTCCGCCGCTTGCATCCGTTCGATCTCGAGCAGGATCTCGCGCACAGCGGCATCAGTGACATCACTTCGAACGGCCGTCGCGACGGTGAACGGCCCGGCCTGACGCCGCCAGTCGAACGATGAGAACGCACCGTAGGTGTACGCGTGCTCTTCCCGAAGATTCAGATTGATGCGCGATGAGAAGAGACCGCCGAGGATCGCGTTCATCACCACGATCGGAAAGAAGTCGCGGTGAAGCCGCGGGACTCCGACGTGACCCACGCGCAGCTCGGACTGCGGCGCGTCCTCTTTCCCGACGATGTGCACGGTGCGCGTCCGTGTTGCCGGCTCGTCCGAAACCACAGGACGCGGCACGATCGGGCCACTCCATGCGCCGAATGCGTCGGCCACCAGCGCCCGCGCCGACTCGCGAGTGACGTCTCCTACGATGATCACCGTGGTGCTCGCGGGCGCATACCGCGCGCGATAGAACGCGAGAACCGAATTGCGGTCGAGCGTGTTGACGGTCGCCTCTGCTCCTCCATCCGGAAGTGCATACCGCGAGTTCGCGGCGTAGGCGAACCGCCCGAACATGTCGTCGGCCAGTCCGCGTGGCTCGGCCTGCTGCTGCAGAAGCTCGGTCAGTCGCTCGTGCTTGAGCCGGTCGACCTCGCGTTCCGGGAAGCTCGGCGTCAGGATCACTTCCGCGAGCAACGCCATCGCTTCAGCGAGTCGCTCAGGCGTGACCGTGATGCGTGCAATCGAGCTGTCCCAGTCGGCGCTCGTGTCGAGCGCGGTGCCGAGTCGCTCGAAGCGCTCCGCGAGCTCCGCACCGTTGCTGCGCTCTGTTCCCTCCGCGAGCACGTGAGCCGTGAGCTGGGCGA
>Ga0310810_10008276_pt1 | contig 11950 bp, 11 predicted proteins | sample NCmetagenome_FD_207641 | JGI IMG/M metagenome (GOLD analysis project Ga0310810, IMG submission 207641) | Soil microbial communities from experimental microcosm in Duke University, North Carolina, United States - NC | ecosystem: Engineered > Artificial ecosystem > Soil microcosm > Unclassified ...
CGACTTCAAAATGGTGGGCCAGCTCGTCTCGTTGACGGTGCCCTCGATTGACGTCCACGAAGTCGTGGCTATTGATCTGTAGCTTCCGCGACTGGCGACTGGCGACTAGGAGTCCGTCCGAGTCATCGCCGTGATGGTCACATTCCCTCGTGCTGCGCGCCCAGAATGTCCGTCGGCGCTCCTTGCAGGACGGCAGGTTGAGACGTCAGGAGATGATCTTGATCCAACCACGCACGACGGGCTACCGTGCAGGCTGTTTCCCAGCTCGAAGTGTCAAGATGAAGACAGCCCAAATGACTCCGATCCTCGTCGTCCTGGTGGCGTTGGCCACCGGCGCGCGCACGGCCGTGCCAACCGTCGTGCCGCTGGCGCCGTGGGCCGGCCTGGTGCGTTCCGTCACAGTGACGGTCGATGGGACGGCGCACCCGTTCGTCTTCGATACCGGCGGCGGCGAAACAGTCATCACGCCCGAGGTGGCCGCGGCAGTCGGGTGTACACCATACGGGCGGAGCATCGGGTTCAGGATGAGCGGCGAGCGCGTCGAGTTCGAGCACTGCGACAACGTGGCGCTGCGGCTCGGCCAGGTGGCCCTCACTCGGGATCCGGTCGGCGTCTTCGATCTGAAGTCGATTCTGCCTGCAGGACTGCCGCGTACTGACGGCGTGCTGTCGCTGCGATCGTTTCGCGATCGTCCGGTGACGATCGCGCTCGGCGCGGGCCGGTTGACGCTCGAGACGGCGGGCAGCCTCGCTGCGCGCGTGAGGCGGATGCGACCCTTGACGATCCGGATCGCGACGGGTCCGAGCGGTGCGGAGACGACTGTGCACGTAGCCGCTCGCGTTGGCGGGCGGCGCGTGTGGTTGCTGCTCGACTCCGGCAATGGCGACCCGGCGCTCGTCGCCCCGCACGTCGCTGCGATGGTTGGCCTGAAGGGGGCTGAGGGGGACGCGGTTATTCAGATCGATGGCGTCGGACCAGTCCAGCTGCCTATTCGGCCGCAGTCGATCATCTACGACGGCGTGCTCGGTGCGGGGTTCATACAGGACTGGATCCTGACGTTTGACCTCCGGTCCGCCCGCGCCTGGGCGGCGCCGGCGGACAGAGCTTCTGGAAAGTAAGAGTGATTACTCGGACGGGCCCCTAGCGGAATCCGGGCTCAGCCAGTTCTCTGTCACTCGTAGCGTCGGGGCTTCGGCCCCGGCGTCCCGACGAACAGCGAGTCGCTAGTCGCTAGCCGCGAGTCGCAAATCTATTTATCCGGTAGCCCCTGCGGCGGTCGCACCGTGAGCCCCTTGCGATCGACGGTGAGGTTGAATCGTTTGTCGGGTTTCACGCCATCGGGCAGCGCGTAGGAGACCTGATACTGTGCGGCGAGGTCGTCGGCGACCTGCATCAGCGACTTCTGAATCGCAGCGGTCGTGACCACCTCGATGCGCCGACCGCCAGACTGCTTGGAACCGTCGCCCAGCACCTGCTCGCGGCCCGCCTCATCTCCCATCGTGCTCAGATTCGAACTGTTGTTCGCGCCCTGCGCGGCAAACGTGACCGCGTACAGCTGGCTGCCGCTCTGCCGCAGCGTCGTCAGAATTGAGCTGGCTGTGGCGCCCGCCTGACCACCGGCGAATGCCACGACCACCATCACAGGCCGCTCGACGTTCTGCTCGTCGAACGTCTTGGCCATGTCGCTGATGCACTCGGTCAGGTTCGACGTCGGCTGCGGGTTGAGGCTCAGCTCGTTGATCGCCTTGAGCACGACGTTCACGTCGGTGACGAACGGCGTCAGCGAGTTGTTCCGGAGCCCGACGGTGACGAGCGAAATTTCTGCAGCACCGCTCATGCGCTTCACGAATTCAAAGAGGCCGACGCGGGTCTGTGTATCGCCAATCAACCGCTCTTCGACCATCAACGCGAGGTGGGCCTTCGTGGTCGCCGGTCCCGCTTTCGTGACCTCGCGATCCTTGCCCCCTTCCTTGACCTTGAAATTGGCTGCCGTCAGGTCCGGAACCGCCGCGCCCTTGCTGTCGGTGATGGTGACGTAAACCGTCCTGGTCGTAGCCTCCGCCTTCGCCGCCATCAGGCGCGGCCCAGATGCGGAAAGGATGCAAACAACAGCAATCACCGCAAACGCGCGGATGCGGGCTGAGCTCATGTCGAACCTCCAGCCGGCAGTATAGACCTGCCTCGGCTAGTGATGCGACAGAATTGACGGCCGGGAGTGTCGGGCCGGATCTCGATCGATTGGCAGAACGCCGCGGACTATGAGCAGGATGCCGGCAACGACCATCACCGCCGACACGGCGACGCGGAGTCGTCGGCGTGCGGCCGACGGAATCGCTGTCGCCGACATAGTGAGCAGCGCCAGCAGCGGAACTGTGCCCGTGCCAAAGCCGATCATGAACACGACAGAGCCGACAACGGTGCCGCTCGACGCGGCAGTGGCAAGCGCGGCATAGAGCAATCCACAGGGGATGAGACCGTTTGCCAGACCCAGAGCGACATACCCCAGCGCTTGATGTCGTCGTGCGAACGTCATCGCGCGGCAGGACGCGCGTATGGCGATCCAGGACGATAGGCGCGCGATCGGCCTCACTTTGGTCCCCGCCGCGGCGAGGAGAAGGAGTGCCCCGGCGAGGATCGCAACGCCGCGGCCCACGCCCGCGAGGATGAGTCCTTCGCCGACGTAGCCAACGAGAACGCCGAGCAACGCGTATGTGAGGATGCGTCCGCCATGGTACCGAAGCATGCATGCGAATGCGTGACGGCGGGACGACCGCGCCGTCGGGTTGATCGCCAGCAACAGGGGGCCACACATGGCGACGCAATGGGAGCTGCCCGCGAGCCCCAGGAGTATGCCAGCCAGCAACCGAGTCATTTGAGATTGACCAGCTTCTCGAGGTAGTAGTCGCGACCCGCAGCCGACCATCGCACTTGCACGAGCCACGTCCCTCGAGCGATCTCGCCGACCGCGAGGACCTGTCTGCCAGTCCCGTCAGGGCTGAGCGCAATCATCTGATCCGCTGCCGGATCAGATGCGCGATACAGAGTAATCGACCCCGCCGCCCCCGCCGCCTGATCCGCTGGAATGACGATGTCAATGCAATCCCGGCCGTTGCTGGTTAGTCCGGCCGCGCCTCCCAGCGCCAGCGCGTTTCGACGCGCGGCGAGATGCTGATCCTCCCGAAGGGAGTCGGCATAGTAGTCGGGACTCACGAGCAGAACGGGCCGGCTCATCGCAAAGGCCGCGAAGCCGCCGGTCGCGATCGCGAACAGGAGATATGCGGCGGCTACACCCGTTCCCCAATTCAGTCTCATGGCGACTTCCTTCCTGACCGGGTCGTCGGACCCAGAAATGCGGTGTCGATGCGCTGGACGATCTCTCCCCCGGATCGCACGGCAAGGCGGACAGGAGTGGTCGCGCCTTGAATGGCCGTGGCAGGAAGGCGCAACAGCAAGCGCGCATCGAGTACGCCGTAGGCTGGCACCTGCGACGACCCGAGGATCGACACCGTCGCTCCGGATGGTTCGGTAACTTCGATTGAGAACGTTGCGAGGCGATTGGATCGGTTCAGACCTTCAAGCGTGTAGAAGTTCGCGACATCGCCGCCAGCGACACTCGCGTACAGCGTGCCTGGCTGGCGAAGGACGACAAAATCCAAGCTGCGGCGACCTACCAGCAGGAGCGTGACCGAACTGACGAGGACGAACCAGACTGCTGCATAGGCGACGACTCGGGTGCGTAGCCATTGGGCTGGCCCCCCTCGTGCCCGTTCCGCAGACGTGTGCCGAATCAGGCCGAGTGGCCGGCCGACTCGCCGCATCACATCATTGCAGGCATCGATGCACGCCGTGCAGGCGACGCACTCCAGCTGAATGCCATTGCGAATGTCGATTCCGGTAGGGCACACAGTCACGCAACGATGGCAGTCAATACAGTCGCCTCCCACTCTCGATTCCTCGTGCGATCGAACCAGACGCGACCGTGGTTCGCCGCGTCCGGCGTCGTAGGTCACGGTCACCGTCTGAGGGTCGACCAGCGACGACAGCATGCGTCCATAGGGACACGCCAGGACGCAGGCTTGTTCGCGGAACCTGGCGAAGACGGCGTAAAAGACCAGGCTGAACACTGAAATCGTGGCGAGCCCGGCCAGATGACGTCGTGGCGAATCGGTCACGATCGTGATCAGCGGTCCGGCGCCAATGATCCAGGCAAGAAAGACGTTGGCGATGAGAAACGACAGCCCGAAGAAGACGACGTGCTTGAGTGCCTTTCGCCGCACCGCCTGTGCGGTGCGTCCGCCGCGGTCGTTGCGAAGTTGGAGTTCGGCGGATCCGTCGATCGCGTACTCGATCTTCCTGAACAGCATCTCCATGAAGATGGTTTGGGGGCACAACCAGCCGCACCAGATACGTCCGACGACGACCGTCGACAGCACGACGGTCACGAGCACCGTCAGCGCGAGCACGACGACGATGTGAAAGTCCTGCGGCATGAACAGCGTTCCCAGGATCACGAACCGGCGGTTCAGGATGTCGAGAAGCATCAGCGGCTGCCCGTGCACGGTGATGAAAGGTGCCAGCAGCAGAAAGGCGATCAAAAAAACGCTCAATGCGGTGCGCGCGCTATACAACCGTCCCGAGGGCTGGCGAGCGTAGACCCAGCGTCGTCGGCCGTCGCGGGCGACGCTGGCGAGCTCGTTACGAAAGGTCTCGTGCTCTTCCGCGTAGGCCGGGTGCATGGGAGTCCTTACTTGCACGGCTTGTCGCGCTCTTCGTCTGGCGGCTTGGGCGCAGCTGGCATCGATCCCCGCTTGGATAGCACGTAGCTCGCAACCTGGAGGACCTGCTCCTCGCGGAGCGGCTTGCCGATGCCGTAGGGCAGCATGCCCTTCGGCGGGAACCCCGTGGTGATGCTGGTCACGACATCCTGGATGGTGCAGCCATGAAGCCACTTGTCGTCGGTCAGGTTCGGCCCCACGAGCCCCCCCAGATCGTTGCGATGGCACGAAAAGCACGTATTGTCGGGTCCGTCGAAGATGGCGCGTCCCTTTTCGAGGCTTGACTGATCAGTGAGTGCAACGAGCACGATGCTTTCTTTCGCGGTGTGCGGACCGGATGGGGCAGTTTTCGACGCGGCTTCCAGTTCGGCGTGATACTCGGCCACCATCCCGGCGCGGCCGTAGAGCGGCCGCGGCAGCACGTGATAATTCATGAGATAGATCGCGGCGAACGCGATGGTGAAATAAAAACCGTATAGCCACCACCGGGGCAGTGCGTTATCGAATTCGTGAATGCCGTCGGCCTCGTGGTCGAGGAGTTCGTCCGACCGGCGGTCGTCACGGGTGTCGCGGGTCATCGCGGCGCCTCCCCAACAGGGCGGACCGAGCTGGTCTCGTCGAGCGGTAGCATGGCGAGCGCCTGTGCGTGGCTGCGGTCCATGCGGACGACCGAGATCAGGACGGCCGTGAAGACCGTGACAAACAGCAGGAGTGAGACGACCGGGAATGTCTCAATTCCTGTAATTGAAAGAAGGATGTCTTTGTACATTAGTGGCCTCCGGTCCCGGCTGCGGGCGCGGTTGCTGCAGCCGAAGGCGCAGCCTTGATATCGGTGCCGAGTCGCTCGAGGTAGGCGATGAGCGCAATGATTTCGCGGTCGGCGTTTGCTGGCATGCCGCCGCGGGTCAGGCTTTCCGCCACGGACGACGCCTGTGCCCGAAGGTTCGCCTCGGCGGCGCGCTCAAAGGCTTCCGGGTAGGGCACGCCGAGGCGGCGGAGCGTAATGATTTTTCCTTCGATGTGTGACGTATCGAGCGTGCTGTCGTACAACCAGGGATAGCCCGGCATGATCGAACCTGGCGACGTGGCCGACGGCTCCTTCATGTGCACGAAGTGCCAGGATGCCGGATACTTTCCGCCGATACGATGCAAATCCGGTCCGTTTCGCTTCGAGCCCCACAGGAACGGATGGTCGTAGACAAACTCTCCAGCCTTTGAGTAATCGCCGTAGCGCGCCGTCTCTGCTCGCAGCGGTCGAATCATCTGCGAATGACAACCCACGCATCCCTCACGGATGTACAGATCGCGGCCCTCGATTTCCAGCGGCGTGTATGGCTTGACTGCCGCAATCGTCGGAACGTTCGAGCGCACGAGGGCCGTTGGAACGAATTCGATGACCCCGCCGACAATAACGGATGCGAAGGTCCAGACGGCAAACTGCACCGGACGCGATTCAAGCCGGCGATGCCACGCGGAGAGTGGCGCGCGTTTCTGCGCGACCAGCGGCGGCGCTTCGGCGGACTCGGCGGCAATAAACGTGCCCTGTCGGGCGGTGCGATAGAGGTTGTATGCAGCGACGAGGCCGCCCAGCATGAAGAGAGTGCCGCCTCCGGCCCGGAGCATGTACATCGGCCGAAGCCTGACGACGGTCTCCAGGAAATTCGGATATTGCAGCACGCCGTCTGGTGTGAACTGCTGCCACATCAAGCTCTGCGTGATTCCCGAGACGTACATCGGAATCGCATAGAAGAGGATGCCAAGCGTCGCCAGCCAGAAATGAACGTTGGCGAGCCGTTCCGAGTAGAGCTTCGTGCCGTAGATCCGGGGAACGATGTAGTACAACATCGCGAACGCCAGCCCGCCGTTCCATGCGAGCGCCCCCAGATGCACGTGACCGATGATGTAGTCGGTGTAGTGGGTCAGGGCGTTGACGTTCTTCAGCGACATCATCGGCCCTTCGAATGTCGACATGCCGTAGGCCGTGACACCGACCACCATGAACTTCAGGACCGCGCTTTCCCGGACGCGATCCCACGCGCCGCGAAGCGTGAGGAGGCCGTTGACCATGCCGCCCCACGATGGCGCGATCAGCATGACTGAGAAGACGGTGCCGAGCGATTGCGCCCAGTCGGGGAGTGCGGTGTAGAGCAGGTGATGCGGGCCCGCCCAGATGTAGAGGAAGATCAGCGACCAGAAATGCACGATCGACAGCCGGTAAGAGAAGACCGGCCGATTGGACGCTTTCGGGATGAAGTAATACATCACCCCCAGGAACGGCGTCGTCAGGAAGAAAGCAACGGCATTGTGCCCGTACCACCATTGCACCAGCGCATCCTGAACGCCGGCATACATTGAGTAGCTTTTGAGGAGCCCGACCGGAAGTTCCAGCGAATTGACAACGTGCAGCACGGCGACGGTGATGAAGGTGGCGAGATAGAACCAGATCGATACGTACATGTGCCGCTCGCGTCGCCGCAGGATCGTGCCAAGCAGGTTCCAGCCGAAGACGATCCAGACCGCCGCGATCAGCAGATCGATCGGCCATTCGAGCTCCGCGTATTCCTTGCTGGTCGTGAATCCGAGCGGGAGGGTGATGGCAGCGAGCACAATAATGAGCTGCCAGCCCCAGAAGTGAATCGCGCTCAGCCGATCGCTGAACATCCGCGCTTTGCAGAGTCGCTGCAACGAGTAATAGACGCCAACGAAGATGGCATTTCCGGCGAAGGCGAAGATCGCGGCGTTGGTGTGCAGTGGCCGCAAGCGTCCGTATGACAGGAAGGGAAGGCCGGAGAGGAACGCCGGATACACGAGTTTCAGCGCGATCATCAAGCCCACGAGAAAGGCCACGATGGCCCAGAACGCGGTGGCCACGGCGAACTGGCGGACAACGGCATTGTCGTAGGCGAACTGTTCGGTCCGTACCTGCTCATCGACTGTCGGAATGGTGCGCGGAACGACGGCGGTTGGACTCGTGAGGATGACGCTCATGTCTGTTTATCCGATTGAGTGAACACGTTCGTTGGCGCTCGCGTCGGCATGTTGCCCGTCGAGCAGTATCCGGACGGCTGGTGTCCGCGTGTCATCGAACTGGCCTGACCGGACGGCCCACACGAACGCGACGAGGAATCCGCAGGCGACTGTGCCGCCGGCGACGATCAGCAGGATCAGGACGGTCATGACTTAAGCATCCTTCTGGCCGACCAGTGCATTGCGCTCCAGCTCAAGCCGACGATGGTCAACGAGCTGAGAGGCATCAGCACCGCCGACGCCAGCGGCGTCAATGCCCCCTTGAGCGCCAGCGTCAGGCCAGCGGCGTTGTAGAGCACGGACACAAGGAAGCACAGGAAGACGACCGCCCTGGCGCGCTTCGCATAGCGCACGAAGACGGGCAGATCGGCGACGCGGTTGCCCGCCACCACCGCGTCGCAGGCCGGCACGATGCAGGCGGTATCGTCAGACACGGTGATGCCGACGTCCGCGGCGGCGAGCGCGCCCGAATCGTTGAGCCCGTCGCCGACCATCAGCACATGGTGTCCTGCATCCTTTGCCGCGGTGATAAACGCGAGCTTGTCGTGGGGTGTCTGACGAAACCGCATGCGCGGCCCGAAGACACTCAGCCACCGACAACGTTCGCCTTCGTGATCTCCAGACAGCAGCCAGATGGAATGCGAGCTGGCGAGCATCTGCGCGGCCGCTTCGACACCTGGACGCACGGCCCCGAACACCCGCACCCAGCCGCGTTCGGCACCGACTCGAACAAAGGTGCGATCGTCGTGGTCCGCGACCGCGTCCGCGGCGCGCGTGGCCATGAAGCCTGGCACGCCGATGGCGACCGGGAGACCGTTGACCCACCCGAAAATGCCGGCACCCGGTTTCTCGATCACTTCTGAGACGCGTGCGGTCTCCGCCTGACCAGCGGCAACCGAGTCGAAACCGCTCGCGATGACACGGCTGACGGGATGCGTCGAGCAGGCGGCGAGGGCTTGCGCGAGGCGCCAGCTCTCTCGGCTCAGGCCGCCTCTTTCGATCGTCTGCTGAGCGTCGGTCGCCGTGAGTGTCCCGGTTTTGTCAAAGGCGATGGTGTCGATGCGGCTGAGATCGAAGACGACGGCGGGGTCCTTCAAGTACAGACCGCGTTTCGCCAGAAACCCCGCGGCGGCGCCGAGGGTCATTGGCGCCGACAAGGTCAGCGCGCAGGGGCAGGCAATGATCAGGACGGCAGTGGCGACGTTCAGGCTCGCACTGCCGTCCGGCCACCACGCGGCGCCGCCAGCGACGGCGAGGCCAGTCGCGCCAATCGTGAACCAGGTGCCGAAGCTCACCGCGATCGCCGTCAGCCATCGCGACTTGGGCTTGGCAAATATCGGATTGTTCCAGAGGCTGGCCAAATGGCTGTGGCAGACATCGGTGAGCAGGCGCAGACGGAGGACGTCGCCCATCGCGCGCCCTCCGGCACGCACGGTCTCGCCCCGTTCCACGGCAACCGGCACTTGTTCGCCAGTGACGAACGCGTAGTCGACGCGGCCAGGCCGGTCCAGCAATTCCGCGTCGGCCGGAACGACTTCACCAGGCCGCACTTCGATTGTGTCGCCGCGCGTCACTCGATCCAGAGGAGCTAGCGCAAAGTCGTCCCCTCGCTGCACGCGCACCGACAGCGGCAGAAATGAACGATACGTGCGATCGAACGCGATGCTGTCGAACACTTTGTGCTGGACCAGGCGCCCACAGAGCAAGAAGAAAACGAGCCCGGAAAATGAATCGAGAAAACCTTCACCCCGCCCGGTTCCGATGTCGAGGACGCTGCGCAGGTAGAGGGCACCGAGGCCGATCGCGACCGGAACCTCGATGGCCATCGAGCGCCGGCGCAGCGCCTCCCAGGCGGTCTGGAAGTACGGCGCCGCGCTGAAGAGCAGCACGGGTGTGGCGAACAGGAGGTTCAGCGCGTCGAAGAGATGTTGAAACGTCGGATCGAGCGGCGCGCCGTTCGCGTAGCGCGGGATGCTGAAGAGCATGATGTTCCCGAACGCGAACCCGGCAACACCGAGCTGCAAATGCAGTCGTCGCCGCGCTGAAGCGGTCGTCCGCGTTGCGTCCTCGGGCGAGATGGAGGGTTCGTAGCCGATCGCCGCGAGCCGCTCAGCAATCCGTCGCAACGTAGTGGCATGCGGGCGGAAGTCGACCCGGATAGTTCGCCGGAACAGGTCCACCTCGCTTCGAATAATGCCGTCATCGAATCGCCAGAGCTGTTCGAGGAGCCAAATGCACGACGAACAGTGAATTGACGGGACCGAAAATGTCACCCGCGCCATGTCCGGACGGCTGAACGTGACAAGTCGATCGACGACGGCGGCATCGTCCAGCGCCGAAAATCGCAGGGCATCGCGCCCGGAAGCGAGCTGCTGTGACGTGCCCGGCTGGACGTCGCATGTATAGAACGCGTCGAGGCCGGCGCGATGCAGCACGGTGAAGACTGCTTCGCACCCGGCGCAGCAGAAGTTGCCGGTATCACACGCGATCGACCCGGTTCGGCACGGTTCGTTGCAATGGCGACAGAGCGTAGTGGTCAGCGTGGGGTAAGAATCGATCGCTGCGAGATCCATCGATGCTGGCGGCAGGGCAACTTGGATGCCAGAGAATTCGCTGCTAAGTGATTGATTGACGAGCGCGACGGTTTGTTGGTTGCCGGTTTTCCGGCAGTGTCGGTGGCGAGCTACCGGACGGGTTAGAATAGGCTCTACCGAGGTGTGTTATGGATGCTCAGCGAACATCAGGCAGTCCGCTGCTGCCAAAGCCAGTTGAACAGTTTCGTGACTACGCGAACGCCAATCCCCGCGTCGCCGAGTTCTACGCGCTCAATCACGCGCATCAGACGCTTGACTTTGTCCTGAAGAAGAAAAGCGACTACCTGCCGCGGACGCGCCGGACGATGACGGTGTGGGAGTCGCTGGACTACCTGAACATGTTGGTGGACGACAGCGATCCCGATATCGATTTCACGCAGATCGAACACGCCCTGCAGACGGCGGAAGCGATTCGTGCCGCCAATCAGCCACGATGGTTCATCGTGACTGGGCTCGTCCACGATCTCGGCAAGATCCTGTGCCTCTTCGGCGAGCCCCAGTGGGCCGTCGTCGGCGACACGTTCCCTGTCGGGTGCCGGTTCTCACCGACGATCGTGTACAGCGACTTCTTCGAGAACAACCCTGATTCCCGCGTTGCCGAATATCAGACCGAGTGCGGCATCTACGAACCCGGATGCGGTCTCGACAACGTGCATCTGTCGTGGGGCCACGACGAGTACGTGTACCACGTGGTGAAGGATTACCTCCCGGTGGAAGCGCTCTACATGCTGCGCTATCACTCGTTCTACCCGTGGCACAAGGAAGGGGCCTACACGCACCTCACCAACGAGACCGATCGCGAAATGCTCAAATGGGTCCGTGCCTTCAACCGCTACGACCTCTACTCGAAAGGCGCGCCGCGTCCGAAGGTCGACGAGCTGATGCCTTACTACAAAGACCTGGTGGATGAGTTCTTGCCTGTGCCGTTGAAGTGGTAAAGAGAGTTGCCAGTTACCAGTTGCCAGTTTCCAGTTGAGGAAGGCGTTCTGGGAACTGGAAACTGGGAACTGGGAACTGGAAACTGACTGTACTCAGCGTCAGTTCAATTTCAGCGGCTGCGCCGCCTTCGGCTGCGCCGCGTTGTAGTCCTCACCGAGAAGCATGGCCATCGTGGCCGCGATTTGTGACTGGGTGACCTTCAAGTCTGATCGCACCCCAAGCGGGGCGACGCCGGGTCCCAGCGCCGCCATCCAGATCTGATCGGACTCCAGCACTTTCTCGCCGTGGCTGGTCCAGTTTTCGCCGGTGCTCCCGCGGCCGTGATCGGTGGCCAGTAGTAGCGCCGTTCGTCCCTTGTACTCGGGCATTGACTGCGCGGTTTCCCACAGCCGCCGGATGAACCGATCGTTGCGCCACGCGGCGTCGAGATACAGGTCGTAGCGCCGCCCGTGCGCCCACTCATCCGTCTCGCCGAGCATGACGAAGAGCACCCGCGGCCGATTCTTTTTCAAATACTCGAGTGCGCCTGCGCCGGTTGGCGCATCCGCGCGCGTCTCGCCCCAGTACGGCGGGAGATCGGCTGCGAACTCGTTGATGGCTCGGTCCCGATCGGTC